>Ga0316222_1002621_pt1 | contig 18880 bp, 13 predicted proteins | sample TBH18011metaG_FD_206008 | JGI IMG/M metagenome (GOLD analysis project Ga0316222, IMG submission 206008) | Freshwater microbial communities from Trout Bog Lake, Wisconsin, USA - TBH18011 | ecosystem: Environmental > Aquatic > Freshwater > Lake > Hypolimnion/Profundal zone | place: USA: Wisconsin...
GGATTGCCGATTCCACGCGCGCCGAGTCGGCTTGCAGGTAGGATATCACGGAACCCACCGTACTGCGCATGGCCGCTGCAGTCGCAATCAAATCGTGGCCGGTGAGGTCGTGGACGCGCCGGCAAAACGTCTTTCGTCCGGTGTGGGTGGCAAGAGTCCCGCCGCGGATTCCTGCTTTGGAGAAAATCCGCTTGAAGCGCCGCCATCCTGCCGACGGGTCCATCGGGGCCATCGATCGTGATTTGCGGGAGAGAAAAAGCGGTTCGTCGGCGCGGGCGCCGGGGCGCTCGGTATTGAGATAGGCGGCGATCGCTTCGGCGGCCTCGCGGTGAAGCGGCAGCGACCCGCCCTTCCACTTGCCTTTGCAGATGCACCGGGGAAGATGAATGCGCGGCAGCGGATCGCCATCCCACGCATCGCGAATTCGCAATCCGAGAGCCTCCTCGATCCGCAACCCGGCGCGTACGCACACCAGAAACAGAGCCTTGTCCCGGCGGGCGTGCGGTCCGTCGATTGCGGAAAGGGCGGCGGCAACTTCGCTATCAGTCAGGGAACGGCATCCTCTCATGGTCGCAAGATACGAAGGGGGTTTCGGGGCTTTTTCCGAACGCAAGACATTACCTAAAACATTGCGTTCGCGGGTTTGGCCCGGCTATTGAATGCACAAACGCAATGAACTGGTGGCAAGGCGTATGAGTGCCAGATGGAACGGGGCGGGGGGTAACGGGCGTTCCAAACGGGGCGGTTACGTAACGGGCATTTCGTAATTTACGTAAGGCGCGTGGGACAGGGCACCGCGTGAGCACAATCTAGGAGTATGCGACCGAGACTAACCAGTGACGCCGAAATCCGAGCCACCTATGCTTCCATGGAGCAATCCGGGGAGAAGATCACGATTGAAACCCTCCGCGCAAAGATTGGGAGCGGGGTGGCGACCGCGCGCCTCACCGAATTCCTGCGAAAAGAACGCGCCGAAGCCAGCAAACAAAAAGAGGCAATTCCGTCCGCGGTGGCCAAGCTGTTTTCCGATGCCGCCGTAAAACTGCTCGCCGCAGCACGCGATCAAGTCGCCGCGGAATTCGAGGCGGAACGGAGCGAATTGATCGAGGGCCAGAAGCTGCTTGAGAGCGAAAGCCTGGCCCTGCGGCAGCGGCTCGATGAGGGCGCCGCGCAAATGGAGGTTTTCAGGGATGAGCTTCAAAAGGCGAAAGCCGATTTGCTTGCGGCAAACGTGGAGATGGCTAAAACCGTTTTGGTTCTCCAGGAGCGTGTCGCCCTGGTCGCGCAGCATGCCGAAGAACGAGACAAGTGGAGCCAACGAACGAGGCAACTCGAAATCCACCTGGCCGTGGCGCGGGAAAAACTCTACGCAGCAGATACGCGAGGACGGGGCGCATAAAGGGATCGTTCATAAATGAACGGCTGCAATGCGCCGGTATTCTGGGACGCCGCCCATCTGGCCCGAGCGGGAGAATCCCCACCCGACGCCCTGATTAACGCTGACATCAATGCTGTCGAAAAGTGCGGCAGCAGTTAGAAAAGAACCAGTTCGTCCAGTTCTTCTTTCGGCTGAGCCGGAACACGAGCGGGAACGCGTTGAGGAACGACCCGCAACGCTGGAACCGGCAAGGGAGCGACGGCAGGAAGCGCGCTGCTGGGAATCGTGCCGCGGCGAATCAAGATATCGCGAATCGCCGAAAACATCCGCGCAACGTCGGGTTTGCCCGCCGCGGGATCGCCCAGAGTGCTGGTAAAATGGTGTTGGAAAGCCGTCGCGAGCGCTTCTGCCTCCCGTTGGAACGAGGACTTGCCGCGCCTGTAAATGGATTCTGCTTCCCGGACGGTCGTTCCGTCCAAAATAAAAAGTCGATAGGCGCGATCCAGTTCGGGCGACACGCGAATCGCGTCCAGGGCGCCGTCCAGCACGGCGGCGCAATCCCGCGCCAGCAGATCGTTCGTGGAATCGGCTTCCTCGCTGGGCACCCAGTCCCAAGAGGCGAATTCGACGGTTGTTTTTAGCTCATCGATCCGCGCGCGGATTTCCTGGACGGCGGACCGAAGGCAAAGCCGGAGGTAATGGTGAAAAAAGTGCGGCCTCAGCCCTTCGGCGCAGTGACCGACAGGTGCGTAAGTTCGGGCTGCACGACAGGACTCGGCCCAGATCACTTCTTCGGCGTCATGCGCCAGGAAGGGATAATGGCGTACGAAGGGCGCAATGTGCTTCTGGGATAGGGGCCGAACCATGCCGGTCCAGAACGGGGCTGCTTCCAATGGCCGGCGGAGCACAGCAAGCAATTCCAAAGGGTCGGAATCAACCGCGTGGGCAATATCGGCAATGCTCGCGACCGTTTTCGCGGTGGCTCCATTGATGGCGCGATCAGTGATCCACGGGCACCACATGAGCGCGGCTCCGGATTCCCAGAGAACCCTCCACACTTCGGTGCGTACGGAAGCTTGCTCTGGCGTGAGAATGATTTCGGTTGATTTTGTAAGCATGGCGCAAGATACGGACGCTCCGGAAAGCCCTTTGACTGTGGCCATGGACGCCCGAAACGCTCAATGTTCCGTTCATTTCGGGAGGGGTTTTGCTGCGAGAAAGAGCGCAGGTGCGAATGGTTGGACTGTAAATGCCCCGCCTTTTTGAGACATTGGACGGCCAAGCGTGATGAATGAGGGGTTTGACTCCGCCCCTCATTCTATTCCCAATCCATGACTTTTCTCACTCCATGTTTCCTTCTGGGCGAACGGGTTCAAAACCATTTGGCAGGATATTCCATGATCGTTTGCGCCCTCACGCCTTCCATTAGCGCCTTGATATACGGACCCCTTACGCTCAGAGTTTGCCGACGGCCCATTTTGAACGCAACAAATGTCCAGCCATTTATGGGACACACCACTAGGTTATTGCCCCCCTAGTTCCAGCGGCGGTCGTGGTCAGGGAGCAGGTGTCCAGCGACAATTAGAGTCAAGGCGGAGGTCAGTTTTGATTGTCGTTGTACAAGCAGGGTTCGAACGATGCTCAGACTCTTGCCGATGAAAAGCCACTTTTCGATAACCTGCGAAGCTTTCTTACTGAACGTGGTCGTTCTTGCTGACCAGCCAAAAATCGATCTTTTTTTGGGACAAACGCAAAAGCCGGTTACTTGCTGAGGGTGACGACTGACCTACCGAGCCCTGACTCAAACCTGATCGACCGCAGAATCCTGTGGGCCGTCGATCAACTCTGCGGATTCCCGCCGATCCTGGCGGGTTTTCTCACACGAGTGCCTCGTTTCGCCGTAAGGGGCTATCACGATGAAAACACGCCAGGCCGAGATGGCCAGCCGACCGGGCGCCATCGGGTTGGCAACGATCCCCAAAAGGGCTTTCCGGAGAAGAGCGGCAGTGAGCGGCAAACCTCTCGATCCCGAATCAAACCAACGCAAATAAAATCAACCAACTACATCAACATGACACCTAATAACTCCAAATTCACAAAACAGGAACTCGATAACGTCCGATCTCTCGCAGTTTTGGAAATCGTAACCGTGATGGGCAAGGCAGAACCCAAAGACTGCTGGGTAAGGCCCGCCCTGGAAGCGACACTCGCCACAGCCATTGAGGATGCACAATGCATCGATGATGTCGCAGCTTACATCTATCCTTGGGCAGCCGGATTTGCGGACGCTTACGCCAAGCACCTCTCATTGTCAGGCCCAAGCAAAAACTAATTTTCTCGATTCCCGAACAGCGTCGCTCGCTGCTGAGGCCCCTCAGCATCTGGTTCCAACCCGAACGAACATCGGGTCGCAGAAGTTAGCTGGCGAAAGTAATGCACCAGCAAGCTCCTCGTCGGAAAATCGTGACAACTTTCTCTAAATCTTCCAGTCGTCGCCAGGCATGATTCGGCGCATGAACTCATCGAAGAGCGGCACAGTGAAGGCGGTATCCCCGTGGCTGGGACTCCAGATCATTCCTTTTGAGATCAACTGATTTCGCGTTGGGCCGAGGGCCGTCACGTCGCGATTTAACCTCTCGGCGATGTCGCCGGAGCGATGCGGGCCGGCACCGAGTTCGGCCATGGCCCGCAAATATCTCTTTTCCAATGGCGTGAGCCGGTCGAATCGAACGCGGAAGAAGCTTTCGTCGAGGTCCGCGATGGCAGACGTTGACGCCAACTCGACGTCTTCCAGAGTAATGGGTGACTTCGTGGCGGTATCCCATGCGTGCTTTCCCCATTCCTGCAGGAAGTAAGGATACCCGTGCGTCTTCTCGACGATGCGTTCCAATGCGTCAGGCTCCACCTCTACGCCTTCCGCTGCCGCGGGCTTTGCAATCGCCAGTCGCGCCATCGGCGGTGGGAGCGGACCGATCACAGGAAAATCGAAGAGGCGCTCGGCGTAAGATTTCGCCCGGCCCATCTGTCCCCTTAATTGCGGCAGGCCGGCTCCGACCAGGACGACGGGCAGGCGACGCTGGGCGGCGCGATGTAACGCGGTGATGAGCGCCGCCAACTCCTCTTCGGCGACGTACTGCAACTCGTCGACGAACATCACCAAAGCCGTGCCTGCTTTCTGCGCTGCCGCGCCTGAGGCTTCCACCAGGGCCTGCAAATCGTGCTCCAAATCGCCGTTGTCGGCCAGACCCGGCTCTGGATCGAAATCGAATCCCACTTCAATGTCGGAATATTTCACCTTCAATGCCTTGGCGAAGCCGGCCAGCCCGCGCAGGGCACGCTGCGCCAAATCCTTCGCGCTGGCATTCCGCGAGAGTCGCAACAAGGCAAGTCGCAATTGCGGCGCCAGGATCGCAGGCAGCGACCGGCTCTCGGGTGCCTCGACGCGCAACGTGTGGAGACCCGTCGCTTCGGCGTCCTCCCTCATCCGGTCGAGCAAGACGGTCTTGCCAACGCCGCGCAAACCGACCATCAGAATGCTCTTGGTCGGCCGGCCAATGCGCGTTCGTTCCAGCGCAATGCGAACGGTTTCGCGCAGTTCATCGCGACCGGCCAACTCCGGCGGTGGGGTACCAGCCCCGGGGGCGAATGGGTTTCTTACAGGATCCATGCCGCACATTAGGTGGAGTTTATGGAACTTACAAGGATTTTATAAACTCGCCAATTTACATCAAGTCCAGGGTCGATGCCACCATCGCTCGCCATGGCGAACTAAAACCAAGCGTAGGAAATCGCCCCCGAGGATCACTCCCTCAAAACCTCCTGTGCGATGCGTGCCTTACCCGACTGCCGTCCGGGCTCTCGGTGCATTGTCCCCCGTTTGTGGAAATAGCCGCCCAGTTGCCCGTGGAAATGGTTTTTCGAGGGGTCTCGCCCGCACCCATTCGCGGACGCTGGCGGCGACAGTCCGGTTGTCGTCCCGGCGCCAAATCCCGGCTAGCGGCAAGCGATTCCTTCCGGGGGCTTGGGAGCGGAGAAGGATTCGCCGACGGCCATGGAGGTGCAGAGGGCGAGCAAGGCGGTGCGGCGGTGGACGCCGGTCCCGGCGTCGAAGTCGGCGTCTCCTCTTGCCTTCGTCATGGCGACAATTCGGAAATCGACGGCGGGATCGTCGTAAGGGGGAACCCAGTCCTTCAGCAAACGCCGGTTAGGGCCGCGCGCCCGGTTCCGTGGCTGCGCTCACAAATCTGGAGTCGCTAGAACCGATTCCGTCTTTCAAATCGCTTCCACGCCCACTACTATCGCCGCGCGATGCAACCTCAAGTTACTCTCTTAAAACTGACGCTCTGCGGTCCGTCCGATGTGAAAAAGGAATTCACCATTGCAAGGGAGGTTATCGACGAGTGGAACATCCGGAATGGCGAGGTCAAAGGGTTCTGGATCAAGTATCAGCACTGGTCCACCGATGCGTATCCGGATCTCAATGACCGCCCCCAAGGCGTAATCAATCGGCAGCTTATTGATGGTTCGGACCTGCTCTTGGCCATCTTTTGGTCACGCTTCGGAACTCCAACTGGAGCAGCCAACTCTGGCACGGAAGAAGAAATTCGCCGTGGCATTCAAAACGGGAAGAAGGTGATGGTGTATTTTTCCAATTTGGAACCGCTTCCGCCGGAAGCTGATGCCGGGCAAATCCACCGGCTCTGCCAGTTTCGGCAGGAACTCTTCCGGCAGGGGTTATGTTGGACATTCAATTCGCGCGACCTGTCGATTCTTTGCTCGCACGGATTCGGGAGGGTCGGCGGACGCTCAAGACAGTAACTGGCGCAACTCCGTTTAATGGGATCAAGGCAGGGTTTAACGAAGCCTTCCTGATCGATGACCAGTGCAAGCAGAAGCTGATCGCCGCCCATGAGGGGTGCAGGGAAGTCATTAAGCCGTACCTGCGAGGAAGCGACATCGACCGATGGACATCCGACTGGGCAAATCTCTGGATGATCGTCCTGCCGTCCAGCAACGACTATCCTTGGCCATGGGCAGACTGGGGTGCCGCCGCCGAAGCAAAGTTCAAGACAGAGTATCCCAGCCTCTATGAGCACCTGAAGCCATTGGAAGCATCTTTGCTGAAGCGTCAGGACAAGGGGCGCCACTGGTGGGAACTGCGTTCTTGCGCCTACTAGGCCGCCTTTGAAAAGCCAAAGATCATCTACCAGGAGATCCAGTTTCATCCATGCTACTGTCTCGATGTCGCCGGGCGCTTTGGAAACAACAAGACGTTCTTTTTGAGCACCGACGACCTGTTTCTGCTGGCTGTTCTGAATTCTCCGCTGATGTGGTGGCACAACTGGCGATTTCTGCCGCACATGAAAGACGAGGCTCTTTCGCCCATGGCGTTCAAAATGGGGGAACTTCCCATCGCCGAACCCTCCGCTTCCATCCGAGCGTCCGCGGAATCCGCCGTCCGCCGCTTGATTGAAATTACCGCGCTCCAGCAACAGACCCACCGCACGATTCTCGACTGGCTGCGCATGGAATACAGCATTGAAAAGCCGACCAACAAGCTCCAGAATCTCACCGCGCTCGACTCGGATGGTTTCGTTGCCGAAGTGAAAAACAACCGGGGCAAGAAACTCCCGCTTACCGCCGCCGGGTTGCACGCGCTGCGCGAAGAATACCAACGCACCATCGAACCCTCCCACGGCCTCGCCGCCGAAGCGCTGAAACTCGAATGCGAACTCAGTGACCTCGTGAACCAAGCCTACGGCCTGACGCCCGAAGAAACTGCGCTTATGTGGGAGACCGCACCACCCCGCATGCCCATCCCGAAGCCACCAAAACCCAGTTCCGCAAACTGCGGCTAGAGGGCTCTTTGCGCCAACACTTGCGCCATGCTGCCATGCACAAACTGTGTTTATCCGGTTTTTTGGGGGTGTCCAATCATGGTAAACGCAATGCGAACACCCGTCACCCGGCACAGGGGACCGGGGGGCGTGTGGCCACCCGGCCCCGTTGCAAACGAACCCTAGAGTTCCTCCGGGTTGTCCAGCCCCGCGGCCTGCAGCGCTTCCTCAAACTCGGGGTATTCCCCCGCGTAGCGGATGATGTCATCGTCGGTAAGGACGGTGTACAGGGTGCCCACGATGCAGTGGGTGCGCGGGTGTTGCCAGGTGGAATAGGTCTTGGCCACGCAGCGCTTGGTGCGAGTGCTCACGAAGAGCGCGCGCAGTTCGACCCCCAGCCAGACCTCATCATTCCCCTCCCAGCAAGGAGCAGGCAGGGTGATGCGGACGTGTTCGTTCTCGGTTCCGCCGACATCGGCGGTGACCGTCTTACGGGAAAAACCCGTCGTATTTGTTGACTTAGTCATATTGCATTTATGTTTAGTTTCGTGAGGATGCGTCCGCTGCCGGGCGCAACTACCGCGCGTTGGCGGCAACTGCGTTTGCCTTCAGCAGACCTACATCCTTACGCACGGAAGCAATCCAAGCGCGTTTCCGCATTTGTCCCTGGGGGCCGTGAAAACCAGGTTCGTTAATCCTCGCGTGCGCGCGCACGCGCGTAACGGGGCAAGACGGGGGCGCGCATTCGGAACGCCAGTCGGCCCGCGGATTGCGAAAGCGTTCGCGATGCTCCGTCTCTTGCGTCCTGCTCTCCGATGACGGCGGCGGGCACAAGCCCGAGGTTCCCGGCTTCTTACTGTTCTTCTCCTCCGTCTTGGGTCGCCTCCGCCATCGCGACCACCCCTGCAAATGAAGAGCCCTTCTGCGGATACCCCATCGAGTTCACCTCCAACGTCGCTATCCATGTCATTAAGCGCTCATCAAATCGATGTTCGGCAAGGAACGAATCTGCCCCCGGATGGAAGATTTCAGGCGCGAATCGTCCCAGGGAATCGCCCGAGAGCAGTTTGCTGCCAAGACCTGTGACGATTTCGCGAACCATGTTCATTGTTATTCTGGGGGCGGCAAGGGACGCACGCCCGAAATCCGGAGCGACGCGAACCGCGATTCCGCACAACCCGCGCTCAAGCGCAAGATCGCAGTTCATCAGAATCTTTTCGAATACCTCCCCGCCGAAGTGAAACCAGAAGCGACCGTTGCTCGTTTGGATCACCGGAGCGAGTCCCTCATCGATCCCACATCCACGGCGTACGTGCTCGGCGAACGACTGCGAAACCGGCCGGCGGCGGCCACCATAGTCAGGGCCATAATCGGTGTCGTCCACCGGGTCAGGCACCGAAACAACGTCAATTTGCCCGCCGTCGCGCCTGACAATTCGGTGCGTGGAACCGGCCATAGTCACCAATTGCCCACCTTCTCCGAGTTTCTTGATACGACCGATCATTTCGCCGGTCCTGTCGTTCTGAATGGCCAGGGCAAGATCGCTGGAATTGATGTTTGAGTGAACAGTCATCTCGTCTTGAGCATGCTCCGCGAACCGGCTCCAGCCACCGGAAAGGTGCAGGCGCCCACGTTGCTCTTCAAGTTTTCCCTCTTCCCGCCACACGCGGATTACCATTTCACAAAGCGATGCAGTATCCGATTCCGGCCATACGCTTCTTGCTAGTTTAATCAGGGAGTCCTGAGAGCGGCCGACTTCGCGGTTTTGGCGAATGTAGCTGATGACCTGTTGGGGCAGAACGTCCCATCGACGCACTCGGTGCTTGTAATCCAGGACTCCATCCACGGCGGTGACGAGTTCGCTTGCCATTGCCGCCGCATCGATTGCGTCCCGCATGATAGGAACAATTCGCGTCAGTCCGGTGCGGCGACCGCCGCGCCCAATGCGTTGGAGCAGACCGGATGTGTCCGGGGGAGCGCCGTGTAAGGCAACCACATCGACGTCTCCGATATCGACACCGACTTCCAGCGTGTTTGTTGCAACCAGAACGGCGTCATGGAGTCGACTGAATGTATCCTCTGCTCTTTGCCGGTGCTCACGGCTCAAGCTGCCATGATGCGCCCCCACCCAAATCTCGCGATGCTTCTTCAGACGCCTCCGCAACAGGACCGTAAGGGCGTCACACGCCTTCCTTGAAACGACAAATACCAATGCCTTTCTGGTGCCTTCCGTAAGCAGCGCGGTCTCGATAGGCTTTGTTGCGTCACTGTTCTCATCCCCCAGGAAGAGTTGCGACACCAGATCGGCGGGACGCACTTGCGCGCCAAGCCTCAGCCATCCGGTTTCTTTCGTCAGGATGTCAATTGGGCGGCATCCCGGGCAGATAATTGCGCGGGCTCCCGCCCCAAGAAGTCTCTTGGCGAGAATCTCCGGTGCCGGCACCGTCGCACTGGCGGCACACACTTGCAGTCCTGCAGTAGCCGTCCAGCCATTGGCGAGAGCGGTCTCACGCAGCTTCCTTATCCGCGCCAAGAGAAATCGCAACTGATCACCACGGGACGTGGTGTCGAAGCAATGCGCCTCATCGACAAACACGCCAGCGACGTTCGCCAGCAAATGCGCCACGATCTCACCGGTGGCACGCCGAACGGAACGCCGCACCAACATGGAATCCAGCGACTCTGGCGTCGTGATAAGAACCTCGGGGAAGGAGTCCGCGCCTCGAAAATCGCTGGTCTGAGCCGCGCATGCCCAACCCAACTGCGCAAACGGGGTTTCCAGTCGCGCCGTAAGATCCGCTACCAGGGCGCGCGTCGGCGCTACGACGAGCAACCGCGGGCCGCGACTCAGATTGCCGATGGGGCGGCGAATCGCCCAGGTGAGCGGCGCAATGACGGCCTCTGTTTTCCCCGCCGCCGTCGAGGCGCACACCAATACATTTTTTCCTTCAGCAATGGGTTCGATGGATGCCCGTTGCACATCAGTAAGAGATGGAAAACCAAAAAACGCACGTCCAACATCTCCCAATCCATCACGCAATTGCCGATCCGCCCGCGTCTCGTTCGTATCAGGCATACGTCGTATCGAGTTTCTCCAATAGGTGTCGGATAAAGCGCCTGGGATTCCGTTCATTCGAACTCCGGGCCAAATCAGCGATGCATTGTTCCACCAAGGCGCTGCTTGCAGAAAGCCGGTCCTCTCCCAAGCCATATGCCTCACCGTAAAGCTTGCAAAGCCGTTTTCCCAAGTCGCGAAGTTCGGAGATTGTCGGCTCCCGCAGCCGGATTGTATTCAAGCAAGGCCCCAGTTCGGTTCGCAACCCGTCGATCGGATCTGAATCGGTGGTGCCGGGAGTAATCGCTATCGCAACAACCAAGCCGCCACAGCCCAACGCACGCTGCTCCATGGCAATTTCCCGCCAAGCCCTGAACAATTCGTAACGCTGCTCCCGCTCGTTTTTGCTGCGCCCGCTTTGAGCATAATCCACATCGGCCTCGTCGCACATGATGACCAGCCCATTTCGCGCGTTGGTAACGCAGCATGCCCGAGCCCACTCCCATATCAATTCGGCGCAACGCCGAGGCCGGTCATGACGGACCACTTTCAACGCCGGCACGACAAGCCCCGCCCTGCTTCGAACCTCGCCGGCCCCAACCTCCAGACTCAGGAAATCTTCGATCACCTCCCACATGTTCGGGTCTTCAACCTGAGCAGCGTCTACCCGCCGCAATACGTCGTAAAGCAACGGGCATCCTGATAGCTTGAGTCTTTCAGTGTCTTTGGTGCGAACCAATGCGGCCAATCGTTGCGAAAGACCATCAGGGTTATCATCTGGGAACTCAATATTGCGGGCTAAGGCTGCGAGCACAGTCATGGGCGCGCAGAGCGAAACACCCACCCCGTCAAGCACCACAGACCCGGTCGCCATATGGACGGCATGGGCCAGTTGTCGAAGGTGCGCCAAAGCATGACTCTTGCCCATTCCATAAGGACTTGCGATTAGCAAGAAAGACATCTCTCCCGCGGCTGCGCGATCCAGTGCATGTTGACACTCCACATTGACATCCTCCATTCCAACGCTTAGATCCCGCACGCTGTCTGGAGTCGACTGCCCGAGGCGTAGCGCGAGCAACGTCTGCCGGGCGCTTCGCCACGGAAGCGTGACATCGCGCCGAGAAACGCCCTCCACGTTCGATGGCCTATCGAAATTCAGTGACAGAGGTTTCCCTGTACCTCTCTCCACGAGTTCATCCAGGAATTCCGGTAGTCGCAAAATACCGAGGAGTGGGTAGTCCACCAGTCCTCTTAACCGTCCGGTTCCCGGCAGGATCTCGCGGATAACACAGTCTCCCTTGCGCGGATGTTGTGCGCAGATCTCCATTTATCCAATATCACATTTGTTGGGTATTTGATCGGCAGAGCGAATACCATCAAAAGCGCCCTGCACCAACTTAGCCAGTTCCTCGGCGGAATACTTCATTTCCCCCACCGCACCTTGCCGTTCAAGCAAACCACACCACGTTTTAACAAACAGTCGCCGTGCGTTAACCTCCAAAATTCGACTGGCTGTGATGTTGGCCAGGAGTACCGCGTTCTCGATTTGAAGCTGTCGGTCGAAATGCCAATTATGAACGTGCATGCCGAGCGAAAGCAGTTTCACGCCGATTGCCCTTAGCACCTCTTTCTGGTCGCCAAGTTCGCTCAAATCGATCTGCGAAGCATTATTGTTTCCTTTGTGGAAAGGGTCGCCGACAACGCTCACGCGCGATGCAAGCGCCTGATATCGTTGGAGCTTTTCAGCGATATCGGGCACTGTGGCCAATACGCCGAATAGCGGAACGCGACCCATACGCGCATCAGGCGCATCCATCATGACGCGCATTGAAACAAGGGCGCGTTCGAGCGCTCCACCCCGTGCGCTCAGGATAATGGTATCGATCTCGTCGAGCAGCAGGGCGAGTCCATAAACACCAGCATGGCGCAGGAACTTCGACAGAGAGAACAACAACGTCCGTCCGTGCTCAACCCGGTCGTTCGTCTTCACCACCTGCAAATGCAAAGACTGGCGTTCCTTTGTCGTAAGTGTGTCTGGTTGTCCCTGTAGCCAACGGAGTGCAGCATCGCCCTGCAGTTTATCCGTCAGGGGATCGCGCAGATGCTGGAGCAGCGCGATCATCACCCGGGCAAACGCGGGATGCGCCCAATCCTCATCTTCAAGCGCTTCAATCAAAAAGGTGAGCGTGTACTCGGGGTCGGGCGCTGTTGCCGCCTTCGCTCGCATGCTCTCCAAGGCGGCATGCGCCACTGCCCGAATGCCTTTCCGATCGCTATTCGGTAACTGCAGCGCCCTGACGATTCGCTCGTAGAGGCCGAACCAGTCGCCAAGTGAAATGTCCCTGCATTGCAAGTACGCTGTCGCCCAGTTTTCCTCCGTTGAACGTGCTTCGAGCGCCAGGAGGAAATGGGTTTTCCCAGCACCATACGGTCCAACAGCCAGCTTGAAATGTGTGTTCCTGCGGCAGTAGTCACGTAAATAGACGCTTGCAAGGCGATCCAACCAGTCATCGAGACCCACGGACCATGCTGGCAGAACACGACCGGCGATCTCGGTGGCCGGTGGGGTGCCTGTTGCAGCGAGGTTGATCCATGCATCGCTTAGATCATCAGGCGATAGGGAAGCGAATGGAAAGACAGAATCGGACATAAGTTAGCTGGGTGAAAAAAGTTCTGCCGCCATTCGTTTAATAAACTCCCGAACGCAGCCGTGGGCGAGATTTTTGCTGGCGCTCTGTGCCGCGGCGGGAAGTCCGGCCCGCGCCGCGGAGACGCGATCTTTTGAAAATCCGCCGCTTTCGGCGATTTCAAGGAGCTTGCCGCCAAGCTGCAGGAAAAACGCGGGATGATCGGGGGCCGGATCCGTAAGTTCGTCGAGCCGACACCAGATAGCGCGTGGATTTCGCGGAGGCAGCGAAAACGGCGTTGTTTCTTCCATGCGCTCCACTCGATCGGACAGCGCGCGATAGTTTTGCCGGGCCAGTTGAATGAAATCGTTGGTGGTGGCATAGATCACCGCGCATCCTGGTGTCTTTCCGGTGGCAAGCGAATCCACCATGTTGCGTAGATTTGCCATATGCTGCTGTTGTGACCGCAATGGTTCGGGGCGCAAATGTAAATCTGCCCCAGCCTCGTCGATCAAAACGATCAGCCCCCGATATCCCAGTTGCCGGGGTAGCGTCAGAAGTGATTTTAGCCACGCCGCAGCGTTACGTTTTCCAAGCTGACCCAGAGGTCGGGGAAGGTGGCTGTCGTTTCGATATAGATCGGCAAATAAGACCCGCAGGGTGTCATCAGCGTGAAGAAGCGCGCGAAGGGCATCCGTGATAAAACTGCGGTCATGCTTTCGGCGGACATAGCAGCCCACGAGATTCCGGAATTCGACGTTTCCTCGCGAGGCCGAATTGAACGCCTGAAGCTGCTGATCAGAGATTTGAGCAAGCAACTGGGACAGACCGAGCCGTGATTTACCCGTCCCGGCGCTGTACGGCGCCGAGATTGAATTTGCGATTGCGCGATATGTTATGGCTAACGAACCAAACGGCTGATGCTGCGTCCCGCACTGGAGCCTGGCGGTGACAAACCCCTCGCGGGTGGCCGTTACTTCCAGCGCCTGCAAGAAATGGGTCTTACCTCGTCCGTATGGACCTTCGACAAAACGTAGCTCGGCCCCACCGGCGGCAATAAACGGAAGGCTTTCCTTGCGCCACCGCTCCAAAAAACCGTCCAAACCGGTTGAAAGTCGCATCGAAATTTCCCGGTCATCAAGCGTGCCAAAACTCGCCAGTTGTCGAATTGAGTCGTGCGGATTTCGAGTGTCCATCCGTGAAGGCTACAGGGGTCTGACTGCAAGCCGGGCCGCGGCGGTCTCACCGCCCGGCGAGTGTTCGAGAGAGGGAATGAAGATCGTGTCTTTGCTTTCCCTCATCGACGGCGCCTGAGTCGCAAGCCTCTGATTTCCGCAACTCCAGCCGTGCAGTCCGAAACGAGCGAGATCGTACACAAGCTGGTAGAGCGGATATGGCTCCATGTTTTTGGCCTCCGGTGCGCGACGAAACCGCTCCGAGCGCCGGGCACGATCCAGCACCATTTCGCGGTGCAAATCCCGCACTGGAACAAATCCATCAGCCATTGCCCCAAAGGATCGACAATAATCCATCGCGGTCGTCAGTTCCTGGAAGAACTCTTCGCGATGGAAGGGGACCGCATCCAATGCCGCCCGATCTTTCTGGACCGCCTCGAAGAGCTTCCTGCCGTCGGTTTCTTTGTGTATCCCGATCCGCACCCCTCCGAGACTCACGGTTGCCATTATCCCATCGTAAGCAACAGTGAAAATTCCGATTCGGTCCAGATTTGTAAGCATCTCAGTTGAGAGGCCAGCGTCCTTCGCAAGATGGTGTAACATCTCACGCCGAGAAGCCATTTCCTCCTGGAAACGTCTCCGCGCCGCAGCCGTTCCCTCCCGCAGACTGTCCACGACTTTCGCCCAATCGAAGCGTTCGGCCAAGGTCAGAGCCCGCTCCAATGCGTCCGCAGCGCCTGGTTGGGCACTCTCGACGGCTTTGCATGCGAGGGCGATCTGCTTGGAAACCTCTTGGAGCTGCTTCAGTTCCCCCAGCAGGGCGGGGCCTGTGGGCTCAATTCCCGCGATTGAACGATCATCCGGGTTGGTCGGATTACTTCTGGGGTCGATGCGAGATGTGATCTCCATCGGGCCAGAATGCCCTATTTTCCCAGGGCAGGAAAGTCCAAATTCTTCTCCCTCGAAGTGCCTCCGTGAACACAGAGGCTTTGGATGTTTTATTTCCGCGGGTGCCAGACAGGAAAAAGGAGATCTTCAGTGGTTCCGCTCCATAACGGTACCGATGCATTGGCACAAAATGCGCGTTCTTTGTGATGGGACGCGGGCGCCCTGCCTAAGATCAGCGCCCTCGTTATTCGGCTACTTGCTGGGTGCGCCGTCCACGTCCCTGCTGCAGGGAAGGAGCTTCGCAGTTCGCAAAATCGCAATGATTCCGGTGCCGATGTAACCGCCCAGAAACTCCGGCAACGAATGGCCCATGTTAGCCGCGATGGTGCCAAGCAGGGTGAAAAAATTCAAGGTTCCTGCATTGACCAGGGCGGCTTCGAGAAGGAGCGTGGCGCAAAGGTGACGCAATGTGTAACAGGTGATTCCCTCGTCGTCTCCCAGAACGCGCCTCGCGGCCGCCCGCAGCGCATCCTGAAGCGCTTCCCGGAATTGGCGGCACGAAGCGGAGTCGAAGTCTGAAATCCGAGAAGAAAGGGTGATTTCCTTGTCGGCCTTGAGAGTAATCAGGTGTTTGCGGAGTTCGCCGGTCGCCCACTCCAGTATATCATTTCCCCGAATCAGATTGGCAATCGCGTCACGCCGCGCACGGTTGGTCTTTTTAACCCCTTTGATGCATGCGCAGAGCAAATTGCCGCGCACGCGCAGGTGCCGCAGGCGCAAAGCGAGATTTTCTTTAGGGCGCGCTCCGAAGACAATCGCAATCAATCCACCAGCGATCAAACGCTTTCCTCTCTTCCCCAGCCCCTCCCCCTTCGGGTCCTTATGCTCACTCGCCAATTCTTCGAGGAACACGGACAGGAACTTTTTTATCGTCGACCTCGGCACCAGACGAACAGCGGGATCAAGCGGCCATTTCCCGAGATTCTGAAGATTCCGCACAGTTCCTTGAAGGAGTTTCTTGACAACTTTGGCGTCGCAATTTCCGTGGTGCGAAGCGGAAATCTCGATCCAATGTTGGAGAATCGACTGATTCGGAACCGGGTGAAACTGTTGTGCAAATTCAGTCCATTCGGCGATTTTCCAACCACTGGGACATGTATGCAGCGACTCGGGCAGAAGCCGCCCCATTCCTCGCTCACCCAGCGGCAGGCGATTGGACCCGCCCAAAAGGGGACGAATTGTGTCGTTGCAAGGAGCGGTGTAATCCGGCGTGCGACTGGTGGCCTTATGGGGTGAAGTCCAGGGCGCGCCATCAAGTCCGACGGGCGTTCCCAGTTCCAGGGAGGCGAAGATATCGGATTCGGCGATATAGTTGCAGGGTATAATCAGCCTCCCCAAGAGTCCCGCAGCGACAAAACCAGAAAAACGGCAATGGCACCGGTAGTATGCAACACGGCTGACCGCTCTGATGAATGATGCCTCGTCGATATTTAACGGGCGAAGAAGGTCTTGGAGAGAGTCGCGACCGTCCTTGAAGAATCTGCGCCGCCGTGTGCGGTGGTTCCCAAACGCCCTTTGAACGAGTTGACCGGCAACGGAATCCGCTTTCCCGATGGGCAGAGGGATGGCTCCCAGTCCTCCCCCCTTCTGGGGCAGCAGCGCGACGAAGAACAGTTGCCCACCGAGTGTCACGAAGTCAGACAAGCTGTAATACGCGGCGTAGCGGCGGAGGTTCTCCCATGGAATCCCGACAAGGCCCGAGAGGACAATGATCAACGACGCAAACCACCGGGGTCTGCCGAGGTGCCGCAGATTCTCAGAAATGTATGCGGTTGCCTTCCCGACGATCTCGAAGTCCTCGTTGTCGGGCAAATACACGCCTGACGTGTGCCTGTGCCGGACCTTCGAACCGACAGCCGCGGTCAAAACCGATTCAGTCGGCTCTTGGGCACCGGCAGCAAAAAGTAGTTCATGGAGGTTTTCTCCACTGCACGCGTCTTGGTACACCTTTCCGAGCCATTCCGTCGCGTGATTGACGATAAGGGAGGTTGGCAGTGGACATAAGGGACCACCCGGCAGGAGCGAGTTGTCGATGTGTTCGCTCACGAGACCGGAGACAATCTGGGACGCGTTAGCTTCGGTCAATGCGCTGAGAACCGACTTTCTCGGTGCGTTCTCCGGGGTAAACCCAAGACTGGAGTCGTATCGCTCCGGATCCCTTTGCTGCCCACCCACTCCGGCTGGTATGTCAAACGGGATCGGCACGATGCGAGTTCGCATCCCTACGCCAAGGTTCTTGTCCGCAAGAGCGAGGAAGCTACGTTGCCCGTCGAAAACCCGCTGGCATATGCCTCCGGGACGTGCTCCGAGCAAAGCGGGCAAAGCTTCGAGACCGGCTGAACCCACGGAAGGGATTGCCTGATTGTCGGCTCCGTGAATTCGTTTCACCACCTCCGCAAGAGGGGGCGCGTCAACCCCAACCCAATCGGGCTGGAGAACGACGGGGACGTCGTGCGAACCAAGCCCGGCCAAGTGGTTCTGCGCTTCGTTAATGTCAACCAAGGTGTTTTGAAGGGTGGCGCGGCTGATCCTTATGTAGTTACAATCCGCGCGAAACGGCGAAATGGTACGGGAGCAGATTAGGGACATCACAGCCGGCGAAGATCCCGCGAGAACAAGGCCCGAATACAACCAACAGGCATGCAATCGACACAACTGGGCCTCGATATTGCGCTTCCAGGCTGGGACGAACGGGGCAAAGGAGCTTCCAACGTTATGATGGGGGCTGAGTGCGGCTTTGATTGAATTGGTGTAAACGTCCCTTGATGAATCGCCCAAGATCGCCTGCAGCGTCGGCATGCCACCGGCATTTTTTTCGAGAAGTTCGCAGAGCAGGGCAAGAGTGCCGGTCAACTGAACTTCGATTCGTTGGCCGAAGGGAATTCGTCCAAAAAGGCCCTCGTTGAATCCGTTACCGGGAAACAAGGACAGCCGTGCCCGCGATAGGTCCAGAGCACCCGGGGCGCTGCTTACCGGAGTCGCTGTAAGGGGCAGGCAAAACAGATCCGTAACAGGTATTCCAAAACGCAGTGATATTAACGCAATCAACCACGCCGTCCATTCCTTTGGACCAAAAACTTTCCAGGCCCGGTTGGCGTAGGCGGCACTCCTCTGCAGCACGGCGCCGCCGATTTCCAGTTGACGCGTATTACATGCCAGAAGATCGCCAGCGAGGGATAGGTCCGCGAAGCGACGAATTGTCCGAGGACTGTCAATAGCAAGCGCTTCTTCGTCGGCAACGGGACTGCAATGCAGGATCCTCGCGCTGGTGAGCTTGAAGTAATTGGATGTGGGTGTTTCCTCCTCGTCAGCAGTCGCCCTTCGGGCTTGCGGCGAGAGAGGCGTTGGTCCCCAAAATGTTTCCACATCCTGAACGAAACGCAGGCGCGCTGCATTTCCGGTTTGTACCAGAGCTTTGTTTTCGTTCGGGGGCAGACAGCATACGGACGGCAAACGACCACCCTCACGAGATAGAAACATCGCTGCCGATTCAAAATCTCCTGGGTCCAGCCCATAAGCTGCCAGAGCAATTTGGCGCCGTGCGTGGAGCGAGGCTGCAACGAGGCGCGGGTCGCCGGGGTGCTGAATCTCGATTTGAGCGAGCCTAATAAGAATTCGTGCCACCGATGCGGCACAGGCCGGGTCATCGATCAGCGGGCGGAGCCACTTCCTAGAAGACAGCGTGTCAATAACCCCCAAGGTCGGCGATTCTCGGTAAGTAATTCGCGGTCCTTTCGTCGACGGAACTGCGTCGACGAGCAGAGTGCCGCTCGCTTTCTGCAGGACCCCCAGGATAGCCATGAACGTGCCTGGATGGCGCGGCCCGGACATTATCGGCCAGTGCAGCAATGTTGTGGTTA
>Ga0316222_1002622_pt1 | contig 18880 bp, 17 predicted proteins | sample TBH18011metaG_FD_206008 | JGI IMG/M metagenome (GOLD analysis project Ga0316222, IMG submission 206008) | Freshwater microbial communities from Trout Bog Lake, Wisconsin, USA - TBH18011 | ecosystem: Environmental > Aquatic > Freshwater > Lake > Hypolimnion/Profundal zone | place: USA: Wisconsin...
GAGGCGGGGATGTCGCCCAGGGCCAGGGTGAAATCGCCCAGATCGGCCACCGACAATGCCTGGGGATCGACCCAGCCCGCCGGATTGGCGCCATCGGCCAGCATCCGGCTGGCGCGGCGCACCGCGGCGGGGCCGTCGCGGCTGCCGGAGCGGTTGGTGGTGCCGAGATCGAAGGGGATGCCGGCGATGCAGAAATCGGCGGTGGCGGGCGATGCCGCACAGCCGCCGAGAAAGCCGGGCCGCAGGGCGAAGGTGGGGGGCGGGGTGGAGCTGGGATGCACGGCGGGTTCCCTGGCGATATGGCGGCGGGGGTGTCTCGCAGTATCAGGCCGTGTCGTGGCGGATGCAATGGCTCTGCCTATGGGGGGCTCTGCCTATGGGGGGCTCTGCCTATCGGGGAATGGAATGGAAGGTCTCCCGCTCGGTGGGGGTCATGGACAGGCCGTTGCCGGTGAGCAGTTCGGTCTCGCCCCAGTAAACCTTGCGGCCCGCCAGGGCCCACAGCCACACCACCATGTTCAGGCCTTCGCGTAGCGGCACCAGCCATGGCTCGGCGGCCGGCAGCAGCGGAATATGCCGGCGCAGGCGGTGATGCAGCACCTGGCGGAGCACCAGATGCAGCGCGATCAGGCCGACCGCCGGGATCGCCGGCCAGGAGGTCAGCAGCAGCGCCAGCGGCACCAGCGGGTTCATGAAGATGGACAGGAGGTGGTCCCGCGGGCGGACGGCGCGGACGGCGCGGTTCCAGCGCAGCTCGTGGCGGATCAACCGGCCGAGGGACGGCTCGGCCACCACGGTGGCAACCATGCAGCCGGCCAGCCGCAGCTTGAAGCCATGGCGGTACAGACGGTTGCCGAGCACGAAGTCCTGGGCCACGGCGTTGGCCATGGGCGCGAAGCCGCCGATGGCCTCCAGGGCGCGGCGGCTGACGGCGATGGCGGCGCCGTACAGGATGTCCATCTCGCGCCGGGTCAGATCGACCAGCACCGAGGGAATGAACCAGTCATTGTGGTAGAGGGCGCCCAGATGGGACGCCAGACCGGGGGCCGGGCTGCCGGAATACAGGCAGGTGACGCCGCCGACCTGGGGGTCTTCCAGCGGCTGGACCATGGCGGCGAGGAACCCGGGGTGGACCAGGACGTCGCTGTCGACCATCACCAGCACGTCATGCTTGGCGGCCGGCAGCATATTGGTGAGATTGGCGTTCTTCGGGTTGGCGCCCAGGCGGCTGGTATCGATCACCAAGGTGGTGTCCAGGGATGGAAACCGCGCCATCACCCGTTCGATCACCGGCCTGGCCTCGTCGTCGGGGGTATGAAGGCCGAAGATCACCTGAAGGGCGGCGGGATAGTCCTGCCGGCAGATGGAGTTCAGGCACTCCTCCAGGCGTTGCGCCGCTCCGTGGGCGGGGATCATCACCGTGACCGGCGGATGCCAGGTATTTTCGGTGGCGGCCGACAGGCCGAGGCTGGTGTGGCGAATCGCCAGGATAAGATAGGCAAACCCTCCCACCGCCAATGCGCCGGCGAGACACTGAATGATGACCATGCTGCTTTTTCCTAGGATATTTCCATGGAGATTCGAGGGTTGGAATCAAAAGAAACTATGGCGAATGTCGGTACAGAAGATATAACTACCACCCGTTCGGCTGGGCAAGGCCCGGTTCGGCACAGGTGGGATGTGGGTGGATGCAGGCTAGGGCGTGCCATCAGTTAGCACATGACCGCGACGCGAGGAATTTGCGTGGCTGGGCCGGCGTGAGGAGCGACATGGACTGGATGTCCATGAGCGACGGACGGCGAACCCAGGCGCGCGCGCGGCCCGAAGGGCAAGCGACGCATCGCAGATGCGGTCCCGTAGGGATGGCCAACGGCCACAAAGGCCCGCGTCCCTCGGTGCGCTTGGCGCGCGATTCAATGGATTGTCGGCGAAGCCGACGGGGGTTGCGCCGGAATTGGCCGACTGATGTGTCGAAAATCTCGACCGTAGCTCCGCTACGCTCATCACTTTTCTCCTTTCATTCCGCCAATTTCGGCGGCAACGCGACTCATGCGGTAACTGATGACACGCCCTAGCTATCTCGTCACCGGGGCAACCGGATTCGTCGGATCGGCGATCATGCGGGCATTGCTGGCGCGCGGTGATAGCGTTCGGGTGCTGGCGCGTCCCCGGTCCAACCGCCACAATATCGCCAATCTCAAGGTGGAGGTGGTCGAAGGCCGGCTGGAGGATGAAGCCTCGCTGCGCAAGGCGATCCACGGCTGCACCCGTCTGATCCACACCGCCGCCGATTACCGCATCTGGGTTCCCGATCCCGCCGTCATGATGCGGGCCAACGTGGAGGGCACCCGCGCCCTGATGCGGGCCGCCCTGGCGGAAAAGGTCGAGCGGGTGGTCTATACCTCGTCGGTGGCCACTCTGGGGCATGTGGAGGGCGGCATCGCCGACGAGGACACCCCCAGCGTCCTGGCCGACAAGGTCGGCCCCTACAAGCAGTCGAAATTCCTGGCGGAGGAACTGGTTCGCCGCATGGCGGCCGAGGACGGCCTGCCGGTGGTGATCGTCAACCCCTCCACTCCGGTCGGACCGGGCGACGTGAAGCCGACCCCCACCGGGCGCATGATTGTCGAGGCCGCCTCGGGGCGCATGCCGGCCTATGTGGATACCGGCCTCAACATCGTCCATGTGGAGGATGTGGCCCAGGGCCATCTGCTGGCCATGGAGAAGGGGCGGATCGGCGAGCGCTACATTCTGGGGGGCGACAATCGGTCCCTGGCCGATATCCTGGCCGGGATCGCCAGGCTGACCGGGCGCAAGCCGCCACGGATCAAGCTGCCGCGCGCGCCGCTCTATCCCTTGGCCGTCGCCGCCGAATTGTGGGCGCGCCTGAGTGGGCACGAGCCGTTCGTCACCGTCGACGGTCTTAAAATGTCACGGTGGCATATGTTTTTTTCATCGGCCAAGGCCGAACGTGAATTAGGCTATCACCACCGCTCGGCCGATGAGGCGCTGAATGCGGCGGTGGAATGGTTTCGCAGTACGGGAGATGTCGCATGAGTCTTGCTTCCCTTGCCGGTTTGGCCGGAATTGGTGCCTGGAGCTGGCTGCTGACCATGCGGGGTAATTTCTGGCGGGTCAGTCCGTTGCGCCGCGCGACCCTGCCGGACGAGTGGCCGGAGGTGGTGGCGGTGATTCCCGCCCGCGACGAGGCCGAGGTGATCGGCGATTCGGTGGAATCGCTGCTGTCGCAGAACTATCCCGGCACGCTGTCGGTGGTGGTGGTGGACGATCACAGCAGCGACGGCACCGCCGAGGTCGCCCGCGCCAGGGCCGAGGCCATCGGTTGCGCCGACCGGTTGACCGTGGTGCAGGTGCCCGATCTGCCGTCGGGCTGGACCGGCAAGATGTGGGCGCAGAGTCACGGCGTCGCCACCGCGCGGGCGCTTAACCCCGAGTTGGGGCTGCTGCTGCTGACCGATGGCGATATCGAGCATGGCAAGGGCGAGTTGCGCCAGTCGGTGTGCCGGCTGCGGGCCGAACGGCTCGACATGCTCTCGCTGATGGTGAGGCTGCGGACCGTCAGCTGGTGGGAGCGCGCCATCGTTCCGGCCTTCGTGTTCTTCTTCCGCATGCTCTACCCGTTCTCCTGGGTGTCGGACCCGCGCAGCTCCACCGCGGCGGCGGCGGGCGGTTATGTCCTGATTCGCCCCGCCATGCTGGAGCGCATCGGCGGCATCAAGGCGGTCAAGGACGCCCTGATCGACGATTGCGCCCTGGCCTCGGTGGTCAAGGCCGAGGGCGGGCGGCTGTCGCTCGATCTGGCCGAGAAGACGGTTTCCCTGCGCGGCTATCAGGGGCCGATGGGACTGTGGCGGATGATTTCGCGCTCGGCCTATACCCAGTTGCGTCATTCTCCCCTGCTGCTGCTGGGAACGGTGGCCGTCATGATGCTGGTCTTCGTGGCGCCGCCGGTGCTGGCGCTGCGCAGTGGCGGCGGCGCCAGCACCGGAGCCCTGGCCTGGGCGGCCATGGCCATCGCCTACTTCCCCATGGTGCGCTATTACCGGCTGCTGCCGTTCTGGGCGCCGTTGCTGCCGCTGGTGGCGCTGTTCTATCTGGGGGCGACCATCCATTCGGCGATCAAATACTGGCGCGGCGAGGGCGGCGAGTGGAAAGGCCGGGTTCAGGACGGCCGGGTTCAGGATGGCCGGGTCGAGGGTGCCGCGGCATGACCGCTTTGGTGATCGATGCCGGTCAGTATGAAATGGTGGCGGATAAGGTTCGGGCTTCGGGGTCGTCCTTCTATTGGGGCATGCGGCTGCTCAGCCGCCCCCGGCGCTTTGCCATGTACGCCGTCTACGCCTTTTGCCGCGAGGTCGACGATATCGCCGACGAACCGGGCGAGATCGCGGTCAAGCGCCGCCGGTTGGCCGAGTGGCGCGACGAGTTGGACCGGTTGTATCAGGGCCGTCCCACCCATCCCATCGCCGTGGCGCTGGCCGGGCCGGTGGCGGAATTCGGGCTGCCCAAGGACGATTTCATGGCGGTGATCGCCGGTTGCGAGATGGATGCCCGCTTCGAGATGGTGCGGCCCTCCATGGCCAATCTGGAACTGTATTGCGACCGGGTCGCCAGCGCCGTCGGGCGGCTGTCGGTGCGGGTGTTCGGCGAGATGCGGCCGCGCAGCCTGGAGGTGGCCAACGCCACCGGCATGGCCCTGCAGTTGACCAATATCCTGCGCGACGTGGCGGTGGACGCGGTGATCGGCCGGCTCTATCTGCCCGACGAACTTCTGAACGCCCATGGCATCACCAGCGGCGATCCCATGATGGTGCTGAAGCACCCCGATCTGGTGGCGGTGTGCCGCGCCCTCGGCGAGACCGCGCGCGGCTATTTCGCCGCGTCCGACAGGGCCATGGCCGAGTGTTCGCATCAGGCCATGCGGCCGGCGACCCTGATGAAGGAAATGTATCGCGAGATTTTTCGTCTGGTGGAGGCCGAGGGCTTCGTGCCGCGCGATCCGCCGGTGAAGGTCTCGAAGGGGTTCAAGCTGTGGAGCATTTTCCGCCACGGCTTGCTGTAACCGGCTAGTGTTCCGTTTCCGAAATTCCAATCGTTTCGCCCAGCGTTGATCGAATTTCGGAAATGATAAGAATACTAGCATTATCATTAAGCTAGTGGTGCTTTATGTTTTTGAAATTCCGAAAGTCGCGGGTGGCAAAGTGATCGGAATTTCAAAAACGCACCACTAGGCCGCGGGGCGAGGCTTGGGACGCCGGTATGGGATGAGATGAGGTCCGACGACGTGTCTATCAACGAGATGAATTCCCTTGAGAAGGTGGTGCGGGACTCCGCGGCCGCCCTGATGGCCAAACAGCGGCCCGACGGGCATTGGGTGTTTCAGCTTGAGGCCGACGCCACCATCCCCGCCGAATATGTGCTGTATCTGCACTATCTCGACGAGCGCGATCCCGAGATGGAAAGCCGCATCGGCGTCTATCTGCGCGACATCCAGGGCGAGCACGGCGGCTGGCCGCTGTTTCACGGCGGCGATCTCAATGTCAGCGCCTCGGTCAAGGCCTACTATGCCCTGAAGGCCATCGGCGACCATATCGACGCCCCCCACATGAAGAAGGCGCGCGACGCCATTCTGGCCGTCGGCGGCGCCGCCACCTCCAACGTCTTCACCCGCACCCTGCTGGCTCTGTTCGGACAGATCCCGTGGAAGGGCGTGCCGATCATGCCGGTGGAGATCATGCTGCTGCCCAAGTGGTTCCCGTTCCACCTGGACCGGGTCAGCTATTGGTCGCGTACCGTGATCGTGCCCCTGGTCGTGCTGATGAGCCTGCGCCCCAAGGCGCGCAATCCGCTGAATATCAACATCGCGGAACTGTTCGTCATTCCGCCGGGACGGGTCACCGACTGGTACCTGGAGCCGGTCCGCTCCAACTGGGCCTATGTCTTCCGGGCGCTGGACCGGGTGCTGCACCATGTCGTCCGCTTCTTTCCCAAGGGGCTGCGCCAGCGGGCCGTCGACGCGGCGGTGGCCTTCGTCGACGAGCGGCTGAACGGCGAGGACGGGTTGGGTGCCATCTTCCCGGCCATGGTCAATTCGGTGCTGATGTACGACGTGCTGGGGGTGCCCAAGGATGATCCCCGCGTGGTCATCGCCAAGCAGTCCATCCGCAATCTGATCGTGGAAGAAGGCGATCGCGCCTGGGTTCAGCCCTGCCTGTCGCCCATCTGGGACACCGCGCTGGCCACCCATGCCATGCTGGAGGTGGGCGGGCCGGAGGCCGAGGACTCCGCCCGCAAGGCCGCCGAATGGATGGTGGAGCGCCAGGTCACCGACGTGGTCGGCGACTGGGCGGCGCAGCGTCCGGGGCTGGAGCCGGGAGGCTGGGCCTTCCAATACGCCAATCCCCATTATCCCGATGTGGACGATACGGCCGTGGTGATGGCGGCGTTGGACCGCCTCGACCCCCAACGCTACGCCGAGGCGCTGCGCAAGGGCGCGGTGTGGCTGCGCGGCATGCAGTGCAAGGATGGCGGCTGGGGGGCGTTCGACGCCGAGAACACCGCCCATTACCTCAACCATATTCCGTTCGCCGATCACGGCGCCCTGCTGGACCCGCCGACCGCCGATGTGTCGGCCCGTTGCGTTTCGGTGCTGTCGGTTCTGGGTCAGCGTCATTCCGATCTGACCGCCCATGAAGGGGTTGATTACCTGCTGCGCGAGCAGGAAGCCGACGGTTCGTGGTTCGGCCGCTGGGGCACCAATTACATCTACGGCACCTGGTCGAGTCTGGCGGCGCTCAACGCCGCCGGCCTGGCCCACAATCATCCGGCCCTGCGCAAGGCGGTCAAGTGGCTGCTGTCCAAACAGCGCCAGGATGGCGGCTGGGGCGAGGACGGCCGCTCCTACTGGACCGACGACCAGCCGCGCGGCGAGGCCACGGTTTCGACGCCGTCGCAGACCGCCTGGGCCCTGCTCGGCCTGATGGCGGCGGGGGAGATCGCCAATCCGGCGGTGGTGCGCGGCATCGACTACCTGATGCGGAGCCGCAATCCTGAAGGGCTGTGGGACGAGCAGCACTACACCGCCGTCGGATTTCCGCGGGTGTTCTATCTGCGCTATCACGGCTATCGCCAGTTCTTCCCGGTCTGGGCGCTGGCCCGCTATCGCAACCTCACCACGGGCAATGCCGGCCCGGTGATGCATGCGCTGTAAGGTCCTTAATCACCCATGATCGTCGCCGTTATCGTCGGCATGAAGAGCGAGGCGGCGCTGTTGCCGGCGGGCGTTCCCGGGGTTTGCGCCGGCGGCGTCAACGCCCGGGCCGAGGCGCTGGCGCGCCATGCCCTGGCCGAGGGCGCCGAGGGGTTGATCAGCATCGGCATCGCCGGCGGGCTTGATCCGGCCTTGCAGCCCGGCGCCATCATCATCGGCAGCGGGGTCGAGGCCGGCGACCGGGTGATCGCCTGCGATCCGTCGTGGCGCGACCGCTTGCTCGCCGCCATCGCCGGCTCGCGTGCCGGGCTGGTGCATGGCAGCGAGGTGGCCGCCGCCACCACCACCCACAAGCGGCTGTTGTTTCAGCGCCGCGGCGCGGTGATCGTCGATATGGAAAGCGGGGCGGTGGCGCGGGTGGCGGCCGAGGCGGGCAAGCCCTTCGCATGCCTGCGCGCCGTGTCCGATCCCGCCGGCCGGGCGCTGCCGCTCTCGGCCCTGGTGGGGTTGGGACCGGAAGGCGACACGCGGCCGCTGGCGGTCATGGCGGCGTTGCTGCGGCGGCCGCAAGACCTTCCCGGCCTGATCCGGGTCGGTCTGGACACCAAGGCCGGCCTGTCAGCCCTGGGACGCGCGCTGAAGGTTGTTGGTCCGACCCTCGGTTTCTAGGGTGGCCAGATTGGCGGCCAGCAATTGGTCGTAATTGTCCACCGCCGGCCGCTGCCGATCCAGCGGCAGATCGGGGGCCATGGGGCCTTCGGTCCGGGGCCCCTTCAAGGCGACCCAGGCGGCCTTCAGCGGATTGCTCAGGGTGTCGGTGACGGCGGTGGCCTCGAAGCCGCAATGGACCATGCAATCGGCGCATTTCTCGTATTTGCCGACGCCGTAGGCCTCCCAATCGGTGCCGTCCATCAGTTCCTGGTAGGTTTTGGCATAGCCTTCGCCCAGCAGATAGCAGGGGCGCTGCCAGCCGAACACGTTGCGGGTGGGATTGCCCCAGGGGGTGCACTGATAGGTCTGGTTGCCGGCCAGGAAGTCCAGGAACAGCGATGACTGGGTGAAGGCCCAGCTCTTGCCCTTGCCCAGGCGGAACAGTTTGCGGAACAGTTCCTTGGTGGTGCGCCGGTTCAGGAAGTGCTCGCCGTTGGGGGCGCGTTCATAGGCATAGCCGGGGGAAATGGTGATGCCCTCGACCCCGATGGAATGGGCGTAGTCGAAGAACGCGGCCATGCGCTCGGCATCGGCATTGTTGAACAAGGTGCAGTTGATGTTGACCCGGAAGCCCCTGGCCTTGGCGGCCTTGATGGCCGAGACCGCCTGATCGAAGGTGCCCTGGCGCGACACCGCCTTGTCATGGTCGTCGCGGTCGCCGTCCAGATGCACCGTCCAGGTGAAATAGGGATTGGGCTCGTAGAGGTCGAGCTTCTTCTCCAGCAGCAGGGCATTGGTGCAGAGATAGACGAATTTCTTGCGGGCGATGGCGCCCTTGACGATCTGGTCCATCTCGCGATGCAGCAGCGGTTCGCCGCCGGCCATCACCACCACCGGCGCCGGGCATTCGTCGATGGAGGCCAGGGCCTCTTCCAGCGAGATGCGGGCGTTGAGGATCGAGTCGGGATAGTCGATCTTGCCGCAGCCGGCGCAGGTCAGGTTGCAGCGGAACAACGGCTCCATCATCAGCACCAGCGGATAGCGCTTGGCACCGGAAAAGTGCTGGCGCATGACGTAAAGACCGATGCGGAAGGTTTGAAGCAGGGGAACGGCCACGGGCATGACTCTGACTGGCTATAAGGGCGGGCGGATCATACAGGGCTGTCTTCCCCAAGTTCAACACTTGAACGTGTGGGGGTATAAGACTGTCCTGCTCCGCGGGGGCAGATGACGCCGAGAGACGGATGGGCGTAGCCCACAAACCCGCAGCGATGGCAGTCGGGTATGACTTGCTTTTAGCCTCGGTCCGGCATATCTCAGAAGAATGCCCATGCAAACCACCACAGGCTATCTCGCCGGCCAAATCCTCATCGCCATGCCGCAGATGTCGGACGAGCGTTTCGCCCGCTCGGTCGTCTATCTGTGCGCCCACAACGCCGATGGCGCCATGGGCATCGTGGTCAACCGACTGTTCGGCGGCATCACCTTCCCGCAATTGCTGGAGCAGCTGGACATTCCGCCGACGCCGGATTGCGATGAGATCCGCGTCCATTTCGGCGGTCCGGTGGAAAGCGGCCGCGGCTTCGTGCTGCATTCCGACGATTACGTCCAGGAAAACACCATGGTGGTGGCCGAGGGCATCGCCCTGACCGCCACCGTCGATGTGCTGCGCGCCATCGCCGAAGGCGCCGGTCCCAGCCAAAGCCTGCTGGCGCTGGGGTATGCCGGCTGGGGATCGGGGCAACTGGATACGGAAATTCGCGAGAATGCCTGGCTCAACGTGCCGGCCGATCCCGATCTGCTGTTCGGCCGCGACCTCGAACACAAATACGAGCAGGCCATTCACAAACTGGGAATCGATGTCGGCCTGCTGTCGGGCGATGCCGGGCACGCCTGAATGATACCGGCCGGCCGTCCCGGTTCGACGGCTACTCCTCGAACTCGATCTTGCCGCCGGGCAGCAGATACAGCACCAGGGCGCGACCGCCGTTGACGGTGGGACGATGGGCCGAGCCGGGGCCGTAGACGCACCAGCCGCGGCCCTTGCCGTCGAATTTGGCGCCAGCATCCACCGGCATCACCAGACAGACCTCGCCGTCGGGATGGCGGTGCAGCGGGCCGACAATCTCGGTGAGATCGACCACATCGACGCTGAGATCCCTGGTTTCCCGCGTCGCTTCGATCACCCGGCCGAAGCGGCGGCCTTCGCCGCCCTGGCTGCACATCCAGCCGGCGGCGATGGCGGCATGACAGGCATCCTCGATGGCGGAGACCAGGAAGCCATCGCCGGGGAAGTCCTGGTTGAGGGCGTCGGCCAGGGCGCGGTCAACCGGCTTGCCGGCCATGAAGGTGATAACCGGCATCATCAGGCTGCGGAACTGTTCCTGGGGCACGTCAGAATCCTCCCGATTGCGCCCGCAGGCGGAGCAGATGATCCGCCAGGGTGCAGGCCATCATGGCCTCGGCCACCGGTACCGCCCGGATGGCGACGCAAGGGTCGTGGCGGCCCTTGGTGGAGACCTCCACCTCATGGCCATGGATATCGACGCTGAGCTTGGGGGTGAGAATCGAACTGGTCGGCTTGACCGCCAACCGCACCACCACGTCCTGGCCGGTGGCGATGCCGCCCAGGATGCCGCCGGCGTGATTGGACAGGAAACGGGCCTTGCCGTCATTGCCCATGCGCATCTCGTCGGCGTTCTCCTCGCCGGAGAGCGCCGCCACGCCGAAGCCGTCGCCGATTTCCACGCCTTTGACCGCGTTGATGCTCATCATCGCCTTGGCCAGATCGGCGTCGAGCTTGTCATAGACCGGCGCCCCCAGGCCGATCGGCACCCCCTCGGCCACCACCTCGACCACGCCGCCGATGGACGATCCCTGTTTGCGGATGGTGTCGAGGGTGGTTTCCCATGCCGCCGCCGCCGTGGAATCGGGGCACCAGAACGGATTGGCCGTGACCTGCCCCCAATCCCAGGCCGCGCGGTCGATGGCCTGCGCTCCCATCTGGACCATGGCGCCGCGAATGAGCACGCCGCCCGGCACCAGGGCGTCGAGCACGGCGCGCGCCACCGCGCCGGCCGCCACCCGCATGGCGGTCTCGCGGGCCGACGCCCGGCCGCCGCCGCGGTAATCGCGAATGCCGTATTTCTGCTGGTAGACCCAGTCGGCATGACCGGGACGGAAGCTGTCCTTGATCTCGCCGTAATCCTTGGAGCGCTGGTCGGTGTTCTCGATCAGCAGCCCGATGGGGGTGCCGGTGGTCAGCCCCTCGAATACCCCCGACAGGATCTTGACCGTATCGGCCTCGCGGCGCTGGGTGGTGAAGCGGTTCTGCCCCGGCTTGCGCTGGTCCAGCCGGACCTGGATCAGGTCCTCGGACAGCGGGATACGAGACGGCACCCCATCGACCACGCATCCGATCGCCGGCCCATGACTTTCGCCGAAGGTGGTGAAGCGGAACAAGTGGCCGAAGGCATTGCCGGACATGTCAATCCTTGGCGACGTTGATATCGGGGGCGTCCACCGCCTTCATGCCGACCACGTGATAGCCGCAATCCACATGATGGGTTTCGCCCGACACGCCGGACGACAGATCGGACAGCAGGTAAAGACCGGCGCCGCCGATATCCTCCAGGGTGACATTGCGCTTCAATGGGCTGTTGTACTGGTTCCACTTGAGAATATAGCGGAAATCGCCGATGCCCGATGCCGCCAGGGTCTTGATGGGGCCGGCCGACAGCGCGTTGACGCGAATATTCTGTCCGCCCAGATCCACCGCGAGATAGCGCACGCTGGCCTCCAGCGCCGCCTTGGCCACGCCCATGACGTTGTAGTGGGGCATCACCCGCTCGGCGCCGTAATAGGTCAGCGTCAGCAGCGAACCGCCATGGGCCATCAGCGCCGAGGCCCGGCGCGCCACCGAGGTGAACGAGTACACCGAGATATGCATGGAGGTCAGGAAGTTCTGCAACGAGGTGTCGGCATAGCGGCCGCGCAGTTCCTCCTTGTCGGAGTAGCCGATGGCGTGGACCACGAAGTCCAGCTTGCCCCACTCCTTCTCGATGACGGCGAACACCGCGTCGATGGAGGCTTCATCGGAGACGTCGCAGGGCAGCACCAGCTTGGAGCCGACGCTTTCGGCCAGGGGGCGCACACGCTTTTCCAGCGCCTCGCCCTGGAAGGTGAAGGCCAACTCGGCACCCTGGGCGCGCGCCGCCTGGGCGATTCCCCAAGCGATGGAGCGGTCATTGGCGACGCCCATGATAAGGCCCCTCTTACCAGCCATCAGGGGAGCGGGAGCGGTCATGCGAGTCCTCTCTAACGGGAAATGGGATGGCCCGGCCGAAATCGGTCAAGCGCACCTACATACACGAAAGAGGGAACATGGCAAAGCTGGATGAAGACCGCGATCACTGATCGAGATTCCGGGCACCGATCGAGATTCCGGGCACCGATCAAAATTCCGGGTGGCTACCCCAGAATTTCCTCCAGCTCATTCTTGGCCGCCACTTCGCGCTCGAAATTGGTCAGCTCCACCCCCAGGGCATCCCGGATCGAGATCATGCCGACCGGCGCGCCGTCATCGACCACCGGGAGATGGCGGTAGCCGTTGTCATGCATCAAGTGCAGGGCGTGGCCCAGCCGGCGGTCGGCGGTGATGGTGGTCGGCCTGGCGGTCATGACCGCCGATAGCGGCGTGGTCTCCGGGTCCCGCCCTTCGGCCAGCACCCGGAACAGCCCGTCGCGTTCGGTGAAGATGCCGATCAGCTTGCCGGCCTCCTCCACCATGACGGCACCGACCCTGCGCTGCTTCATCTCGTGGGCGGCGGCGCGCACGGTGGCGGCGGGGGGCAGGGTCAGAATGGTTTGGGACTTGATGACGTCGCGAATGAGTCGAGGGCACATGGACAAAGCCTCCCAATCCTATTGCTTCGTCCTCAATATGGTCTCGTCCGGCGCACGCATCAATGGCGGTCAGGTCTTCCTGGGCCGCCGTCAGGGCCGCGCCACCGCGAAATCCAGCAGCGGCCGCTTATAAACCTCGTCCACCTCGGAGAACGGCAGGTTGTCGCCGGTATAGAGCAGCGCCCGGTGCTCGAACAGGGAATCGGGGATGACCAGTGCCCGTTTGGCGTCGTCGGGAGAAGCCGGGCCGCGCTCCCAGCCCTCGGGCAGCGGCGACCACAAGGTGATGGCGGCGAAGGTCTGGCGATGGGGCTGCAAGGCCTGCACCACCTTGCCGAAGGGGGTGTCGGTGGTTTCCAACTGCCGGTTCATGGCGGCGGTCAGGCGCCCCGGCACATACCAGTTGTCGGCCTCGGACAGGACGCGGTCGCCGCAAAACAGCCGGACATGGCGGAATTTGACGGTTTCGCTGTCGCTGACCCTGAGCCGCCGGCGCTGTTCATCGGTGGGTGGCTTGGCGAGGGAATTGTCCAGCCTGGCGACGATCCTGGCCGGATCGGCCAGACCGTGATCGCCGCACCATTTTTCCAGGGTGAAGGTGGCGCTGCGGCTGCCCAGGATCTCGGCATTGAGGGACTGGACCAGGGCCAGCGCCTGCAGCCGCGCCACGAAGGTGTCGGGCCAAGCCGCCATCTCCGCCGCATCCCCGGTCGCGGGGATGCCGGCCATCAGCATGGCGGCCATCCCGGCCAGACGCATCCAGCGCTTCACTTGGCTCAGCAGGCGTTGGCGCGGTCGCGGGTCCGCAGGAACCGGAAGAACTCGACGCCTTCGCGCAGCCGGCGCTTCATCATCTCCCAGTCGCGGATCATTTCGCCCAGGATCTCGAAGATCTTGCTGGGGCGGAAATAGTAGGCCTTGTAGAAGTCGGCGACCCCCTTGAAGATTTCCTCCGAGCTGAGATTGGGATAGTTCAGCGCCGCCACCTGCCAGCCGCCGGTCTGGAGCAGCAGTTCCTTGCTCTCCTTGAACCAGCCGTTGGCGATGGCCTGCTCGTACAGTTCGGTGCCGGGATAGGGCGCCGCCATGGACACCTGGAGGGTGCGGGGGTTGACCTCCTTGGCGAAGGCCAGGGTCTGCTTGATGGTCTCCCGGGTCTCGCCCGGCAGGCCCAGGATGAAGGTGCCGTGGACGATGATGCCCAGATCGTGGCAATCCTGGGAGAACTTGCGCACGATGTCCAGGCGCAGGCCCTTGCGGATGTTGTTGAGGATCTCCTGCACGCCGGATTCATAGCCGACCAGCAGGACCCGCAGTCCGTTGGCCTTCAGCACGTCCAGGGTCTTGCGCGGAATATTGGCCTTGGCGTTGCATGACCACGGCACGCCCAGGTGGCCGATGCCCTTGGCGATCTCCTCCACCCGCTCCAGATCGTCGGTGAAGGTGTCGTCGTCGAAGAAGAACTCCTTCACCTCGGGGAACATCTTGCGGGCCTGCTTGACCTCCTCGATCACGCTGGCGGCGCTGCGGGCGCGGTAGACCCTGCCGCCGATGGTCTGCGGCCACAGGCAGAAGCTGCATTTGGATTTGCAGCCGCGCCCGGTATAGAACGACATATAGGGATGCTTGATATAGCCGATGAAATAGTCCTCGACATTGAGGTCGCGGCGATAGACCGGCGCCACATAGGGCAGCGCGTCCATGTCGTGGATCAGGGCGCGGTCCTTGGTGCTGAACGGCTTGCCATCCTCGCCGCGGAAGGTCAGGCCGTCGATCTCGGCGAAGGGCCTGCCCTCGGCGATCTCGACGATGGTGTAGTCGAATTCGTGCCGCGCCACGAAATCGATCGCCGTGGAAGCCATCAGCGACGGCTCGGGCAGGGTGGCCACATGGGCGCCGACCATGCCGATCATGATGGCGGGATTGGCCTGCTTGAACGCTTCGGCGACCTTGACCTCGGAGGCATAGGTGGCGGCGCTGGCATAGATCACCAGCAATTCGTAATCCTTGGCCATGGGCAGGATCTGGTCCAGCGTCTTGCCGCTGGCCGGGGCATCCACCAGTTTGGACTCGGGCACCAGGGCCGCCAACTGTCCCAGCCATGTGGGATACCAGTTGGATTTGACCTCGCGCTTCGCCTGATAGCGGGCGCCCGCGCCTCCGTCAAAACCTTCAAACGAGGGGGGATTGAGGAAAAGCGACTTCTTCATGGTGCAGACCCTTCAACGAGATCAAGAGTGCCGTCCCGCCGCACGACAAACCGGCGGCCACGCCATATCACAGTCCGTCCGCAAGATGCGACAACATAGACGAGGAAGGACAGAAATTCACGCATGGCCAGCAATCCCAGACCGGCGCGCGGCAGACCCAAGGCCTTTTCCCCGCTCCGCACCGCCCATAACCGGCAGGCGAATGCGGCGGCCAGCGCCGCCAGGGCGGCGGGGCCGGCCCAGCCCCCCCCTGCCATTGCCATCGCCACCGCCAGGACGGCCAGCGCCACCGGCTGGGTGATGACCGAGGCCAGATAGGACGGCCGATCCACCGCGGCGATGGTCCGGCCCCAGCGGATCTCATGGGCCAGCAGGGTGGCGAAATCGGGCTCGTGGACCATGATATGGACGGGGCGGGCCGCCAATTCGATGCCGAGGCCCGATTGGCGCGCCATATGGCCCAGCTTCCAGTCGTCGGCCAGGATGTCGGCGAGACGCTCCAATCCGCCGGCCCGCTCCAACACCGCGCGCCGGACCGCCATGGTGGCACCGAAACAGCCGTCCTTGCGGCCGATGGCCCGCGCCAGCAGCGCCGAGGGCAGGAAGCCGTGATTGACCCCCAGGGCGCCGAGGGCGCTCCAGACCCCGTCCACGGGGGTGCCGATGTAAAGGCAGGTCACCACGCCCACCTTCGCCCCGGTCACGGGGTCGAGGAAGGGGGCGACGACGTCGTTCAGGTAATGCGGCTCCACCCGGATATCGCTGTCGGCGATGACGATCAGGTCATGGCGGACGCGGGGCCACATATTGAGCAGATTGCCGACCTTGAGATTGCGGCCATGGGGGGTGGCGTCGATCACGGTGGTGATCTCGGCGGTGCCGGTGGCCAGTCTCGCCACTTCCGCCAGCGCCGGGTCGGCGGCATCGGCCACCCCGAACACCAGTTGGAAGGCGGGATAGTCCTGGCGCAGGCAGGAGGCGAGATTGTCGGCCATGCCCGGTTCGGCGCCGCAGAGCGGTTTCATCACGCTGACCGGCGGGGGGGCGGCGGCGGCGGGAAGCGGCGGCGCCGCGGCGAACCGGCGCACCAGCAGGGCGGCGGCGACCTGATAGAGGCAACCGGCCACCGCCGCCGCGACCACCAGGAGGGATAAGGCCTGCGCCATGGAACGGCTACTTCTTGTCCAGCGCCGCGGTCTGCTTCTCGATGACCTCGATCAGCCCGGCGAGGCCCTTGCCCCGGAAGATCGAGCCGAATTCCGAACGGCGGACCGCGACCTGGCTGACGGTGCCGTCATACAGCACATCGACCACCTTCCAATGGCCGTCGATCTCGCGCATCACATAGTCGATCTCGGTGGAATCGCCGGTCTTCGGAGCGATCCAACTGGGCACGATGATGGCGCCGCCGGTGGAGGGGCGCCGCTCGCCGACCTCGAACCGCTCGCCGTTCCATTCGTCGAACTGGGCCGCATAGTTGGCGATCGAGAAGGTCAGATAGGTCTCAGTTTGGCGGAATCCTCAGCCGTCAGCTTGGCCGCGGCGGCCCCCAGGGTGCTCTTGGTCATGGAGGACATGTCGTAGACCTCCGCCACCGCCGGCCGCAACTTCTCGGCGCGCCCCTTGAAGCCAAGCCTGGGGCCATCCTTCATGACGTCGAGCAGGACGGAATTGAAGTTCTGGATCGCCTGCTCGGCGGCGGCGGCCCAAGCCCGGTCGGGAAGACAAACGGCCAGGGTGACGACCAGCAGACAAGCGAGGAAACGCGAACGCATGACAAACCTCCGGGAATTTAATCGCTGGATTATCACATTCCGGCCCAGTGGTGCCATGGTGGTGTTTCACCATCGGCCCGATTGCGGTCGTGACGGTTGGAGATCAAAGCCCGCAATGCCAGGTTCCGGCGATGGCGGCTTTCCGGTCGCCGTCATCGTTGGACGGGCGGGGCAGGGTGATGGTGACGGTGGTACCCCGGCCGATTTGGCTGCGAATCTCCAGCCTTCCGTCGTGCAGGGTCACCATTTCGCGGACCAGGGCGAGGCCCAGGCCGGTGCCGCCATGGCTGCGGCTGACGGCGTTTTCCACCTGGTAGAAGGGTTCGGTCACCCGCTCCACATGTTCCGGGGCGATGCCGATGCCGGTATCGATGACGCTGAGGCGCACCATGTCCTGATCGGCGGCGGCGGCGACGGTGACGCTGCCGCCGCGGGGGGTGAATTTGACGGCGTTGCCCAGCAGATTGATCATGATCTGCATCAACCGGGTCCGATCCGCCGACAGGGGGGGCAAGCCGTCGAGGCCGTCCTGGTGCAGTTCCACCCCGGCGGCGGCGGCGCGGGCACTCATCATGGCGAGGCAGGCCTTGACCAGTTCCGCCGCATCGATGGCTTCAAGCACCAGTTCCACATGCCCGGCCTCGATCTTGGCGATGTCCAGGATATCGTTGACGATGGCCAGCAGATGCTGGCCGGCGTTGAAAATATCGGTGCAGTAGGATTTGACCCGGTCTTCCACCGAGACGATGACCCCGCAGCGCAGCGCATCGGGAAATCCGATGATGGCGTTGAGGGGGGTGCGGAGTTCATGGCTCATATTGGCGAGGAACTCGCTCTTGCTCCGGTTGGCGATGTCCGCCTCCCGGGCCGCGGCGCGCAAGGCCCGGTGGCTTTCGGTCACGGCGATGCGCATGGCGGTGAAGGATCGCGCCAGTTCGCCCAACTCGCCGCCCGCCCTGGTGTCGAGCGGCGGGCTGGGCCGGCCGGCGGCGAAGTCCCGCGTCGCCTGGGTCAGGGCGGTGACCGGCGTGATGATGCGCCGGGCGATGGCCATGGCGGCCACGACCGCCATGGCGACGAACAGCATGGTCAGGCCGATGATGCGCAGTTTCAGCGCCCGTAGCGGCGCGAAGGCCTCGGTCTGATCCATATGGGCCATGATGCAGCCGCCGCCGATCTCCGGGATGAAGCGGAAGCCGTGAATGACCGCCATGTCGCGATAATCCCGATTGAGGACCTCCTGGTTTCCCGCCGCTAGACAGGCCAGCATGGGGCGAGCGGAAACCGGGTGGCTGTGGTGCCCCTGGACCGACGGGTAGCGGGCCTTGGTGACGAAGAAGCCGTCGGCGTCGGCGAGGAAGGTCTCGCCCGATTGGCCCAGATCGGACGAGGAGGTGAAAATGCCCTGGAGCAGGGAAACCGGAAAAATCACCGCCAGCGTCATGTCCCGGCGGGAGTCGGCGGTGGTGATGAAATAGGTTCTCTCTTCCGTGGCGGAAGGAGGGGATACGCCGGCCAACTGGCCGGGAGCGAGCGGCGGCAGCGCATCGAAGCGGGCCGGGGCCTGGCCGATCACGATGTCGCGGTCCAGACCGGGGACATGCAGCACCGCCCCCAACGCCTTCTCACTCTTGATCAGGGTTTCAAGGACATCCTCCAGGCAGGCCGCCCTGAGGCTGGAGGGCAGATCCTCCGCACACCGCGTCTGGGTGTCGGCCAGGAAGGCCTGGGCGCGGTCGTTGCCGCTACGGAGGGTGTCGATCAGCGTTTGCCGCCGGGTCTCGGCGACCAGACCGACCCTGCCGATCTTGTCGGCCTTGACGGTATCGTAGGCCTCGCTGTATCCCAGCCACCCCGCCGCCAGGGTTGGCAGCAGCAGGCAGGCCAGGATGATGGCGGCAAGCCGCCTCTCCAAGGACCGAATAATCATCCCTGCCCCTGACAATTCAATGCGGTTCGCCCACAGCATTAACATTTGTCTCTGGTGATTTAAAGCAAGAGCATGGCCTGTTTTTTTCTTTGATGGCGGCGGGGTTATACACCGTCCGGGGTTGTGCTATCCTGGGTGGAGAAGTCTCGTGATCCGATCCGTCCGAAATGAGCGGTTC
>Ga0316222_1002623_pt1 | contig 18879 bp, 15 predicted proteins | sample TBH18011metaG_FD_206008 | JGI IMG/M metagenome (GOLD analysis project Ga0316222, IMG submission 206008) | Freshwater microbial communities from Trout Bog Lake, Wisconsin, USA - TBH18011 | ecosystem: Environmental > Aquatic > Freshwater > Lake > Hypolimnion/Profundal zone | place: USA: Wisconsin...
GCCGACGAAAGACCGCCAGCGGCATGCATCAGGACGGCGCCGAACCAACCGACGCGGGCGAATCCTGACTACCTGGGACAACGGGATAAGCCATGTCGAGTACGCTAAGAAATTCACCCCCGGTGGTAATCCGATTCAATTCGCGACGGTCCGTGGCCACCTCGCCAGCAATGGTCCCACCCGTGGTGATGATCAGAATGCGATGATTAGACGGCATGCGAATTCCTCCAGCAACGATCAGATAGAATTGGCAGAACGGGGAACAACCTCTTCCCCGTCATTCCCGCGAAAGTGGGAATCCATGGCGGGAACGACGCGGGCGTCAGGCCCAAAATCATCCCGCCGGACACATAGATTCCCCCATTCGCGGGAATGACGGGGAATAAGTGAAATAATATTTCATCCTGTTACATCGAAGGGCGGCGAAGGAGGCGGAATCCGTTGGTGCTTTCCCGCACTAGAGAGCCACTATCGAAACGAAATCGCCCATCGACCACCTGAGGCTGGTCCCGCCAAGAACCACCCATCAGAACACGGGTGGCCCCATTGTCCGGGCCGGCGAAATCGCAACAAGGTCGATTGGGGAAGGTCTGGGCGAACCAGTCGTGGCACCATTCCCGGACATTCCCCAGCATATCGAACAGACCAAGAGCATTCGGCGCCCGCGAGCCAACATCATGGGTTTGTCCGCCCGCATTGCGAGCGTGCCAAGCATGTTCGTCCAGTGGGCCAGAACCGTCGTCCCCTCCACTCAGGCAGCAGAATTCCCATTCCGCCTCGGTGGGCAGGCGAAAGCCCGACTTGGCAAAATCTGCGGTGACCTTCTTGCCGATCTGATAAACGGGCGCCTCCCCACAAAGCAGGGACAGTGCGTTGCAGAATTCGATGGCATCCTTCCACGACACCCGTTCGACCGGACGACGGGGATGCCCCTTGAAAAAGCTGAGATTGGCGTCCGGCCCCATGACAAACTCGTAGAGTTCCTGGGTGACGCATTCGCGATCGATTTGGAACGGCGCGGAGAAGGTCACCCGGACGCGCCCGTATCGCGCATCACCCATCGGGTAATCGCCCGGCGCGACCGTCACCAAGCGGGCCTCCAACCGGCCCAACGGCGTCAGGGCCTGGGCCGGAATTTCAGGCTTCCGAATCGGGTTGAAAGACGCCACCTCAACAACCGGAGCGATGGGCTCCTCACGCAGACCCGGCACCGAATCGATACCAGTATGGCTGTCACGGATATATTGCCGGACCTGCTCCTTACGCCCGTGCTTGAACACCACTTCCCCAAGTGAGTGGAAATCGGCATTAGAATAATGATGATCCAGTTGATCAAGGAGGCGACTGACCGCCCCCTCGGAGAGCAAGATTGATTGTGGTTTGGCCTTGTCGCAAATGCGCGCGGCCATGTTCACGCAATCCCCGGCCATGTTGTAAATGTCGTTAAAGTCTTTATAGATGATGGCTTCGCCGAACGTGATGCCGCAGCGCAACTGAAAGCGATCATTGCCCCCGCGGCCTTTCTGCCCACGCACCTCCTCGCCGTTAAACTTTTCCAGCAAGTCCATCACGGCCAGCGCGAAAATCAGCGACGCACTGGTCACGATAGGAAGCCCCACCAGGGCGCCGTCCCCGGCGGAGGCGACAACCAGATCACGCGGGTACTCACGCGACAGCTTCTTTAGATCGGGGCGGAACTCGAGATCCACCGCCTCAAACGCCTGACGCAGAATGCTGGTGAATTGATCGATGATTCTGCGCTGGCAGGCTGATGAACGCTGTGAGTAACTAACAATATCAAAGCAAACGATTTCCATTGCCGCATTGCAGATTCCATTAGTTACGATTTCAGAAAGATACGGCGACTCCACGCTCATTACGCCACTCCCTCGAGAATGAGGCATCATGCCCTCTTCACATTGACCAAAAATACGCGGCTGCTGCTATCCTTGATGGTCTGCTGCCAGCTTATATGCCTGCCTGGCGATTTTCAAACTTGTTTTTACGTCGTTTCGTTGTATCTATGTGGGTTGCAGCCAACCCGCTGTCGAACATATCCATTGACGCCACCCTGACGTTTATCAATGCAATCAAGCACCACTCAGATTATTGTCGGCATGGGGTCCGCCGCCTGCGCGGCCGTCGCCCATTGGCTTGGCCCTCGCGCCGCCGGAGGGCGCGGGGCGGAGGAAGTGTCGGCCATCAACTTCGCCATCATGGGGACCATGCTGGCAATTATCCTGGTGGCGTTCCCAACCCTGTTTCATTTGGAGGTCTCGGCGTCGGTGCTGGCGACCCTGGGACTGGTTGTACTGATCGACGCGGCGGGAAACTATTTTCTGTTCAAGACCTATCGCCAGAGCCATCCCAGCGTGGCGACGCCGCTGCTATCCCTGGCCCCCGCCTTTGCCTTTCCCCTGGCCTGGCTGTTTCCCTTAGGCCAACAGGCAAGCGGACTGTCCGTCCTGCTCGGCTATATCGCCACTTTCCTGGTGGCCGCGATCACTGTGGATTGGAGCAATTTGGGGCAGTTCCGCCGGGCAACCTTCACCCCGGCGCTCCTGTCATCCTTCTGCTTCGGTCTCAGCGCGGTGCCGGTACGTTATCTGCTGCATGAATGGCACGCCATGAATGCGCCAACCTTGTACGCCGTCCGCGCCTTCCTGATCTCGGGGCTTTTCCTCGCCATGTGGCGCCGCAAGGCTTGGCCGTCGCTGCCCCCTCGTCAGATCGCTACCATATCGGCCCGAGCCATCTTCGTCATCGCCCAATACCTTTTACTGTATCAGGCACTGACCCTGCGTTCGGTCGGAATCGCTCTCACCCTGGCCAACTTGTCCCCGGCCTTTGTTTTTCTTGGCGGAATCCTGTTCCTGCGCCAGCCGTGGAGTTGGAAGCAGGCCCTTCCCGCCATCTTGGCGATTGCCGCCGCGCTATTGATGTCTCGATGAATGTCGGCGACGGCGCCCGACAGGAGGATGGAATGGAGATACTGTTATGTCACTCGCCCCGATTCGCGACGGTAGGGGCGAACATTCTCCGAGCACTCCAGACAAAGGGGCATCACGTCCGGCCATGGCATACGAAGGAAGCGCCGCCCGCGCTCACCGGAAGAAGCGCCCTTCCCCATCATTACCATCCTGATTTAGCGATATTTATAGCCGCACCGGAAGAGCTGGCATTTCTGACCGGCCCCCATGTGGCAAATGCGGGCACCAATCTTCCGTTAGAGTTAGGCGTTGTCCTGGGGCGCATCGGCGCCGAACGAATCGCTGCCGTTCACGTTCACCCGGGTCCCAGCCCAGGGGACCGCTCTCACCATGTCCGGGGGGTTGAAAACCTCGACTGCGCCAAAGCGAATATCGCCACAATCCGCAACGGATTGATCAAGTGGATCGACGAGCGCGGAAAGTTTGCCTCGCTGGATGGCATCCAACGGCGCATGCACGACCTGCAATCCCGTATCCGCAAGAAACCTCTGACGTGGCTGCCGTACGTCGATGCCCACGTGATTGGCCCTTTCGCCTCCCAAATCGACAGATTCGAGATCGGCGAAATTGCCTTGGATTATGCCAGCTACTTCGCCGCCATCATCGGTGAAACACAACGAGCCGGTCGAGAATCGTCCATTACCGCCATCGCCTCCCTCAGTCATGAGTTTTGGCAGGAAAGCAACGATCAGCAGCGATATTTCGACAAAAGCGTTGAAGCGGCGGAGAGGGGAGCAAAAGTCAAGCGAGTGTTCATTGTCTTTTCGCCTGACGGCAGAGCGTTCTTCACTGCTCTCGCCGGCCGGATGGCCACGCCAGATGTCAGCATTCGCCTCGCGAATTCTACTTTTTATCGGAAAGACAATATCCCCGAAGATATCGTCGTCTTCAACGATGCGGACGGCTCGCGTCGCGCCTATGTCATCATTCCCGGCGACGAAAGCCGGACAGTGCTGCGCGAAGCCAAACTGATCCTGAGGGACACCCAAATCGACCAATATATGACGCAATTCGACACCGCCTGGGAGATCGGCGATCGGCCGTAACGGGCCGCCAGCAATCCCGCGCCCCCTCCCCTGCGCTCCGCCCTTTACTTCGCTCGCCACCTTAGGGAGTATGCCGGCCTGCGCTTGGCGCCCAAGGGCGTCGCTGGAATGGGAATGCGATGATCGCGCGTTGGGTCGTGGGTGCGGTGCTGTGGTGCTGGCGCCATTGGGTCGCGGTAACGGTGATGGCGGTGCTGGCCACCGCCCTGTTCGGCTGGGTGGCGGCCGCCCATCTGGGCATCGATACCGACGAGGAAACGCTTCTTTCGGCCGATCTGCCCTTCCGTCAGGCCGGGGCGCAGATGGCGGCGGCTTTCCCCGAGGCCGACGATCAGATGGTGGTGGTGCTCGAAGCCCCCTCCCCGGCCCAGGCCGAGGCGGCGGCCAATCTGTTGCTGCCGCGCCTGCTGGCTCGGCCGGATTTGTTCATTTCGGCGCGACGCCCGCCCGGCACCGCCTTTTTCCACGCCCAAGGCCTGCTCTATTTGTCGGTCGATGAGTTGCAGGCGCTGTCCGACCGCCTGACCGAGGCCCAGCCGATTCTCGGCGGTCTGGCCCGCGATCCCTCGCCACGCGGCGTGCTGGGGGCGCTCGATCTGATGCTGGAAGGACTGGCGCGCAACCAGATGCCGGTCGAGACCATCGCCCCGGCCCTGAAGCGTTTCGCCGACACCGCCGCCAGCGTCGCCGCCGGCAAGCCCAAGCCGCTCGACTGGAGCGAATTGATGGGCTCGGGCACGCCGATGGCCCAGCCGATGGCGATGATCCTGGCCAATCCCCATCGCGATTTCAGCGACCTCACCCCTGGCAAGCCGGCCACCGAAGCCATTCGCGCCGCCGCCGCCGAGTTGGGCTTTACCCCGGCCAATGGCTATCGCGTCCGCATGACCGGCTCGGTGCCCCTGACCGACGACAATTTCTCCACCGTCGCCGATGGGGTCGAGCTATCGACACCACTATCGCTGATCGCGATCGTGGTGATCCTGTTTGGCGCGGTTCGGTCCAAGCGCCTGGTTACCATTATTCTCGCCACCCTGATTACCGGCCTGGCCGCCACTGCCGCCTTCGCCGCAGTCACGGTCAAGACCCTGAACCCGATCTCGGTGGCCTTCGCGGTGATGTTCGTCGGCATCGCCGTCGATTTCGCCATCCAATTCGTCATCCGCTTCCGCGATGCCGGCACCAAATCGACCGATTCAGACGCGGCGATGGAATCCTGTGCCACCACCATCATTACGCCTCTGTCCCTGGCGGCGGCGGCCACCGCCGTTGGCTTCCTGTCCTTTGTGCCGACCAAATATGTCGGAGTGTCGCAGCTTGGCCTGGTGGCCGGCGGCGGCATGCTGATCGCGCTGCTGGTCGATCTCACCCTGCTGCCAGCGCTGTTGCGGCTGGCTCGGCCCAAAGCCGCCACCGAGGCGGTGGGCATGCCGCTGGCCCGGCCGATCGACGCCTTTCTCGCCCGCTACCCCGTCCAGGTGGTGGCGGTGGCGGGGCTGCTGGCGCTGGTCGGCATCGGCCTGACGCCGTTGCTGAGATTCGACTTCAATCCGCTGCACCTCCAGAATCCCAAGGCCGAGGCGGTCGCCACCTTGATGGATCTGGCCAACAATCCCGACACCTCACCCTATTCGATCACCATGCTGGCTCCGTCCCTGGACGAGGCCAAGGCCACCGCCGACCGGCTGGAGGCGCTGCCCGGCATCGACCACGCCATCACCATGGCCAGCTTCGTCCCCGACAAGCAGGACGACAAGCTGGCCATCCTGGCCGACCTCGCCTCCATCTACGGGCCGGTGCTCGACCCGGCGGCGCGGCTGGCGCCGCCCAGTGCTGCCGAGATCGAGGCGGCGATGGTCACCAGTGCGGCCAAATTGCGCCTGATGAAGAGCGATCCCGACGGCCAGGGACACCGCTTGGCAGACCAGTTGGACGCCATCCGCGCCGGTGGACCCGAGCGCATCGACACCCTGGGCAAGGCGCTGCTGGGCGGCATCGGCGAGAACCTGGCCATGCTCTCCACCCTGTTCGCGGCCAAGCCGGTCGCCCTGGCCGACCTGCCCGATGAATTGGTCAATGACTGGAAAAGCCGCGACGGCCGCTACAAGATCAGCATCGCCCCCAAGGGCGACATGGGCGACGAGGCGGCGCTGAAGAAGTTCGTCCGCACGGTGCAATCGGTCAATTCGGTCTGTACCGGCATGCCGATCGACGTGGTCGAAGCCGGCGGGGCGGTGATCGGCTCGTTCATGCAGGCCGGCATCACGGCGGTCATCGCCATCGCCCTGCTGCTGGGGTTGATGCTGCGCCGGGTGCTGGACGCCGCGCTGGTGGTGCTGCCGCTGGTGCTGGGCGGCCTGTACACCGTGATCGGCTGTGTCGCCCTGGGGCTGGCAATCAACTTCGCCAACATCATCGCCCTGCCGTTGTTGCTGGGAATTGGCGTCGCCTTCAACATCTACTTTGTCGCCAATTGGCGGAACGGCATTCAAGACCATCTGCAAACCAGCACCTGCCGGGCGGTGCTGTTCTCGGCGCTGACCACCTCCTCGGCCTTCGGTAGCCTGGCGGTGTCGCCCCATGTCGGCACCGCCTCGATGGGCCTCTTGCTCTTCCTGTCGGTGGCGCTGTCGGTGGCCACTACCTTCCTGGTGCTGCCCGCGATCTTCCACCTGCTCAACCGACGGACAAATCCATGACCCGCCGCCTGATTGTCACCGCCGACGATTTCGGCCGCTGCCAAGCGATCAACGAAGCGGTCGAGCGCGGTCACACCGAGGGCGTACTGACCGCCGCCAGCCTGATGGTCACCGGCGCCGCCCTTGATGATGCGGTAGAGCGGGCTCGTCGGTTGCCCAATTTGGGAATCGGTCTGCACATCGCTTTGGTCGATGCGGTGCCGGCGCTGCCGCCCGAACAAATTCCCGATCTGGTTGAGGCCGACGGAAGATTTACGAATAAATTGGTGGCGCTGGGTGCCCGCATCTATCTGTCCAAAAACGTGCGCACCCAGGTCGCCGCGGAGCTGCGCGCGCAGTTCGAGCTGTACCGCGCCACCGGGCTGCCGCTCGACCATGTGGATTCCCATCACCACTACCATCTCCACCCCACAGTGTTCGCCCTGATGGTGCCGCTGGCCAAGGAATTCGGCGCCTTTGGCGTGCGTATCCCTTTCGAGCCGCCGCTGCCGTCCTGGCGGGCACGGCGCGAGGGATTGGCCGATCGGCTGCTCACCGCCGCCTTCCATTATTGGCGCGCCTCGCGCATGCGCAGCCTGGTGCGCCAGCACGGTATGGTGACCAATGATTCCATGTTCGGATTGTTCGACAGCGGCGGTATGGATGCCGCCCGGCTCGAATCCTATATCGCCGCCCTGCCCCCCGGTTTGAGCGAAACCTATTGCCACCCCGGCGCCTTCCCCTGGACCGAGGCCCACCCGATGCCGGATTCCTACCGCCCGGTCGATGAGTTTCACGCCCTGATCTCCCCCAAGGTCGCCGAGCGCATCCGCGCGGGCGGCATCCAGCTCACCACTTTCAGCCGCGAGGCCGCATGACCCACGTCCTCCGCATTGCCCTCGGCCTGGCCCTGGTCGCCCTGGTGATCTGGCTTAAGGGCGGCGTAGGCGACATAATGTTGGTGCTGGAGACGGCCGGCTGGCTCAGTGTCCTGTTGGTGACCACCTTCCATTACCTGCCCATGGCCATGTGTGGAGTGGCTTGGCGTGTCCTGCTGCCCGACGCCCCGCCCGGCGCGCTCAAGGCTTTTGTCCACGCCCGCTGGGTCCGCGACGCCATCAACCAATTGCTGCCCTTCATGCCGCTGGGCGGCGAGGTGATCGGCGCCCGCATGGTCGCCGCCACCGGCATCGGCGGCTCGATGGCGGCCTCGCTGACGGTGGTCGATATCACCGCCGAGGTGATGAGCCAGACCCTATTCAGCCTGATCGGCGTCGCCGTGTGGCTGTCCCACGACCATGAAGGGGGCCTGCTCGGCTGGGCCGGGATCGGCGCCGGGATCACGCTGTTGATGATGGGCGCCATGCTGCTGGCACTGCGCCTGGGCTTCGTCCGCCTGCTGGAGAAGCTGGCCGACAAGGTAATGCCGGAAGCCTGGAAGACCGACGGCGCCGCCGCCCCCATCCATGACGGCATCGTCTTTCTCTATTCCAATCGCTGGCGCATCGCCGCCGCCACAATGATCCATTTGGCCGGCTGGCTGGCCTCAAGCTGCGAGGCCTATCTGGCGCTGTGGGTCATCGGCTCACCGCTGTCCTATGGCGACGCGGTGGCCCTGGAAAGCGTGGTCTACGCTGTCCGCAACGCCGCCTTCCTGGTTCCCGGCGGTCTTGGCGTCCAAGAGGGCGCCTACGCCCTGGTCGGCGCCGCCCTCGGCCTGCCTCCCGAAGCGGCCCTGGCCCTGGCGGTGATCAAGCGTGGCCGCGAAATGCTGATGGGCCTGCCCGCGATCCTGAGCTGGCAATGGGCGGGGCGGCGGAAGCCCGATGCGTTGAGCGAAACGCGGTAGTCCTTCTCGGCGGTCCCCATTTGAGGATTGCCTGGCAGCCACACCGCCCATACAAATGGATAGGGTGAGGTATTGCGGAGATTGGACATGGCTTTGAAGAAGGCTTTTCGGCTGGCGGCTGCACTATGGCTGGGCCTGGCGGGGTCCGTTTGGGCCGATGATCTCGACGACGTTCTCGCTCGTGGGGAATTAAGGCATCTGGGCATTCGCTACGCGAATTTCGTCACCGGGGCCGGCGACGGCTTCGACGTCGAACTGGCCCAGGGCTTCGCCAAACACCTCGGCGTCAAATACGTTCCTGTCTCCACCGATTTCTACACCGTCATGCGCGACCTGCTGGGCAAGGACGTCGTCCGTCACGGCGACGAAGTCGCGCTGGAGGGTGACTTCCCGGTCCGGGGCGACATTATCGCCACCGGATTCACCAAGCTCGCTTGGCGGGAAAAGGCGGTGATCTATTCCGAGCCAACCTTCCCGTCGCAAGTCTGGCTGGTGGCACGAGCGGATTCGGTGCAGATGCCGATCAAGGCGACCGGCGCGCTGGCCGACGATATCACGGCAACCAAGACCCTGATTGGCAGCAAGAGCCTGCTGGTCATGGAGCGCACCTGCCTTGATCCCGCGAATTACGGCCTCAAGGGTAAGGGGCTGGATCTGCGCGCCTACACCAAGAACACCAACCTGAATGAAATGGTGCCCGCGCTGCTGAACGGCGACGCCGAGCTTACCCTGCTCGACGTTCCCGATGCGGTGCTGGATTTGCAGAAATGGGCCGGCAAAATCAAGGTGCTGGGACCGATTTCCGACGAGCAGGAATTGGCTGCGGCGTTCCGCAAATCGGGGCCGAAATTGCGTGATTCCTTCAATGACTACCTTCGCCAGATCAAGGCGGACGGCACCTACGATGCGCTGGTCAACAAATACTATCCGGGCATCCGCCGGTACCTGCCGCACTTCTTCGAAAAGAAAAACTAGCCGCATCGGATATGTCAGTGGCCACACGGTTCAAAATCGGCTGGTCAGTGATGGGGGCATTGGTCTTCGCCGTCTACGCCTCGACCCTCTTGTGGAACGGGTTCCGCTCCGAGGCGCAGTTGAAGGACGAGGCCAATGCCCGTCTGGTCGCCGACAGCGCCAGGCGGGCCGCGGCGGTCGCCGACTTCTTCAACGAGCGGCGAAACGATGCCGGCGATTTCGCCGGCTCTTACGAAGTGGCTAATTACCTGGTCAACAAGGCGCTGGGAATGTCGCCGCTCTATGGCTTGAACGCCAATCTTGATGCCATAGAAGAACTTTTTCGGCGCAAGCGTAGCCAAATCACCGTTCGGGGCGAAGCGGTTTACGGCAGAATCGTCCTCCTTGATGAGGGCGGCATCCCATTGGCCGACACCGGCTCCGGGCCACCGCCATCGCCCGCTGGCGCCGACAAGCCGAATGTGACGGTCGATATCGACCGTCACTTGCTGGTGGCTTCGGCATCGGTGTTCCATAAAGGGGTGTTCGCCGGCACGGTCAGCGCGGTCGGCGACATCGCCCAGCTTTCCCGCTATCTCGTCTCCGCTGACACTGAGGGCGGCTATTTCGAGGCGCTGACGACCGCCGATGGGCGGCAATTGCCGACCGGCCAGGGCCAGCCGCCGCTGTCAGGTGGTCTATCTTCGGCGTTGGCCTTGATCCCTCCCAACATCGTCACGGGCATTGCCAATCCCGGTTCCCTCGGGGGCACCTTGGCGGCGCGGACGCCAATCGCCGGAACCGACCTTTTCCTGGTCACCGTCCTGGCCGAAAAATCGGCCTATGGGCACATCACCTCGCGGCTGTTCCTCTATTCGGCCAGCGCCTTTCCCCTGATCATCCTGATCGCGGCGGTGATGTTCGAGCGGCTGCGGTGGCGGAACGCCGAATTGCAGGCGAATTTCGCCGAATCCGACCGGCGCCGCTACGAATTGCAGGATCGCAACCAGACTTTGTCCCAGGAAATCGCGCGCCGCGAGGAGGTTGAGCGGGAATTGCGCGAGAAAAGCCGTGAGCTTGAGGCGATGGCCAAGGACCTCAAAGACAGCATGCGGCGGACGGAAGAGGCCAGCCGAGCCAAGTCCGAGTTTCTCGCCACCATGAGCCACGAAATCCGCACCCCGATGAACGGCATCATCGGCATGACCAGTTTGCTGCTGGATACCGATTTGTCGACGGAGCAGCGGCAATTCTCGGAAACCGTGCGGGTCTCCGCCGAGTGGCTGCTCAATATCATCAACGACGTACTCGACCTGTCCAAGATCGAAGCCGGCCGACTGACCTTCGAGGAATCGGCCTTCGACGTCCGAAATCTGGTCGAGGGCGTGATCGATATCCTGGCGCCACGGGTCAAGGGCCGGCCGGTGGAACTGAGCTGCTTTGTTGCGCAGGAGGCGGTGGGGGGCGTTCTCGGCGATGGTGGCCGGCTAAGGCAGGTGCTGCTCAATCTCGCCGGCAACGCCGTCAAGTTCACTGAAAGTGGCTCGGTCGCCATCGTCGTCTCGGTCACCGAGGCCAACGAAGAGACGGTCTGCCTGCGGTTTGAGATTGCCGATACCGGGATCGGAATCCCCGATGCCGCCAAGCCCACGCTATTTTCCATGTTCACCCAGGCGGATGCCTCGACCTCGCGTCGATTCGGCGGGACCGGGCTGGGGCTGGCCATCTCGCGCAAGGTGATTGAGGCGATGGGCGGGACCATAGGCTTTGACAGCGTCGAGGGCGAAGGCAGCACCTTCTGGATTACCGTCAGCCTGAAGCGATCCGATGAGCGCATCAACGACGAGGTCGAGAACCCACTCGCCGGACGGCGTATTCTGGTGGTCGATGACACGGCGGTGAACCGCGAAATTTTCACCCGCCAACTGACGGGGTGGGGGGCGACGGTAACGGCCTGCGATTCCGCCGCCCTGGCATTGGCCGCCGCTCGGGACGAGGCGCGCAATGGGCGTCCTTTCGATCTCGCCTTGCTCGACCACCATATGCCGGGCATGAGCGGTCTCGATCTCGCTGCGGTCATGCGCGCCGATCCCGGTCTTGCCAGCATCAAGTTGATCCTGGCCTCGTCGGGAGATCCTTCGGATCCCATGGAAGCCGCGACCGCATTGCGGCTGGAAGGCGTGCTGGTCAAGCCGATCCGCCAAAACGCCCTGCTCGACAGCCTGTTGGGCCAACAGCGACTGTCCATTACCCCCGAAAGCGGCTCCGCACAGCTACCGGAAACCGGGAGGGCCTCTCTTCGGGTCTTGGTCGCCGATGACAACGCCACCAACCAGCAGGTCGCGGTCGGGTTGCTTCGCAAGCTGGGCCATCGCGCCGATGTCGCCGATGACGGTGGCGAGGCGGTGGCGCGGTTCGAATTGGGAAATTACGACGTGGTCCTGATGGACATGCAAATGCCTGGCGTCGATGGCGCCGCCGCGACCCGGCTAATTCGCGCCTTGCCAGGCCCCAAGGCCCGTGTCCCGATTATCGCCATGACCGCCAATGCCATGAGGGGCGACCGGGAAATCTGCCTGAAGGCTGGCATGGACGACTATCTCGCCAAGCCCATCGACCGCCACCAGCTTGCCGCGCTGATGGAGAAATGGGGTCCCAAGGATGCAAGGCCGGCCCAGGACGCCCCCCCTCCATCCGTAGCGCCGGCCCATGAACCGGAAACGGAAACGGAAACGGCATGGGCCGATGCCGAGGCGCAGACATGCCTCAAGGAAGATCTTGGCGAGGATGTGTTCCAGGCCTTGGTGGCCAATTTCTGCGGTGGCCTCAACGGGCGATTAGGGGAGATTGACCAGGCGGCAGCGAAGGGCGACACCGCCGCTGTGGCGATGATCGCCCATGGCATCAAGGGCAGCGCGCTTAACCTCGGCTTCACCAGGATCGGCCAGGCGGCAGCGGAGCTGGAGCAGGCGGCAAAAGCCAAACACCCGTTCAGCGCGGCAGCAGAGCGGCTCCGCCAGGCGGTCTCTCAACTCAACGGGACGGCACCCGGCATGGAATGATGGCGGCGACAGCGGCCATCACACCGCCTAACCCCGATACCCGCTCGCCTCGATGAACGACTTGAACCGGATATCCGCCTTGAGAATATCGGCCACCAGGAATTCGATCAGCTTGGCGTAGCAGCCGCCGGCCTCGGAATGCAGGACCTGTTGGCGGCAATATTCGCGGGTCTCGGTGGCGCGGCGCAGTAATTCCTGGTGCTCGACCGCGTGGGCCGCCGCCTCGGGGTAGCGTGACGCGAACAGGTGGCGCTCCTCCCGCTCGAAATGGGCGTGGCACTGGGCCATGAAATCGGCGAAATGGGAATCGCAGGAGACGAAATCGCCGCCCTCGATGGCGTCGGCGATCAAGTTGCTGAGGTCGATCAGGCGCCGATGATCATTGTCGATCTCGGCGATTCCCACCGCGAAGCTGGCTAAAAACGTCAGCCTTTTCAGCGCCATGATCGCCCTCCCCGTGGGGGTGTTACGCCGCCTTCTGGCAGGAATCCGGCTCGCCCCGCTTTCGCAGGTATTGCATAAATTCGATGCCCTCGCGGATACGGCGGGTGAACATGTCCCAGCTGGTCAGCATCTCGGCGACCATTTCAATGATCTTGCTGGGGCGGAAATAGAACTCGCGATAGAATTCCTCTACCGCCGCAAAAATCTCGTCGCTGGACAGGTCGGGATAGTTCAGCACGGCGGTTTGGTTGCCGTGGTCCTCCAGCAGGCCATCCTTGGCGATCCAGCCATTGGCCAACGCCTGGGCGTGCAATTCGGTGCCGGGATAGGGCGCCGACAGCGACACCTGGACCGAATGCGGGTTGATCTCCTTGGCGAAAGCGATGGTTTCCTGAATGGTTTGCTTGGTCTCGCCCGGCAGTCCCATGATAAAACAGCCGTGAACGGTGATGCCCAGCTTATGGCAATCGGCGGTGAAGCGGCGGATGATATCCAGCCGGGTGCCCTTGCGGATGTTGTTGAGAATCTGCTGATTGCCGGATTCGTAGCCGACCAGGAGCTGGCGGCAGCCGCTCTCCTTGAGGATATTCAAGGTCTCGAATGTCAGATTAGGCTTGGCGTTGCACGACCAGGTCAGGCCCAGCGGCTTCAGCACCGGGCCGATCAACCGCGCGATTTCCTCGACCCGTGGCACGTCGTCGGTCAGGGTGTCGTCGTCGAAGAAGATTTCCTTGGCCTTGGGGAACAGCTCGACGATCTGGCGAATGTCCTGGAGCACCCGAGCCGGGCTCTGGGTGCGGTAGACCTGGCCGCCGATGGTCTGCGGCCATAGGCAATAGGTGCATTTCGACTTGCAGCCGCGTCCCGAGTAATAGGAGACGAACGGATGCTTGAGATAACCGATGTAATAATCCTCCATCACCAGATCGCGGGCGTAGACCGGGATCACCGATGGCAGCGCGTCCATGTCGTGGATCAGGGCGCGGTCCTTGTTGTGAACCACTTTGCCGTCCTGGCGGAAGGTCAGGCCATCGATGGTGGCGAAGTCGCGACCCTCGGCCACTTCCAAGATGGTGTAGTCGAATTCGTGGCGGGCGACATAATCGACCACATCCGAGGCCAAGAGCGATTGCTCGGGCAGGGTGGCGACATGGGCGCCGACCAGGCCGATCATCAGCTTGGAATTGGCCTTCTTGAAGGCCTCGGCCACCTGGATGTCGGAATGGAAGGTGGGCGCGCTGGCATAGATCACCAGCATCTCGAAATCCTTGGCCATCGGTACGATGTCGGCCAGGGTCTGATTGTGGGCCGGAGCGTCCACCAGCTTGGAATTGGGGACCAAGGCCGCCACCTGGGCCAGCCAGGTCGGGTACCAGAACGAGCGCACTTCGCGCTTGGCCTGGAAGCGCGCACCGGCGCCGCCATCGAAGCCCTCGTAGGACGGGGGATTGAGGAACAGGGTCTTCTTCATGGCTACCGACTTTCTCCAACCGGAATCAATTTGCCGTGACGAGCGATGCGGAACCGGCGCCCGCGCCAGTTCACATTCCGCCCCGACAAGGCGATCGCCTGAACGGCGAAGGACAAAACATCACGCGTCACCACCAGCCACACCGGCTGGCTTTCAAAACTCAGCGACGTTTCCTCGTCGCGCACGGCCCACATGCGTCCTAGCACGGCCAAAATCAAGGCCCCCAGCGCTGGCCAGACCGAACCGCAGAAGCATCCCAACCCCACCGCCACCAGCGCCACCGGCACGGCCTGCGTCACCACCGACGAGACATAGCCGGCGAAATCGATGCTGGCCAAGGTCCGGCCCCAGCGAATCTCGTGGGCGAGCAGGGTGCCAAAATCGGGTTCGTGCACGATACTCTCCGGCAGAGCGGTCGCCAAACCGATGCTTTGCCCGGTAGCCCGCACCGCCGCCCCCAGAAGGTAATCGTCGGCGAGCTGTTCGCGCAAGGATTCGAAGCCCCCAATTTTTTCAAGGGTATCGCGGCGAAGAGCGATGGTCGCGCCGAAGCAACCGTCATCGCGGCCAATGGCCTGGGCCACCATCACCGACGGCAGGAAGCCGTGATTGATGCCCATGGCGCCGATCCGGCTCCACAAGCCGCCATCGGCGCGCCCGACATAGAGGCAGGTGGCGATTCCGGTGCCGGGCCGGGCCAGGGTCGCCACCACGTTGGTCAGATAATCGGCGGTAACCCGAATATCGCTATCGCACAGCACCAGCACGTCATGGGCCGCCGCCGGCATCATGTCGATCAGGTTGGCCACTTTGGGATTGCCGCCGACGGGGCGGCCTTTGCCAATCACCACCTGGATATCGATGCCGGGAAATTCGCCCCGCAGCTTCCTCGCCACCGGCAGGGCGGCATCGTCCTCGGTGTGAACCCCGAACACGATTTGGAACGCGGGATAGGTCTGCTGGCAGAAGGTGCGGAGATTGGCTTCGAGGTCCGGTTCGGCGCCGCAGAGCGGCTTCAACAGGGTGACCGCCGGCCAGTCCGACGGCGCCAGCGAAGGAACGGCGACGAAGCGGCGCAGCAGCAGCGCGGCCGCGACCTGATAGCCGGCTCCAACGATCGCCGTCGCCGCCAAGCCCCAGGAAATGACGCCGCCAATGCTCACCACCGGATTTCAGCCCTTGGTCGCCAGCGCGTTGGTCTTGGCTTCGATGGTCTTGAGCAGCGTGTCATACCCCTCGCGCCGCAGCAGCGAGACGAATTCCGAACGCCGCATCGCCACCTGACTGACCGAGCCTTCGGCCAGGATGTCGGTGATACCCCAGTGGCCTTCCACCTCGCGCATCACGTAATCCAGGGAAACGGGCGGGCTGCCGCCGGTCAAGACCAGCCTGGACGGTACCAAGGTGCCGCCGCCGGCAATCTGGCGGGATTCCCCAACCACGAAGCTTTCCCCGCCGAAATCGTCGAAATTGTCGGCATAGCTGGCAATGGTGTAGCTGCGAAACGCCTCGACCAGTCGGACGAATTGCTCGGGCGACAGGCTCTTGGCGGCTGCGCCGAGGGTGAGCCGGGTCATTTCCCGCATGTCGAAGGTGGCATCGATCACCGGGATCAGCCGCTCCTCGCGCCCCTTGAAGCCCAATTGCTTGCCGTTTTTCATCACGTCGAGCAGCACGTCATAAAATTTGACGATGGACTCGCGCGGCGCCTCGGCCGCCTGAGCCATGCCGGAGGCAAGAAAAACCATCGCCAGAATCAGCAAAAACTTCCGCATCGTTCCAGTCCCTATTTCCACCGCGCGTCCGCCGACAGCGGATGGGGTCGGCGCCCCGACCGTTTCGCGGCCTATGGTTACCAGAACGCGGGGGGGCGACGCCAGTGCCAAGCGACGAAATGGACACCGAAGTTGCACTTCCGCGGTCGGACGGATATCCTGCGCCGCCGCGGATGGAGTGTGTTGGGATGCAGGTAATTCTGGCTGAGGTGCGCGGCTTCTGCGCCGGCGTCGAGCGCGCCATCGCCATCGTCGAGATGGCCCTGATCAAATTCGGCGCGCCGATCTATGTCCGTCACGAGATCGTCCACAATCGCCATGTGGTCGAACGGCTGCGCGCCAAGGGCGTAGTCTTCGTCGAGGAATTGAGCGAAGTGCCGCCCGGCAGTGTCACCATCTTTTCCGCCCATGGCGTCTCGCGTACCATCGAGGACGAAGCGATCGGCCGGGGCCTGTCGGTGATCGACGCCACCTGCCCCTTGGTGCTGCGCGTTCACAAGGACGGCATCCGCTATGAAAGCCAAGGCCGCGAAGTGGTGCTGATCGGCCATGCCGGCCACCCCGAGGTCGAAGGCACCATGGGCCGCCTGCATGGACCGGCGCATCTGGTGTCGAAGGTCGGTGACGTCGCCCGCGTCTCGGCCACCGATCCCGAGAAGGTGGCCTATATCACCCAGACCACGCTGTCGGTGGACGACACCCGCGAGATCATCGACGCCTTGCACGACCGTTTCCCTGGGGTGGTCGGTCCCGACACCTCGGAAATTTGCTACGCCACCCAGAACCGCCAGCGGGCGGTAGCCGAGCTGGCCGGGCTGGTCGATGTGGTGCTGGTGGTCGGCGCGCGCAACAGCTCAAATTCCAACCGCCTGCGCGAGATCGCCGAGGCCCAGGGGATCCCCGCCCACCTACTGGAAGATCCCGCCGACCTCGATCCCGCCTGGATCGCCGGCAAGGCCCGAGTTGGCGTCACCGCCGGGGCCTCGGCCCCCGACGATCTGGTCCAGGGCCTGATCGAGGCGCTGCGCTCCTTCGCCAAGGTGGAATTCTCCACCCTGCCTGGAGTAAAGGAAGACGTTCGGTTTAAACTCCCACCCCAACTGGCCTGAGGCACATGGCAATCCCAGTCAATCAGGCGCTGCGCATCGGCGCCTACGTGCTGAAGCAGCACCTGTCCGGCCGCAAGCGCTATCCCCTGGTGCTGATGCTGGAACCGCTGTTCCGCTGCAATCTGGCCTGCGCCGGCTGCGGCAAGATCGACTACCCGGACGAGGTGCTCAACACCCGCCTGTCGGTGGCCGATTGCCTGCAGGCGGCGGCCGAATGCGGCGCCCCGGTGGTCACTGTGGCCGGCGGCGAGCCGCTGCTGCATCGGGACATCGAAGCCATCGTCGAGGGGCTGTTGGCTCAGGGACGCTATGTCTATCTGTGCACCAACGGCCTGCTGTTGGAAAAGAAGCTGGACCGCTTCAAGCCCCACCCCGCCTTCACCTGGAACATCCACCTGGATGGCGGCCGCGAGGAGCATGACAAGGCGGTGTGCCAGGAAGGCGCCTACGATGCCGCCGTCAGCGCCATCAAGGCGGCCCAAGCACGCGGCTTCCGGGTCAACATCAACGCCACCCTGTTCGACGGGGCCGACCCGGTCAAGGTCGCCGACCATCTGGACACCGTCACCGCTTTGGGCGTCGAGGGTTTCACCATTTCCCCCGGCTACGCCTATGAGCGCGCCCCCGATACCCAGCACTTCCTGACCAAGCGGCGTACCAAGGAGCTGTTCCGGTCGCTGTTCCGGCTGGGCCGCCAGCGCGGCCGCAAGTGGAGCTTCACCCAGTCGTCGCTGTTCCTCGACTTCCTGGCCGGCAACCAGGCCTTTCATTGCACCCCTTGGGGCAACCCGGCCCGCAACATCTTCGGCTGGCAGCGCCCCTGCTACCTATTGGGCGAGGGCTACGCCAAAAGCTTCAAGGAGCTGATGGAGGAGACCGACTGGGACCGCTACGGCACCGGCAATTACGAGAAATGCGCCGATTGCATGGTCCATTGCGGCTTCGAACCGTCGGCGGTGGTGGCCACCATCAACAATCCGCTGAAGGCGCTGATGGTGGCGCTGAAAGGTCCCGACACCGAAGGCCCAATGGTCGCCGACATCCCGCTCGACCACCAGCGCCCGGCCGACAAGGTGTTCGACCAAGTGGTCGAAGCCGAAACCGCCCGCCTGGCGGCGGAAAACCGGCTGGCGGATAAGAAGCGGGTGGGGTGACGCAGCCCATCCTTTGTCATTCCGACGGAGCGAAGCGACGAGGAATCTTTCACGCGCGATCATTGAAGGTTGGTGCGTGAAAGATCCCTCTCTTCGCTCGGGACGACAAGACTCCCTGCCCCGGCGACTCCGCTACCGCCCCGCCATGATTTGTGGTATAGAATTCTGACCGGGCGGCGTTTAGGCGGCTGGATAGGAGGGGGCCATGCGAGCATTCGTGGTGGCCGTTGCGTTGGGGCTTTACGCGTCAACATTTGCGCCGGCCGTCGCCGATGACGGCTATTGGCGATATGGACCCTCCCCCCCCACTGCCCCCCGCCCCTATTACCCGCCACCGCCCGCCGCTG
>Ga0316222_1002629_pt1 | contig 18851 bp, 14 predicted proteins | sample TBH18011metaG_FD_206008 | JGI IMG/M metagenome (GOLD analysis project Ga0316222, IMG submission 206008) | Freshwater microbial communities from Trout Bog Lake, Wisconsin, USA - TBH18011 | ecosystem: Environmental > Aquatic > Freshwater > Lake > Hypolimnion/Profundal zone | place: USA: Wisconsin...
GCGGGCGGAGACGGGGAGGGCGTCGACCGTGCGGGCGGAGACGGGGAGGGCGTCGGCCGTGCGAGCGGAGACGGGGAGGGCGTCGGCCGTGCGGGCGGAGACGGGGAGGGCGGCGGCCGTGCGGGCGGAGACGGGGAGGGCGGCGGCCGTGCGGGCGGAGACGGCGTCGGTCGCCTGGGCGGAGACGGGGAGGGCGTTAACGGACCCTGCGGAGACGGATTCGATGGCTGCGCAGGCGCCGGAGACGGAGACGTCCGCCGCGCGGGCGGAGACGGATTCGGTGGCTGCGCGGGCGCCGGAGGCTGAGGCGGGGAAGGCGTCGGCGGACCCGACGGAAAGACGGGCAGGACGTCGACGAGAAACCGGTCAAACTCGCGTTCCACAGCGAGCGCGACGTAGGCGTCCGTCAAGTGAAGGCTCGCCAGCTCGGGCATGCATCCACCGCCCCTCTTACTGGAGCCGCACCACTCTTTTTTGCAGGACGCGCGCGAGCACGAAACCGGCCGCGACGGCGACGGCGAGAACGCTCGCGTAAGCGGCGAGGGCGGCGACGGTCGGGGCGCGGACGCGCTTATGAAAGTACCGCGCGTACGCGTCCTCGATCGTGAGCGCGGGTTTGCGGAGGCTCGCGTTCACCGCGTTGTGGAAGGCGACCGTCCACGCAAAGGTGTCCGCGCGTCCCGCGGCCAGCGGCGCGTCCGGGGGCAGGTGTTGGAGGTGCTCTGCGAAGTTCGCGCGGCACGGCGCGCAAGGGAGGACATCGGCCAGGCCGCGAAAAAATGCGCCGTAGGCGCGAACGTTGGCGTCGGTGGGTTCCGCCGGATAGCCCGCGGCGACGAAGTGGATGGCGTCCCACACCGGCGGGCCCCACGTCGCGGGATCGGCCATCGGATTGTTTGTACGTGCTAAAAAATTTCACGTCGTTCGCAGGTAGACCGCGACCTGCGGCGAGGGAAGCGCGCGGACCTGTCGAACGTGGTTGTTCGAATCAAACTCCAAAAACGCCGTGCCGCACGTAAACACCGTCGACGCGTGCGTCAACTTGGGGCGATACACCATGCTTTCGAGACGGTACACGCCGCCAAGCAAGGTGGGGGACGCGGGGAAGGTGGGGGACGCGGGGGTAGGGGCGGTGTATCCCATGTACATGATCGCCAGAATACCGGCCTTGGGCGGTCTCTCCTGAATGGACGCACCGAGCGTGGGACTCATTTCCACCTTCCCGTCTTTGAACCTCGTAAACTCGAGCGCGGAAAGCACTCTTGTTCTTCCATCGATGGCGACGCCGTACATGTCGTATTCGTTGGGCTGAAACAACACGTGAACGATGTTATAGAAAGCCACACACTCAATCCCGCCTTCGTCGAAGCCCGTCATCGATTGGCTGATCGGCTTATAGTAGTCCACATTCGGGTTGACCTTCCCTTGGAACACGCGTTGGATGATGGCCACGACGTGCTGCCGAAACAGAGGATCGTCTTCCACAAAGAGCGGACAGATCGCGCCTTCGCCTGGCCCGGGGTCGGGGGAAGCGCCTCCGAATTTTCGTTTGAGCGTGGCGGCGATGCGTTCGCTCAGCAGCAGCGCGTTTAAGGACGCGTTGATCCAACACGAGCCGCTGATTTGGACGGTATCGTACTGGATGCACGTGGTGACGGGAAACAGGTACGTGTTGTAAAAGGTGACGATGTCGTTCATCTCCGTAAACAACGTCGCCACGTTGTTCACGGCGTCCGCCCGTTCGAAACGCGAATCCAACCCCCTGACTTTCCAAAAGAGGACGTCCAGCTCGCGAAAGGGAACGAAGTAGTTGTTTTGAAGCCACGCCCACCGCGTGGCTATAAAGGCAAGCAAGTGATATACGGGGCGCGTGTTGTGGGCGCGCAAAAATCCCGCAAACGTCGTGCGTTTATTCGTGGTCGGAAGTTTCGATTTCAGGGAGGCCGGCTCGACGGCGACGGCATGCATGAGATCGAGCGTCCGGTAGGTGTAGTAGAGTTCCACGATTCGTGTGGCGAGGGCGGGGTAGTACGCCGGGTCGGGCGGGATGACGGCGGTCTTGTCGGGGAACAGGACGCGTATCACGTCGAGCTCGTCCGCCGCGTCCAAGTCGGAGACGGGGATGGCGTGGTCCACGTCGGGGTTCTGCGTGTTCAACGTCGCGCGGAGGGCAGCCTTCCACGGGGAGGCACGGATCATCCTGCTTACACCTTCGGCATTTAAAACTTGAAGAGTCGAATTCGACCCCAATTTTTATTTTTAAACGCGCTCCACGCTTTATTTTGTCGTGGGCACGAAAGGGTTAAAGCGATGCCCCCGCAGCGAACGCATTGGACGAGGAGATGGCTTCGCCGTACCCCTTCACGCCGCCGACGAAGCTGCAGTGCCGCAACTGCAACCTGCCGGGGCACGTGTTTCGCAACTGCAACTCGCCCACGATCTCGTACGGCGTGATCGCGTGCCGACCGCCCGACGCCGAGTGCGCCGAGCCGCGCTACCTCATGATCCAGCGCCGCGACTCGCTCTCCTTCATCGACTTCGTGCGCGGCAAGTACCACCCGCAGAACCTGGGGTACCTGCAGCACCTCTTCCGGCACATGACCGACGACGAGCGCGCGCTCGTGAGCGCGCCGACCACCGAGTTCGCGGCGCTCTGGTCCGCGGTGTGGCACCGCCCCATCGGCACGCACCAGGGCCACGAGTACGCCGAGGCGCGCGCCAGCTTCGACGCGCTCCGCGGCGGCTACGCGCTGCGGTGCGAGAACGGGGAGGTCGTCACCGTGTCGCTGGAGTCGCTGACGTCGACCACGGCGTCGCTGTACCCGCTGGAGCGCGAGTGGGGGTTTCCCAAGGGGCGCCGCAAGATCAAGGAGATGGACGTCGACGCCGCCGTGCGCGAGTTCGCGGAGGAGACGCTCTACTCGCCCGCCGACATCGAGGTGCTCCCGCACATCAAGCCCATCGACGAGACGTTCCAGGGCACCAACGGCGTGCGCTACCGCCACGTCTACTTCGTCGCCCGCATGCGCGAGCCGGTGGCGCCCGTGACGCCCGTGGACGCGCGCAACGTGATGCAGGCGCGCGAGGTTCGCGAGGTGCGATGGTGCACGCGCGTGGAGGTGCTGCACCGCATCCGCCCGCACAACGTGGAGCGCCGGCAGCTGTTCGCGCGCGTGGCGGACGCGATGGAGCGCACCAAGCAGCCGTGCTGCTAAGCGCGGCGACACACGGGTCACGTTGGACGAGGAATAATTTTTTTCACCTTACAGCTGGATCCGAGCACGATCGACCTACGATCATTTTGCACCCCCGCCATGGAAAGCGCGCTCGCCACCATCGCGGACCTGCGCGCGGCGCTCACGGACATCTGCCGCGAGGACCGGCTGGGCGCCTTCGGATTGTCCACGGACCTGGCCACCTACAGCCGCGTCCGAAAGCTCGTGGCGGGATGGCCCTCGCGCGTCCCTCCGCGCGTCTTGAACGCGCTGGCGGCGTGTCGCTACGACAGCGACGAGTTCGAGTACCTGCGCGCGCTGTTGGCGCCGACGTTCGAGGCCGGCGACGACGAGTGCGTGCGCCTGTCGGAACCGCCGGCAAACGACCCCTCGCGTTTGCCGTCCCGGTTGGCGGCCGCCGTGGCGGAGGCGATGAACGACTGCTCGCACATGGGGCCCGAGTTCGTGGCGCTGTTCGAGGCGCTCGTCGACGCCATGGACGGCCGCGCCGTGTCGACGATGCTGTACACCGCGCTGCGCATTCGCGAGACGGGCGGGTCGGCCCCCACGAAGGCGACGCTCGACGCCGAGCTCGACGCCATGGTCACCACCAACTCAGCGTCACGCGGTCGTCGTCCACTGTGAGCGTCAGCCTCTTTCGCGACGCCAGCGACGCCGCCGCAGCCACCAGCGTCGAGCCTCGGTGGGACCGTCGTCCCTCCTCGATGGCCGTGACGCGAACGGCCGGACCGAACACGCCGGACGCCGCGTTGCCGAGCACCAGCCGGGCGCCGTACAGCAGGGTCACCTCCAGCTGGCGAAGGCAGGGGAGGCGGCCGATCGGCTGCAGATGCGCGTCGGCCGACGTGCAGTAGCGCAGCTCTTCCAAGCGCGCGCACGCGCGGAGGTCGTCCAGCGGAAGGGAGGCCATCAGGGCCCCCCGCAAGTCCAGGACGACCACGTGGGGCAGCAGGTCCCGCACCTCCGCCAGGCGAAAGTTGACCATGGAGAACCGGCCCACCGACCCCGCTCCTCCCGCTTCCCACCAACGCGACGGAAGCGAATCCGGCTCCACCTCGATGCGGCGCACGGCGCCGGGCGCGAAGCTGAAGGGGCCCCGACGCTCCCACAGGGACAGCACGTCGAGGCCCGCGGGCAGCACGAACGCGTCCGTGGCCTGCGCGACCTCCAGCCGCCGGCAGCCGACGAACCAGGCGCCGTCGTGCCGGTCCACGCGCCTGCAGCGAACGGTGCGCAGCCGCGGAAACAGGACCGCGAACTGCGCGTCCTCGGGGACCTCGCGACCCGCCCAGTGGGGCACCACCGGGGCGTGGTCCAGCTCCAGGAAGGCCACCGAAGGACACGGGTGCCGCGTGAAGGGCGCCATCAGGAGCTTCTCGCGGTGCATCCCGACGGACAGGCGCTCGAGGGCGGGGAGGTCGAAGAAGGCGTCGCAATCGTCCGTGACCAGGCCGGGGTACGTGCACTCGTCGAAGGTGAACGACACCAGCCAAGGCAGCCGGTAGACGCCGGCGGGCACGTGCACGGAGCGCATCTGCAGCACCGCGAGCCCGATGCCCGCGAGGGGCACCCACGCGAGGGCGTGCGGCACGAAGGACAATGGGCTGAGCACCCCGCGCATTTCGCCGTGCGCCGTCAAACACTCCGCCATCTTGAGGACGCGCGTGCCGGGCATGGTCGCGACCTCGTCCAAGCACGCCCGGAAGGCGCCCGCGGTCGACGGGACGAGCAGCACGGACAGGGGGGCATGCGGTCGCACCGCCACCAGGTCGGCCAGGGCGGCCACGCGAAGCACCAACGCCTCGGACGACACTGGAAGCGCGTCGCGGTGACGGTGGCAAGTCAACCGCATGGCGGCCACGCAGGCGGGCCCGCCGGAGCGCGCGATGCGGGGCACCAGGTCTTCCATCCAGGGGGGGGGGGGGGGAAGCAGGGCGGCGCTACGAAAAAATGAATCCGATTTATTGCTTGGTGTGCCGCGATCGCGATCGCGATCGCGAGCGCCACGCGAATCGCACGTAGTGGTACCCCTGAAACGCCACCATGGACGCCAGCAGCAGGCCCACCATCACGTGGCCGACGCCGCCCTCGGGACGGAAGGGCATTTGGCGTGAGAGGCGACGGAACCGGCTTAACTCGTTTTTTGCGCATGGCGCGCATGGGTTCGTGCGCGTCCACCGAAAAAGGACCGGCGTTGAACATGGAGGCGGCGTTCGACGACTTCGTCGAAGCGTGCTGCGTGCGCGGCCCGGACCAGCACGCGTCCTTCGTCAAGCTCGAGAGCGCGTTCGTCACCTTCCTGCAGGTCCGGTACGGCGTCTCCAACGACGACGCGTTTTCGCGCGCGCGCGGGTTGGACGAGACGCTTCACGCGCGCGGGTACCACCGGTCGGCGGGACGGTCGGTCGACGGCCGGATCAAGCTGTGGTACGTGCTGGGCCTGTCGGTCGCGCGCTTCGTCCCGAAGGAGAAAATGTAAATATAACGCATACATGGGGGCGTTCCAGTCGAACGCTCGCTCTGCCCAGGCCAGCCGCGAGTGGCACGCTCACCAGAGCCGCAATAGCCGCAAGCGGCAGACGGGGAAGCACGTGCTGTACGAAGGGGTGCGGTACCCTCCGGTGTACCGCGTCGTCCCGGCGGACTACTTTTACGAGCCGCGCATCAAGGACGCGCTCTACTTCAACACGCGCGGCAACGGCTGGCGCCACGTGTTTTTGGAGCAGGAGACGGGGTGGAAATACGTGAAGTGACGCCATTCGAATGGTTCAATATTATATAGCAGGAAGGTAGTGAGGCACGCCGGGCCCATGGTGCGCCCGCTGTTCCCGTCGCTGGACGACCCCGCATTCCTGGCGGCGACGGCGAACGACCCGCGCTTCGCCGTGTACGCGCAGCCCGCGCCCGCGCGCCTCGCGCGCACCCCGGCCGAGTTCGAGGCGGCGTCGGCGTCGGCGTGTCCCTCGGGCTCGGAGGAGGGCGGACGCGACTTCGAGCTGTCGCTGCAGCAGGCGTTCGTCCAGTTCTACGTCGGCCACCTCGCGCCCTACCGCTCGCTGCTGCTCTTCCACCAGCCCGGCGCGGGCAAGACGTGCGCGGCCATCTCGGTGGCGCTCGACAACCTGCGCGCGGCGCGCGGCAGCGGCGCCGGCCGCGTGCTGGTGATCGCGAGCAGCGCGCTGCAGGACAACTTCCGGCGCCAGATCTTCGACGACGCGCGCTTCCTCGCGGGCGACGGCCTGCGCGGCCAGTGCACGCGCGACGCGTACCTGCGCATGGTGGGCGCGACGGCGGTGCCGGAGGGCCGGCCGGCGCGCGAGGCGCTGCTGCGCCGCGTGGACCGCCTCATCCGCTCGCAGTTCGTCATGGTGGGCTACGAGGAGTTCGCGACCGCGCTCGAGGCGCTGAGCGACGAGGAGGTGACGGCGCGCTACTCGGACCGCGTCGTCATCGTCGACGAGGCGCACAACCTGCGCCTCTCCTTCGGCGACAAGCGCACGTCGGTCCAGGTCGCGCGCCTGGCGGCGCTGGGCCGCCGCAACCGCCTGCTGCTGCTGACGGCGACGCCCATGTACGACAAGGCGAGCGAGATCGTGTACCTGCTGAACCTGTGCCGCGCCAACGACGGCGGCCGCCCGCCGATCGCGTCCGACGACCCCGCGGTCGTCGGCCCCGCGTCCGTCGGCTACGTCTCGTACGCGCTGGTGTCGGACCCGCTCGTCTTCCCCGTGTCCGTCGTCGACGGCGACCTCGCGGCGTACCCCCCGGACGGGGGCAAGAAGTACCTCGACTTCTACGGCGCGCCGATGCGCCGGCCGCACCGCTTCGCGCGCGACTTCGCCGTGGTGGCGTGCCCGATGGCGCCCGAGCAGCGCGCCGCCTACGAGCAGGCGTACCACGGGCACGGGCACGGCGTGGACGCGCCCGACGGCGGGAAGGAGGGGGAGGGGGAGGGGGAGGAAGACGCCTCGCTCATGCGCAGCGCGCAGCGCGCCAACATCGTGTTCCCGGGCGCCCACCCCTCGGGCAACACCGGCTTCGCGTCGTGCCTCCGCGGCGGGCCGTGGGCGGGCGGGTTCGTCTACGCGCCCCACGCCGCCGGCTTCCTCGCGCCCGGGCGCATCGGCGCGTGGTCGTCCAAGCTCGCGCGCCTGGCCGCGTCGCTCGACACGGTGCGCCGCGGCCCCGTGCTCGTCTACTCCGACTACATGTACATCGGCGTGCTGCCGCTCGCGATCGCGCTCGAGCACCGCGGATGGGTGCGCGAGGGCGGCCCGCCGCTGCTGTCCGAGGAGGCGTTGGCCGCGGACCGGAGGAGGAGGCCCGCGCGCGCGGGGCCCCGGAAGCGCTACGTGCTGCTGACCGGCGACTACCGCTTCACGCCCGACCTCACCGCCGCCGTCGCGGCGGTGAGCGCCAGCTCGGGCGACCGCGACGGCGGCGTGCTCGTCGCGCTCGTGACGCGCGTCGCGGGCGAGGGCGTCGACTTCCGCGGCGTGCGCGAGGTGCACGTCGTCGAGCCGTGGTTCAACGCGGCCAAGCTCGAGCAGGTCGTCGGCCGCGCCGTGCGCACCTGCTCCCACGCGCACCTGCCGCTGGCGCAGCGCAACGTGGTGGTGCGCTACTACGCGGCCACGCTGCACGGCCGCGAGTCGTCCGACCTGCGCATGTACCGGCTCGTCGAGTCCAAGGCCGCGCGCATCGCCGAGGTGGAGGCGGCGCTGCGCGCCCACGCCGTCGACTGCGCGCTCTTCGGCGCCGCGGGGCGCACCGTGGACCCGGCGCTGCGCCTGCGCATGGAGGACGCGCGCGGCCGGCCGATGGACGTGCGCCCGGGGCAGCGCGGCGAGGGCGCGAGCGCGAGCGCGGAGGCGGCGAGGTGCGCGTCGGGGCGGCCGGCGCGCGCCGTGGCGTCGCTCGACGGCGCGCCGCCGCCCTTCCCCGAGCACCTCGTGCCGCGCGCCGAGCGCGCGGTGCTGGCGGCGCTAGCGGCGTCCCCGGAGCCGATGACGCTGACGGACGTGCTGCGCCGCGTCGCCGCGCTCCCGCGTGAGATCGTGTACGACGCGCTCGGGCGGCTCGTCGCCGCCGCGGCCGTGCGCTTCGACGACGGCGCGTACGCGCCGGTGCCGGCGCTGCTCCCGGCGCCGCGCCGGCGGCGCCCCGTCGCCGAGGAGCCGGCGGCGACCATGTCGCCCATGTCGCCGCAGTCCAAGGTGAACCCGCTCGAGACGTACGGCCGCGCGCTGGCGCGCCTGCACGCCTCCGCGTCCCCGGAGTACGACGTGCTGCGCTTCACGCGCCACGAGTCGGCGGGCGCGGCGATGCGCTTCCTCGTGGCGAGCGCGGTGAACCCCACCGCGCCCCTGGAGCGCCGCGTCCGCGCCGCGATGGAGCGCGGCGGCGCGCTCGGCCGCGACGGCGTGTGGATCGACTGGGCCAGCGCGCCCCTGGAGGCGTGGACCAAGGGCAGGGAGGGCGGCGTGGCGCCCGCGCCGCTGCCCGCGGCGCGCCTCGAGGCGATGCGCCAGTCGGCGACGGACCGCGTCGCCGCGTGGACGAAGGCGCGCGTCACGTACGGCTTCCTGGCGCCCCACGTGGCGCGGCGGCGCGGCCTCCCCGACGCCGCGTCCCCCCTAGCGGACGCCGACGTGACGCTTGCGCTCAAGCTGGTGCGCTTCGCGGGGCGCGAGGACCGCCAGACGGGCTTCGTGTGCGAGCAGACGAGCCAGTTCCGCATGCACGACCTCGCGAACGAGATCGCGCTCCTCGGCGCCAAGGGCAAGGGCAAGGGCGAAGAGGACAAAAAGTCCAAGCGCCGCCTGTGCGACGTGCTGGGCGCCGCGCTACTTGGCGCGGGACGACTGCTTTCGCCGCTGGAAACGGTGCTCGTGGGACTGTAGCAGCGCGGCAAACGCCGCGCGGACGGCGCGCTCGCTCGCGGGGCACCGCGTGCTGCACGCGACCGCCGTCGGACGCCCCTCGCGCTCCCACTTGGCGCAGCAGGAGCAGGCGAGGCACCGGCCCACCGCGCCCATGGCGCGCATGCAATCGCGGAGGGCCTGCACACGATCGCGGCGCTGCACCAGCTGCTCGAACCGCGATTTCGCCGCCGCCGCCTGTCCCGCGAAACGGCCGGCCGGACCGAGCAGGAACGCGCGGGCATCGCGCAGCTGTTTTTTCGCATCGGCGGCCGCGACGAACGTGGGCGTGTCCGGCACGGCCACCTCGGGCTCGGGCGGCGCGGCCACCGGCACCTGAATCTCGTGCAAGTCCACGTCAAAGAGTACGACTCGGAGCGCGGGGGCCTCGTGCGGCGGACCCACCACCCCCGCAGATGGCGCAGGCGAGCCCACGGACGGAGGCGCGGGGTCCTCGTGCGGCGGACCCACCACCACCCCCGCAGATGGCGCGGGCGAGCCCACGGACGGAGGCGCGGGGACCGCAAGCGAGTCAAACGCTTCGAACGCTTCCAACGCGTCGGACACGGACATCATCTCCGGCACGTCCACGCCGACGACCTCGCGCATGTCCAGAAACGGGCCCTGCATGCGCTCGTAATATGCCATCGTGTCTTCGTCCATGGTGGGCGTCAAAGAATGAGGCCAAAAAATAGAGGGGGGTGAGTATATGCAGACGCGGATCGAAAAATTCGTGTCCCTTCGACCGTCTTCTCTCTCCGCGCCGGACACACCGCGACCCATGCCCGCCGCCGCCGCCCAAGACGCCCCCCGCCTCGCGCACAGCGCGGGCCCGAACATCATCGACGTGTACACCGACGGCGCGTGCCCGTCGAACGGACGCGCGACCGTGGCGGGCGCCGGCGTGGCGTTCCCGGAGTACCCCCACCTCAACGTGTCCGAGACGATCCGCGACGCCCCGACCAACAACCGCGCCGAGCTGACGGCCATCCTCCGCGCGCTCGAAACGGTGGACACGCGCATCGACACCACGCGCAGGCGCACGGTGCGCGTCTACACCGACTCCATGCTGTGCGTGAACACGTTCACCAAGTGGCTGGCGGGGTGGAAGCGCCACGACTGGCGCAAGGCCGACGGCGCGCCCGTGATGAACGCGGACCTGGTGCGCGCGGTGGACGCGCACCTGACCGGACGGGCCGGACGCGTCGAGTTCGTGCACGTGCGCGCGCACACCGGGCGCGCGGACCGCCACAGCCGATTCAACGCGCTGGCGGACGAGCTGGCGGTGGCCGCGACCAAAACGTGAAATATATCGGCATAAACCATTCCCGCTCGGCTTCCCACTAAATGGAGGCCGCCGCCGCCGATGCGATCGCAGACGACGTGTTCCTCAACGACACATGGACGCTCAGCTGGCACGACCCGAACGGCGCCGACTGGTCCGATAAATCCTACAAGCCCGTGGCGACGCTGTCCACGGTGCGCGACTTCTGGCGCGTCGCCAACACCTTCACCGTCGACGCGTGGTCGTCGTCCTCCTTCTTCCTCATGCGCGAGCACATCGCGCCCATGTGGGAGGACCCGCACAACGAGCACGGCGGGTGCTGGTCCATGAAGGTGATGCGCCACCACCTCGCCGACGTGTGGACGAGCCTGATGATCAGCGTGCTGGGGGAGACGCTGGTGCAGCCCGCGCACCGCGCGGGCATGTGGTCCGTCGTGAACGGCGTGTCCATCACGCCCAAGCGCAACTTCGTCATCATCCGCGTGTGGCTCGCCGACTACGAGCGCCGCGACCGCGGGATGTACGCGCTGGGCGCGCCCGAGTACACCGACGTGCTGTTCAAGCGCCACGTCGACAACGACGCGTACGGCGGCAAGGCGCCGCGCCCCGAGGAGCGGCGCAAGGGCGGCGCCGCGTTCATGAGCTGAAATCCATCATGGCGCGCCCTTGGTCCAGGTCGAGCGAGTGGAACGCGTCGCCCCGCCTCTGGCGCGCGAAGCGCTTGGTCTTCACCGCGTGGCAGCACGGGCACAGCGCCTGCAGGTTGGCGGGCGCGTCGTCGCCGCCGAGGCTCCGCTCCACCACGTGATCGACCTCGAAACCGGCCTCGTCGAATACGCCTTCGCGGCCGGGCAGCGCCCACAGCGGACACGCGTAGCGCCGGCACCCGACGGCGGCCGCGTCCGGCCGGTTCGCGCACCGATTCGCTTGCCGGCGGACGACGTGGGTGCGCGCGCCCGCGGTCACGACCATGCCCTTTTGGGGGACGCAAACGGTTTAAGACGCGGCGCAGATGCAACGCCATGAACCCTCCTCCCCCTCCTCCTTCCATTGGCGGTGCCACGCTCCAGCAAACCACGCCGACGCCGGCGGCGGTGCGCGTGTCCGACGGCCGCTATTTCATTGACAATGACCTTTAATTACATTAAAGCCTACTGATTTTTTTGGGACACGACGCTGTAAAACACGCTTAGGCCACGATCACCTCGACGCCCTCGCGCGCGCACGTGGTGGTACTCGACGCCACAAGCTTGAGGCATCGCAGTGCCGGCGCGCCTCGAAACAGCTCGCGCACAAACGCGTCCATGCTCGTCGGGCGCGCGGAAAACATAATCAACGTCACATGAGTCATCTCGCCGAACTCGCCTAGGCGGCGGCCGAGCGCGGCCCACTCCAGCGCCCGAATGTCGGACCCGCAGTCGCTCGCAAAAAGGGTGACGTGTTTCACGCGCGGGCACGCGCGCGGGGGCAACAGCATGTACATGTCGGGCACCGTCATGATCTGCAATTCCAAGCTCGCGATGGCGTCGTTGTCCACCAACAGGGGCTGCGGCGCCGTGAACGTGTCTTCGCCGAGCCGATACGCCGAAAGGGAGAGCGTCGCGCCCTCGTCGAGGATGGAACGCAGGTCCTGCGCATCCGCTTCCGTCAGCGCCTTCCCCGACAGGGACACGGACAACCGGGTCAGCGGCCGCTGCTGGCCGCGCGCGATGCGCGCAAAAAGGTCGCACGCCGCGTCGAGCCCCTGGGTCACCCCCAAGGTGCGCACGCGCCCCCGAGAAAGGGCGGCGTCGATCACGATGTCGCGGAACGGAGCCTTCACGGACGACGCGTCCACGTCGTCCTCCACGAGGTCGGCCAGCGCGCCGACGAAACGCGCGTACGCGGGAAGATCCACCGGGGGCACGGGCGGAATCTGCGCCACGATGTTGGGCGGGAACATCCCATGAAGATTGACCACATGATGGGGCATGACGATGCAGTCCACGCGCGTGCCCGCGCGCTTCAGCCGTCCGCACGCGGCGGCGAGCTGGTCGTAGTCCACGTCGTCGCCGACGGAAAACTCGACCATGGAAAAGTGCTTGCCGTCCCACGCCGCGTCGATCTCGTCCACCCCCACCACCGCCGCCGAAAAACGGGGGTGCACGCGCGCATCAAGCTCGAACTCGCTCATCGGCACGTCGTCCATATACAGGTGGCGCAACGCGGGGAGCGCCAGCAGCGCCAGCAGCGCCTGGATCCCCGCGGGGTCAAAGTTTAGCCGAGCATGCACGGTGACCAACGCCGCCACCGCGCGAGGGTCCGCGGCCGCGACGTCGATGAGCATCCGTGCAAGGACCTTACCGGTCAAGGTCTCGCACGCGCCTTCGCGGAGCGCGCGCGCGAGCCACTCGCTCGACCGGTCCCATGCCACGTCCAGGCGACGGACGCGCGCCTCCGCGCGCAGCGCGCGGCACGTCTTTTTCAAGCACGCCACGTCGCGCGCGTCGAGCGCGTCGTGGCGGACGATGCACACGCGAAGCTCGGACGGGAGGTCGAGGAGCGCGAAGAAGGCCATCGCGAATGGTTTTATTTTATTTATTTTATGGGGGGGAGGGGGACAAACCGAGTTAAGGCGTCGCCGGGTCCATGGAACCACTGTGTCCGTCCCTCCCCGCCCCGGCCATGAAGAAGTCCGCCACCGCGACCGCGTCCGCCGCAGCCGTTGCCGCGGCGCGGCGCAAGGTCATGCAGGTCAAAAAGCGCGACGGCAGCCGCGAGGACGTCAGCTTCGACAAGGTGCTGAACCGCCTGCGCAAGCTGGCGGCGGGGCTCGAGGTCGACGCCGACGAGCTGGCCAAGAAGGTCATCGACCGCATCTTCGACGGCGTGGAGACGGAGCGCCTCGACGACCTGGCCGCGCAGATCTGCTCGTCGCGCATCGCCGACCACCCGCACTGGAACACGCTGGCGTCGCGCATCCTCGTCGACAACCACCACAAGAAGACGAGCCCGTCGTTCAGCGAGACGGTGGAGCGCCTGTTCCAGCACACCGACGTGCACGGCAAGCCGTGCCCGCTGGTGAGCCAGACGCTGCACGACGTCACGATGAAGCACCAGAACAAGATCAACAAGCACATCAAGTACGACCGCGACCACCTGCTCGACTACTTCGGCATCGCGACGCTGCTCAACGGCTCCTACCTCATGCGCATCAACGGGCGCGTCCTCGAGCGCCCGGCGCACATGTTCATGCGCGTCGCGCTCGGCATCCACGGCGACGACGTCAAGGCGGCGCTGGAGACGTACGACCTCATGTCGACCAAGCGCATGATCCACGCCTCGCCCACGCTCTTCTCGTCGGGGACGCCGACGCCGCAGCTGAGCTCGTGCTTCGTCGCGGGAACGCCCGTGTACACCGTGAACGCGGGCGTCAAGGCCATCGAGGACGTGGCCATCGGCGACCTCGTCGTCACGCACATGGGGCGCACGCGCCCCGTCGTGCAGACGCACGCCAACCCGCTCGGCGGGCGCGCGCTCTTCGACTTCAACGTCTACAAGGGACCGACCATCACGGCGACCGACAACCACGAGTTCATGAGCTTCACGCGGCTGGGGCCGGGGCCGGGGCCAGAGCCGGCGTGGAGCGCCCCGGGCTGGAACGCGCTCGGCACGCTCCGCGTCGGCGACTACGTCGAGATCCCGCGGTACGACCCGGGCGGCGACCGCCGCGTGGACGTGGAGAGCGTGTTCAAGGACCCGGCCGGCGCGGCTTGGATGACGGTCACCCACGACGCGTGCGTCCTGCTCGGCGAGTGGCTGGCCAACGGCGCGCCGGCGCCGGAAGGCGAGGGCATCGCGTTTCGCATCCCGAGCGACGGGCTCAACAACGTCGAAAAGCGCGACTTCCTGGTGGCCGCCGGTCGGGCGGCGTTCGGCGCCCGCCTGACGGCGGTGAGCGTCCTCCCGGACCCGGACGACGGCGGCGCGTCGATCCTGTTCTTCGCGTCCGAGGCGGTCGCCGAGGGCATGGCGGCCTTGTTCGGCGCGCCGGTTCGCCGCCTGCCGCCCGACGTGCACTACTGGAGCACGCCGGGCGTCCGCGCGCTCCTGCTCGGCTTCGGCGGCGTCAACCTGTGGCGGCCGACGCCGGAGTCCCGGGACTCTCTCGGCACCCCCAATGACGCGCTGCTGCACGCGGACATGTTCAACCTGGCGCGCAGCCGCGGCCTCGTGCACCACGACAAGTGGTCGCAGGGCGTCAAGGTCGTCGGCGACCGCACGTTCCTGCGCCTCGAGGCCAAATCCCCGTCCAAGCGCACCGACATGGAGACGGTGTACACGCTCGGCGTCGAGGAGGACCACTCGTACGCGGTCGACGGCGTCATCTGCAAGAATTGCTTTCTTGTTAGCAGCAAGGGCGACAGCATCGATTCCATATTCTCGACGATCAAAGAGATGGCGCTCATCTCCAAGTACGCCGGCGGCATCGGCGTGCACATCTCCAACATCCGGGCCAAGGGCAGCAAGATCCGCGGCACCAACGGCATCGCCGACGGCATCGTGCCGATGCTGCGCCTCTTCAACGACACCGCGCTGTACGTCAACCAGGGCGGCGGCAAGCGCCCGGGCGCCATCGCGGTGTACCTGGAGCCGTGGCACGCCGACACGCTCGCCTTCATCCAGCTGCGCAAGACCACCGGCGACATGAAGCAGCGCTGCCTCGACCTCTTCCTCGCGCTGTGGTGCCCGAGCCTGCTGGTGCGCCGCGTCGAGGCCGACGCGACGTGGTCGCTCATGTGCCCCGACGAGTGCCCGGGCCTCGCCGACGTGTGGGGCGCCGAGTTCGACGCGCTGTACGAGCGCTACGAGGCCGAGGGGCGCGCGCGCACCACCATGCCGGCGCGCGAGATGTGGAAGGCCATCTGCCTCGCGCAGGCGGAGACGGGCGTGCCGTACCTGCTGTACAAGGACCACGCCAACGCCAAGAGCAACCAGAGCAACCTGGGGACCATCAAGTCGAGCAACCTGTGCGTCGCCCCGGAGACGCTGGTGCTCACGAGCGAGGGGCAGTTGCCCATCAAGGAGCTGGCCGAGCGCGAGGGCGGCCGCGCGTCGGTGTGGAACGGCAAGGTGTTCAGCGACGTCGCCGTCATGCGCACCGGCGTCCAGCAGCCGCTGCTGACCGTGTCGTTCGACAACGGCGTAGAGATGCGCTGCACGCCGTACCACAAGTTTTACATCGAAACGAGTGCGGCCCCTGCCGCCAAGTCGGTGCGGACGGTCGTGGAGGCCAAGGACCTCACCGTCGGCATGCGCATCGTGCGCTTCGACGTGCCCACCATCAACCTGCCGGCGCCGCCAGAGGAGGAGCGGCTCAAGCATCCCTACACGCAGGGCCTGTTCGCGGCGGACGGGACGTACGTGAAGAACGACGTGGCCGACAAACACCGCTGTCCGTTCCACGCGAGCGACGACGCGGGCGAGCTGTGCAAGCGCCACCTCAACAACGTGAAGGCGTTCGACGACGACGGGGAGCTCGCGGACGGCGAGCCGCAGTGTCGCGCCAACAGCTGGGAGGACAAGCCGATGCTGTGGCTGTACGGCGAGAAGAAGAAGCTCATCGACCACATCGACTGGCTGTACTCCAATCCCAACGACGAGTGCGACCGGCTCAACGTGGCGTTGCCGCACACCATGGCGGCCAAAACGTTCGTGCCCATCAACCACGACATCGCGACCAAGATCAAGTGGCTGGAGGGCTACTTCGACGGCGACGGGTGCGTGCTGCAGACCAACGGCGCCAAAAACATCCAGGTGGCAAGCTCAAACAAGCCGTTCCTCACGGATGTCAGGTACCTGCTGCAGACGCTCGGCATCGAAGTGGCCATCAAGAAAATGCGCGATGCTGGCCTGCACTCGCTGCCGGACGGCCGCGGCGGGCGAAAGGACTACATGTGCGAAACCATGTGGCGCTTCAGCATCGGCGTGAGCGGCGTCCGCCACCTGGTCGACCTCGGCTACTCACCCAAACGATTAGTATTGGACGAGCTTCGTCCAGCCCAGGAGACCCGAAACCGTTTCGTTCGCATCGCCGGCGTCGTCGACAAGGAGGAGGTCGCTGACACCTACTGCTTCAACGAGCCGCTCGAGCACGTCGGCATTTTCAACGGGATTTACAGTTCAAACTGTACGGAGATCATAAATTTTTCATCCCCGGAAGAAACGTCGGTCTGCCTCGCCGGCGACACCGAGGTCGTGGTCGAGCGCCGCGGCGTCGTCCGCCTCGACGCCGTCGCGCCGGGCGACCGCGTGCTCGTCGCGTTCGAGAACGACAAGGACCTGGTGGCGCGGCCGCGCTTCGCCACCGCCATGCTCATCGACAACGGCGAGAAGGAGGTGGTGACCGTGACGCTGGACGACTTCACCACGATCCGCGCCACGCCCGACCACCGCTTCCTCGTGCACTCCTTCGCCGGCGGCTACGCGTGGCGCGCCGCGGGCAAGCTGGCGCCGGGCGACCGGCTGGTGGCGCCGCGCGCGGCGGCGCTGCCGGGGTACGCCGACGTCGACGCGGGGGAGGTGGCCGCGGCCGCGGCCGCGCCCGAGGGCGCCGAGCTGGCGCGTCTGGCGCAGGCCGCGGCGGCGTGCGCGAAGGGCAGCACGCCCGAGTTCGCGACGACGATGGCCGACGCCCTCGACGCGGCCGTGCCCGCCGCGCCGGCCGTGGCGGGCGCGTTCCTGCGCGCGCTCTTCGACTCGCCCGCGGCCGAGCGCGACGGGGAGGAGGGCGCGGTCGAGCTCTTCGCCCGGCTGCCGCGGGGCTGCGCGCCGGCGCTGGGGCGCGTCGCCGAGCTGCTGCGCCGGTTCGGCATCGCGTCGACGGTCACCGTGGACGCGAGCGACGACCGCGAGGTGGGCGCCGAGACGCTGCTCGTCGACACCCCCGACGCGCTGTTCGCCCTCGAGGGCCTCGGCGTGGTGGACCTCGCGCCCGCCATCGCCCGGGCGGAACGGTCGGAGGAGCCGCCGGACGAGGCGAACCAGCACGGCGTGGCGTTCAAGACCGTGCGCTCGGTCGCGCCGGCGGCCGATAAGACGCGCGTGTACGACCTCGCCGTCACGGACGTGCGCCACTTTGTGGCGAACGGCGTCGTCGTGCACAACTGCAACCTCGCCAGCCTCGCGCTGCCGTCGTACCTCACGCGCGACCCCGCCACCGGCCACGCCACGGGCTTCGACTTCGCGGACCTGGCGCGCGTGGCGGGCGTCGCCACGCGCAACCTCAACAAGGTCATCGACATCAACTTCTACCCGGTGGAGACGGCGCGCCGCTCCAACCTGCGCCACCGCCCCATCGGCCTCGGCGTGCAGGGGCTCGCCAACGTGTTCGCCGCGCTGCGCATGCCGTACGACTCGCCCGCCGCCGCCGACCTGAACCGCAAGATCTTCGCCACGCTCTACTACGGCGCGCTCGACGCCAGCTGCGCGCTCGCGGAGAAGCACGGCACGTACGAGACGTGGCCGGGCAGCCACGCGTCCGCGGGGCGGCTGCAGTACGACCTGTGGGGCGTGGCGGAGCCGGAGAGCGTCAACGGCACGCTCGACTGGGCCGCGCTCAAGGCGCGCATCGCCAGCCACGGCCTGCGCAACTCGCTGCTGGTGGCGCCCATGCCCACCGCCAGCACCTCCAACATCCTCGGCTTCGTTGAGTCGTTCGAGCCGTACACGTCCATGGCGTTCACGCGACGCACGCTCGCGGGCGAGTTCACGCTCGTGTGCCGCGAGCTCGTCGACGCGCTCATCGAGCGCGGGCTGTGGGACAAGGCCATGAAGGAGGCCATCCTGCGCGACGACGGCTCGGTGCAGGCCAACCCGCGCGTGCCGGAGGACCTGCGCGCGGTGTTCAAGACGGCGTGGGAGATCAAGCAGCGCGACATGATCGACATGGCCGCCGACCGCGGCGCCTACATCTGCCAGAGCGCCAGCCAGAACATGTTCCTCGCGGACGCGGGCACCAACCTCGACAAGCTGTACAACGCGCACCTGTACGCGCACGCCAAGGGGCTCAAGACCGCGTGCTACTACCTGCGCACCAAGCCCGGGGCCAAGATCCAGGCGTTCACGCTCGCGCCCGAGGGGCCGCGCCCGCGCCCGGCCGCGCCGCCCGCGGAAGCCAAGGAACCGGAGGGCGAAGATGTCGCGATTCCGGCGTGCCGGCTCGACAACCCCAACTGCGAGAGCTGCAGCGGATAAAATACCTGCGCTCTTTGTCAATCATGACGAGCGAATGGATGGAATTCGATAGCCAGCTCGATTCCACCATGATCGAATCGTTTGTGGAGACGTTTAATCGCATCCACCTCAATGAGCTCTTGGACTACACCACCTACAAGCCCAAGGTGGGTGCCGAACCCATCGTTGCATCCA
>Ga0316222_1002638_pt1 | contig 18805 bp, 19 predicted proteins | sample TBH18011metaG_FD_206008 | JGI IMG/M metagenome (GOLD analysis project Ga0316222, IMG submission 206008) | Freshwater microbial communities from Trout Bog Lake, Wisconsin, USA - TBH18011 | ecosystem: Environmental > Aquatic > Freshwater > Lake > Hypolimnion/Profundal zone | place: USA: Wisconsin...
GTCCGGGGTTCAAATCCCTGATTCGCCACCATACAAAAGGCCATTGCCCCTCGGCAGTGGCCTTTTTCTTAGGCGCTTGATTCTGGATCCTTGGATGGCTAAATTTTGGAACTTTGTTCTTTTTCAGGCCGGTTGGTTTGCTTGCATTATTGGCGCCGCCAATCACAGAGTATTTTGGGCTGTCATTGCCACACTCGCTTATATTGTTATTCATGTTTGGCGGGCTCCATACCCTAGCCACGAGCTTACCCTTTTATTAAAAGCCTTAATCTATGGAGTAAGTGCTGACTCACTTATGGCTTATTGGGGTGTATTGCACTTTCAAGATGTCTGGCCCAGTGCGTATTTATCGCCATTTTGGATGTGGGTGCTATGGGCATTGATGGCTACCACCTTTAACGGATCGCTATCTTGGCTGAGGGGTAGGCCAATGCTGGGTGCGTGTCTTGGGGCAATTTGCGGGCCACTTTCCTACGCAGCTGGAATACGAATGGGGGCTGGGGAGTGGGTTGCTGGCAGCCCCTTTCCGGGGGTTGTGGTGGTTGGTATTACCTGGGGCATAGCAATCCCACTATTTTTAAGTTGGAATACATCTCCAATCAAGGAGTCCTGAGCCAATAATGCGTAAATGCTGTAAAAAAGATGCTTGCATTAGATACTGTTTTTATATACAGTAAGCGCTAAGGAATTCAGCAGCAAAGCAAACTCCGGGAAAAAGCCCAATATATAGCGAAAAGGAATCAAAAATGGCCTTCGATGACAAGAAAAAATCAGCATCATCAGAATTTGATGGAATGAGTGGAGAAAAGCAAAAAGCATTAACAGCAGCCTTAGCCCAAATTGAGAAGCAATTTGGTAAGGGTTCCATCATGCGCTTGGGCGATGCAGAAATTCACGAAGATATCCAGGTTGTTTCCAGTGGTTCATTGGGCTTGGATATCGCTTTAGGGGTGGGCGGCCTGGCACGCGGTCGAGTGATTGAGATTTATGGACCAGAATCTTCAGGAAAGACTACCTTGACACTCCACGCAATTGCCGAAATGCAAAAGTTGGGTGGTACCTGTGCCTTTATTGATGCTGAGCATGCCTTGGATGTGCAATACGCATCTCGTTTAGGGGTAGATGTTAATAACCTACTGATTTCTCAGCCAGACACGGGCGAGCAGGCTTTAGAGATCGCGGATGCATTGGTACGGTCTGGTTCAATTGATTTAATTGTCATTGACTCCGTAGCCGCCTTGGTACCGCGCGCAGAAATTGAAGGGGATATGGGCGACTCATTGCCAGGATTACAGGCGCGTTTAATGAGTCAGGCATTGCGCAAGTTAACTGGTGCAATTAAGCGCACCAATACTACTGTGATCTTTATTAACCAGATTCGGATGAAAATTGGTGTCATGTTTGGGTCGCCTGAAACCACCACCGGCGGCAATGCATTGAAGTTCTATGCATCTATGCGCCTTGATATCCGTCGCATTGGTAGTATTAAAAAGGGCGATGAGGTGGTTGGTAATGAAACTCGCGTCAAAGTAGTCAAAAATAAAGTATCGCCCCCATTCCGTGAAGCTATTTTCGACATCATGTATGGCGCAGGCATTTCACGTGAAGGCGAGATTATTGATATGGGTGTTGAGGCTGATTTGGTGGAAAAATCCGGTTCTTGGTATAGCTATAACGGTGACCGCATTGGCCAGGGTAAAGACAATGTGCGTGAATTCTTGAAGGAAAACCCAGCTATTGCCAAGGATATTGAGGCAAAAATTCGGGAAAAGTTAGGTGTTAAAGCAGGCTCCGCGGTAGTGAGTGACGTGGTGAGCGAAGAAGAGGAAGTCTAATTCTTTCATGTCCGAGTCCAGTGGCAAAGTTCAGCAAAGCCCGAGTTTAAAAGCTCGGGCTTTGCGTCTTTTGTCCTTGCGGGAATATAGCCGCAAGGGGCTGGCTGCTAAATTGCAAGAGTCAGAGGCTAGACGTCTCAAATTGAACACCAGCAATCCTACTGGCGATGATGAGATCACCGTGAAGCCGACCTCACTTCAGATTGAGGAGGTTTTGAATGATTTTGAGGCGCGTGGCTGGTTATCGGATGAGCGGTTTGCAGAATCCTTGGTGCGCCGCCGTCAGGAGCGCTATGGAACCCGAAAGATTCAGGAGGAGCTGCAGCGCGCCGGGGTGGATGCGGTAAAGGCGACTGAGCTCATTCAGGGCTTGAAAGATAGCGAATTTGAGCGAGCCCGGGAGCTGTGGGTAAGAAAATTTGGGGTTGTCACTCAAGACCAGAAGGAGCGTGCACGCCAATATCGGTTCCTCGCATCTAAAGGGTTTGCTATCGAAATTGTTTCAAAAATAGTCGGCGGCCGTGGCGACTAGGGCAATTACGGAGTCAATAAGCTAATTTGCCGCGTTGCAGCATGATAGACTTATGGAGTCGGTAAATCCATTTGCACTTATTAAACTTAAATGAAGCGTAACTGGCTTTGCTAATCCTCGTTGCTTGCAAAAAAGATACTGTTTCGGAGTAATTATGAAAATTCACGAGTACCAAGGCAAAGAACTTCTGCGCCAATTCAATGTGCCTGTTCCAAATGGCATTCCTGCTTTTAGTGTTGATGAAGCAATAAAAGCTGCTGAAAAATTGGGCGGCCCAGTTTGGGTTGTCAAGGCTCAGATTCATGCTGGTGGTCGCGGAAAAGGCGGCGGCGTGAAATTGGCAAAGAGTCTTGATGAAGTTAAAAAATACGCATCAGAAATTTTGGGCATGCAGCTCAAAACCCATCAAACTGGCCCCGAAGGTCAAAAAGTAAATCGCCTATTGATTGAAGATGGCGCTGATATCAAAAAAGAGTACTACTTCAGTATTGTGACTGACCGTGCAACACAAAAAAATGTGATCATGGCATCTAGCGAAGGCGGGATGGATATTGAAGAAGTTGCTGAATCTCACCCAGAGAAAATTATTAAAGTATTTGTTGATCCATTAGTTGGGTTGACTGATGCGGATTGTGACATCGTTGCCAAGGGTATTGGCGTTCCTGATGCTTCTATTCCGATGGCGCGCGATGTTTTTAAAAATCTATACAAGACATATTGGGAAACTGATGCGTCGCTGGTTGAAATTAACCCATTGATTCTTGAAGGCAATGGCAAGATCAAGGCATTGGATGCAAAATTTAATTTTGATCCAAATGCGCTGTATCGCCACCCTGAAATCGTTGCATATCGCGATATCGATGAAGAGGATGCTGCGGAGATTGAGGCTTCTAAGTTTGACTTGGCCTACATTTCTTTAGATGGCAATATTGGCTGCTTGGTGAATGGTGCCGGTTTGGCTATGGCAACCATGGACACCATTAAGTTGTTTGGCGGTGAGCCAGCAAACTTCTTGGACGTTGGTGGTGGTGCTACAGCTGAAAAAGTAACCGAAGCCTTCAAAATCATGCTCAAGAATAAGAGTGTAGAAGCGATTTTGGTTAACATTTTCGGCGGCATTATGCGCTGCGATGTGATTGCTGATGGTGTGGTAACAGCCTGTAAGGCAGTGAACTTAACTGTGCCTTTGGTTGTGCGCATGAAGGGTACCAATGAAGAGCTGGGCAAAAAGATTCTTGCTGACTCTGGCCTCCCAATTATTAGCGCCGATTCAATGGCTGAGGCCGCTACGAAAGTAGTTGCTGCTGTTGCCAAAAACAAATAATCAAGGAATTTCAATATGTCTATTTTGATTAATAAAAACACCAAAGTAATTACACAAGGTATTACTGGTAAGACTGGTCAGTTTCATACTGAGAAGTGCCAAGAATATGCAAACGGAAAGAACTGTTTTGTAGCAGGTGTGAACCCTAAAAAAGCAGGCGAATCCATTTTTAATATTCCTATTTATGGCACCGTTAAAGAGGCTGCTCAACAAACTGGCGCAACCACTTCCGTTATTTATGTACCGCCTCCTGGAGCTGCTGCAGCTATCTGGGAAGCAGTAGAGGCCGATCTAGATTTTGTAATTTGTATTACTGAAGGCATTCCAGTCCGCGACATGTTGGAAGTGCGGAACAAAATGAAGGCAAAAGAAGCTGCTGGCGGTAAAAAGACATTGCTGCTTGGCCCAAATTGCCCAGGAATTATCACTCCTGACGAAATTAAGATTGGCATCATGCCTGGCCATATTCACAAGAAGGGTCGCATTGGGGTGGTTAGCCGCTCCGGCACGTTGACTTATGAGGCAGTGGGTCAGCTAACCTCTATTGGTTTGGGTCAATCGACTGCGGTGGGTATTGGTGGCGATCCAATCAATGGCTTGAAGCACATTGACATCATGAAAATGTTTAATGACGATCCAGAAACCGATGCTGTCATCATGATTGGTGAGATTGGTGGTCCAGATGAAGCTGAAGCTGCTCGCTGGTGTAAGGCGAATATGAAAAAGCCGGTAGTGGGCTTTATTGCTGGTGTTACAGCGCCTCCCGGAAAACGTATGGGCCATGCCGGCGCATTGATTTCTGGCGGCGCCGATACTGCTGATGCAAAGCTTGCTGTTATGGAGGAGTGTGGCTTTAAAGTTACGCGCAATCCTTCCGAGATGGCTGCCTTGTTAAAGGCCATGCTGTAACAGCCTTAGTTTTATATGGATTACGCTACAGCTCCTTAGGGAGCTGTAGTTGTTTCAGGAGCACCTATTAATGGAGGAGGCGGAATGGATTTCGCCATAGCAGCAGCCCCGGCGTTCTGGCTCGCATTGCTGTCGATTGTGATTACCAACATCTTGTTATCAGGCGATAACGCGGTAGTGATTGCGCTCGCTTCACGAAATTTACCAAAAGAACAGCAAGGCAAGGCAATTTTCTGGGGGACTGCGCTGGCTATCGCATTGCGCATCATACTGACGATTACAGCGGTCCAATTATTGACACTTCCCTACCTAAAGATCGCAGGGGCAATAGCATTAATGTACATTGGTGTTCAGTTGATAGCAGATGGTGGTGATGATGCTCTGAGTGCAAAAGCGCAATCCCATTTGTGGGGAGCAATCCGCACCATTTTTGTTGCAGACTTGGTCATGAGCTTGGATAACGTGGTAGCAGTAGCTGCCGCCGCACAAAACGGTCCAGTAGATGCGCGTTTAGCGCTCCTCATTATCGGGCTTGCCTTATCTATCCCACTCATTATCTTTGGGAGCACTCTTTTGCTAAAAGTAATAGAACGTTTTCCTATGATGATTATCTTGGGGGCCGGATTATTGGGATTGTTGGCGGGAGGCATGTTGCTGGATGATCCGATTATGAAGGCATACGTGCAGCTATCCGCGATTGATCTTCATATGCTTTTTGGAGGAATTGGGGCGGTGAGCGTTATCTTGTTGGGGCTACACCTGAAAAGGAAAAATACAAAGAGGTCTAGAACGTAGCGCTCTAGTGAGCTGATTGAGTAAATCAGATAAAACCAGGGTTTTAGCAGACGATTCCTACGAGGGTTGCCCTTGAGAATAGAGGGTATAGACTTGATGATGAGCGATTAAACCTCAGGAGCGAAAAGATATGTCAAGTACCCATTTGCATAACAGCAAACAAGCCGAAGCTGGATTCACATTGATTGAAGTAATGGTCGTGGTGGCGATCATTGGAATACTGGTAGCCGTTGCAGTGCCGCAGTATCAGGATTACATTGCACGCAGTCGTATTGTAGAAGGCATGAACTTATCATCGAGCGCCAAGTTGGCGGTCACAGAAGCTTTTTCTAGTCGAGGGACTGTCGCAATGGATGAGGCGACGAACGGCGCTTTTACTTTTACCCCGACGCGTAGTGTGAAGCTGATTGAAATTACCCCTTCTGGGGCTATTGCTATTGATTATCAAAACAGCGTTGCTCCCGAAGGGAAAAACACGTTGCATTTGATTCCAACAAATGATCCAGATGCAAATGTACCAAAGCCACTTGATCTCTCGAAGCCAGAAGGATCTACTTGGTCTGGAGGGTGGACCTGTCGATCAACAGAAACGACATTGATATCGCAACTATTACCCTCTGAATGCAGAATCGGTAAATAAACGAAACTCATTCAAACAGCGGCCGCCATTGGGCGGCCTTTTTATTAACTTGCCTGCCATTGCCCAGATTGACCGCCACTCTTCTCTAAAAGCTTGATATCACCTATCACCATGCCTCGGTCTACTGCTTTGCACATGTCATAGATGGTCAGGAGGGCAATTTGCACAGCAGTTAAGGCCTCCATTTCAACGCCAGTAGGCCCCGTCGTTTCTGCGCGCACTTGGCATTTAATACTACTTCCCGTGGGGTCTATTTGAAAAGTCAGGCTCACATGACTTAGGGCAAGGGGGTGACACAAGGGGATGAGGTCAGAGGTTTTTTTGGCTGCTTGAATCGCAGCGATTCTCGCTACCCCCAGGACATCCCCTTTTTTATGGCTTCCCGCTCCAATCATTTGCAGAGTTTGTGGCTGCATAGTAATTTGACCCGAGGCAATCGCTATGCGGTGAGAATTCGGCTTATCGCCTACATTTACCATGTGGGCTTGGCCTTGATCATCAAAATGCGTTAGTTTATTCATGAGATAGTTTTACCATATAGGCATGGAAGTAATAAAGACCTCAGATTTGGCAAATTTGCCTCGTTATTCCCCATTCAAGCGTTTGCTCGCATGCCAACTGATTTTGGCGCTCACTTTTGCGGGTATGACCCCAGGTTATGCGGGCGAGGTGGCCCCCCCAGATGTTTTAGGGGATGTGTCGGTTGAGGGGAATTCAGCTGCGCTTGCCAATATTGGAAGGGCAATGCAATCGCCTGATGCTCGCTCGTCGAACTTGCCTACCCGTAATACCGTTCAATTGCAGCCCACCATTGTTTTGCCGGATATGGGCGATCCAGGCGGCGACACGCTCAGTCGTGTGGATGAGCGGAAGTACGGCGAGATGATCATGCGAGAAATTCGGCCAGACCCCGATTATTCGAATGATTTGCCGCTTTATGATTTCTTAAACCAAATTGAACGTCGTCTTATTCAAACTGCTAAACGATTGCAATTGGGTGGGGCGAATGAACAGGGCAGCGGAGCGTATAACTTTGAAATGTTTGCTGTAAAAGACAGCAGCATTAATGCTTTTGCATTGCCTGGTGGATTCATTGGGGTTCACACTGGTTTGATCGTGAATGCCGAAACCGATTCAGAGTTGGCCTCGGTGATGGGGCATGAAACAGGTCACGTCTTGCAGCGCCATATTGCGCGTGAGATGGATAAGCAGTTAACCAATACGATGATTGCCTTGGCGGGAATTGTATTGGGAGCTTTGGCGGCATCAAGAAATCCTGGTGCAGCTGCTGGACTCATGCAGGGTGGCCAGGCAGTAGCAGTGAATAATCAATTGTCATATTCCAGAGATGCAGAGCGGGAGGCTGATCGTATTGGCTTTCAAATCCTTTCTGGCAGTGGGTATGACGTAAATGGAGCCCCTGATTTTTTCCAGCGACTGCAACGGGCAACGGGGATAATGGACAATGGCGTACCTGCTTATGTGCGGACTCACCCCCTCACTACAGAGCGAATTGCTGATATGCAAGATCGCGCCCGCACTGTTAAGCAAGCCAAAGTTCCTACCGCGATTGAGTTTTATTTCATTAAAGCGCGCGCTCGTATGGAACAGTCTGGAACATCCAGTGGCATGTATGACTTGAAGAATACCTTTGAAAGTTTAAGCAGGCAATCTGCCCCCGGGAAGCAGATGGAGGGGACATATGGGTTGGCTTTAATTGCACAACGACAAGGGCATGTTGATCAAGCCGAAACATATTTACAGCAAGCCCGTAATCTTGCGCATGCAGCTGCAGCCCCTGGATCCCCCATCCTAAGGCAGAGCCTTTCTTTGGATATTACGGCATCAGAATTGGCATTAGCAAAAGGAAAAAACGAAGAGGCGTTGCAGATTGCCCAAGCCACCTTGCTTGCTTACCCTCAGTCCTATGCGGCAGGGGCTGCGATGGTAAACGCTTATCTTAAGCTGGGTCGCACGAATGATGCTATCACCTGGTTAAAGGCGCGCACAAAGGCTCAGCCAAATGAGGTCTTGTGGTGGGGATTGTTATCGAATGCATATGACCAAGCACAAAATATTCCGATGCGGCATTACGCTTTAGGTGAAAAATATGCCCTAGAAGGATCATGGCCTTCCGCGATTGAGCAGTTAAAAATTGCTCGCTCTGCCGGGGGATCGGACTTCTATCAAGGATCTACTATTGATGCACGACTGCGAGAAATGCAAAGGCAGTATCGCGAGGAGATGAAGGATTTGGGTAAGAAGTTACCTGGATCGACTTAAAGTTCCTGTGGGTCTTTGGTAAATCTAAAGCGAGTTTCGAGTTCGTGAGAATGAATGGGGTCAATAGGCAGGGTTTGTTGATTCCATTGCCATGACCCTTTGTATGAGCAGGCATCTTCATGAACTTGCGCTAGATTAGCAAATAAGTCTAAGTCATGGTCGTGTAACAGTGCTACGACAATATGCGCGTGATTGGTGAGGTGTGCGATTTGTTTTGCGTCATGTGTAGCTACTGACAGTAATCCGGTGATGTAGATATTTCCAGATTCGTCACTTAGTGCGCTTTGTGGCTCTATGGTGGATTGACACTGCGTCTGTATGGTAAGGGTGTCGCCGAATGGAATGAGGCGCGCTATCCAAGGGGTGGCATCTAAGCTAATAAAAACACGTTGTGGGCCATTTTGAAAGTAGTACCGCCCGAATTCATCGTAGGCGTAATTCCGGTTGATGAATTCATTCAGAATGGTGTGCTCAATGGGTGAGCCAGGAAGCTTGTGCTGTTGTGCATATTCATTGCGCATGCGCCACTGTCCGCGACGATCTAGAGCAAGCCACCCAAAACAGTTTGGGACATGAGGCCATTTGATGAGGGATTGCAGTACGGTCTCATCCATTGCAAATACGCATTAGTGCAGTCCATGGGGGGTGGTTGGCGCATCAAATGTTTCTTCAGTCGAATGACTAGCATGTAGGTGTGCTATTCGCCATCCTTGGCTATCTTGCAGCAATACCAGGGTGATGTTTAAAAAGAATGCAGCTTCAATTTGATCTACTCTTAAATGCACTGCTTCAGTAGTGTCATAGACGGCAGCCCCTAAGACTGAATGGCTGATGCAGGCAATGGGCTCAAGAAATAATGCTTGCTTGGCCAATAATCTTTCTAAGCCATCTCGGATTTCAGAGTGACCGGTGAGGCGATGACCCTCTGGAAGGACGCAGGTGATAGAGTCATCATCAAGCCAAATAGCCAAGGCCCCTTTAACGTCTTGATGCTTTAAAGCCTCTCGCCAGGCATCGACAACATCATCTGCGTTCTGAAACAGTCTGGCAAGTTTTGGCATCGTGGGCTTTCTGGAAAGAGGGCTTAGCGAAGGGATTGAATGGAGTGAAAAACGTCCTGCGGAAGAATGTTGTTTAAGCACTGAAGATGCCCTAGTGGACACTCTCTTTTATGGCAAGGGCTACAGGCCATATTGAGCGAAATAATCTTAGCTCTGGTTGACAAGGGTGGGGTATGGTGGGGATCGCTAGAGCCAAAAATCGCAACCTGGGGAATTTTGAGGGCAGCCCCAATGTGCATTAATCCGGAGTCATTGCTCACGAGAATTTTGCATGCAGCAATTAGGGCAATGGCTTCATCTAGAGAGGTTGCCCCACACCAGTTATGAATATGCTGGGAGTGATTCGTGCCAATCAGCACCTCTTCCCCCAGTAGGTGGTCGGTTTTACTGCCAAGCAAAATAATGTGAGCAGTAGGGTCTGCTGTTAATACCGTGTTTGCTAATACTGCGAAGTGTTTAGTGGGCCATCGTTTGGTCGGGCCATATTCTGCGCCAGGGCAGAATACATAAATAGCGTTTTCATGGATGCTGTCTGCGGCGAGTTTTGCTCTAATGGATTTTTGTGCAAAAGGAGAGACATTGAGCTGTGGCGTTCGAGATATTGTCTCTGGAGTAGGAATATTCGGTTCTAGCAAAGAGCTTAATGCCAGATAGTGCTCGACCATTGGAGGGCGATTTGTCTTGCTTGGATTAGGTAGAGCGAAATTGATTAACCCATAACGCAGCTCGCCACGATAACCCATTCGAAATGGGATATTGGCAAGCCATGGAATTAGTGCAGACTTTAAGCTGTTCGGAAGAACGAAGCAAACCCCATATTGTTTTTCTTGAAGTTTTTGAGCAACGCTTTTGCGCAGATTCCACTGTAGTCGTTTGTGCTCGATGGCGATTTCTAGAACATCATTGATTTCACTACAGGCCCGATAGATAGGAGCAACCCAAGGGCTTGCTAAAACATCAATCGTGGATTGAGGAAAACACGCCTTAAGATTGGCCAATAAGGGTTGGGACATGACTGCATCGCCAATCCAGTTGGGGGCGATTATCAGAATACGGTTCATGTAATGTATTCCGATCGGCGCCCGCTGAGAGGGGCGCCGCGTGGGTTTAATGGCCGTGAGGCTCGGTGCCTGGAATCAGCTTGTATACGGTGCCGCAATAGGGGCACTTGGCCTCCCCTGTTTCGGTAATGTCCAGAAAGACCCTGGGGTGGGAGTTCCAGGCAGGCGTGGTGTTGGTGGGGCAGTGTAAGGGTAGGTCCTTACCATCAATCATGACTACGTGAGCGTTACTCATTGTTTATTCCTCACTATTCAGTGACTTACTTTACGTAAGTAAGCCAAGATTTGTACTTATCACTTTTTCCATAGACCGCTGCGAAATACGCTTCTTGAATTTTGGCGGTAATAGGACCTTTTTTTCCGTCACCAATGGTGCGGTCATCCAGTTCGCGAATGGGGGTTACTTCAGCGGCAGTCCCGGTGAAAAAAGCTTCATCAGCGGAATAAATTTCATCGCGCGTTAAGCGTTTCTCGCGTAGCTCCAGCCCTAAGTCTTTCACAATCTCGATGATGGAGTCGCGTGTAATGCCGTCCAAGCAGGATGCTAGGTCTGGTGTGTACACAATGCCATCGCTGACCATGAAAATGTTTTCTCCAGACCCCTCAGAGACATATCCCTCAGTATCGAGCAGCAGGGCCTCATCATATCCATTAGCAGTCACCTCTTGGTTAGCCAAAATGGAGTTGATATAGTAGCCAGAAGCCTTGGCACGAACTAAGGAGGAATTCACAAAATGGCGGGTAAATGAGGATGTTTTAACGCGGATGCCCTTATTTAGACCATCTTCGCCTAAATAAGCACCCCATTCCCAGGCGGCAATCGCCGTATGAATACTGTTTCCTTTTGGCGAAATCCCCAATTTTTGGGAGCCGATGAAGACGATTGGGCGAATATAGCAAGATTCAAGTTTGTTGCTGTTGACTACGTCAATAATGCCTTGGGTTACCTCTTCTTTGGTATGAGGCATATTCATTTGGAAGATTTTTGTTCCATTGAATAAGCGTTTGACGTGTTCAGGAAGGCGAAAAATAGCGGTTCCCTGAGGGGTTTTGTAGGCCCGAATGCCTTCAAATACACCCATTCCGTAGTGCAGGCTATGGGTTAGTACATGAATATTGGCCTCACGCCAGGGAATAAGCTTCCCATCGGACCAAATAAAGCCATCGCGGTCGGACATCGACATTTTCTTTACCTTTTGTGTCTGATCAATCGGATTAACTGGGATGGGCCAAGACGGCGGGATTGAGATCCTGGGCTTGGGGTGCATCCAAGTCTTTATTGTAGAGCAGGCAGGGTAAGTCCTTTGGGCTTCTTAGGTCTAGAGCATTTAGAATGGAGTATTCCCCATAAACCACCTTATTTAGCTATTTTCATGCTGGAATCCTTATTTAAAGTAAAACGTTTAAGCGAATTGGCCGAATCGGGCCTTTTAAAGGGAAAGCGGGTGCTAATCCGCGCCGATTTGAATGTTCCTCAGGATGACCTGGGCAATATTACGGAAGACACCCGCATTCGAGCTTCGATGCCAGCTGTACAGATGTGCTTGGACGCTGGGGCTGCTGTGATGGTGACATCCCATTTAGGGCGCCCAACAGAGGGTCAATTTAAGCCAGAGGACAGCCTAGCGCCGGTTGCGGATCGGATTGCAACCTTGCTGAACCGTAAAGTGCCTTTAGTGAGTGATTGGGTGGATGGCGGTTTCGAGCTCAATCCTGGAGATCTCGTTTTGCTTGAGAACTGCCGGCTCAATGTGGGCGAGAAAAAGAACTCTGATGAGTTGTCTAAAAAAATTGCCGCCTTGTGCGATGTGTATGTAAATGATGCGTTTGGAACGGCTCATCGAGCTGAAGCAACCACAAACGGTGTAGCGAAATATGCCCCCATTGCTTGTGCGGGGCCGCTCATGGCTGCCGAGTTGGATGCCTTAAGTCGCGCACTAGCAAGTCCTAGGCGACCTTTGGTGGCGATTGTGGCGGGATCAAAGGTATCCTCAAAATTAACTATTCTGAAAGCCTTGGCAGATAAGGTGGATGAGTTAATTGTGGGTGGCGGTATAGCCAATACCTTTATGTTGGCTAAAGGGCTGCCGATTGGTAAATCGTTGGCTGAACCTGATTTAGTAAATGAGGCAAAAGAAATCATGGCCATCATGGAAAAGCGTGGTGCCCATGTACCCATTCCGGAAGATGTAGTAGTGGCGAATGAGCTTTCTCCTTTGGCGCGGGCCAATCGTGTGGCTGCAGATCAAGTGGCAGAAGACGACATGATTTTAGATATTGGACCCAAAACAGCAGCTCGTTTATCGATTATGTTGGCTCATGCCGGCACCATTGTCTGGAACGGCCCTCTAGGTGTTTTTGAAATCGATCAATTTGGTGGCGGAACTAAAATGCTGGCTGCTGCTATTGCCCATTCCCCGGCTTTCTCAATTGCAGGGGGCGGCGATACTTTGGCTGCAATTGCCAAATACGGCATTGAAAATCAAGTTGACTATATCTCCACTGGCGGTGGTGCCTTTTTGGAGTTTTTAGAAGGTAAGACCTTGCCAGCCTTTGCAGTACTTGCGGAGCGAGCGAAAGAGTAAATATGCTCAGAGCCACGAAAATTATTGCCACCCTAGGCCCTGCTTCTGAAAAACCCGAAGTGCTGCGCGAGATGATCCGTGCGGGTGTCGATGTGGTGCGTCTAAATTTTTCCCATGGCACGGTGGCAGATCACAAAGCTCGTCATGATTTAGTACGTTTCATTTCCGCTGAAGTTGGAAAAGAGGTCGGCATCATGGCTGATCTTCAGGGCCCCAAGATTCGCGTTGGAAAATTTGCGGATAACAAGATTCAACTTCAAGAGGGCGAGCAATTTATTTTGGACGTAGCTTGCGAGCTTGGCAATCAGGAGCGCGTAGGTTTGGATTACAAAGAATTGCCCGGCGATGTGAGGCCAGGTGATCGCCTTCTCTTGAATGATGGCTTGGTGGTGCTTTGTGTTGAAGGCGTAAAAGGCGGTGAGATCATTACCCGGGTGGAGCAGGGCGGCCCACTTTCAAATAACAAAGGTATTAATCGTGCTGGTGGCGGACTTACCGCGCCAGCCTTAACAGAAAAAGACATTGCTGATTTAGATGCGGCGATTGCAATGGGCGTGGATTTTCTGGCAATTAGCTTTCCAAAGGATGGCGCCGATATGGCCTATGCTCGTCGTCTTGCTGATGAGGCTAGTGCAAGGCATGGCGTTGGTAAAGTAAAGACTATTGCCAAGGTAGAGCGCGCCGAAGCAATTATTCCTGAGGCGTTGGCAAGCATCATTGCGCAAAGTGATGGCATTATGGTGGCGCGAGGCGACTTAGCCATTGAGGTAGGCAATCCAGCAGTTCCGGCCTTACAAAAGCGCATGATTCAGTTGGCCTTGGATGCAGACAAATTTACAATCACGGCGACGCAGATGATGGAGTCGATGATTAATGCACCAGTGCCGACGCGTGCTGAAGTGAGTGACGTGGCCAATGCTGTTTTGGATGGCACTGATGCCGTCATGCTTTCTGCTGAATCTGCCGCTGGAATGTATCCAGTGCAAACCATTAAAGCCATGGCCGAAATTTGTGTCGAGGCTGAAAAGTCTGATCGCATCCAATTGGATACCGATTTTTTGGATCAGACCTTCTCTCGAATTGATCAAACCATTGCACTGGGCGCTCTGTTTACAGCGCATCATTTGAATGCAAAAGCTATTGCAGCCCTAACCGACTCTGGTTCGACACCCATTTGGATGAGTCGCCATAATATTCATGTGCCTATTTTTGCCTTAACGTCAAAAATTGCTACTCAACGAGCTTTAAGTACTTATCGCAATGTTTTCCCAATTGCACTGGATTACACCAAGGAGCGGGATATTGCTTTGCAAGAGGTGGAGACCTGCCTAAAAAACTTGGGCGCAGTGGCAGCAGATGATGTGGTTGTTTTGACTTCCGGGGAGCCGATGGGTGAGCCGGGCGGGACGAACACATTAAAGATTATTCATGTGAAGTAAGCATTGTATTGAACCATTTATTTATCAACCAAGAATCAAGAGAACACCATGTCATTAGTATCATTGCGACAACTGTTAGACCATGCCGCTGAAAACGGTTATGGATTGCCAGCATTTAATGTCAATAACTTAGAACAAGTTACCGCCATTATGGAGGCGGCTAACGAAGTCGATTCGCCGGTCATTATGCAGGCCTCTGCTGGCGCTCGTAAATATGCCGGTGAAGCGTTTTTACGGCATTTAATTTCTGCTGCGGTGGAAGCCTATCCGCATATTCCTGTAGTGATGCATCAAGATCATGGGCAGAGCCCAGCGGTTTGCATGGCTGCGATCAAGAGCGGTTTTTCTAGTGTGATGATGGATGGTTCCCTAGAGGCTGACGGAAAAACAGTTGCCAGCTATGAATATAACGTTGATGTCTCCAAAGAGGTAGTGAAGTTTTCTCACTCCATTGGCGTTACTGTAGAAGCAGAGCTTGGAGTACTGGGCTCTTTGGAAACAATGCAGGGAGATAAGGAAGATGGTCATGGAGCTGATGGCAAGATGACTCGTGAGCAGTTATTAACTGATGTTGAGCAAGCGGCAGATTTTGTAAAAGCAACCCAATGTGATGCATTGGCCATTGCCATTGGCACTAGTCATGGTGCGTATAAATTTACCAAAAAACCGACAGGTGATATTTTGGCTATTGAGCGCATTAAAGAAATTCATGCGCGTATTCCCAATACCCATTTAGTCATGCATGGTTCCTCTAGCGTGCCACAAGAACTGCTTGCTGAAATTCGTGAGTTTGGTGGCGACATGAAAGAGACTTATGGCGTCCCTGTAGAAGAGATTCAAGAGGGTATTAAAAATGGCGTTCGCAAAATTAATATTGATACCGATATCCGCTTGGCAATGACGGGCGCTATTCGTCGTTACCTTTTTGAAAATCCCAGCAAATTTGATCCTCGTGATTACTTGAAGCCAGCGCGAGAGGCGGCCAAGCAAGTCTGTATCGCTCGCTTTAATGCGTTTGGATCGGCTGGTCAGGCATCAAAAATTAAGCCCATTCCCTTGGAAAAAATGGCCGAGTTATATAAGAGTGGCAAATTAGCCCAGATTGTGAAGTGAGTTAAAAATGCCAGCTTTGTACGCTACCTCTATCAAATCACTTCCTTTGCTCTCCAAAGGTAAGGTTCGCGATGTTTATGCGCTAGGTGATGACAAGTTATTAATGATCACAACCGATCGTCTCTCTGCCTTTGATGTGGTGATGGGGCAGCCCATCCCCGAAAAGGGGGTTGTTTTAAATCAAATGGCTAATTTTTGGTTTCATAAATTGGCTAGCGTGATCCCAAATCACCTCACGGGTATTGATCCTGCCAGTGTCGTTGCTAGTGATGAAGTGAGTCAAGTGCAGGGCCGTGCTGTAGTGGCTAAACGTTTGAAGCCAATTTTGGTTGAGGCCGTGGTCCGCGGTTATTTGGCTGGCAGTGGCTGGAAGGACTATAAAGAAACTGGGAAAGTGTGTGGCATTGCATTGCCTGCAGGGTTAGAGAATGCCCAAAAATTGCCAGAGCCTATTTTTACTCCTGCTGCGAAGGCTGATGTAGGCGAGCACGATGAAAATATTTCTTTTGAGAAAGTGATTGAGTTGATTGGCGAAAAGTTGGCCAATCAAATTCGTGATGTGAGCATCCGTTTATATCAGGAAGCTTCTGAATATGCGGCAACGCGTGGAATTATTATTGCCGACACAAAGTTTGAGTTTGGTTTAGATGACCAAGGCCAATTGGTATTGATGGATGAAATTCTGACGGCCGACTCATCGCGTTTCTGGCCTGCGGAGACCTATTATGTCGGGGCAAATCCCCCTTCCTATGACAAGCAGTTTGTGCGGGATTGGTTGGAAACGGCGCTGGTAGACGGTAAGCTTTGGGCAAAAACTGCCCCCGCTCCAGAATTGCCAGAGTCCGTTATTGAGAAAACTGCTGAAAAGTACCGCGAAGCTCTAACACGCTTAACGCAGGCGTAATTGCCTCTGTGTTTAAAAGGCTGGGATAATACAGTCTTATTGAGGAATTAGAGTTTTTGGAGAGGCGATGAGCAAGAAGCCAATAGTAGGGATAGTCATGGGTTCCAATTCAGATTGGGACACAATGCAACATGCAGCTCAAATGCTTGAGCAATTTGGTATTGCCCATGAGGCTAAAGTTGTCTCCGCACATCGTATGCCGGACGATATGTTTCAGTATGCTGAAGGCGCACAAAGCAGAGGCTTGCAAGCCATTATTGCAGGGGCTGGGGGTGCCGCTCATTTGCCCGGTATGCTCGCGTCCAAGACGATTATTCCGGTGTATGGCGTTCCTGTAGCCAGTAAATATTTGCGTGGCGAGGATTCCCTATATTCAATTGTTCAGATGCCTAAGGGCATTCCAGTGGCAACCTTCGCAATTGGTGAGGCAGGTGCAGCTAATGCTGCATTGCATGTTATTGCCAATCTAGCATTGCATGACGCAGAGCTGGTCAGGCGTTTAGAGGTTTTCCGGGCTACGCAGTCAGATGCAGCGCGTTCGATGAGTTTGCCAGGATATTGATGGCGATGTCTGAACGCTTAGAGCCCATCTTGCCGGGTTCGTATTTGGGTATTTTGGGTGGCGGCCAGCTTGGCCGTATGTTTGCACAAGCTGCTCAGGCCATGGGATACAAGGTCTGTGTACTTGATCCGAGTGCTGATAGTCCTGCGGGCTCTATCGCGGAAAAATACATCCAGGCTGAATACACAGATTCTGCAGCGCTTAAACAAATGGCGGCTATTTGTAAATCTGTGAGCACAGAGTTTGAAAATGTCCCAGCCCAGGCTTTGGATGAACTGGAGTCCTTAGGGGTCTTTGTGGCGCCGCGAAGTAGTTGTGTTTCACTGGCACAAAATCGGATTGCTGAAAAAAAGTTTCTGGCAACCTGGAAAGTCGAAACCAATATTGGGCCGGCCCCTTATTTTGTCATTGAGCATCAGGCTGATATTGAACATACGCCTCCTGAGTTATTTCCCGGGATCTTGAAAACAGCCCGTATGGGTTATGACGGCAAAGGCCAGATCACCGTGTTTCAATCTGGCGATTTAGAGTCAGCTTGGAGTGATTTGGGTAGAGTGCCGTGTGTGCTGGAAAAGCGGATGGAACTGGATTTTGAGGTTTCTGCATTAGTAGTCCGCGCTTATGATGACACTGTAGTGTCATATCCGGTTTCTCAAAATATTCATCGTGATGGCATCTTACATACCTCCACGGTTCCTGCTCCATCGTTAAAGCCGCAGCAAGAGAAAAAAATTATTGAGGCTGCTAAGGCTTTGATTCGAAAGATTGATTATGTGGGAGTATTGTGCGTCGAATTTTTTGTCTTGAAGGGTGGTGATATTGTGGCAAATGAAATTGCCCCACGCCCTCATAACTCTGGGCATTACACGATGAATGCTTGCATCACTAGTCAATTTGAGCAACAAGTGCGCGCTATGGCCCGACTGCCATTGGGCGATGCACGACTTCTAGCACCTGTCTCGATGCTCAATATTTTGGGTGATTTGTGGTTCCAGAATGGTAGTAGTTTGGCGCGTGAACCTGCATGGGATCAAGTACTTTCCAATCCTGATGCGAAGTTGCATCTGTACGGGAAATCAGAGCCCCGCGTTGGTAGAAAGATGGGTCATATTAATTGTTTGGGTGAATCATTAAATCAAGCACGGCAAAGTTGTGCCGCGGTTGCCGATGAACTAGGCATTGAGCCGTAATGTAATGCCTAATACCAGCACAGCACTGCAATTGACTGCAGTTCTTAATAAGGCCGCACAATCCTTGCGAGAGGGTAAATTAGTCGCTTTTCCTACTGAAACTGTTTATGGCCTGGGGGCTGATGCCAGTAACCCAGAGGCGATTAAAAAGATATTTTCTGCTAAAGGTCGCCCTTCAACACATCCTTTAATTGTCCATCTCGCTGCGCCTGAGTGTTTCGATATTGCAGAGGTGAATTGGGTAGAGGTTCTGAGCCCTTGGGTGCGGGATTTATCGGATGAGGCGCTGCAACTTATTCATGAGTATTGGCCTGGGCCCTTAACTTTAGTTTTCAGAAAATCAAAAACCGTATTGAATGAATTAACCGGTGGACAAGATACTGTTGCCATTCGGGCTCCCGCCCATCCCTTAGCCCAAGCACTTTTGAGAAGATTTAAGGGTGGAGTTGTCGCGCCATCAGCTAATCGCTTTGGTAGGGTTTCGCCAACCAGTGCTGCAGATGTACGCAATGAGTTTGAAGGAATGCTTGATCTGATGATTTTGGATGGCGGAGATTGTGATGTGGGTATTG
>Ga0316222_1002639_pt1 | contig 18805 bp, 20 predicted proteins | sample TBH18011metaG_FD_206008 | JGI IMG/M metagenome (GOLD analysis project Ga0316222, IMG submission 206008) | Freshwater microbial communities from Trout Bog Lake, Wisconsin, USA - TBH18011 | ecosystem: Environmental > Aquatic > Freshwater > Lake > Hypolimnion/Profundal zone | place: USA: Wisconsin...
TCGTCCGGATCGCACCTCAGGCACCGGCGCTCCCGACCGCCGCCTGGATCAACCCGCCTGAAAACTCGGAGAAGTTGGCTGCTTAAACTGATCGGAACGCTGTCTCAAAATCGTTGACGCGCGCCGAGTGCGTTGAAATATGGTAAGTGAACAAAATAAACAAGACGAAATGTAACGGAAAGCATAGTGAATATATGTCACACCTTTGTATGCGCCTCTGACTTGACCGCTAGGGATTGTGGTCTTCGGGGAGTCCCCTCAATATCGCTCTCGAAGTGGCTCTGCTACCCATGCTCAATGTCTGCCATGCTCGACTAAAGGATGGGCTCCTCAATATCAACGTGTTCGGCCCGTGAGGCGGCAGCAGACATGGAGCGGAAAGCCTCCGCCCCACCCGGTCAACGGCTTCAATGTCTCTCACCACATTGAAGGCCATCCGCTCTCACTCGCCTTGGGGGGCAAGGGAACCGGTTGGGTTGTCATGCAGGTAAGGCGGCGGCATCCCCGACGGGAAGTGAAAAATAGATGGCGCTTCCGCGTCCCGGCAGCGAGTCGGCCCATATGCGACCCTCATGCTCTTGAATGATGCGGCGGCAAATCGCCAGCCCGACGCCCTGCCCGGGATAGCGTCCTCGAGGATGGAGTTGTCGGAAAATCTCAAAGACGTCCTGTCCCGCGGCATCAAAGCCAATGCCGTTATCGGTGACGGTGAAGACGCACTCCCGTTCGTCACACTGGGCCGTCACCGAGACCCGCAACGAGCGGTCGGGGGCACGGAACTTGATGGCATTGCCCAGAAGGTTCTGAAACACTTGAACTAGCTGAACATTATTTGCCTTTACCGCCGGAAGCGATCCAACGTCAACAGTGGCGCCACTTTCGCGAATCTCCGCCATGAGATTGTCCAGCGCCGTCCGTGCTGCATCGCCGGAATCAACCTCACCTCTCAGCTTGGCTTCAGTGGTGATCCGCGAATAGGCGAGCAGGTCGTTGATCAGTCCATGCATCCGCTTGCCGCCATCGACCACGAAGCCGAGATACTCTTGCCCCTTGTTATCCAGCCGATCCCCATAGTCACGCTGAATCAGTTGCGAGAAGCTGGTGATCGAGCGCAACGGCTCTTGGAGATCATGCGAGGCGATATAGGCGAAGCGGCCCAGTTCTGCGTTCACGACCGTCAGCCGCTCGACCGATTGCTCCAGCGTCCTCATGGTGGCGACACTTCGGATATAGTAGCGGCGCATGGCCTCGATGGCGGAGCAGACGATGATGCCGTCGGCCAGAAAGATCAGGATCGACAGAACGGCTGAGGCATCGACATAGGGGGTGAACAGCCAATATGCCAGCGCGGCGCCAAGACCTGCGGCCAGTAACCCGGGACCAAGACCACCGATAATGGCAGATAGCGCCGCAGCGGGAAAAAAGGTTAGGAAGGGAATGCCCGCACTGGGGGGAGCAATCATCCAACGAACGGCCAGCGCCACGCCCACCAGCAGAACGGCCATGAGGTATCGTGCCGGAGGATTCAGGCCGAAAGAGATTGTCGCCAGTATCCTCTCCAGCGACCTTATTGCCGTGGCGACCTTCATCAACGGAACTCGATCACGCCAGAATCAAGTTCAACATTACCACCAGTATCGGCTCAAGAGAACTGACTTGGGTCAATCCAGGCATTTCGCAATCGCAGGCGCCCGTATTGCGTAATCTATATATTCTCGCCATGAACTTATGCGTGTGGTTTTCCGGCTGGGTTTGTTGCGCGGTGGGTGGGCATGACCAACGTCATTGTTGTAGAAGACGATCCCGATCTGCGCGGAACAATCGTCCGCTATCTTTCGCTGGTCGGTATGGCCGTCCGATGTGCCGGTTCCGGGGTGGAGCTCGATGCCTTGCTTCCCACATTTACTCCCGATCTGATGGTGCTCGACGTCAACCTGCCGGGCGAGGATGGCTTTTCCATCGCGGCGCGGCTGCGGTCCAATTCTAAGATGGGCATCGTGATGCTGACCGCGCGCAGCCAACTCGACGACCGGGTGCTGGGTTTGGTGGCCGGAGCAGACGCCTATCTGGTCAAGCCGGTGGAGTTTCGTGAGCTTGAGGCAACCATCCACAGCCTGATGCGGCGCCTGAACGTTGACCAACCCGCTCGACAAGAGGCTTGTGAAGACGGGCAACCCGCATGGGGCTTCGATGCTGCCACGTGGTCGCTGATCACGCCTGACGGTCCCTTGACCAATGCCGAATACCGGGGGCTTCAGACCCTGACCATTGATCCGGGAGCACCGGTTCCGCGTAATGACATCGCCGCCGCCTTGGGCAAGACGGTGGGTGACTACGATGACCGCAGCATCGACGCTGTGATGGCCCGCCTTCGCCGCAAGGTCAGCACCACTACCGGCGAAAGCCTGCCGATCCGGGCGGTGCGTTCGGTGGGGTATGTCTTCGCGGCTCCGGTCGATCATCGCGCAATAGCGGATGCCTGTGCTGCGACACATACCAGGCGTCAGTGACGCTTGGCAGATCCGCATGCGACCGTGACTGAGTTCGCGCTTCTCAGCGGGACACGCGTCAGAGTATCATACCCTAGGCTAGGGGCGGCATAGGACTGATGGATGATCGAGTGGACTGAAGACCTTAATATCGGCCACCCTGTGATCGACGCCGACCATAGAAAGCTTGTCGATATCATAAACCTGTTCATGGCCAGCGAAGGCAGGTTGGACGAAAGGGTGATTCTCAACAACACGCTCCGGCTTCTCGTGGAATATGCGAAGGGGCATTTCGCCCGTGAGGAGCAAATCCAAAGGGAGGCGATGTATCCGTATATGGAGATGCACGTAGCGGAACATAAGGTGCTTATGGTGCAACTGACCGGAATCGTGCAGTCGTTGTTCATTGAAAAATCGAAGCCGCTCGACAAGCATGCCTTGTCGGAGGTCCGCGGCCTGTTGAAGTGCTGGCTGACAGACCACATCAGGAAGTTCGACACGAACATGCGTGATTGGGTCGCGCCTTCCAAATAGGCCCGTCATCTGACGCATGGACGGTTCCGGAGAAGCATTGATGCCGCCGCGCTTGGAATGGACGGACGACCTCGGCGTCGGCGTTGATGCCCTCGACCACCAACACCAGCAAATTGTCGATCTCATCAACCGTGTCTCCCGGACGATGTTCACCCGGGCGGAGGCGAACACGGTCACGGAAGTACTGCACGACCTGCGGGATTATGCGACCTTCCATTTCCGCGAGGAGGAGGCGCAGCTTGAGGCCCGGGGCTACTCCGACCTTGAGAACCACCGCCGCCTGCACCGCCATATGGCCGGGCAGATCGACGAGATCATTGCCATGCACGACGGCGGCCAGCGGAAGGTCGTGGCCTCGGAGCTCCATGAGTTCCTGTCGAACTGGCTGGTCAGACACATCAGAGAGTCCGATCACGCCTACGCGCCGCTGTTCGCTCCACCGGCCCTGCAAGCGTGCGCGGATCCATGATCAGCTTGGACAGCCCATTCCGCCCCGAGTGGAACTGTACTAATTTCATGGATGTCAGATAAACTTTCGTATTACTTCTATCGAGAGGGACGTGCGCTGTGAATCCGAAGAATGGGATCGGGTCGTCCCTCGCTTGGTTGGTAGTGGCCAGCATCCTACCGATCATCGCCTTTTCCGGGGGCATGGCATGGCTACTCATCGACCGGCAGAAGATCGCCGTCGAACAGGAACTCGCCGACACCACCCGTGCCCTCATGGTGGCGGTCGACCGGCAACTCGACAGCGAAATCACCGCGATGCGGGTCATCGCGGCCGGCTACCGTTCGGATAAGGACGACCTCACGTTTTTCCGTCGGCGCGCCCGCGACGTGATGGCCGAACATCCCGCATGGCTGGACGTCGTCCTTATCGAAACCGATTCCCACACCATCGTCGAAGGGGCGCTGCCAATTCCCAGCCCACCGCCGGTCAGCAGCGCTCCGGAAGCCGTCGACGAGGTGGCAGCGACCGGCAGGCCGGTGATTGTCGGCGCGTTCACGAGAGGGAAGATCATCGACCGGCCTATGATTCTACTGATGGTTCCCGTCAAGCAGGAAGCGGTGGTCCGTTACGTCCTTACCGTGGTGCTCGACCAATCGGCGGTCAGCGGCATCTTCACCGATCAGAACCTCCCACCGGGCTGGACCGTCTCAGCGATTGATTCCAGGATGCGGCTGGCCGGACGGTCACGCAGTCCGGAGAAATACGTTGGCCTGCCGGCCACCCCGTCGCTGGCGGCGCGTATCGCCGCCGCCCAAAGCGGCATGTTCGAGGCGCTCAATCAGGAGGGGGCCAAGGTCTACACGGTCTTCAGCCGGTCCCCCGTCACGGGCTGGTCCACCGTGATCGGCATACCGGCCGACGAGATCGATGGCCCCATACGACACACAGTGACCATGGTATCCCAGCGCCAAAGGGACGGCGAAGGGGCGCGTCCCATCATCGACATCGCCAACGCCTTCTTGGACCGCGTTTTGGGAGACCGGCGCCGGGCGCGGGTGGCGTTCAAGGACGGCGAGATCGAAATCACCGTCCACCACCTCGACCGCCGCGCCGAGGAGCGCTCCGCCAAGCTCGCACGGCTCCAAGGTGGCGGAGAGGTCCGCACCGGCGGCGTCTGCGTCGGCGTCGGCGTCTTGGACGCGGCCATCCATGACGGATTGAAGGATGCGGGCCTGTCCGTGCGCTCCGCCTTCGCCGTGGAGCTGGACCCGCGCTACCAAGCCGCCATGCTGGCCAACAACCGCCGCATGGACGGCACCTGCAGCGTCTTGGGAAACCTCGACGAGGTGGAGCCGGATATCCTTCCCGCCTGCGATGTGCTCTTGGCTGGGATACCCTGCACGGCGGCCTCCCTTGCCGGTAGGGCCAAGAAAGGCGCGGGAACGCCGGAGAGGGATGAGGACGTGGGACACCTCATCGTCTCCTTCCTCGACCTCGTGAAGACGGCCATGCCGGTGGCGGTCGTATTGGAGAACGTCGTCCCCTACAAGCACACCGCATCCTACCACATCGCCAAGACCATGCTGGGGCGGCTGGGCTATCGCCTGCATGAGGCGGAGCTGGACGGGGTGGCCTTCGGCGCCATGGAGAGACGCAAGCGGTTATGTCTCCTTGCGGTCGATCCCGCCCTCCCGGAGGGCTTCATGGATGGGGTGTCCTATGAAGGCCCCACCACCCGGACAATGGCCGACGTTCTAGAGGTCGTGCCGGAAGACGACGAGAGATGGAAAGACATCTCCTACCTCGTCGTCAAAGAGGCGCGCGACTTGGAGGACGGCCACAACTTCCGCCGCCAGCTCGTCCAGCCCGAGGATGCCAGCGTCGGAGTGGTGGGCAGGCAGTATTGGAAGTGGCGGAGCACGGAACCCATGGTCCCGCATCCCACCAAGCCGAACTACGCCCGCCTCCTCTCCCCAAGGGAGCATGCGGCGGTAAAGGGAGTGGATGCCGGGTTGGTCGCCAATCTCCCCTGGACGACCGCCCATGAGGTTCTGGGGCAAGGCGTCATCCCCGCGGCTTTCCGTGCGATCGGAGCCGCGCTGGGAGGAGCCATAATGTCCGCCCGAACCGATCGACCTCCTTGCGAGGATCTGCCCCTGTTCGCGTGCGCGGTCGGGGCGGCGTGAAGGGCAAAAGGTCTGTCGGCGCATTTATTGGCAACATGGACTTAGGCGCGAGGGCGGCCCGGAAACGGGCGCGTTCTCGCGCCTCTTCCTTTGGTCCGCCGGATGTGAAATTTGTTATGTCGCCCGCGTCGGAATCACATTCCGAACATCAGCGGCCGGTCGCCTCATTCGCCCGCTCGAACTGAGCGGTGTAGGCGGCGCGGTAGGTGTCGGTGAATTCGGTCAAGCCGAGGAAGATCTCCATGGCCTCGGCGTCGGTCTTGCCTTCGATCCGCGCCGCAAATCCACGATCTGCCGCCGGAAGTTCGTCGGCGCACTTCATCGCGCGGGCGATCTTCACCTGGGCGATGTGGGCGCGACCTTCCTCCTCAAGCATGAAGGCGGCGAACTCCTCGGCCGTCGGCTGGCGAAACTTCACCATGGCCGAGTCCGGCCCGACACCGAGGCGGCGCGCGTGGGTGAGCTCGTGTCCAAGCGTAGAGACCAGCTCGCACTCTTCGCCATCCTCGCGCGCCGCGACGATGCCGTTGAGGGCATCGAAGAAGCCGAGAAGAACATCGGATTGGGGAAACAGGACCACTTTGACCTTCAAGGCCTCGTCCGCCAAGGACGGATCGATGGCATGCAAGCGACCGAGCGCCGTTTGGAGCCGTGCGAGACGTTCGGGCGTGGAAGCCGCGGACACATCGCAATGGATGGGAGAGCAGACGGGAATGGAAGGAAGGGGTTCTGCAAGGCCCTCGCCTGCGGCCAGCAAGGCGCCGGCGGCGATCAGACTGGCGAGCGGCGACATGGGGACCTCCTTCAAAACGGGCTGTCCGTCAAGAGGTGGGTCCGCCGCCTCGCAGAGGACTGCGCGGGCGAATGACGCCAGGGCGCCGAACGTGAAAATCCCAAAGAGAAACCGCCGGGATCTCCTCGATCACCGGCGGCGATGGATACGGCCCATTATGGGGCTTCCGTCAGCGCTTCCTCGGACCTCGCTTGGCCTCCTCGACATTGGCGATGGCTTGGGCGAAGGCCTCTTCATCCAAGCCGGCCAGCAGCGCCAGTCCCGCGCGGACGATGGCGCTCTTGCCGCGACGCTGGCCCATGCGCATGGCGCGGACGACTTGCTGTTCGAGGACCACCAGCTCCTCGGGCCGGAAGGTGAAGCTGTCCTTTTGGACGCGCTCCTCCGGCGGGGTGTTCCGTTGATGGCGGGTATCCACCAGATGGCCGACCCCACGGAGTTGGTTCGGGGTCGGGATTGGCGGACTGGCCGTCCGAAGGGTCTTCAACCCTGCGAAGACATCCTCGTCGGCATCCACCGCTTCCTTGATGTCCGGGATTCCAAGCACGCTCATGACGCACCTCCCTTCCCCGCCACGACCATCTCCAGCGGCGGTTCCTTGCCCTGCAAGATCAGCCCGACCTCTTTGGCCAAGGCCAGCATGTTCTCCGCGGCGTTGCGCTCGCCGGGCCTGTCGGAATCGACGCTCGGCGCCTTTCCGCTGACGGTCATGTTCTGCAGCGCCGGGCGATCCATCAACTCGGTGCGCAGGAACCGGTAGCCGGCGTCCGTGAACTCCTTCGCGATCTGTCCGATCATGTTGGAGCGGATGGCCGGCGGGGTCCGGCTCAAAAGCAGGCGCACCGGGATTTCCCGTCCCACCATCTTGGCGGCCTGGGCTGCGATCTGCGCGGTCCGGATCGCGCCGCTCACGTCGAAGCGGGAGGCTTGGCACGGGATGACGATGATGTTGCTCTGGCTCATGGCCATCAGCATCGCTTGGTTGGCCGAGCCTTGCGAATCGATGAGCACGATGTCGTTGGCGGCCGCCAGGCGTTGGATCTCGTCGACCATCGTGTCTTCGGTGACGTTGCGCGCCACCGTGATGCCGTCGTGGGTCCATTCCTTCGCCTTGTCGTCCAGCGCGAAATCGGAGTTCTTCGCGCGTTGCTGGACGAACATGGCGCTGTGCTGCTGGGGATCGCCGTCGATGATGGCGACCGAAAGCCCGCCGCTGGCGAACGCGACGGCCATGCTGACGACCGAGGTACTCTTCCCCGCTCCGCCTTTGGTCGATGCCACAACGCAAGTCGGCATGAAGGATCCCCCTCGTTCAGTGTCCGCTCGATGGCGGCGGCGGTTCTTCCGGTCGATCGGGTCGTGCCGGCACATCGGGTGTCACCGGCACATCGGGTGGTACCGGACCCACCTGTTTCTTCTTATTCACCAGATGTGCCGGCATGTCCAGTAAAACCGAACAATCCCTATCCACCCGATGTGCCGGAGGATCCGGTGGATAAGGTGGATCGGGTCCGGTGGGTCGGTCGGGTGGCTCATGCGGATACGAAGAGTCGGGTGTTTCGGGTCGTGCCGGAGAATGGGAACGATCCGGTCTATCCGGATGTGCCGGAGGATCGGGCGCATACGGACAATCCGGCGCATCGGGTGGGACGGGATGGGCAGGTCGCGCCAGTGGATCGGGTTTATCTTGCCGAATGGCTAAAGCCTTGATGCAGATCGACAAGTTTGTCGTGTGCGTCAGGTTCCTCCAGAGGATCGGGTCGTTCGGGTCGTGCCGGATCGTCCGGTTTCACCCGACGAATAGGGCGGGCGGGCGAGGAAGACCAGAGGGGAGGACTTGAGGGCGAGGGAAGGGAAGGGGGTTCTGCGGCCGCGCCGCCGGATCTACCGCAGGCCGTTCGCCATCCAAACCCGCTCGGAATACGAACCCGTCGTCTCGAAGAGGACGCCGGCACGCTCCAGATCGTGGAGAAGCATCTGGGCCATCCGCTTCTTCAATCCGCGATGACGGACCAAGGAGGCGGTGTTGAGGGCCGGGTGGCGGATGAGCAGGCGAAGCGTCGAGACGGTCTTCTCCGCCCTGCGGGCGCGTCCGTGCGCCATGCGGCCTTCCCATGCCTCCAACAGGCGGTGCAGCTCGTCCAGTCGGGAACGCTCGAAGTCGATGCCTTCGGCGATCGTTCGGCAGAAGCGTCGGGTCCATTGGGGAAGGGGCAGGGCGGCGATGGACTGGTAGTCGCGGCGGGCGAGGCGTTGGAGGGCCGGCGAGATCCAAGGGCCGGGGTGGGGCAGGGCGCAGGCGCGCTGGATGAGCCAAGGCGAGAGGAACCTGCAGAACGCGAAGGCCGGCGTGACGCGGCGGTTGTTCTCCGCGGCCTCCACGCGAAGGCGCTCGACCTGCTCCTCCCTCGCCTTGCTCAGCTTCTCCAGTTCCTCCCATTGTCCGCGTCGGCGGGCCCGGCGCTCCTCGCGGGACGGATGATCCAGGCTGGCGAGTTCCGGCGAGTCGTATTCAAGCCACAGGCCCGGGCGGTGGAGGGCGTGGAGCGCGGCGGCGACGCCGAGCAGTCCCGGCTGGCTTTGCAAGGCGGCGTCTATAAGGAGGGTCGCCTCTCCGAGACGCGCCCGGTCGTCTTCCTCCAAAGGGCCGTTCATCCGTCGCCACGCCGCTTCCATCCAAGGCGTCGTCAGCGGCGGCGGAAGGGCAGGGGAGGGGGTTGCGCCGGTGGAGGCGAAACGAGCGCCGCCGAGCGCCGCATGGCCTTGGGCGACGGCCTTGTGTCCCGCGGCGACGACCTCCTCGGGGGACATCCGCGTCAGGGCGTGGCCGTCCTCTTTCTCTTCCTCATTCTCTTCTTCGTCCTCGTCGTCGCCCCACAGGGGTTCGTCGTCGGGTTCCGGCTCTTCATCCATGCCGGCGAAGATTCCGGCGTCGTCGAGGGCGCGCTGGATCTTCGGACGCAGACGGAGGTCGATCTCTTCGCGCGATGGCGCGGCTTCCTCCCGCCCCAGCAGGAATTCCCCGGTCGCAACCAGACCGAGGCCCTGGGAGACGTCTTCCGGGTGGGCGGCGCCAGGAGACAGCATCGCCGCAGCCAGATCCTCCAGCGCCAGCAGCCGCCCTTCCAGTCCGAGGCTGCCGATGGCCTCGCGGCGCAAGGCGTCGAACAACCACAGCTCATGCTCGTTTGGATCGGCGAGGCGTTCGGTGAGGCGGCCGAGGGCGAGGTGGGCGTCGAGGAGGTCGGGGATCATCTTTGCACTCGCAAGCCGGAACCGATTCGCAGCGGTAAATTTCACGCCGACTACAGGGCATTTTCGCGGCGTGGCCCGCCGGATCCGACGGCGGGGTCTTGATGGCCATCGGACACCGCAGGAATGCAGGCGAGCGCAATTATAGCGCCAAACCTGCACAGGGTATAGAGACTTCGGCGGAGGGGCACCGGAATCCGAAGGTGAAGCCGTGCGACAATTAACGCTATCGCAGGGATTAACGATTTCGCTCGATCGGATTCCGCCTTCGTGGGATATTGGCGTTGTTTGGCGCGCAAAGCCTGCGCCAGAGCCGCGCCGCCCCACCACGGCGGGTGTGGCCAAAGATACGTGCGGAATGTTGCCGCAGGGCCGCAGGATTGGCCAAGAGCAGCAGCGGAACCGAAAACCTTGGCAAGGACCGAAATTATGACGGACATCGAGATCGTTCCGCTGGCCACCGAGGTCTTCGGAGATTTGCGCATCCCGGCGAGCCTCGCCGTGTCGCAGGAGCTCGAGGCCATCGCCCAGCGCGCCGCCGAGCTGGCGCGACGCTCCAAGGCGGACAACACCCTACGGGCCTACCGCTCGGCTTGGAAGCAATATGCCCTGTGGTGCGCCCGCTTCGACTTCGAGCCCGTCGGCGCCGATCCCCAAGTGGTCGCCATGCACATCGCCGCCATCGCCGACCGGCTGGCCCCGGCCACCGTCCGCCTGCGCCTCTCGGCCATCGTCGCGGCCCACCGGATGCTCGGCTTGCAGCTCGACCCCAAGCACCACGCCATCGCCGCCGTCTTGGCCGGCGTCATGCGGCCGGTCGACCTTCCCGTCAAGCGGCAGGCCAAGCCGATCCAATCGACCGCCCTGTGGAAGATTTCCGAAGCCTGCCCGGCCGACGCGGTCGGCGTGCGCGATCGCGCCATGCTCCTGCTGGGCTTCGGCGCCGCCTGCCGCCGCTCCGAGCTGGTGGCGTTGAAGATCGCCGACGTCGTTCTCGACGAGCGCGGCGCCGCGGTCACCATCTCGCGTTCCAAGACCGACCAAGAGGGCCATGGGGCCGTGGTGGCCATCCATGGCTCCGACGACCCTATCCTCGACGTGCGGGCGGCGCTGGCGGCCTGGCTGGCCCTCCGATACCGGCGACGGGCGAAGGACCAGGGCAAGCCATTGCCCGAGGATCTACAAACCGGGAAGGCTCCTTTGTTCTGCCAGCTGGCCAAGAACGGCCAGCCGATCAGCCGCCGCCTGTCGGCCTATGCCGTCGTCCGCACGATCAAGGCGGCGGCGGTCCGCGCCGGGCTCGACCCGACGGGCTATTCCGGCCACTCCCTGCGCTCGGGCCTCGCCACCACGGCGGCCGCCAACGGCGCGACCTTGGCGGAGATCATGGACCAGGGCCGCTGGCAGTCGGTGGAGATGGCCAAGCATTATGTGCGGGACGCCGAGATCTGGAACAACACGGCCAGCAAGACGATGGCGGGCGGAAAGCGGGCGGGATAGAGGCGGGGCTGGAAGATTGGTGGATCGTCGGGTGCGCCTGCGCCGTCGCGTTCCCGCTTTGGCGGTAGGCCTGGACGTGGCATGATGCAAGTCGAATTCGAGAGCCGGGCGGGGACGATGGAGCAGGTGGGAAGAGACGGAAGGGCGCCGACGTCGATGGCGTGGATACTCGGCGCGTCGCGCCGGGTGGAGGGCATCGAGGTCTTCTGGCCGGCGGAAGGCTTGCTGGCGACCTTGATCGGCGGCCGCAGGGACACCCGCACCCTCGTCGTCGAGGGGCCGGCCGGCCAATACGCCGAAATCGAAGTGCTGGACGCGCCGGGCGACGAGCTTGACGGCGCCCTCATCCGAGGGGCCCCGCCATCGGCGACCTTGGAGGAGACTATAGCCAGAGCGCAGGAACACATGGAGTGGAAGACGCCGCTCCCCGGACATGAAACCGCGCGGACCCTTCTGCGCTCGTCCGAGCAGGAGCGGGCGTGGCGTCTTTGCCGGCTGGAGTATTTCGAGTTGTGCCGCAAGCACCGTGGTTTGCCGCCGGTCGAGGCGATGCAGGCGCACCGGGCGCGCTGGCCACGTTCCGCCATCGGATCGGCGCCGCCGGCCCGCGGCAGCCTTCCCGACCTCGGGAAGGGGTTGGAGTAGAGGATGAAAATCGCGATGGACAAGGCCGTAGATCCTACTGGGAGCGACGCCGGGGCCGGATCCGCCGCCAAAGCGCCGCGCACGGTGGTCCGTCGTCCCCGCGTGAAGCCGGATGTGGCGGACGAAGCCCGGCGCATCGTCGAACAGCGCGAGAGGTGCCAGAACGCCTTGATGGACTACCAAGCACCCTGAGGCCTTCCAAGGCCTTTCGGCGCGCCGAAGCCGCCTCCTGTTTCAACAGGTGTCCGGCGGAGGCGGACCTCCGCTGTAGGACCTCCGCCGTGTGGACGAAAGTGTGATTTTGGAGGATCATGGCCACAGGCCATATCGAGGAGGCGGACATGCCGACGCGTTCTGGAACCGGAGAGGGGCCAGCCCTTCCCTTCAAGGTCAGATTCCCTCCCACAAAGCCGTTCGACATGACGGAGACCGCCGGTCGGCTTCGTCAGGCGGAGAAGGCGGTGGAGAACCTCATTCTCGGTCGACGCAACCTAAGCCAAGCGGATCGCGCCAGGCTCCGCACTGAATTCCAAAAGGCGTTCCACGCCGCCCGCGCCGCCTGCGACATCGAATTCTTCGACGACTACGACGCCCGCAACATCGTCATGGGCGTGTCCTACGAAGCGGCGGGAATATTTGTCAAGGCCAAGAAGGACATCGACCTCGACGCCATGCTGGAGGATCTCCGTTTCGTCCCGACGGCGATCGCGATGCACTTGTCGCTTGAGCGCGGCGACGAATTCCCGCGGGTCCTGCGCGCCGTGCGCCTTTACTGGGAGGCGAATGGCCGCCCGAACAAAATCCCACGCGGGCAAGTCGAGGCCTATGTCGACGTCGCCCAGGTCGGGGTGAAGCGGAAAGCTCCGTGGACTTGAACGCGGAGGCGCAGGTGAACGACAACTGGATTGCCTCGGCCGACCCTCGAGACAAGGAGGCATTCTCCCACCAGGCCGCCTGCGCCATCTTGGACGCCGAGAAGGACGATGCCATCCGGGACATGGCGGCCTCGGCATCCTACCAAGCCGCCCTCAAGAAGGCCGTGAAGATCCATGCCCGGATCATGGGCGCCGCCATCGAGTTTTCCGAGGCGTCTGAGAACGACGGCTACGGCGGGGGCGTGACGCCATTCTCGCCGGAGCCTGGCGCGACCCCGGTTATGCCGCCGACAAGAAAGGGGGCTGCAAGGTCGTGACGTTGCCCAGCGGCTCCAGTCTCCCGGCCCTTGCACGGGACTTGGCCGCCCTTGGAAAAGCGCTTGGATACACGACCCGGCAATTGGTGCTGTCCGTGGTCCCCGACCCGGAATGGTATGACGACACATTCATCTCCCTCGTGTGGTTCGACGAAGACGAAGGGAGCCGCGACATCGGGAACCGGTCCGACTTCGAAGAGCTGTTCGCCGAACTCCGCTGGCAAGACAGCAAGATCGTCAACCGGCGGTTCGAAATCGTCTTGGCGACGCTTCGGAGCGGAAAGGCGCCGCCGCCACCCGAATACAGGTTCGGAAGATGATCCCGGAAATTCCCAACATCGACGTCCTGCGCCAGCTCATCGAGGGGATCGAGCCGCAAGACGGCCATGCGCCTCTGCTTGCGGCATTGGCTGAGCGCTACCCCGCCCTGTCCTGGCGCGTCGGCGACTACGCCGAGGAGTGGTATGTGGAGGACAAGGGCGTGTTCGCCGCCGACGGCGCGCCTGTCGCCGACGACCGCAAGGCCTGGCTGCAAGAGCTTGTCGCCAAGGCCGGCGGAAGCGTCGTCAGCGTGTGGGAGGCCAACCGGCGGCAGGGATTGTCCTTCTTCGCCGAAGACGGCTGTACGGTCTTCGCAGCGGCTCCTATCGGCCCACAGCCCGAGGACCTTCTCGAAATCAAAATCGAGCGCATCGTCGGCTCGCACTCGAAGGGCGTGTTCGGCGACATCCGGCCCGGGGACATCCGAGACTTGTTGGACCCGAGCTGTCGCGAGCGCGTCGATTGGGTGCCCCCAGTTCGCCCGCGCTACCTCCTGCGCCGGATGGACGGCATCGCCCGGACTCTGGCCACCGCCGAAGAGTTGGATCAGGCCAAGCGGCGGCGCACGGCGAGGACGCACACGGTCTCGGTGTCCGAGATCGTGTTGGGGCGGCCAGACCTCGGCACCGGGCCGACGGAGATGGCCCTGCTCGATCTCAACCCCGACTACCTCCAAGCCGCCATCCGGGAGCGCCGTTTCTTCGACGACTGGGCTTCGTCCTCGGCGGCGGCCTGGGCGATCCGGACGCACTGGGCGTTCGACGTCTCCGACTACGAATACCGTGGCGAGCGGCATTTGAGCCTCACGCCGCGTCCGCTCACCTGGGGCACCAAGATCGAGTGGGAGGAGGGGCGGTCCATCCACCGACTCATGGACCAGCTGGAGCGGTTCGACGTGGAGGTGGGCTACCGGATGGCCTGGTTCTTCCACAGCGTCTATGGCAACCGGATTGGGCAATGGGCCATCGAGGCCGTGGCCGAGGGGTTGGCGAGGAGGAAGGTCGCGTTCCCGGAGTCGGACGAAGCCGTTATCCGGCGATGGAGCAAGACGGCTTATGGATTCTAAGCTCAGGCCTTCACCACCGGGATGTCCTCCCAGCGGGTCGTCCAGTTCGGAGAGCGGTGCTCGCTCTTGGCTTGCCACGGAGCGTCCTTCTCGGGAAGACCAAAGCCGATGGCCGCCTTCCATAATGGCCTGGTCGCGGTCGGGGACACCGACCATCTTCAACATCACCCAGCGGGCGACGGAATAGTCGCGGCAGTCGCCGCCGCCGCGCTCGAACAGGGCGAGCGGACCGGGGGTGTATTCGCTGAGCCAGGCTTTGGGGGAGGAGCGCAACGTCTTGCAGTCGGCACGCAGGCCCGGGTCGTGGATGCAGTAGGCGCCGGGAGTGTTGATGTAGCTGCTGGCGATGCGGATGGCGCCTTGGTGGTCCCCGGCGCTCCAAGCGGCCTTGGCCTGCTCCAAGGCGGCGTTCCACCCCTCGGGCCGCTCGTCGGTGGCCAGCATGCGCACATAGGTCCGCCGCATGGCGCCGTTGAGCCCGTCTTGGATGGCCTTGGCCACCGGTTCGGGCGGGAGCTTCCCCGTCGGGTTGGCTTTCCATGCGGAGAGCCATTCCCGTTCCGCGGCGACGAGCTCGGCATCGTAGCTGGCCTCATCCGCCTTCGGCTGGCGGGACAGCTGGCAGAACGGGTTGACCGTCGTGGCGCTCTTGTATTCGCCGCGCGGCATCCTCTCGGAGGTGTAGAGCACCGTCGATCCTCCGCCTTGCGCAGCGGATTGGACACCCTCCTCTGCCTCTTCCAATACGCAAAGTCCAAAGACATCGCCCTTGAGGTCGAGAAGCAACGCGACGCGGCCAAACACGCGGACATCCCGCTCGATTTCCTTCCGATCTTCGAAACCGCCGGCGAAGGGCGCCAGCTCGGCCTCATCCCCATCCAAGGCGTTCCGCGGTGGAAGAAGGCGGAAGGGACCGCCCAAGCGGCGACAGAGGGTTCCGCCGAGGGCGGCCCCATGCCGACCGCGCCGAGCCGCACGGAACAGAAAGCGCGGCGGATCTGCGCGCGCATCGCCCAGATCTTGAACGGCCCCGACGCTCCGGCCGACGGCTACGTCCACTTCGACGCCATCTACGAGGCCTTCGCAAAGGAGACGGCGCGGGGATTTGGAAAAACCGCGATCGGCGAAGACCTCGCCCAGCTGGTCAAGCAGAAGCTTGTGCTCCAGCGCAAGGGCAAGAGGTTCTATACCCTTCCGCCGGCAAAGGAGCCCAAGGGGGCGGAAGGTCCGGCTCAGAAACCCGGACCGAAGGAGACGCCGGAGGACTGATCCGTTCCGCCGACGACGCGCAAGGCCGGGCGGGCCATGGCCTCTTGGCCGACGGGAGTGTCCAGAAAGCGGCACACCGCGGCGGCGCCGGTGTCCTCCACCACGGCGATCCGCACCAGCGAGCGGTAAACCCCCTCGATGACCTCCCCGACACGTTCGATCGGGACGTCTTGACGCGAGGAGATATACGCGGCGGCGATCCGCGCCGAGAGGCTCACCATCGGCGGAACGACATCGGCGGGATGGCCTTGGGCACGATTGGGCATGACGACCTCTTGGGCGCGGTGGGAACGCAACGCGAGCATACCATCATCGAAGGGTGAACACCAGCGCGGCAAACGGCCTCCCGGCACGGTGGATCGCGCGCGCCATCGGAAGATCTCGTGCAATCCAACGTCTGGGTTTCGGCAAGGCTGCGCGCCCGACTCCGGGATTTCCGCCTCGGAAGATCGCGTGCGCCGCCTCCCCGCCACGTGGGCTACATCCCGATCTCCCGGCGCCACGGTGGATCGCGTGCGCATTCGGAGGATCGCGTGCAGATTCGACTCGACTCCAGCAGGATTCGAGTCATCATGGGGGAGCGCCTCGGAGGAACGCGTGCACACACGGTGGATCGCGTGCGTTTGCAGGGGGACCGGGGGAAAACGGGGAACCCATGAGCGAAGACCAAGTCGATCTCTTCTTGGAGAGCATCATCAACGCGCCGGTCAAAGACGAGCGCGCGCTGATGGAGTTCCCCTTCTTCTCCCTCCAAAAGCAGAAACGGACCCTGCCCTTCGTCTATGACGATGGCGTCGTAAAAATCGAAGTCAAAGCAGGGCCTTACGGCATAGCAACAATCTGGGATAAAGACGTTTTAATCTATGTGACCTCTTTAATAAATGGTCGGATCGAAAGAGGTGAGCCGGTCAGCAGGACCGTCCGCTTCGCCGCCTACGACTTCCTGCGATTGACCGGCCGCGGCACCGGCAAGGCGGCCTATGAGGGCTTCATGGCGGCCTTGGACCGTCTGCAATCGACGACGATCCGCACCACCATCACCTCGGGCAAGAACGAAGAGCGCGAACGCCGCGGCTTTTCTTGGATCGACAGCTACCGCATCGTCGAGCGCACGACCGCCACGGGCCAGAAAATCATGGCCGGCGTGGATTTGACCATCTCGGCTTGGATGTTCCGGGCCTTGGTGGAGGACCGCCGCGTCCTCACCATCGACCGAGCCTACTTCAAGCTGCAGATGGGCTTGGAGCGGCGCCTCTATGAGCTGGCCCGCAAGCACTGCGGCCGCCAGCGCCAATGGAACATCGCCCTCCCCCGCCTCGCCGAGAAATGCGGGTCCTTGCAGCAGCTGCGCAACTTCAAGATCTACCTCAAGAAGATCATCGACCGCGACAGCCTCCCCCAATACCGCATGGGCCTGGCCTTCGACCAAAACGGCGTCGGCAAGGAGATGGCCGACCACCTGGGCGGCGACACATGGCGCTGGGGCGGCAACGAGCGCATCTTGGTGGTGTTCTCCCACAAGACCAGCGAGCTGCTCATCCCCACGCCGCGGGCCTCGGGCGAAGATCCGGACGCCTTCGTCTCCGAAGGGCTCCCGCACGACGAATTCCCCCTCTGCGACCCGGACGAAGAAATCCCCGCCGACGCCACGCGCCGTACCCTCCGGGAGCTGAAGGACGCCGCGGAGCGCCAGGCCGAGGAATTGGAAGACGACGAGGAGAGGCTCGACGTCTTGGAGCCCGTCGATGATGGCGGACCCCTCGATGTTTGAGCCGTCTTGGCTCGGTGGATCGCGTGCGATCCCGAGTTATCCACATGTTCTGTGGAAATCCCTGTGGATAACTTCCACCCCCTTTCGGAGGATCGCGTGCGATTCGAGTCGGAGGATCGCGTGCGCCCTGTCGGAAGATCGCGTGCGCTCCTTCGGAACATCGCGTGCAATCCATCCTGCAAGCCAATGATTCCAAACGGCGAATCGAAACGCTAACCTTCTAACCAGAATCTAACCAAGAGAATCTAACTTAAAAGGAAGTGGGCGAGATCTTCGGAAAGTTTTTCGGGAAGTATTCCAAGCGCCGGATGTGCCCGAACGTCGATTTGCTCTCCAAGGGGAGAAGCCGACACGACGCCGAGAACCCCACTCGACTCTTGGGAACCCTCCCAATTCTTGTCGCCAAGACGTGCGCCTTAACTGCCGCCAAAGCCCCTTGCCCCAAGGCCGTCAGACCGCCAGAGGGTGCGCCAGCACAAAGAAAACGCCTTGCGGGGAAGTAGACTTGCGGATGCCTCCTATGAGAGACTCCAGCGGGAAGGAGGCATGGATGCTCTTTTCTCTCCGTTTGGAAGCCGACAGCGACACGTACAGGCGTTGCTCGTCGGCCGGCGTCACGCCCGTCTTGGCCCGGAACTTCCCGACGGCGGCAGCCTCGGCTTCGGTAAGGGGACCTTCCTTGCGTGCGGGGGCGACTGCGTCGAGGAAGGCCTCGAGCCTCGGATACTTCTTGGCGATCGCGTCGAAACGGTTCATGGCGGAGGCTCCGGACCCTGTGGTGGGACCTGTCGGTCCTGCCTCGCAAGCCACGGCTTGCCCCTGTTGCTGGAAGATGGGTTCGGAACCATGTACGCTGCGCCCTGATTGACATCGGACGTTCAGCATGCCGCCGAGAAAAATCCCGGCGACGGTTTCCCCGTCGTCAACCCCGGCTGTCGCCCGGGCCAGACGCGCCCCGCCGCTGCCACGCTCGGCGCTGCCCCCAACCTCGGCCGGCGTGCAGGTGAACTTCTGCAAGAACCCGACCTGCGCCAACTTCGGCGTTCCGGTTCCCATGCAGAAGACGCCGGGCGTGAAGGGAACCTACAAGCTGATCGGGGCGGGGGCGAACAAGGGCTCCATCCACGTCCGGTGCTCGCTGTGCAACGAGAAGATCCCGATGAAGTCGAACGCCGGCATCGTCGAGGAACTGGCGCGCATGCAGGCACCACTGGCGGCGTTGAAGCCGACATGCTGTCCCCACGCCACCTGCTCCAATCATGGAGTCCCCGTTGGCACGGCGGGGGCCTACAAGGCGTTCGGCCACAACTCGGCGGGCAATCCCCGCTGGATGTGC
>Ga0316222_1002644_pt1 | contig 18778 bp, 11 predicted proteins | sample TBH18011metaG_FD_206008 | JGI IMG/M metagenome (GOLD analysis project Ga0316222, IMG submission 206008) | Freshwater microbial communities from Trout Bog Lake, Wisconsin, USA - TBH18011 | ecosystem: Environmental > Aquatic > Freshwater > Lake > Hypolimnion/Profundal zone | place: USA: Wisconsin...
TGGGAGCGTGAATGCGCCAACCAATGTCGGCAGCTATTATGTTACCAACACCGTCGCCGCCGACGGCAACTATCTGGCCACCAATACCAGTTTCGTCTTCACCATCACGGCTCCGGTGACAATCCTTTTCACCAATGCTGTCTGTCTGGCCGGCAGCGGCGGCTTCCAAATAAGCGGCAGCGGACCGGCGGGACAATCCTGGCGGCTGTTTACCGCGACCAATCTGGCGTTGCCGTGGACGCAATGGACTCTGGAAACCTCGAACACCTATACGGGAAACGGGCAGTTTAATTATACCAGTCCGGTTCCGACCAATGCCCTGCAACAGTTCTATCGGATGGTAAGCCCATGACGTTGATTTAAAGAGACAATTTCACCATAGAAGCTCTCGGGAGTCTAAAAATAGAAAAACATGAAGCATTTCGTTAAAACGATTCTTTTCGTAGCTGTATCAGGACTCAATGCATCGGCCCTGGATGTTTCCATTGCGGATTGCGGAGCTGTGGGTGATGGAAAAGTCATTAACACCGCCCAGATCCAAAAGGCGATTGATCAAGTCCATGAACAGGGCGGCGGCAGGGTGCTGATTCCCCGGGGACAATTTGTCACAGGCACCCTCTATCTAAAAAGTCATGTCCGGCTGTCTTTGCAAGGCGGAGCCGAGTTGCTGGGGAGCCGTTCCTTGGCGGACTATCCCACCAGCAATCCGGGCTCTGGAGAAATTGTCGCCAGTCAAAAAGTTCCGACCGGACAGGTGTTAACCGCCTCAGAATACATTCAAGCGCTGCTGGTGGCGGATCAAGCGGTTGAGGTTGGGATTGAAGGTCCCGGCACGATTGACGGGCGCGGGCAGCCGGACGCGTTCCCGGTTCAAATTGACGGACAAAAAGAACTAGGGCGCCGACCCATGTTGATGCGATTTTATCGGTGTCAGAATGTCCGGTTGGAGAATGTGAGCCTGAATAACCCGGCATCCTGGGGTGTCCATCTGGTGGATTGCGACAACGTCCATATCCGGAGGGTGAACATCAGCCATCGGGCCAATCACAACAATGACGGAATTGACATTGACGGATGTCGTGATGTGTTCATCACGGACAGCAATATTTCTTCGGGCGACGATGCGGTTTGCCTCAAGAGCAGTTTTGGAAAACCCTGCGAAAATATTTTTGTAAGAGATTGTGTCATCAGCAGCGATACGGCCGCTTTTAAGTGCGGCACTTCATCCCGGGCCGGCTTCAGGAATATTATCGTCTCGGATTGTGTGATGCGCGACGTCAAGATGGGCGCCATCAAGCTCGAATGCGTTGACGGCGGAACCCTGGAAAATATATTGATTCACAACATCATCATGGATCGGGTGGAAGGGCCGTTATTCATCCGCCTGGGCAATCGAGGGGCGGCCTACCAGACGCCCGAACCGGACGGCTCACCGGTGAAAGTCGGGGCGTTAAGAAATATCACGATCAGCAACATCCGCGCCACGGTAGCCACCGCTGACAAGGTCCGCTCGGGAATCATGATCACGGGGATTCCCGGACACAAGGTTTCGGGTATCCGGCTGGATAATATCGTCATTCATTTTCCGGGAATGGCGCCTGCCGACTCGGTCGGACGAAATGTTCCCGAAGATGAAAAGCGCTACCCCGAGCAATTCTTTTTTGGCAGCCTGCCTTCGTATGGGATGTTTATCCGGCACGCGGAGAATGTCGAGCTGAACGAAATCCAATTCAGTTACTCTGGCGAGGAGAAACGGCCGGCATTTGTTTTGGAAGATGTCCAGGGATTCACGCTTCGTGATTCCAACCTCCAGGCCGATGGTATTGCCGTTCTGGAAGCGGCCGATAGTTCTGAAATGTGCTTATCAAACTGCAAAGTGACGGGCTCGCCCAATTGTTTGATTCAAGCCGGCGCCAATGAACTGGAACAGGTTTCGCAGAGTGGTAATCGCCTGCCGAAAAACACCAAGGCCATTTCATGCAAAAAATGAAAAACAAAAACCTTGGTATCGTTCAGTGCGGGGGCAATTTTCTTAAACAATATCCCGTCTTGATGGCGTTTTTCTGCCTCGTGCAGGTGGTTGGCGTTTTCGGCCAGACTCCGGACCGGCTACCCGATTCGAATTTCCATCTCTATCTCCTAATTGGCCAGTCGAACATGGCTGGACGCGGGCAAATAGACGAAGAATCCAAAAACACCAACCCGCATGTCCTCATGTTGACCAAGGAACTCACCTGGAAACCGGCCACCGACCCGCTGCATTTTGACAAGCCCATTGCGGGCGTCGGCCCGGGCTTGGCGTTCGGTAAACAAATGGCCGAGGCTAATCCCCGGATGCGCATAGGCCTGATTCCTTGCGCGGTCGGCGGAACTTCCATCAAGGCTTGGGCACCGGGGGCGGAAGATCAGGCAACGCACACCCATCCCTATGACGACATGCTCAAGCGTGTGCGTGAGGCGCAAAAAATGGGCGTCCTCAAGGGCATCCTTTGGCATCAGGGCGAAGCCGACCGTTCCGCCAGCGCCACCTATGACCAATCTCTGGCCAGCCTGATTGCACGGTTGCGCCGGGAGTTTGACGCGCCAAACGTCCCTTTCGTCGCGGGCGAATTGGGAACCTTTAGTCCCGATAACCTGGCCGACACGGAAAAGTTTAACGCGGTGCTGCGAGATTTACCCAATAGCGTGAAAGGCTACGCCTGTGTTTCCTCCCGGGGGTTAAAGGATCGGGGCGATCACTTGCATTTCGACGCCGGATCCGCGCGAATCTTGGGTCAACGCTACGCGGAAGCGATGCTCGCTCTGCAACGCCGATAAACCCGGAGTGAAAAGCACAAAATTTATGATCAAGAAATTGTTGGTGATGTTGACATTGGTCGCGCTGGTGGAGCTTGCGGGAAATGAGAAATTGGTCGCACAAGAATCGCTTCCTATCCTCACGGACGGAAAAGCACCGCAAACTTTTGAAGAGCTTTGGGCCGGATATGACCCGGCAAAAGAACCTTTGGAGACCGAAGTGCTCAAGCAATGGGAGGAGGACGGTGTCGTGTTGCGAATCGTCCGCTATCGCATCGGGATTTTCAAGGGGCAGAAAGCGAAGATGGCGGCGGTCTTTGGGTTCCCCAAAGGCGGGACGCGTCTTCCAGGGTTGGTTCAGATTCACGGCGGCGGACAGTTCGCCGACTACAAAGCTCCGCTGATAAATGCCAAGCGCGGTTACGCCACGATTTCCATCGCCTGGGCCGGGAGGATTTCGGCACCGAACTATCAAGTAGATCCTGATGTCGTGAAGCTATTCTGGGAGGACCGGACGAATGATCCGAAATACAAGCTCACCACCGATTGGGGCGCGCTGGATGCTTATCATGCCCCATGCCGAAACGCGAAGAACGGCTTCCCGGACATGACGGCTCCTGCCTCCTGGACCCTGGATGCCGTGGATTCGCCCCGGAATAATCCCTGGTTTCTTTGCGCTTTGGGCGCGCGGCGAGCCTTGACCTTTCTGGAACAACAGCCGGAAGTGGATCCTAAACGGCTCGGAGTGTATGGCCACTCCATGGGTGGCAAGATCACCGTGATGACAGCGGGGGCGGATGCGCGTGTCAAGGCGGCCGCGCCTTCGTGTGGTGGACTCTCTGACCTGAATTCCGGCAACGCGCTCTTCCGCGCCACCCTCTGCGACGATCAATATCTCCAACGCATCACTTGTCCCATAATTTTCCTCAGTCCCGCCAATGATTTTCATGGCCGCATTGATGATTTGCAAAAAGCCCTCGGGGAAATCAAGAGCCAAGACTGGCGAATAACCTGCTCGCCGTATCACAATCATCAGGACACTGAACCCTATCAGGTCGCCGGCCTCTTGTGGTTTGACCAGTATTTGAAAGGCGACTTCCAATTTCCGCAGACCCCCGACGCTTCCTTGAAATTGAAAACGGCGGATGCCGTCCCGTCATTCACGGTGAATTCGGATTCGAGCCGGCCGATTATTTCGGTGGACATCTATTACACCCAGCAAGGTCAGATGGATGGGAAAAAGGACGACCGGGAAAATACGATAGCCCGTTTCTGGCACCATGCGGATGCCAAACCGAACGGGAAAAGTTGGACGGCCGATCTGCCGCTGCTCACCATTGAGAAGCCGCTCTGGGTTTATGCCAATGTGCTCTATGCCCTGGACAAGCCCGTCACCGGTGCCGGGTATTATTACGGCCGCTACACGGCTAGGCAGTTCAACCTTTCCTCCCGCATGCTTGTGGCAACGCCCGCTCAACTCAAGGTGGCCGGAGTTGAGGCCACCGCGAAGCCGTCGCTGGTGATTGAGAGTTTTGAAAAAGACTGGCAGAAGGAATGGTTCACTTACGATTTGACCGACAACTGGGCGCGCAAGACCCACAAACTGCACGACCCGCAATGGCAGGCTCCGGCGGGGGCGAAGCTCGCACTGGAAGTGCGCTGCGAGCTACCTCACAAGCTGGTCATTGGGCTTGACGATTACGCTGCCGAAGTTCGGGTCACGGGCGAACACGACTGGCAGAGGATCGTGCTGCAACCTGCCGACTTTCGTAACGCGGCAGGCGCGTCCCTTGCCGATTGGAAAGGAATCAAGGAATTCAGGTTGGGACCCCAGGAAACACTGCGCGGAAAAAATGACGGAAAGGAAAAGAGCGTGACTCTGGGAGCAAGCTGGCAGGGGCCGAAACCAGAATTCCGCAACCTGCGGTGGGTAAACATCACGGAATAAATTGAATTGCCGGAATACACCAAACACCAATGCCAATGAAATCAATCCTATCAATATTCGGGAAAAAAATGAACCGTCGCTTAAGCATCCTGCTGGTTCTGTTCGCCATGGCTTCCATCGTGATGGCTGATGAATCTGGCAAAGGACACCGAGAATCCATTGAGTGGTGCAACAACTGGTTCCCGTCCCTTGATAAAAATGATCTGCCCCATGTCCTGCTCATCGGCGATTCCATTGTGATGGGCTACTGTCCGGTGGTTGAGAAGCAACTGGCGGGAAAAGCTTATGTGGCGAGAATTTGCACCTCGCAATTCATATCCGACCCGATGCTGCTTAGCCAGTTGAAGCTGTTTCTCGGGCAGATGAAGTTTGATGTCATTCACTTCAACAACGGGTTGCATGGCGCGAGCTACAGCGAAGCCCAATACCGTGCCGCCTTCCCTGCGTTTCTGGCGGCCATTCAAGAAAGCGCCCCCCAAGCAAAACTGATCTGGGCCTCCACCACCACATTCATTAGGGACGGCAAGCCGGAACTAAACGAGCAGGTCAAAGCCCGAAACGCCATCGCCCACAAGTGCATCGAGCAGGCGGGGATTTCTGAGGATGATCTTTTCAGCCTGATCTCGCCCCATCCCGAATTTCATGATGCCGGCGGAATCCATTACAAGCCGGAGGGCTATGCCTTGCTTGGGCGGCAGGTCGCTACTGAGATAGAAAAGTTCCTGCCAAAGAAATGACCGGCATAATGTCCATGGTTGTGCGCGAAGTGTCCATAGACAACAACGTCGATGCAAGAAATGCTCAATCAGATTTTGTCTGAAATCAGGCGATGTTCGCCGCTGAAAATCAAAAATTTATGAAAACTAGTCGACTCATTATCGCCATTGCGCTGGCTGGGGCAGCCCTGCTGCCCGTTGCCAAAGCCCAAACCAACCTGGTCGCCCAGGTTGAAACCAAGGCTCAACATGACGCCCGCATGGAATGGTGGCGCCAAGCGAAGTTTGGCATGTTTATTCATTGGGGGGTTTATTCCGTTCCCGCCGGCGATTGGAATGGCCAGACCAATTATGCCGAGTGGATCATGGAACAGGGGCAGATTCCCGCCCGCCGCTATGAGCAGTTTGCGAAGGAGTTTAATCCCGTGAAATTTGACGCCAAGATGTTTGTGAAAACCGCGAAAGGCGCTGGCATGCAATACATGGTCATCACCTCGAAGCATCACGACGGGTTCTGCTTGTGGCCGTCAGCGTTGACCGACTGGGGCATCAAGTCCACGCCCTTCCAGCGCGATCCGCTGCGCGAATTGTCGGAAGAATGTCGCCGGCAAGGCCTCAAGTTCTGCGTCTATTATTCCATCATGGATTGGCACAATTCCGACTGGGGCATCCGCCGGGCGTGGAATGACGTGGCCACCGGCCAGCCGGACATGGACCGATACACGGACTACATGAAGGGACAACTCAAGGAGCTGATCACGAATTATCATCCCGGCGTGATCTGGTTCGACGGCGAATGGGAATCGCCCTGGACCCACGAGCGCGGGGTGGATCTTTACAATTATCTGCGTGCGCTGGATCCGAAGCTGATCATCAACAACCGCGTTGACAAGGCTCGCGCCGGCATGGCCGGTATGTCCACGGATGCCGCCGCCGTCGGTGATTTTGGCACCCCCGAACAGCAGATTCCGCCCGCCGGTTTCGGCCCCGGAGTAGATTGGGAAAGCTGCATGACCCTGAATGATCATTGGGGCTACAACCAGCACGACAACCAATGGAAGACTCCGGCCACGATCATTCAAAATCTTTGCGATATTGCCAGCAAGGGCGGCAATTATCTGCTCAATGTCGGCCCCACGAGCGAGGGTTTGATTCCGCCGCCGAGTGTCGAGCGGCTGGCGGAAGTCGGCGAATGGATGAAGGTCAACCGCGAGGCGATTTACGGCAGCGGCCCCACGCCGTTCGGCGCCGAAGCGGGCAAATTTAGTGGCGTGGAAAAGGACAAGGAAGGCAAGCCCGAGTTCATCCCCGCCTGGGACTGGCGTTGCACAAGCAAGCCGAGAAAGCTTTATGTGATGATTTTCAACTGGCCGGCGAATGGCAAATTTGAACTGGGCGGCCTCGAAAGCAAAATCAACCGGGTCCGGCTTCTCGCCAACCACAAAGCAGTGGCGTTTCATCAAAATGCTGCCGGCACGACTCTGGATCTGCCGGCGATCGCGCCGGACAAAATCGCCTCGGTCGTCTGTGTCGAGATCGCGGACAAGATGGCGCGGGTTTACTCGCCAGCGGAAAAACCACTTCCCCATGAATCTGCGTCCAACTGAATGGCAATCAAACCCGTGAATTCAAGCATCTCTCTCCGTTGCGACCCGCAGGACTTCGGCGCGTCGGCGTTTTTTGGAAGCCGGATGAAAGGGCTGCTGACGCCTTCCGTCGCTATAGCTTTGTTTGCCACCAGCGACCTCGCCGCCAAGAATGCTTTATGAGACATGCCAGAAGCAGCCGGAAGCATATTGCGTGTTTTCTCATATTCCTGCTGCTGGCGCTGCCATCCTGGTGCCAATTGCCGGCGGCAACGGATGCGCCAGTGGCGATGATGCCGCGCGTGAGCGACTACACCTTGCTCTGGTGGGCCGACGGCCCCCCCCAGATCATGGGAAGCAAGCGGTCGCCAACCAACGGGACGTTGTGTTTCCAGTCCGGCGGTTGGGGGCTGGCGTTTGACACCAAGCAGGTGCGGGCGTTGCGGGCCGGTGAGTGGACGGAACCGATGGGGGTGGAAAAAGCGGTTCAGCCCGGCCGCACCACGCTGGCCGATCTACCGGCCGTCGGCTGGGATTGCGCGGTGGTGGTGGCAGGCCATCGGTTCACCTGCGTGGGACACATGGAACCCAAGGATGAATTCCTTCAGCCAGTGCGCTTTGTGGAAAGCGGCCGTTTTTTTCAGCGCGTAATGATCGATGGATTACAGTTCGCTGACAGCTCTGGCCAGGCGTTTCCCGGCGGTGGCAGTCTGGAAATTTCCGCGTGGCCCGACCGGCTATCGTTGCGCCTGGAGTTGAAGCCCGAAGCCTTGCCGGCTGGCGGCACGGTGGAATTAAGACTGGGGGATCACCGTGCCTCCGCCTTGCTGACTACCAACACATCAGTCTGGCTTGAAATGTTTGATGACAAAACTTCCCCTCGTCCGAACTTGGAGGCCGACCCGGCGCTGAAGGTCGGATTCGATGAGGCGCTCGGGTGCCAGACTCTCCAGTTGCCGGAGAAGCCGTGGAGCAACGCGAAAGGGACATACTATCCCGAGGAACACTTGGACCGGTTGGATCGCTGGCATTTCACCCTGCGAAATGACTCCGATCGTCCTGCAGTCGCCCGGCTTATGTTCATTCAAGAGAAAAACCTGCCCATCACCGGCTTCACGCCGATGTTGTGCGAGACCGACGGCACGCCCACGGGGTTGCCGGTGCAGATTTCAAAGGACTGGCACCTGCGACCAAAGATAGGTGTGGTGCCGCATCAGGGGCCGTGGTTCCACGGTTGCGCGTTTGTGCGACTGCCCCCTAACTCCAAGCGTGAGCTGGTTTTCCAGATGGCCTATGCGCGCTATGGCGGCGTCTTCGCGGCATCGCTGGCACAACTTTCCTTGATTGGCTGGGGCCATAATCAGTTTTGGGATCAGACCGCCATTGGGAGTTTTGGCGAGAGCATCTGCTTTGAGCCGGGGCGGGTGCAGCGGCGCTGTTTTATTGATGACGTGCGACCGCTGCTGACCTTGCCTCAAGGCGAGCCGGCCAAGCCCTGGGGCTGGGCGCAGAATTGCGGCGGAGGCGACTTTTTAATGTGGCAGGATGTGCAGGGAATCTATCAGCCGATGGTCGCGACGCGCACGGATTACCGCGCCTATGGCCCTTGCCTCACGGATGCCAGCTACACCGAGGAATCGGCCGGTGGTGAACTGGCCGCGCGCATGGACGTCTCGGTTCCGCGCAGTCAGGACTACCTGCGGACGTTCTTCCACCTCCGCTATGATGTGCGCCGGCCGATGCCATGGCGGCGGCTGGCGTTTTTTCAACTGGGCGCCGATTTCTACAATGATACGCCCGCCCGTCGGGTTGCGCTCGGCGACGCGAACGGGTTGCATGCGGAATGGGAACCGAAATTTGACAAGGATGTGTATGACCGGAGCGCCGTGCCGATGACCGGAGCGCAGCCATGGGTGTCCATCCACGGCGTGGATTTCTCGGCGTTGGGAAACGGCCGAGCTGCTGCCAGTCGCGGCTTCATTGTGCGTTCCTGGCGGGCGACGCTGGGCGGCAAACCGGCTCCGCAGCCGCACATTTCCTTCTTCTGCAACGAGCGGGGCAAGGGCAACAACCGCGCGGTCGTCGAGCTTGCGCCGCCACCCGGGGTTCAGGAATTGCTCCCCGGTGATTTTGTGGAGGCCGACTTGGAATTGGTGGTTTTTCCCGCCGAGGCGGCGGCCTACTACGGGCCGGACAAAGAATTTAAGGATGCTCTAGCTGGGTCAGCCAACACTTGGAAACCGGTTCGGCGGGAAGCCGCCGGCAACGCTCTGAAATGCGATGCCAAACACGGTTCGGTATTGAACCCCTATCCTTTGAAAATTGCCGTGGACGCTAAACAAACGGCAGAAATCACCATCAAAGGTGGACTGGGCTATGTGCCGGTCACCTTCACCGGACTCACGTCAGCTTCAGGTTATGCGCTCTCGGTGGATGGTCAGCGCGTGAATCAGGGCATTCACGGCAATGATTTCTGGCAGACCGACTACGATTCCGACACGCAGCGGTGGCAGCAAACCTACAATATCGCGCTGCCGGTTGGTCAGCCTCATACGCTTCGCTTTGCCACCGCTAAAATAAATGACGTAGATGACGGAATGCCGTCCAAATAAGGCAAAAAAGAAAAACCCGTCACAAAAATTGAATAACATGAAAAGATCGCTCCTTGAAAAAAAACTGCTTTGCAAAGAATCAAACGGCCTGCCTAATAAGCTGTGCAAATCATCGTTCCATTTGCTGAATAATTACATGAAACAAATCACTTTTACACTCGTCATTGCGCTGTTGTCTGTCTGTGTCCAGCAGGGGATCGCGGCTGAGCCAGCCCTATGGATCCAAACGCTTAAAACTGCTCCCGCCAGTGGCGTTTTGACCGATGGAACCAAGGCTGACCCAAAAGTCTTGAAGGTGAAACGTTCTTGGAATGGTTCGGTTTGCAAGTCTACCGTTGTCAACACCGGCAAGTTACCGGTGCGGCCGGCGCAGGTGGACTTGTTCGATTTTTCCCACGGACTGCCGGGCACCACGCCCTTCTACGGGGAATCCTTCCAGATGCTCGCGCAAAATGGCGGCACGCTGGCAGCACCCGAAGACTGGGGCAATTACCCCGACCGCAAGCATTACCACCTCGAAGAACCGGATGGCTTGCGCACCGCGCACGGTATGTTGCTGCTGCGCCCGGCCGGAGCGGATCAGATACTGCTCGGTTACGGCTCGTGCCGCCGGTTTGATGGGCGGATTTCGTTTGATGCAAATCGCCTGCTGATTTCGCAGGATTGCGAAGGGCTGGAGCTGGCTCCGGGCGATAGCTGGCCTTTGGAAGAGTTTTTTTGCGAAGCCGGCCCAGTGCGGGAGACTCTGTTGGACCACCTCGCCCAACGCATCGAAAAAAATCATCCGCGCAGGACCGGATTCAAGATGCCGCCTCTGGGCTGGTGTTCCTGGTATTGTTTCGGTTGGCAAGTAACCGTGCCGGACATCCGCCGCAATCTCGACTGGATCGCCACCAATCTGCCGCAGTTGCGATATATTCAGATTGACGACGGCTACCAACCATGGATGGGCGACTGGCTGGAGACAGGCAAATCTTTTGGGGGCGACATCAAGGGAGTCTTACGCGAAATTCACGAACGCGGTTTTGAGCCGGCGATCTGGCTGGCGCCATTCATCGCCAGCCCGGAATCCAAACTATTTCGCGACCATCCCGACTGGTTTGTCAAAGATGAGAACGGCCAACCGTTGCGCTCCGATAAAGTGGGCTTTGGCGGCTGGCGCCTGGGTCCGTGGTATGCACTGGACGGCACGCATCCCGATGCGCAGCGATTTCTGGAACAAACCTTTCGCAACATGAGGGAGGAATGGGGCTGCACTTATTTCAAACTCGATGCGAATTACTGGGGGGCGCTGAACCGCGGGCATTTTCATGATCCCAAGGCCACGCGAATCGAAGCTTACCGGCACGGGATGGCAGCGGTATTGCGCGGGACGGGCGATGCGTTTGTTCTCGGCTGCAATCATCCCATCTGGCCCTCGCTTGGGCTGGTGGACGGCGCGCGCAGCGGGAACGACATTTCGCGCGACTGGCGTAGTATTCGTGATGATGGACGGCAAAATCTGTTGCGCGGCTGGGAGAACGGCCGGTTCTGGTGGAACGATCCCGATTGCGCCTTGCTGTCGCCTGGCCTGGCATTCGATGCCGCCGGCCAGATATCAAACACTACCGGAGTGCCTCTGAACGAGGTGATGTTTCATGCGACGACGATTCATGCTTCCGGCGGCGCAATGCTGAGCGGTGACGATTTGCCGACGCTGGCTCCGGAGCGCGTGGCCATACTGAAGAAACTGATTCCCCCGACCGGGTTGGCGGCGAGTTTTGCGGACGAGACGCTGACGGTGGGCCGCACGCCTAACGGGAAGGGCGAGTATTTGTATTTGTTCAACTGGGGTGATGCACCGGCGGAGCGGGTGGTGTCGCTGCCGCACAAGGTGTTAATCAAAAACTATTGGACCGGCGAATGCCTAGGCATTCAAGAAGGCTCATACCGGGTGCCCGCGCTGGCACCGCACACGGCTTTGCTGCTCGAAACCACTGAGACCGGGACGGCCAGGTGAGATTCCCTGACCGCCTCCCACGCTGAATAATATGAATGAATTAACCAAAAATAATTTTTATCATTTATGAAAAAGAACTATGACATCAAACACAAGCGAACCCCCCTGATTGAACTGCTGGTGGTGATCGCCATCCTGGCAGCCATGTTACAGCCAAAGATGGTGAGCGGGGCTGAGAACTCCCGAGCAACGCTGGATGGCACTTCCGCCGAAATGTGGGGCTCCAGCGTTGCCAAGACTAATGAGGTTCATGGCGCTTGGTTGAAGAACGAGCGATTTGCGATGTTCATCCACTGGGGGCTTTTTTCTGAGCTGGCCAACCGCTGGGATGGCAAGACCTATTACGGCATTTCAGAATGGCTGATGAATCGCGCCCAAATCCCCGCCGCCGAGTATGCGAAAACAGCCGTGCAGTTCAATCCAACCAACTTTAATGCCCGCGAATGGGCGGATCTGGCCAAGGCGGCGGGCATGAGCCGCATTGTCATCACCGCAAAACATCACGAGGGTTTCGCCATGTTCAACTCGGCGGCCAGCCCGTTCAACATCGTGGAGGCAACGCCCTTCAAGCGCGATCCGATGAAGGAACTGGCCGCCGCGTGCCGGGCGGACTTGTTGCGGTTTGGCTTTTACTATTCGCAGACAAAAGACTGGCATGAGCGCGACGCCGAGGGCAACACCTGGGACTGGCCCAAAGCGGATGGTGACTTCGAGCATTACCTGCAAAGCAAGTCTCTTCCACAGATCAAGGAACTGCTCGCGGGCTATGGTCCGCTGGCCACCTTTTGGTTCGATACCCCCGGGCCGATTACCCCGGCTGAATCGAAGTTGCTCGTGAACCTCGTTCATCAATATCAGCCGCAGTGCTTGGTCAACAGCCGCATCGGCAACGGCTATGGCGATTATGACACGCTCGGAGATCAGGAAATTCCACTACTCCCACGACCGGGACTGTGGGAGTCCATTGACACGATGAACGACACCTGGGGCTACGCTTGGTATGACCATGATTGGAAAAGTCCGCGCGAGATTGCCGAGCGGTTGGTGCGCGTGGTGAGCTATGGCGGCAGCTACATGCTCAATGTCGGCCCCGACGGCACCGGCCGCATTCCGGAACAATGTGTCCGGATCCTGCGGGAAGTGGGGAAATGGGTGCATGCTCATGACGAAGGCATCAATGGCACGGACCCAACGCCGTTCGGGCCGCTCGCCTGGGGTGAATGCACTCGACATGGCAACAGGTTGTTCCTTTTCGTGTTCGACTGGCCCGCCGACGGACGGCTTGTCGTGCCCGGCCTCCAGACGAAGGTGGTCAGCGCGCGATTGGAAAACGGCGGGAAGCTGCCCATCAAGGCGAAGACGGATACGGTGGAAATCACGCTGCCGCCGCAACGGCCCGATGTCCTCGTCCCGGTGGTAACAATGGAACTGGCGGCCCCGGCGGAAGCGAGCCGCGAACATTTTGTGCTCAATGGTTGCCGCAATGAACTAAAAACTGGCGAGGCCGAATTGACGGGATGCGAGCAGGCCAAGGTGGATTGGATGGAAAAATTCGGCGACTGGAAACATGCCGAGTGCTTGGCAGGCTGGGAAGGTGAAAAGAGTTTGGCCACTTGGCAGTTTCGCACCTCTGAGCCGGGATCATTCTATCTCGATGTGGAATACACCTGTCCCGCCAAAGACGACTATTCCGAATGGCGCGTGCGCTGTGGCGATTCGAGCCTGACCTTCCCGCTCATTGACACCGGGGAACGGGAAAAGCGCGAAGCCTTCGGTGGTGCGTTACCGCGCTTCCGCACTTATCGCGTGGGCATCATTGATTTTCCGAAACCCGGCGCGCAGCGGCTCACAATCAATCCAACCGGCTCGGCTGGCAAAGGCATTCGGCTTTCGGCGTTGAGTCTGTCGCCGGTCAAATAAACGAAGCAATTTATTTCTGTTATATCGCACCAAATGGCGCGTCCAATTGAGCAAATAAATATATGATCACTCCTGTTTCAAGCTCCATTGCCAGAACCAAGGGCGGCGGCATGTTCCGCACGGCTGATGGCAAAAACCTCTTCGTCACCTTTGCGCTGGTCACCACGCTGTTCCTGCTGTGGGGCTTTTGCAACGGCATGATTGACATCCTCAACAAGCATTTTCAAAACACGCTGCACATCAATAAATTTCAATCCGGCTTCGTGCAGTTCGCCAACTACATCGCCTATTTCCTCATGGCGATTCCCGCCGGCATGATCGCGCGGAAGTTCGGCTACAAAGGCGGCATCATCTACGGCCTCGTGCTGATAGCGGCGGGCGCGTTCTGGTTCATCCCAGCGACCAGCATCGGCACGTATTGGGCGTTTCTCACCGGCCTGTTCATCCTCGCGGCGGGCATGACCTGTCTGGAAACCATCGCCAATCCCTACACCACGGTGCTGGGCGCGACGGAACACGGCGCGACGCGCATCAACATGGCGCAAAGCTGCAACGGCATCGGCTGGATCCTCGGCCCGATTGTCGGCGGCCATTTCGTGTTCAGCGGCGGCACCACGGCGGATGCCAACGCCGGACTTTACATTCCCTATCTCGGCGTCGGCATCGTGGTGGCGGTCTTGATTGTGGTGTTTGCCATGGCTTATGTGCCGGACCTGCACGCGGAAGAAGAAGTCAAAACGGAAGCCGAAGGCAAAGGCACTAAACCGCTCTGGCAGCGCTGGCATTTCACGTTCGGCGTGGCGGCGCAATTCCTTTACGTCGCGGCGCAGACGGGCATTTTCAGCTTCTTCATCAACTACGTCGTGGAAAATGACCATACCGTGACCGAGCAGAAAGCCTCGTATTGGCTCGGCGCCATCGGCTTCGTGCTGTTCCTCGCGGGCCGCGTGTGCGGCAGCGCGGTCATCAGCCAGTTCAAACCCCAGCGCGTGCTGACCATTTACGCGATCCTCTGCGCGGTGCTGACAGCGATGGCGATGGGCGGCGGCCAACTCGGTTTGATTGGCATCTTCGGCACGTTCTTCTTCATGTCCATCATGTTCCCGACGATTTTTGCGCTGGGCATCCGCGGGCTGGGCGAACACACCAAGCTGGCGTCGTCGCTCATCGTGATGTCCATCGTGGGCGGGGCGATTGCGCCGCCGCTGATGGGCTACATCGCCGACCGCACCTCGATGCGAGTGGGTTTTGCGGTGCCGCTGATCTGCTTCGGCTTTATCGCGCTTTACGGGATGATCTGGCAGAAGCTGGAGAACAAGGATTCCGAAGTCTAACTTCAATGCTAATAAAAACATGACCCCGGAATCCAGTCGATGGCTCCTTCATCCGTATTATGAAATCATGCGCATGATGGAGCGCATCTGGCAGCACTGTCATTCAATCATCGCCATGAGACTATATGTAATTTTAATTTTTGGAATCTTATTGTCGGCGTCTGGTGATGCTGCTGCGGGCGGAACGAATACCGGGGATGGCGGCGATTTTTTCACCCAGATGGCGCGGCAGAAATTCGGTGAACGAGCCACAGGTGAAATGGAAAAGCCTCCGCCGCCTGTATTGCCCGAAGTGGTTTTGCCGTGGAACGGCGGCACGCCGGTGCCGCCCATGGACAAAATTGACACGCGGGAAAAAATGCAGATGGCGCTGATGGAACTTCGCGCAAAGATGGCCCCTTTTCTCCGTGAGGAGCAGCCGAAACTCACGGCCACGCGCATTTCGCTTTCTATTGAAAAGATGCAGTTCCGACGGGAAACCGAAGCTGATCGCGCGGATTTTTTCTATACGCTTCAAGGGCGCGGCGACTGGCAGACGGTGGCCGTCCCACATTACACCGGACCCGGCGAGCAAGCTGTGGCCTGGTATCGCACGACTTTCAAAGTGACATCCGAAATGAAAAAGCTGGGCTGTCTCGCTGTGCGATTCAACGGCGTTGAATATTTCGCTGACGTGTTCGTCAACGGCCATTTCGTCGGCAGCCACGAAGGTTATTTCGCGCCGTTCGATTGCGACTTCACGCCTTACGCGAAGACAGGTGAAAACACCCTACTGGTGCGGGTGCGCAATTCTTCACGCTCTACCATCGGCTCGACGCCAACCGGCGAAGTCAACAACCGGACCAACAATGTGCCCCGCACTTTCGGCGATAAATTGGAATCCTCCAATTCCCAAGGATGGAACGACCCGGATACCGGTTGGAACAACACGCCCAATGGCTTTGGCATCAATCAAGGAGTCACGGTCGAAGCGCGAGCCGAACAATTCATCGGCGACATTTTTCCGCGTCCCATCTTCCACGACAAGGAGCGCTTTGTGGAACTGGCCGTGGAGTTGGAAAATCCTTCCGAACAAAACGGCAAGGTAATCCTGAAAGCGTCGGTTTACGGGCGCAATTTTTCTCAGATTGTCGCGACAAATGTGTATTTCGAATTCAGCGAAAAAAAATCCGACACTAAAAAGGCTTCAGTTAACAGCCGCGCGATAGGGCACCCCAGTTGCGACGTTAGCGGCACACGGCCGATTTATCGCATCAAAGTTCCCGTGCCTGATGCGCGCCTGTGGACACCAGAATTGCCATGGCTCTATCAAGTCCAGGTGACGTTGGAGGATACCGACGGACGAATTTTGGATACGCAGGAACGGCAGTTTGGTTTGCGGTCCTTCGAACAGAAACTCGATTCCGCGCCGATTGGACGCTTCTATTTGAACGGTCAGGAAATCCGGCTGCGCGGCGCGAATGAAATGGGCAATTTCCAGCTCGATGTTGCCCGTCGCAACTGGGCGCAACTGGAAGACGACATCCTGTTAGCCAAGCTGACGCACATGAATTTTGTGCGCTGCACGCAAACCGTGATGCCGCCGGAGTTTTACGATTTTTGCGACCGCCTGGGTTTGATGGCGCAGTCCGACCTGCCTTTGTTTGCCAAGCTTGCTGCAAAGAAGGCCGCAGAAGCCGTCAAGCAGGCAGGCGAGATGGCGCGTGTCGTCAGGGCACATCCCTGCAATTGTGTGGTGACCTTTTTCAATGAACCCGAGCCCGGTGATGGCACCGGAGGCAAAGCCTTTGCGCTCACGCGAGTGCAGGTGGACGAATTCTTCAAGGCCGCGACTGTCGCGGTGAAGCTGGAAAATCCCGATCAGGTGATCAAACTTGTGGACGGAGACTATAATCCACCGTCCGCCGGCGAGCCGGACAACCACTGTTACAGCGGTTGGTATGGCAACCATGGTGTCGGCTTGGAGGCGCTGCATGACGGCAACTGGTGTTCCGTGCTCAAAGGCTGGATGTTTGGCTGTGGTGAATTTGGTGCCGAAGGTTTGGATAATGTGAATACGATGCGGAAATATTACCCGTTGGATTGGATTGCTGCAAAATCAGACGGTTCGTGGATGCCAGACAAAATTGAAGGTAGCCAGACTTGGAACATGCACAAGACCTGGTATCAAACGCCCCGCACTATGGACGAGTGGGTGAAACTTTCGCAGGTTTGGCAGGCCGATGTCATCAAACTCAAGACCGAAGCGTTCCGCCGGATGCCGCGCATGAACACATTTGCCATTCATTTATTTATCGACGCCTGGCCCAATGGATGGCTCAAATCAATCATGGATGTGCAGCGCCAACCCAAACGTGCGTGGTTTGCCTATCGCGATGCCCTTGCCCCCATTGCCATCCAAGTTCGAGCACCCTGGAATGAGCATCAGGATGGATTGTCCATTGCGAACTGCGAAACCTGGTGGTATGAGCGAAATACGTTCACCTCAGGCGAGTCCGTCAAGGTTGAGTTGTGGATCTGCAACGACACCGCCCAGACCCCCGCCTGCGAACTGCGTTACCAACTCGAAGTCGCCGGCCGGATTGTCCGCACCGGCCGGGTGAACGGGCAAATGCCGACCGTCACCGACGGCAGCCGCTTTCAAGGGTTTCTGCCCATGGATGTCCCGTCAGTTTCCGCGCCAGCGCCCCTGCGGTTGCAGGTCAGTCTGGTCGCCAAAGAGGATGGACACACCATTGACCAATATGTTTTTAATGGTGAGGCTGTCCCGGCCAGATGACCTGGGACATCCGTCTTATGCCCAAGATTTTATTCAAATATGAAAATCAACCAGCCCCGTTCCGCGCGAATTTTCCTCCTAACCACCGCGTTGGCGGTGTGTTCCGCCCTGCTACTAGACCTTGACGCCGCATCGGTAAAAAGCCCAGCTTCAATCGTCGAGTTGTTGCGCCAGTTCGCGCAGCGCCGTGGTTTTGCCCGTGCCAGCCAGACCACGCAGGCCGGTGATCCGGTCATGGGTGCGCAGCACATGATAAATCGCCCGCTGTTGATCCTCGCCCAGCCAGTCGGCGGGCGTGTATGTTGGATGAATCGGCGCAACGACATCGCAGGCCGCATTGACCGTCTGAATCAAATTCAATTCCGTTGCCAAAATCTGTGGCGTGGATAATCCACGCTCGGTTTTAACCAATTGAGCCGAATACTTTGCCGCTTCTTTCAACGCCGGCAAATCCAGTTCCCCCGGATGCTGCGCAAGCGCCACGCTCAACAGTTCATGCTCCGGCACGACCGACTTGCGCTCGAAGACGTGGGTGACGGCGTAATTCAGGGCTTGGTTTTCTGGTTCAAACCGGCGAATTTTTCGGATGGGTTGAACCGTCGCGGTGAGTTTTTGCAGTGCCTGAAATTCATCGGGCTGCAATTGTGCCAACTGCTGCTCGCGAACCTCGGCGGTCGAGATGCCCTTGATCTTTTTCGCCCGGCTCTGATGCACCGCCAGGGCAATGGCATTATTCGACAATTTGCGCCCGAGCTTTTGTTCCAGTTCCCGGACCACCGCGTCACGTTGCTGGGAGCGTTTGGAAAATCGTTTCGACACCGCATCGTTCACACCCTCGATTTCAAAGCCGTGTTTCGCCGGACGAATGCGATAGCCGATCTGCTGGACGCGCTTCGCCAGCTCATTGCGATAAACTGCCGTGCCGTAACGAATCGCGTCATACATTCCGCCAGCTTGCAGGGCTTTCCAGCGCTTTTCCGTTTCATCGAACGTGGCGTTGAATACGGTGAGGTGCGTGTGCAACAGCGGGTCGAGTGCCCGGCTGCTTGTGTGCGTGAACGCGGCGGCGACTAGATTGCCTGTCGTGC
>Ga0316222_1002649_pt1 | contig 18752 bp, 22 predicted proteins | sample TBH18011metaG_FD_206008 | JGI IMG/M metagenome (GOLD analysis project Ga0316222, IMG submission 206008) | Freshwater microbial communities from Trout Bog Lake, Wisconsin, USA - TBH18011 | ecosystem: Environmental > Aquatic > Freshwater > Lake > Hypolimnion/Profundal zone | place: USA: Wisconsin...
CGCCAACGTTGGGTCAGGACGTGCGTAGCGCCAACCTGGAAACCATTGATGTCAGTCGGGTCGCTCCACTGGGGTTGACGTTGCGCAAGGCGTGGCGTGGCGTGGCCCAGTGTCCGTCTGATGCAGCGACGGCGTTGGCCGACCAGACTCCCTTTGCCATGACTGGGCAGATCACTCCAGGGCAAAGGATTGAATACCGGGTGACCTATAGCAACCAGACCGACGGGCCTTTGCATGACATTACCGTGCTGGACGCCGTGCCGGCTTACATGGTGTTTGAACAGGCATTTTGCGCGGCGTTGCCAGCGCGTGGCATTGATTCCTGCACCGTGGCGGAGCAGCCAGCCGTGGGAAGCGCGCGCGGCGTGGTGCGCTGGGCCATGACGGATGCAAATACGGCGGCGACCGGATTGCAACCGCAGGACGTCGGTAGCGTGGGCTATTGCCTGCGCCTGCAGCAGTGATTCAAGAGGGGCCGGTGCCCGCTGCCCCGGCCGTGCCGGCGTGCCGGTATTTGCGTGGACCCATGCCATAGCGCTTCCGAAAGGCACGGGAAAAATCGCTGGCGTTGAGGTAGCCCGCTTCTTCCGCAATGCGCTGTATTTGCATGTCGCCGGTGCTCAGTGCGGCGCGCGCGCGCTCCAATCGGCGGTTGATCTGGTACTCACTGACGGTCATGCCGAACTGCTTGCGAAATAGTTCGGTCAGCCGTTTTTCAATAACACCGACTTTGCTCGTCAGTGCTTCCACCCCGTTCCATGGATATTTGGGGTCGTGTAGCAGTGCCAATGCCGCAGTGACGATTCGAATTTCGCGTTGATTGTCTTTGCCACCTTCGACGTTATTCTCTTTGGTCTGGGGGCTGTCTTCAACTGCCTGCGCAAGGGGAGAGGGCAGTGCCCCCTGCGGTATCTTGAAGTGCACATAAACGCGTGCCATGACTTCTTCCGAATGGAAGGGTTTACCAATGTAATCTACCGCGCCAGCGGCGAATCCCAGGAGTTTGTGCTCAACCGAGTCATTGGAAGATAAAAACAGGACCGGAATATGAGCTGTTTCCGGTGTGGATTTTAATTTTCGGCAAACGGTATAGCCGTCCATGTTGGGCATGGTGACGTCGAGCAGTATCAGATCGGGTTGGCCGACGCAGGCTTTGCGAAAGCCATCCATTCCATTGAGCGCCACCATGACATCAATGGACTGACCTTCGAAGAACCGCAATAACAGCGCCACAGACTCCATGCGGTCATCAATGATTAGCAATTCAGGGCGCTTGATATGCATAAGTAAAAACACTGCGAACCGGGGCGAAGACACACAGGCACCAACAACGTGGGGATATTAACCACTAATAACAGTTTGTGCACAACGGCATTTAATTTAGTTTGACCATGCATAGATATTTTCGCCCTTTGCATGGTTTTATGCGTGTCGCACGCAAGACACAACAAGCGCTTCTGTCGGTCAGACTATGGGGTGTTGATGTTCGGCCAGGCCGGTGCGTCCAATGGCAGTCTGACCGTGCAGTGTTTCCTTTATTGCTTGGAAAAAAACGGAATATGCATACATGCCATGCGTCAATTCACGAATGATGCACATGAATTTATAGCTATTCATTGCGGGTGAATGAAACAAATTTGTTGGATTGTCTATGAACGCCGCACAGTGGTTTATTGAACGGAGAAAAGTATGGCAAATGTACAATTGATGAGCGCGCAGCCGCGATACAACTATGTTTATCAGCAGTTGAACGCGCTGGGACTGAGCAACCGCCTGGCCATGGAAGTCAGTCAGAATGTGAAGATTGCATCGTATGACGCGCAGCAGGTGATATGGGCCAAGGGGGCCGAGGTGGATTCGCTGCAACTTATTATTTCGGGGCTTATTACGGAATTCATTCCCGCAGTCAAGATCAAGAGTACGTTTATTGATCTTTATTGGGAAGGGCGCTGGTTTGGCGAGCAGCACGTGATTAACGGGACCCGATCGATGTCGGACTACGTGTGTCTGGTGCCGACGGATGTCCTGAAAATTCCGCAGGCGACGGTGCGTCAAATTCTGGACTCGGATCTTGGTTTTACCCGCCGCTTGCTGGAATTGGCGGCGTGGCGTAACCAAAATACCCTGGAGCGTCTGGTCCTGATTCGCCACGGCAATCCCAGTTTGCGCATTGTGGTGGGGCTTTCGCTGTTCGCCGAGGCCCAGTTGCATTACGCCTCACGATCGACGGTGTCGAAGATGCCGAGTAATGTAGAGGTGTTCGTGTCTCAATCACTATTGGCGTCGTTGTTCGGCGTGTCGCGGACGCTGTTCTCGAACGTCTTGCATACCTTGTGCAAGCACAATCTTCTGCACACCTCGTACAAGAAAATTGTGTTTGTTTCACTGGATTCATGGACGGCATTTGCCAAGCGGCATCGCAATATCCGCCTGACAAATTTCGATCCATCCATCACGGAAATTTTGCAAATGTTCCGCTGTGAATGACGTGGTGTAAGCGGTCAGGCGCGCCGATACAAACCGCGTGCGCCACGTTTGACCAGGCCGAGTTTCAATAACTTGGACAGCGAAATACCGACGGACCCCAGCGGCAGACCAGAGCCGTTGGCGATGGCGATTCCGGTCAGTGCTGTCCATTGTGTTGATTGCAATGCGTTCCGCAAATAAGCCAGTAACTTGGCGTCGTTGGGTGTTAATCCTTGCGGGCTCCTGTCGATCTTTTTGTCGCGTGCCGCGCCGGATGCGGGCGCTGCTTTTTTCGGCGGGTTTTTGGTGAGTCCGAGCGTAGGCTTAATCAATGCATCTTCTGCTGCTGAATTGGTTTTCGACGCACCCGCCGGGTGCAGCGATATACCGAGCACATCCATAGCTGGATTGGCCAGTTCGGTGGCGTTGCCGTAGATCTTGCGCATCTGCGTCTCCACCGCCTGGAGTTCCTGGTTCAGCGCCGCAAGGGCCTTGAATTGTGCAAAGGCCTGTTCGCTATCAGCGTGGAAAGGTTGGCTTGCGACCTGCGTCACAATGGTTTGAGCCTGTTGGTACAGCGCGTCTGAGACGCGCTGTGATGCTTCATATATAGCCTGGCCCGCTTTTTGAATGGCTGCAAGGTTCGCTTGCGATAGTGACATATGGGGCTCCATTTTTTAGAAGTTTGTTGCGGCGCAATTGCACTATAAATAATTGACACGCATAGCGCAACCGGAATTCGCGGATGAAAATCCGTGGCGGCAATAATAAATAAGCTGCCGGTAGTTGGCTGGTTGCGAATGTCCAGTATGAAAAAGGCTACTTGCTGAGTTGACGCATGGCTTGTTCCAGGCCTTGCAGCGTCAGCGGATACATGCGTTGCTGCATGATTTGCTGGACCAGGCTGATGCTTTGTCGGTACTGCCACACACCCTGGGGTTCCGGGTTGATCCAGGCAAAATGAGGAAAGGCGTTTACCAGACGTTGCAGCCATTCTGCGCCCGCTTCCTGGTTGTTGTATTCGACACTGCCACCGGGTTGCAGGATCTCGTAGGGGCTCATGGTTGCATCGCCGACAAAAATCAGTTTGTAGTCGCGCGGATACTTTCGGATGATGTCCCAGGTGTCGAATTTTTCGGCGAAGCGGCGCCGGTTGTTTTTCCACATGAAGTCGTAGACACAGTTGTGGAAATAATAAAACTCCATGTGCTTGAATTCGCTTTTGCATGCGCTGAATAATTCTTCAACGCGTGCAATATGGTCGTCCATGGTGCCGCCAACGTCCATCAGCAATATCACTTTGACGGCGTTGTGGCGCTGCGCCACCATGCGGATGTCCAGATAGCCGGCATTGGCGGCGGTGCTGTGGATGGTGTCGGGCAAGTCCAGTTCCAGCGTATTTCCGGTGCGTGCGAATTTGCGCAGGCGACGCAAGGCGAGCTTGATATTTCTGGTGCCGAGTTCCTGCGTATCGTCGTAATCCCGGTAGGCGCGCTGGTCCCAGACCTTGACGGCGCTGCGGTTGCGGCTTTTGTTTTGGCCAATGCGAATGCCCTGAGGGTTATGCCCATACGCGCCAAACGGTGAGGTGCCGCCCGTACCGATCCAACGGTTGCCCCCCTCGTGGCGTTCCTTTTGTTCCTCCAGGCGTTGGCGCAGCGCTTCCATGAGTTGGTCCCAGCCGAGCTTGTCCAGCTTGGCCAGTTCCTCCGGGCTGAGTTGCAGTTCCAGTGTTTTGCGCAACCAGTCGAGCGGCAGATCCTGTTGCATGTCGGTTAGGAGTTCGACACCCTTGAAGTAGGCGGCAAAGGCACGATCGAATTTGTCGAACAGTTTTTCGTCCTTAACCAGGCAGGTGCGGCTTAAGTAGTAGAAGTCGTCAACGCAATAGCCATTGGCATCACCAATCGTGCTGGCATCGGGGGTGCTGTGGGGCGCCCTGGCGTCGCTGCCGTGGTTTGCTTGGCCCGGTTGACCGACGCTGGGGCCGATCAGTCCTTGCTGCATTGCTTCGAGTAGTGTCAGGTATTCCCGTACCGATACCGGCAGTTTTGCTGAACGCAGCGTGTAGAAGAAATTGAGTAACATGCGCGGGCCTTTGTTGCCGACAATCAGGTCCGTGGGCGGTTGAGCAGGTCATTCAGGTGGGCCTTGACTTCGGGCCATTCGCCACTGCGCAGGCTGTACATGACGGTGTCACGGATGGTGCCGTCGCGGCGCAGCGCGTGGCCACGAAGAATGCCGTCCTTGCGCGCGCCGAGCCGCTCGATAGCGGCTTGAGACGCAAAGTTGAAGTTGTCGGTGCGCCATCCCACCACGTTGCATTGCAGCACCTCAAAGGCGTGGCTGAGCAGCAGCAATTTGCAAGTGGTGTTGACGTGGCTGCGCTGGACCCGTTTGGCATACCAGGTCCAGCCGATTTCGACCCGGCGCACGCCCGGAACTATGTCGTGGTAGCTGGTGCAACCCACCACCTGGTTGCTCTGCGCTTCGATCACGGCGAAGGGGAAACGGTGGCCGGTTGCGCGTGCAGCGAGCGCGTCTTCGATGTATTGTTGCGTTTGCTCGGGTTCGGGCACGGATGTGACGCGCAGGTTCCAGAGCGCGCCGTCAGCGGCGGCGTTCTGGAGTCCGTTCAGGTGGTCCAGGTGCAGCGGGGCCAAAATGACGCCGTTGGTTTGCAATGTCACCGGCTCTACAAATGGCATGGTGCTCTCTCGTTTTTAAAAGGGATGAGGTACGGCGTAGCGCAGTGCGGGTTCAGCGCTGGTTGCGCTGCATGAACATCAGCTTTTCGAACAAGCTGACGTCCTGCTCGTTTTTGAGTAGCGCGCCGACCAGCGGTGGCAGCGTTTTCTTGTCGTCCTGCGCCTGTAGGACTTCAAGTGGAATATCTTCAGCCAACAGTAGCTTGAGCCAGTCCAGCAGTTCGCTGGTGGACGGCTTCTTTTTGATGCCTGGCAGTTCGCGCAGCGCGTAGAAGGTTTGCATAGCGGCTGCCAGCAGTTCTTGTTTGAGCCCCGGGAAGTGCACATCGACGATGCGCTGCATGGTGACTGCATCCGGGAACTTGATGTAATGGAAGAAACAACGGCGCAAAAATGCGTCAGGCAACTCCTTCTCATTGTTGGAAGTAATGAACACCAGTGGCCGGTGTCGCGCCTTGACCAGTTCCTGGGTTTCGTAGCAGTAAAACTCCATACGGTCGATTTCGCGCAGCAGGTCGTTGGGGAATTCGATGTCGGCCTTGTCGATTTCATCGATCAGCAGGGCAACGGGTTGGTCGGCCTGAAAGGCCTGCCACAGCACGCCCTTGACGATGTAGTTGTGGATGTTGTGAACGCGTGCGCCCCCATCGACACCGGCGAGCTGCGAGTCGCGCAAACGGCTGACAGCGTCGTATTCGTAGAGGCCTTGCTGGGCCTTGGTGGTGGACTTGATATGCCATTGGAGTAGCGGCATGCCCAAGGCTTGTGCCACTTCTTCGGCGAGCATGGTTTTGCCAGTGCCGGGCTCACCCTTGACAAGTAAGGGGCGTTGCAGATGGACTGCGGCATTGACGCTGAGCATCAGATCCGGAGTGGCGACGTAATTGCTGGATCCTTGGAATTTCATGGTTTCAGTGGGAAGTGCCGTGGGTGCGTGGTGGTTTTTCAGGTGGCAAGACGTATTTGTGGGCGGCGTTAACAGGGATTTGTACCAGTACTGCTGGCGCCAAAGTGGTCTATATAATCGCCCACCCCATTTTTACAATCATTGCTTGATTGTCTTCGCAAAATGAAACCTTTGTTGCTTGCCCTGTCGGTTGTGTTGGTTGGTGCTACGACGTCTATTGCGTCCTACGCGCAGGAGCTGCGGGGCGATGCTGTTGCCGGTGAAAAGAAAATTGCCATGTGCATTGGTTGCCATGGAATCACCGGTTACCACGCCAGTTTTCCCGAGGTGCATCGGGTGCCTAAATTGGCAGGCCAGAATGCCAAGTACATCGTGACGGCGCTGACAGAGTACAAATCGGGTGAGCGTAAGCACCCGACCATGCGTGGTATTGCGGATACCCTCAGTGCGCAGGACATTGTGGATGTGGCAGCTTACTACGCGGGTAGCGGCGTTGATTACAACCAGCCGCCACTGGCCAAGGCCGAGGGCGGCTCCGACGAAGCGCGCGCGCTGGTCGCACGCGCTGGCTGTGTGTCGTGCCACGGGGACAGTTTCAGCAAGCCGGTCGATCTGGGTTATCCCAAGATTGCAGGCCAGTATCCCGACTATCTCTATGTGGCGCTGAAGGCCTACAAGACCACTGGGCAGCCCATGATTGGCCGTGGCAGCCCGATCATGGGCGGTGTGGCCAAGCAGTTCAGCAACGAGGAATTGCAGATCATTGCCGACTACGTCGGCAGCTTGCCGGGTGAATTGAAAACGATTCAGCCCAGTCGCTTCCGCTAATTGGTATCGGGAAGCAGGCCGCATCGTCCGGTGGGCGTACTGGTGCCTAGGCGCCTTGGCGCCGGGATCTATGTTGTTGCGTGGCGCTGGACGCAGGCGATGTAAGCCGCGCCGTCGGGTGGCCGACCAGCGCGTTGGCTTTCCCATAGCATGGTGCCCAGACAGTCCATCGCGGCGTGGTGTGCCTGGTGCAGTGAGTTGCGTTTCTGCGCCAGCAATTCAACCGCCTGACGGATGCCGCGCGGCTGGTCGATGCTGCACTGCTCGCTGATGGACAGGTGCATGGACAGGTGCAGAAATGGGTTTTCATGATCAGCGTCGGCGTGTGCCATGCTGGCCAGCGCCTGCTCCACATTGTCGAGTGCGGCGTGGTATTGCGGATGCTCGGCGATCCATTGGGCGGCCAGGGTTTCAATGGCTTCCATGGCGGCACCGCTGCGCGCCTTGGCATGGCACTCACAGAAAAACCGGCGGACATCTTCTTGGGACGGATTAAACATGTGCCGAGATTAGCATGCGCCCGCGCGCAGCTGCGCGGTGTGCGCTGGGCGAAGTTGCCATGGACATGGGTATATTCAGGGCATGGTTTTTCCGTTGATTACTGACCCCTATTTCTATGGTGTTGCGGTGCCGGCTGTGTTGCTGATGGGTATCAGCAAAAGTGGTTTTGGCGCTGGTTTCGGCTCGCTGGCGGTGCCCATCATGGCGCTGGCGGTGAATGTGCCGCAGGCGGCGGCTATTCTGATGCCGCTGCTACTCCTGATGGATGTGTTGGGCATCGCCGCCTATCGCACCGACTATGACGCTGCATTGCTGAAATTCCTGCTGCCGTTTGGCGTGCTGGGCATTGCGCTGGGTGCTTGGTTATTTACGTTGCTCGATGGCCAGACCGTGGCTGGCATGGTGGGCGTATTTACCTTGTTGTTTCTGGCGCAGCGGCTGTTGTTTCCACCACGTCCGAACAGCCGTCCGCCGCCGTGCTGGCTGGGTGGGGTGTTAACGGTGCTGTCGGGCTTCACCAGTTTTGTCGCCCATGCTGGCGGGCCGCCGGTGAATGCGTATGTGATCCCGCTCAAGCTGTCGCCGGTGCGTTTTACCGCGACCATGGCGTACTTTTTCTTTGTGGTGAACCTGTGTAAATGGGTGCCCTATGCCTGGCTTGGTTTGCTGGACATGCGCAATCTGTTGACCTCGTTGGTGTTGTTGCCGTTGGCGCCCGTGGGTGTGTGGATCGGTGTGCACTGGGCGCGTCGCATTGGGCAGCAGTTGTTTTATCGGTTTCTCTACGTCGGAATGCTCCTGACTGGCGTCAAATTGGTGTGGGATGGATTCTTGGCCTGATGCGCGCCGTCGTAACATAGCGTGTTGGTTTGCTTGAACAGGAGAATGCGATGCCGGTTGTCGTGATTGCTAATCCGAAGGGGGGCGTGGGTAAGTCCACACTGGCTACCCATGTAGCGGGCTACTTCGCCAGCCAGGGGCATGCTGTGATGCTGGGGGATGCCGATGCCCAACAGTCGTCGCGGCTGTGGCTTGGCTTGCGCCCGGCTACCGCTTTTCCCATTCGCAGTTGGGAGATCGGTGCCGATCTGGTTGCCAAACCGCCTCGCGGCACCAGCCATGTGGTGATCGACACCCCTGCTGGTTTGCATGGCAAACGCTTGAAAACGATTCTGAAGTGGGCGGACCATGTTCTGGTGCCGCTGCAACCCAGCGTGTTTGATATCTTTGCCACGCGCGCGTTTTTGGACGAACTGGTGGAACACCGCAGTGCCGCTGACGTGAAGGTCGGTATGGTGGGCATGCGCGTGGATGTGCGCACCCTTGCGTCCGAGCAACTCGCTTCGTTTGTGGCGTCGGCTGGTTTGTCGATGCTGGGACACGTGCGCGATACCCAGACGTATGTGCATCTGGCGGCCCAGGGATTGACCCTGTTCGATCTGGTACCAGCACGGGTGGAGCGCGATCTGGCCTTGTGGCAGCCGATTTGTCAGTGGCTCGATCAGCGTTGAGTTGCTTCAGGTAAAGCCGTTCTGGCGCCAGGCTTCAAACACCGTGACGGCGACGGCGTTGGACAGGTTCAGGCTGCGTTGACCAGGACGCATGGGCAGCCGCAGACACTGGGTTGGGGCGAAGCTGGCGCGAACGGCGTCTGGTAGTCCTTTGGTTTCGGAGCCAAAGACCAGCCAGTCACCCGGAGCGAAGCGCACCTCGAATGGGCTGTGCGTGCCGCGCGTGGTGAGGGTGAACAGGCGCTGTGGGTTGGGCTGTGCCTGTGCCAGAAAGTGTGCCCAATCGGCATGGCGGGTGAGTGTGGCGTACTCGTGGTAGTCCAGTCCGGCGCGGCGCATGTGCTTGTCGTCCATGGAAAAACCCAACGGCTCGATCAGGTGCAGATCGCAGCCCGTATTGGCGGCTAGGCGAATGACGTTGCCGGTATTCGGTGGAATTTCGGGGGCAACCAGAACAATATGAAACATGGCCCGATTATTCCGCACGTGCGCAGACCAGGGCGCTGACCCGGCTGGCGCCAGCGGCACGCACCGCACTGGCAGCGGCATGTAGTGAGGCGCCACTGGTCATGACATCGTCGAGCAGCACCACATGTCGGCACTGCACGATGCGGGTGTTGCAGGGGTCGACGCGGTAAGCGCCACGCACATTGCGCAGACGTTGCGCGCGCGACAGCGCGCTTTGGGGTGGCGTGTCACGCACGCGTAGCAGCACGCCTGCGCGTACTTTCTCCGTGCACAGCGCATCGGCCAGCAGTTGTGTTTGGTTGTAGCCGCGCTCGCGCAGCCGGGCGTCTGCCAGGGGCATGGGCAGCAGGCAGTCTGCCGTCGCCAGCAAGGTGCGCACGTCGGGTTGGGCCAGCATCAGGCGTGCGAGGTGTCGGGCCCAGCCGATGCCTTGGTGAAATTTGAAGTCGTGCAATAGGTCGATCCAGGGATAGGCGTAGGGCACGGCGGCGAGCGTCAGGTCCTGCGCGGGTGGCTGTACGCTGCAGGTTGGGCAGGGCGCTTGCGGGTGGGCGCGCGTTAGTGCGCATCGAGGGCAGCGCCAGCGCGGCGTGCAAAATTGCGCAATACAGGTGTCGCAAATCGCGTGTGCGGGCCAGTCGTGGCAAATAGCACACTGGCTTGGCAAACAGGCGTACAGGGCTGCGCGCATTCGCCCGGTCCATGGGCGCCACCGTTGGAAAAGACCTGCGAACTGATTTCCGTGCATGGCGCCAATATACTTGCGCCACGCTCGCCACCACCATGACCATTGAACGCCCGCCCACCATTGATTCGCCCGCCGCTGCGCGGTGGGCCGCCCGCATTCCTTGCGCATCGCCCTGGCTGCATGAGGAAGTGGCGCGGCGCATGGAAACGCGGCTGCAGTGGATCGTCCGTGCGCCGGACCGCTGGATCGACTGGGCCCCGCTGCAAGGCGGGCTGCAGGCGCATCGGCGCGTGCAGCAGCGCTATGCGCAGGCAAGCAGTTGGGTGGTGCAAGACACCGCACAGCAGCAGGCCGCGCTGCGCCAGCGTCTGGCGCTGCCCTGGTGGCGCCCGTCGCGCTGGCTGGGCAAAAGTCTCTCGTTTGTTCCGGGTAGTGTGCAACCAGCAGCAACACCAACGCCGGAGTCCTCATCGCGGGGTTCGCACAACACGCCGTTGGCGCACATGGTGTGGGCCAATATGGCCTTGCATATGCACGCCGACCCGCTGGCGCTGATGCGGCGCTGGCACGCCAGTCTGGAGGTGGATGGTTTCCTGATGTTTTCGTGCCTCGGCCCTGATACCCTGCGCCAGTTGCGCAGCGTCTATGCGCAGCAGGGCTGGCCGGTGCCGTGCCATGAATTTACCGACATGCACGATTGGGGTGACATGCTGGTGCAGGCCGGATTTTCAGAGCCCGTGATGGACATGGAGCACATCACGCTGACCTATTCGTCGCCAACCACCTTGTTGCACGAGTTGCGTTCACTCGGTCGCAACCTGCATCCGCTGCGTTTTCCCGGTTTGCGTGGGCGACGCTGGTATGCAGCGCTGCAGAACGCCGTGCAGCAGGGGCTGTCGAGTCCGGACGCGCCTGATCGCCTGTCACTCACGTTCGAAGTCATTTACGGACACGCCTTTAAGCCCGCAGCGCGACTGCCGGTCACAGCGCATAGTGTGATCGGTTTGGGCGACATGCGCGCGGCGTTGGCGCGCGGGCGCACGGATGGCAAGGCTTCTCGATAGAATTGGCGCCATTGACAAAACAAGAGTGAGACTATGTCCGACCTGCGGCAAGACGTGCGCTGGCTATTGATGGTGTTTTGTTTGGTCGTGTTTTTCGTCGTATTTTTTGCAATGTTGGTGTCGATGTGGCGCCAGCACCGCAGTGCGCCGGCAGATGCACCCAACTTTCACGCATCGATCGCTGTCGAAATTTGTTGGGCTTTAACGCCCTGTGTGATTGTTTTTCTGATGGTGTATCCCACGGTACGGTCTATTTTTCGTGGTTGAATAGACGGGTTTTCAAAGCCTGTTTGATGTGGATCATTGCCCTGCTTGCTGTGGCTCGTCAGGGTTTGCCATATAAGAGTTTTTTCCAATATCGCTACACTGAGCCCCGCAGGGAGGTTGGGCGTTTCAAGCCCTTGTGCTGCGCAGCCTTCCGGTGGATGCACAACCCACCAATGATAAATATGAGGACACCGTTTATGCATGGCGTGAAAAAATGGCTGGTGGCTGGCTTTGCCGCCCTGGGTTTTGGTTCGACCTGGGCCGCTTATTCGTGGAGCTTCCAGCCTCCGGTGACGCCGATTGCGCGCGAGACGCTGCACGTGCATAACCTGTTCATGGTGATTGCGCTGACCCTGTTTTTTGTCGTGCTGGCACTGATGCTGTATTCCTTTTGGGCACACCGCAAATCACAGGGGCAGGTGGCGGCTACCTTCACCGGGCCGAAGTCACGTAAACAATGGCTGTGGGTGTTGGCGCCGTTTGCTGGCCTGCTGATTATTGACTATGGCATCTTCGGCATTCCGGCCTATCACGCGGTCCTGATGTATGAAGACACCCGCACCGATGCGGACCTGATCGTCAAGGTCACCGGCAACCAGTGGTTCTGGCAGTATGAATTTCCGGGCCAGGGTGTGAAGTTCAGCAGCCGTCTGGCGACCCCGCGCGAGCAGATCGACAACCTGGCTCCCAAGGGCGAAAACTATTTGCTGGAAGTGGACAAGCCGCTGGTGCTGCCGATTGGCAAGAAGGTGCGCTTCATTACTACCTCCAACGACGTGATCCACAGCTGGTGGGTGCCGGCGTTTGGCGTTAAGCGTGATGCGGTTCCTGGCTTCTTGCGTGAATTCTGGGCCCGACCGGACACACTGGGCACCTACCGTGGCCAATGTTCCGAGCTGTGTGGCAAGGAACACGGGTTCATGCCCATCGTTGTTAATGTGGTGTCGCAGCAGGATTTTGATGCCTGGCTGGCCAGCATGAAGGCGCCGGCATCGGCTGCCGCAACGGTGGCTGCGGCCACCCGAACCCAATAAGCACGCGGCATTGAATGCAATCCCGCGCCGCACGCAAACACACGTAAAGTATTGAAGGAGTCGCCCATGGCACACGAATTGGTCCAGGAACTGCCCGCCGCCGGCGCCCATGAAGGGCCGCATGTCTACGGTGCGTTGCGCTGGATTCAGACCACCAATCACAAAGACATCGGGGTGATGTATTTGCTGTTCGCGATCACCATGTTGCTGACCGGTGGGGCCATGATTCTGGGGGTGCGCGCTGAATTGTTTCACCCAGGCATGGAGTTCATGCAGCCCGAATTGTTCAATCAGCTCATCACACTGCACGGCCTGATCATGGTGTTCGGTTTTGCCATGCCGGCAGCCACCGGCTTGGCCAACTACATGCTTCCCCTGATGCTGGGGGCGCCGGACATGGCGCTGCCGCGTCTGAACAACTGGGGCTTCTGGATTCTGCCGCCCGCAGCGGTGCTGTTGGTGCTGCCGTTCTTTCTCGGGCTGGCTGGCATTGGCCCAGGCGCGGTGGATACCGGATGGACCATGTATGCGCCCTTGTCGGTGCAAAGCGGCTGGGGCATGGACTTTGCTATTTTTGCGGTCCACTTGCTGGGCGTGTCGTCGATTCTGGGCTCTATCAATGTGATTGTGACCATCCTCAACATGCGCGCACCTGGCATGACTCTGATGAAGATGCCGCTGTTTGCGCACGGCTTCCTGATGACCGCCATTCTGCTGATCACCATCATGCCGGTGCTGGCTGGTGGTGTCACCATGGTGCTGATGGATCGCCACTTTGGAACCCACTTCTTTACGGCGGCCGGTGGCGGCGACCCGGTGCTGTGGCAACACATTTTCTGGTTCATGGGTCACCCCGAGGTGTATGTGCTGCTGCTGCCCATCTGTGGCGTGGTGCCACACGTCCTGAGTGCGTTTTCGCGCAAGAAGGTGTATGGCTACCGGGCTCAGGTTTATGCCATGTGGGGCATCGCGGTGCTGGCCGTGGTGGTGTGGGCGCACCACATGTTTACCAGCGGTATGTCGGTTGGTGGGCAGATTTATTTTATGTACAGCACGATGCTGATCTCACTGCCGTTGGCGGTACTGTTCTTCTGCTGGATTGCCACTTTGTGGCGCGGCTCCCTGAGTTTTGAGACGCCGATGCTGTTCGCGGTCGGGTTCATTATTTTGTTCGGCTGGGGCGGATTGACCGGTCTGGTGCTGGCGGATGCCGCGGCAGATCCGCAGTACCACAACACGTATTTCCTGGTGGCGCATTTTCACTACGCTTTGTACCCAACCACGGTGATGGGTGCGATGGCCGGCGTGTACTACTGGCTGCCGAAATGGACCGGACACATGCTGGATGAGCGGCTCGGAAAATTGCATTTCTGGATCGTGATGGTCGGCTTCAACCTGACCTTCATTCCACAGTTCCTGGTCGGTCTGGGCGGCATGCCACGCCGTATTCCCGACTATCCGCTGATGTTCACCGAATGGAATAGGTTGTCGTCGATCGGCGCATTCATTCTGGGCGCTTCGCACTTGCTGTTTATCTACATCGTGATCAAGTGTGTGCGTGGTGGAGAAACAGCCAAAGCCAAAGCCTGGGAAGGTGCCGAAGGCCTGGAGTGGACGGTGCCGTCGCCGGCGCCCTACCACACGTTTGAAACCCAGCCGGTGATCGAATAATGGAACAGCCAACGTCAGGCCCTGTCGCTGTGGCCGGGGATGCCCGGTACTGGGAACAGCGTAAGCGTGCCAATGTGCGCCTGGCCCTGGTTTTGGGGGCTGTTGCCGTGGTGCTGTTTGCGTTGGCGTTCTGGAAGTACCGTCCGCTTTGACTGCTGTGGCACGCCTTCACCAGCAGCAGGCCAACGCTAAGTTGGCCTGGAAACTGGCGCTGGTCGCCTTGTTTTTCACCGGCTTTGGCTTTGCCATGGTGCCGATGTACGACGTCATTTGCCGGGTGACCGGACTGAACGGAAAAACCAATGCGGCGGCCGAGGCGTTGGCGGAAAACACCCAGGTCGACGCAACGCGATGGGTCAAGGTGGAGTTTTTGAGTCAGGTGCCGCCAGGGGTTGGGCTGGAGTTTGCGCCTGAACAATTTTCGGTGGCGGTGCATCCGGGGGCTGTGATTCACGCCAACTATGTCGTGAAAAATACCACGCGGAGGGCGTTTGTCGGACAGGCTATACCGAGCGTGACGCCGGCCATTGCGGCGCCTTATTTTCAGAAAATTGAATGTTTTTGTTTCAGTCAGCAGCACCTCGCTGCTGGTGAATCACGCACCATGCCGGTGGTGTTTGTTGTCAAGCCGGACATGGATAGGGATATAGGCACCATCACGTTGTCCTATACGTTTTATGAAGTGCCCAAGGCTCCGGCCTGACGCCTGTTGAATGTGCGAATGCCTGCATTCGCGGAATTGATTGCCTCGTTACGAAGAAGGAAGGAAACATGACGAACACGCCAGCGCCAGTGCCCGCGCACCAAGCCAGAACGCATTATTTTGTTCCGGCTGCGAGCAACTACTCCACCTTCTTGTCGGCCGGCATTTTCTTGCTCGCGCTAGGCTTCATATTTCGCCTGAACGATGTACCGCCCGGGGTGTGGAGCATGCTGGCGGGTGCGGGGCTGATTATCTATGTGCTGTTCGGTTGGTTTGGCGAAGTGATTTCTGAAAATCTGCGGGGCGTGTATACGCGCTGGGAAGATCGTTCGTACCGGATCGGCATGGTCTGGTTCATCTTTTCGGAAGTCATGTTTTTCGCCTGCTTCTTTGGCGTGCTGTTTTACTTGCGCCGCATTGCGGTGCCGGAACTCGGCAACTATGACCCGACGTTGACACCGTATGCCGGTTTCCATGGCACCTGGCCCAGCAGTGGCCCGCTGGGCGAGGCCTTTACACCGATGGAAGCCTGGGGTGTCCCCGCCATTAATACCTTGCTGCTGCTGACCTCGGGCGCAACCCTGACCTGGGCGCATTGGGGCTTGTTGAAAAACAAACGTACCCAGCTGAATCTGGGGTTGGCATTGACGGTGGGGCTCGGTTTGGCGTTCGTCGGTTTGCAGGCGCAGGAGTATTACCACGCCTACCATGTGATGGGGCTGAATCTGGGAGCTGGCGCGTACGGCGCGACCTTCTTTATCCTGACCGGGTTTCACGGCTTGCACGTGACGCTGGGCAGCATCATGCTGATGGCTACGCTGGGGCGTGGGTTGAAGGGCCACTTTTCTGAGCACGATCACTTTGCTTTCGAAGCCGTGGCCTGGTATTGGCACTTTGTGGACGTGGTCTGGTTGATCGTGTTCGTGTTCGTTTATTGGCTGTAGGCGGTTTGGTTGACCCCGGCGGTAGCGTTCGGGGCGTGTGCCACCGCACGCTAAAGGACGGGTGCCGCAGACCGGTCGCCGCAGGTGCGGCGTCTGGCAGCGACTGCGTTTCTCAGCGCAGTCCGTGTTGTGGAATCAGGCCAAAATAGAAGCTGCCCATCAGGATCAGAAAGAGCCCGATGGACAGTGAAACCCGGACGGTCAGCGCCTTTGCCATGCGGCTTTTTTCGCCTTCCTTGCGAAACAGCAACGCCAGTGCAGAGCCCAGCGTGGCAACAATCAGGACCAAAACTGCGAGAATGAATAGTTGTGCCACGGGTGCGTCCGAAGAAAATATCAGGGAATTATGCGGTTCACGTTCTGGCGATGCAACACTTTTACTTTAGACCCCGGTGGATACCTGCGCTGGCCACGCTGGTGACCATGGCGCTGTTTATTCATCTGGGCAACTGGCAGAGCGACAAGGGCAACCGAGTGGCGGCCCAGCGTGCCCAGTTTGCGCAGCGTGCTCAGCAACCGGCGCAGGCGATCGGCGCTGCGCTGGCCGATCCGCAGGCGCTGCAATACCTGCCTATTCAAGTGCGCGGACGCTACCAGCCTGAAGCCCAATTCCTGCTCGACAACCAGCAGGAAAACGGGGTGCCCGGGGTCCAGGTTATTACGCCGTTGCTGATCGATGGCAGCCACACCCGAATCCTGGTCAACCGCGGCTGGATTGCCTGGGGTGTCAGTCGCCAGCGATTGCCCGTGGTGACCGCGCCAACCGGGCTGGTGCAGGTGCGTGGTATCGCCAGCATTCCGGTGACCAAAAAACTGTTTTTTCTGCCCGACAGGGACGATCCCCAGGGCCAGCTCTGGAGTCGCATTGATCTGGAGCGGTTTGCCCGTTTGCATGGCGGTCCATTGCAGCCGCTGGTTCTGTTACAGGCGTCTGACGACAGCGACGATGCTCTGGTGCGCCATTGGCAGGCACCGGAAGATCGCGTGGCTATGCATCGGAGCTATTCACTGCAGTGGTACGCGATGGCTGCCGGACTGCTATTCTTCTTCCTCGTTGCCAGTTGGCGCAAAAAAGTACCTACATGAAATATCAGCCAAGCGATGAACCCCTGGGCCTGGTGGTCCACTCGCTGCCCAACCCGCAAGACATCGGTCAAACCGCGCCATTGGCCACGGGGCGCTGGAAATTGGTGGCCATTGTGGTGGTCTGTTCCATTCCTGTGCTGGCCGCTTATCTGGCCTTTTTGCTGATGCCGGCGCAAGGACGCGCCGGTTTGGGTGAATTCATCAGTCCAGCGCGGCCGGTGGGGGCCCTGGCTGGTGTCACGCTGGACGGCGTGACGCAGCCGCTGGTGTCGCTCCAGGGGCGCTGGTTGCTGGTGTCGGTCGCTGATGGCGGCTGCGATGCACCGTGCCAGCGACAGCTGTTTATTCAACGCCAATTGCGCGCTACGTTGGGCAAGGACCAGGAGCGCGTGGATCGTGTTTGGCTGGTCAGTGATGCTGTGGCGGTGGATCCGGTGTTGCGTGCCGCCATGGGCGATGCCGTGGTGTTGCGGGTGGACCCGCAGGCGCTGCGCGACTGGTTGCAAACGCCCAGCTTGCACGATTATTTATTTGTGGTCGATCCGTTTGGCAACGCCATGATGCGTTTCCCGGCCCAGGTCGATGCTGCGCAGGCCAGTCGCATGCGACGCGATCTGGATCATCTGTTGCGTGCCACGGCTGCCTGGTCGGTTCCTCAACGGTAGTCCGCATGAACGCCCCGAATCTGTATGACCTGGCGCCACTGGCGCCGTTACTGCTGGCGGCAGCGGCTTTGACCTGCGTTGTGGTGCTGGCCTGGTGGTGGCGCCATGGTGCGTCAGACCCGTTGCAGCGCAGCCGCGCCCTGACGCTGCTGACGCTATTTCTGACGTTTGATCTGGTGCTGGCGGGTGCGTTCACCCGCCTGACCGATTCGGGTCTGGGTTGCCCTGACTGGCCAGGTTGCTATGGCAGCGCCAGTCCGCTCGGTGCGCAGGGCCACATTGAGCAGGCCCAGGCCGAGATGCCGACCGGGCCGGTGACGCACTTCAAAGCCTGGGTGGAAATGTTGCATCGCTATCTGGCGATGGCGGTGGGTGGTTTGCTGGTGTTGCAGTCGGTGCTGGCATGGCAGCGCTGGTGGCTGGGCCGCCGCGCGCCGTCCACACTACGGGCGATCAGTCCCTGGTGGTCCAGTGCGGCGCTGGCGTGGGTTTGCGTGCAGGGGGCGTTTGGTGCCTGGACCGTCACCATGAAGCTGTTTCCACTGATCGTCAGCCTGCATTTGCTGGGGGCTTATGGGCTGCTGGCCTTGTTGGTGGTCCAGTTCGCGCTGCAAGGTGCCGCAGCACGCCGATCTTTTCGCACCGCGCCAACCGCTCTGGGCAGGTTGGCCGCACTGGCGCTTGTCGTGGTGGTGGTGCAGGCGATGCTGGGTGCCTGGGTCAGTACCAACTACGCTGTGCTGGCGTGCACCGAAGTGCCGATGTGCCAAGGACAGTGGTGGCCGCCCATGGATTTTTCCAACGGATTTGCGCTGTGGCGTCCGTTAGGCAGCACGGCGCAGGGCGACATTCTGACTTTTCAGGCACTGACAGCGATTCATTTTGTGCACCGTCTGTTCGCGATGGTGGCTTGCGTCGTATTGTTGCTGTTGCTGTATCGGATGCGCCAGCAGCAGCAACAGCAACTCCAACAGCGCCTGCAGTTGCCTGCGCGCTGGCTGGGCGCGCTGTTGTTGGCACAATTGGCTACCGGCGTGAGCAATGTCGTGCTGGATTGGCCTTTGCTGGCGGCGCTGCTGCATACGGCCGGCGCTGGCGCTCTGATTGGGTTGCTGACCTGGATATGGCTGCAATGCGCGTGTGCTGATGGCCTGCCAGAGGCGCATGCCAACCGCGCTAACGGCGCCCGTGGCACCGGTGGCGCAAGTGGAGTTGGTGGCACGGGCTGTACGACGGAGACC
>Ga0316222_1002656_pt1 | contig 18695 bp, 18 predicted proteins | sample TBH18011metaG_FD_206008 | JGI IMG/M metagenome (GOLD analysis project Ga0316222, IMG submission 206008) | Freshwater microbial communities from Trout Bog Lake, Wisconsin, USA - TBH18011 | ecosystem: Environmental > Aquatic > Freshwater > Lake > Hypolimnion/Profundal zone | place: USA: Wisconsin...
CCGCCACCGCCCGCCCCCCCCGGCGGCAACGCCGGGGCCTCATTGAAGCCCGAAGGCCGGGGCTGCCGTGATCGCCTGTGTGGACCCCCCCCCGGCGGCAACGCCGGGGCCTCATTGAAGCCCGGCAGGCGTGGTCAACTTGCCGAACCGCCCCTGCCCCCCCCCGGCGGCAACGCCGGGGCCTCATTGAAGCTTCGCTTCTGGCGCCGGACGTAGACATCTACGGGATCCCCCCCCGGCGGCAACGCCGGGGCCTCATTGAAGCAGTTTGAGGTATCCCGTGCCATCCTGTCGCCATTGCGCCCCCCCCGGCGGCAACGCCGGGGCCTCATTGAAGCGACAACGAAGCCATCGCCAGAATGGACGGAACGCACCCCCCCCGGCGGCAACGCCGGGGCCTCATTGAAGCCGACCAAGGGGTGTCGGCGATCCGCAATGGCGACAGCCCCCCCCGGCGGCAACGCCGGGGCCTCATTGAAGCAGGATTGCTCATATTACGCCCCCCATGCCTTACAGGCCCCCCCCGGCGGCAACGCCGGGGCCTCATTGAAGCAGAACCAAGTTGATGGGGCGAAGTGTCGTGCCCTGCGGAGCCCCCCCCGGCGGCAACGCCGGGGCCTCATTGAAGCCGCAGTGGTCTTCCAGCTGTTCGAAAAGCACTCCCACCCCCCCCCGGCGGCAACGCCGGGGCCTCATTGAAGCCGTAGCATCGGGCAAAGGCGGCGCACTGTTCGCGTCCCCCCCCCGGCGGCAACGCCGGGGCCTCATTGAAGCCATGGTAGGCAAGCGCCGCATTCTTCTCAATTTCTCCCCCCCCCGGCGGCAACGCCGGGGCCTCATTGAAGCTACGTAATAGAATAGAGGGATCAGCCGGCGATATCGTCCCAGGGGTTGTGATCGTGGCCGGCGGTCTCGGGCATCGTCACCCGCGAGCGCGACGCCGGGGTGAACCCCATCTCGGTTTCGTAGCCCTTCATCTCCGTCGCCAGATCGCGGATCACATCCATCAGCGGCGACCGGCGCAGGGTGCCGTTGGGGGTCTTGATCAGCATCCCCGACACCCCGGCGCGGTTGATCTTGCCCAGCGCCTCGCGATAGAGGGCGGCGCAGTTGGCCCAGCGTTCCAGCACGGCGGCGTCGAGCGCCGACAGCAGCCCCGGCGGCGCGTTGGTGACGGCGTAGCGCCACGCATCCTTGGCCGTTTCCGCCATGTAGTCGGGCGGGTCGCCCAGGAACCCGCCGGGACGGGGCTCGCGCGGGTTGGTTCGGCACGCCTGCAGGGTGCCTTTGATTCTTTTGATTTCCGTCGGCAGGCGCTTTCGGCCCGCACCGGCTCGTGATCCGCCTCTGGGCATTGATTTTCCTCGGGAATTTGACGTTTGATTTGGCGCGGCACCGGATGCGTTGCCTGCGCAAGACAAAATTCACGACCGCGTTGTAATCACTGGCGTTTTCGTTCTTTGATTTCCCGGCGATGCGGGCCGATCGCCCGCCTCGAAAGTGGCACAATGCCTTGTCACAGCTTGTGTTTTCGGCATTTCCCGCCGAATCATGTGTTTGATTTTGCACGCGCAAAAATTTGACCAGGCATGCGCATTGCGATGTCGATCTTCCAGAAAACAGATCCCCCCCCACCCCCTCCGGGGCAAACCTCCAGGGTCAAACGCACATCACAGGCGGCAGCCCCCAATTTTTGACATTGGACAGTATATCAAGGCGTCGCAGGTGTTTCATCAGGAATGCGATGGCTGTGACGCAGACAACAGGCCACGGTCCCGGCGTGGTGGGTTTGGTTGCTTTGGTGGGTTCGTTTCAGCCCGCTTATATAAACTGTCAAACATGTTTTTGTTTTTCTCTGTGTCGATGGATGTGTCTTTCTCAAAGAAAAAATATCTCTCTGACAGTTTCCTGCGGGGTATGGCAACAAACCCACCAAAGCAACCAAACCCACCACGGGGATCAACGCGCTCATGATCCCCGAACCGAATACCCCAGGCTTTCGTACCCCCTGATCCGCTTGCCGCCCATGCGCGCCAGAACCGGGACGCAATCATCGACGTAATCGTAGACGATCACCTCCCGCTTTGCCGGGTGGAGGCGGTGCAGGCGGCCGGCATATTGAGCCAGCGTGCCGCGCCACGCGATCGGCATGGTCAGGAACAACGTGTCGAGCCGGGCGTCGTCGAAGCCTTCGCCGATGTAGCGGCCGGTGGCGATCAGCACCCGCTCCTCGGTGTCGGCGATCGCGTCCAGCCGCTCGGCAACCGCGCGCCGCGCCTTTACTCCCAAGCCGCCATGCAGCACGACCACGTTGCGGGCGAAGCGCGATAGCTGTTCGGCCAGCAGCAGGGCGTGTTCCTTGCGCTCGGTCAGGATCACCGGGGAGCGTCCGGCCTCCAGCGACTTCAGCACGTCGTCGGAGATCATGGCGTTGCGGGCATCGTCCCTGGCCAGGGCATTGTAGAGTTCCTGGATCGCCGGGCGGTCGGCATCCATCCCCGATGGCAGCGTGAAGCTGGTGTGGCGGAGAACAACCCGATGCCCGAAGGGGCGCTGGGCCGCCTGCCGTTTGGCATCGACCCGGAACCGCACCGGGCCGCACTGCATGAAGATGATCGGGTGGTGCCCATCCTTGCGGGCGACCGTCGCCGATAGGCCGAGGACGTATTTCGCCTTGCAGCGCCGCGCCACCGCCTCGAAGCTGACCGCCGACAGATGGTGGCATTCGTCGATCACCAGATGGCCGTAATCGCCGACGATGTCATCGACCTCGCCCTTGCGGGCCAAGCTCTGAATGACCGCGACATCGACGATGCCGGTGGGCTTGCGTTTGCCGCCGCCAATCTGGCCGATGGATTTGGGCGGAAGATCGAGGAAGCTGGAGAGCCGGGCGATCCACTGGTCGAGGAGTTGCCGACGATGCACCAGGACCAGCGTATTGGTCTTGCGGGCGGCGATGGCATAAGCGGCGACCACGGTTTTGCCGAACGCCGTGGTCGCGGCCAGCACCCCGGTATCGTGGCGCAGCAGGGCATCGGCCGCCGCCTGCTGTTCCAGCGTCAGGGTCCCCACAAAGGAGGTTCCGACGGGGCGGCCGGCATGGCGTTCGTCGCGACATTGGATGCCGATCCCCAACGAGGTGAGCAGGGCTTCCGCCTGATCACGGCAGCCTCGGGGCAGGGCGACGTGATGCGACAGCAACTCGGCGCAGCCGATGATCCGGGGTGTTCCGAAGGTCGGTAGGCGCATGGCCTGGGCGCTGTAGAACTCCGGATTCTGGAACGCGGCCAGACGGACGAGGCGATTGACCAGAGCGGGGGGAAGGGCGGTGCGGTCGATGTAAACCTGATCGCCCAGCACCATGTCCACCTCTTCAGGCACGGGGCCGCTGACCGGGCTTTCCGGTTTGCGCCGGGATGGCGGCGCCAGCCAGGGCTCCTCGTCGTCATCATCCAGCGGCAGCCGCACGCCCAGGATGCGCCCTTGGCGGCTCGCCTCCTCGGTCAGGGCGGACACTTCCGCCAGCGTCATTCTGCGAACCCCGGATAGGTACTGCCACTGGTCGGGATGGGGTTCGAATTCGTCATCAAGGAAGACGCTGTTGCCGGCCTCGCGCGGGCGGTGCTGCAAAGGCAGGGCGATCAGGTTGCCGAAGCCGCCGGCCGGCATGGTGTCCTGGTTGGGGAAGAAGCGGTCGTAGGACTCGAAGCCGAGATCGGGCGCGCGCTCCATGGTCTCGGTCAGGATGTGCGCCCCCAAGCGACGGGCCAACCCGGCGGGAACCGGCTCGGCGAAGAATATCCAGACGTGCCCGCCGTTGCCGGATCGGGACCGCTCCACCGCCGCCGGGATGTTCTTGATCCGGCAGGTTTCCAGGAAGGCGGCGACATCATCCCGCCACGATTTCTTGTCGAAATCGGCGGCGAGGAACCAGCAGGTCTCGTCCGCCAGCATCGGGTATACGCCGATGATGAAATCCCGCCCGTCCGGCCCTTCGCCACGCAGATGCTGGGCGATGACGGCGTCGGTGACGGACAGGAAATTGCGATTGGGGCAGTCTCCGCATTTTACCTTGGGCTTGCCGCAATAGCGCGGCACCCATTCGTTGGCGCAGGCCGGCGAATAGCCCGACTTGCCGCTCTTCGGATTGCTCCAGCGCTTGGGAAAGACATCCTCCCGCCCCCGGAACAGCGTGCGGAACAGGGCGATCTTGGTGGCGGGCGCGGCGGCTCCCGTCATCGTTCCCGAAGGGGAGGGGGCTGGCGGTGCGGCAATCTGGCGTTCCATCTGGAGGGTCAGAAGGCTGGCGAGTCTGTTCTCCAGGGTCACCCGTTCGGCATCAAGCGCGACAAGGCGTTCCCGGATCGCAGTGATTTCGTCGTCTGCCGCGTCGTCCATGGGTCCGGTGATAACGGTCCTCCAGTCTGCCGGCAAGCCCGCGTTCCTGCGGCAACCCTATCAGCGGGAAGGCATGCCGCGCCGGACCTTCGTGGAAGGGGGGCACTGGCGCCACGCGCCACTGATTGGCCTCGTGCGCCCACCATCTCGCCTATCGCGGCGCCGGAATAGGCTCCTCCGGTCCCTGCAATGCGCCCAGCATGGCGTTGGTTGGCGCGTGGCAGGTACTTTGAATATCATGAAAGCCCGATACGCGTGGTATATGCGCATTGTTTGGGCATTAGAACACGCCTACCATGAGGTCACTGGGCGCGAGGAAGGCCCAGACCATAAGGAGGCGAAGATGCCGATCGTGAATCCGAAAGCCCTGATCGAGGCCCGCCAGAAGAAGGGGTGGACCCAACTGGAACTGAGCGAGGCCACCAAGCCGCAAATCAACGTCTCGACCATCTCCAGGCTCGAGCGCGGGAAGTCCGCCCGTGTCCGCGAAAACACTCTCCGGGAGCTAGCCAGGGTGCTCGGCGTCACCGCCGCTCACCTCTGCCCGACTGAGGAGGCCGAGCGCGACGTGGTCAAGCTGGGCATCCACGCGGCCGCTCGAAACGCTCTGACGCTGGTCGCGTTACGCTACGGGGTGCGTCGGGAGCACATCGTCGAGCTGGCACCGCTGCTGTTCTTCCTGGCCGCCGAGCAATGCCTCCAGGAGCGTAAGAAACGCCTAGCAGAGGTGCGCGATGCCGCCGATTCTCTGTTTGACCGTCAAAGCCGGATGCGGCACATCCCGCCGCACTGGCCGGTCGACTCCGGGGCGCTCGACGCCGAGGAGGACTCCATTGAGGTCCGCGACCTGTTTGGCACCAAGGTGCTGGAGAGCGCCGGGCAGTTCATCGGCGACTACTCCGACGACTTCGACGAGGCCAAGGACAACCCATTCGTGTCGCATATCCGCGGTGCCCTGGCCGCTCTGGGGGCGACCGACGAGGACGTCGAAGCAGTGAAGTGGACGCCGGGGCTGTGGCCCCATTACCATATTTGCGCCGAGCAGGCCGGACGCATCGTCGGCGGCGACGTGGATGCCGTGCGCGCCATCCTCTTCGGCTCGGCTGCCCTGCACGAGATGCCGAAGGCGGCGCCGGAGGAGCGGGCGGCGTGGGCCCGCGCCGAGCACGACCGGAAGTTCGGCGACCTGGAAGCATTCCTCGGCGACATCCTCGGCACCGAACCGAAGGGCGACGCCGCCACGGGCGAGGAGGCCGCGCCATGAACGCACAGATTCTCGAACTGACGGCGCACGCGTCCGCCCGCATGGCGCAGCGTGGCATCGCTGGCGGCGACCTGGAACTGGTCCGCTGGATCGGGACCGAGGTCGAAGGCGGTTACATCGTGCGCGAGAAGGACGTCCAGGCGCTTGAGCGCGAACTGAAGCACCTGCGGGATCAGGCCCGTCGTCTGGTCGGCAAGCGGGTCGTGATCGACGGCGACGTGGTGGTGACCGCTTACCACGCCAGCCATGTCAAGGAGAGGCGGCTGCTGCGCGGGGCCGAGGCCCGCTCGTTCAGGGAGTGACCACGATGAGCTTGGCAATGATCCCCGTCGCCCCCGACGTGCTGGCCGGCCTGCTGGCACTGCGGCAGACCGACCAGGAGAGCTTCGACGACGTCCTCCGTCGCATCCTGGCGGGCCGCACCACTGCGGCGGAGCAGAAACCGGCCGCCGCCCACCCCGCGATCCGCTACACCCTGCGCGGCGAGGAACATGGCGCCCGCGACGCTACCGAGGCGTTGTTGGCGATCCTGGCCCGCCTGTCCGAAGGTGACGAGCGCTTCTTCGAGGTTTTGGCAGCCAAGGTACAGGGGCGCAGCCGGAGCCATCTCGCGCGCTCTCGGGCCGATGTCTATCCCGACCGCCCCGACTTGGCGAAGTACGTGAAGCAGGCGGCGCCGGGTTGGTTCATCGGCTGCAACATCGCCAATCGCGAAAAGGAGAAGATACTCCGTGCTGCATGCGAGGTGGCGGGCCTGGCCTTCGGCCGCGACCTGTCCATTACCCTGGCCAACGCCTGATCCGCCTATAGGTTGCTAACGGATGTCGAGACGACGGCCGAATTGATCGCCGGCCCTGGAGTTTGACGTTGGATCAGCCCGCAGCGTGGGCAAAGGGGTGGACGTTGGATTCGGCTGGGACGGGTTCAGCCGGGTTGGCGCCCTGTTCCCACAGACGCCAGCGGATGATGCCGGCATGCTGGCCGTCGGCCGCGAGTCGCATGCCGTTAACGATGCGGCCCTGGTTGGCGGCCAGCCACTTGCCCAGCCGTTTGCCGCTGACGGCGCCGCCGTCGCCGGCCACGGCCAGCAGCGCCTCGCGGAAATCGGGGTTGATGAATTCTCCACGGCCATAAAGGCCGGAATGCTGGTCGGTGGCGATGTCGATCACCTCCTTGACCGAGACGCGCCGGGTGCCGACATGGCTGTGCCAAAGCTCGATCACCGAGGTCATGGCTTCCAGCCTGGGATCGGCGCCGCGGATCTGCTCCATGGTCGCGCAGGGGTCGGCCTCGCCCAGCCAGACCAGGGCATCGCGCACCCAGCCGGACCACCCCACGAAGGAACCGAGCGGAACGCTCTGCTGGGGGCGGCCGGCGAGATGGAACGCGCGCAGAATGGTCAGCACCGCAGCTACGTAATCGCCCCGGTTGGTGGCGACCAGGCCCAAGGGATCGCGGTCGAATTCCCGCAGTTCGGGCCGTTCGACTCCGGCGTCGAGGGTGCAGCGGATGGCGCGGCGCGTCATGTCGCCGACCATGGTCAGGTTGTTGCCGGTGGCGAACATCGCAGCCGAACTGGGCACTTCGACGTTGATCGACTTGCCGAGCAGGCGCACCTTGAGCATCGGCTGGGTGAGCGCCTGGCACAGCAATTCGCCGCCGAGGCCGGTTTCGCAATTGTCGATGGAAATCAGCGGGTCGCCGGCGATCAGGGCCGCGCCCAGGCGCTTTTCCATCTCCTCCTCGGTCTTGCCCTGGGCGATGACCGAGGCCGGGCGGCCGGAAGCGATCATGCTGGCGATATCCACCAGCAGCGATTTACCCGATCCGGCGGTGGGGGCGTTGAAGCCGTGCAGCGGCGCGGACGACAGCGAACGGCGAATGGCGGTGGTGAGGATGCCCGACAGCGCCACCGAGCGGTCGGCGTCGGAGACGAACGGAAAGGTCTCGATCAGGCGCTTCAGGTATTCCAATGCCGCCATGCCCTGCTGGCGATCCGGGTTGGCGGGGATGGTGGGAAACGACGCCCCTTGCGGATCGAACAGCAGGCCGGTGGCGGCATCATAGCCGGATCGGTCGAGCAACGAGCCGTCGGGGCGGAGCGTCGGGCAGTTGATGATGCCGGTCAGTACCGGTAGGTGCCACAGGCCGTCGCGGGCCAGATAGGTGTCGGCGATGCGCAGCGGGCAGTCGGTCGACACCCAATCCATGGCGCGGCTGTCGAACCGTTCCCAGTTGGCGGCGAAGGTCATGGCCTCGGCGATGTGGTGGCGGGTGACGGTGATGAGGCGGGGCACGGTGATCTTGCGTCCGTCGGCGATGGTGATGGCCGAGGCGGCGGGGCGCACCACCATACTGCCGCGTTGATAGAGCGGCAGGCGGGCGTTGGTCATCGCCATTTCGCCTTCGCCGACCACGCGGGGCAGATCGCCGGCGGTGATGCGGATGGTTGGGCGGCCCGCGGGCGCAGGCCCGCAATCGTTTAAATCGCCGGCGAAGCCGGCAGGCGGCGCCCAGTCCCGCTTCATGCCCTCGTAGGGATTGGGCCGAGCGGCGCGCAGCCTGGGGGATTTGGGGCGTTGCCAGCCGTTCTGCTTGGCCATCCAGAACAGGGTGCCGACCGAAATGTTGCGCCCCGAAGCAAAGCTGGGCCACTTGTTGGCGGTGGCGGCGGGATCGTTCTTGGACGATTGCGTCGACCAGCTTTCCCACAGGTCGGCCCCATCGGCGCCGAGACCGGCATAGAGGGCGAAGCCGATTTTGATCCACTCGTCGTAGGGCAGATCGTCGTTGGGAATGTGGGCGAGCGCCGAGGCGATCAGGTCACGGTCGGCGGGGGCGCCGGCCGCCGTTGCGGGTAAACCGGCGGCCTTGCGCCCGGCCCGATCGGCGCCCTTGATTTCCGCCCGTGTCCGGGCGCCGAGGGCGCGGAGCGTGCCTTCGGCCTGGGCGACGAAGGCGGCGCATTGCTCGGCGGTGACCACCGGCAGATCGGTGGCGGGCACTTCCAGCGGCGAGCGGTCGGGCCATTGGTAATCGGCACGGGTGTCGGGATGGGTGCCGAAACCCACGAACTGTTGGCCGGTGGCCAGGATCTCCACGCGCACGCTGGTGCCGTCGGGCAGCAGCAGTTCCGGCGTCTGGATCTTGTCGAACGGCTGGGCGGCCCGCGCCACCAGCAGCAGCTTGGGCGCGCGACCAATCCGCTTCAAGGGCGTGTCGCCCAGCATGGCGCGGGCGATGCGTTCGATTTCCGCCGCCGTCTCGGCAACGGGCACGTCGATGTCGATGCCGACGATATTGCCGCAGAGCAGGCCGGTATTGGTACACTCGGGTTGCTTTCTGCCCCACCGCTCGATCTCGGCATCGTCGGCGGTGGCGCAGGTGGTTTCCCAGCCCCGCATCAAGGGCCGCTTGCCGGCGGCCTTGATCGACAGGTGGGCGCCGGACACCGGAACCGGGCGATAGAAGTTGCGCCGCAGGGATCGGCGCAACTCCGCCAGTGCCGTTGTTGGGTCGATGGCGGGGAGACCGTCCGTCATGCGTGCCCCCCGTGAACGGTGGCGAGGATCGTCGGCAGGTCCGGCTGCAAGCTGCGCAGGGCATTGACCCAGGGGATTTCCTGTTCCGGGCGGGTTTCGACGATCACGGTGTTGACGCCGAAGACGGCCGGCATCACCGTCATGGCGGCATAGGCATCGACCGGCGGCGCACTGGATACCACCATCGCGCCGCCGATGACCGAGGCCAGACGGCGCAGGGAATCCTGATGGTAATGCCCCGGTCCGACGGCGCGGTCGGTGTCGTCGCCGATCAGGGCGATGAACGGTCTCGTTGCGGCAGCCAGGACGTCGAGGAAAGAGGCGCCGCTTTGCCCCAGGATCATCAGGCCGAGGCCGTTGTCGCGGGCGGCGAGAAGCAGGGGCACAAGGTGCGGGGCCTCGGAGGCACATCTGGCGATGGCGGCGTCAACCCGCTCGGTCCGGGCGGCGCCGTTCATTTGCGACCTCCGGCGCGAGGCGCTGACGCCTTGCGCTCGACCTGACGTTCGCGATCCAGCAGCCACGCGCGGACGGCCTCGATGCGGTACATCACGCGCTGGCCGATGATCGTGTAGGGGGGTGACTGGCGAAGCTGGCGGTCGCGCTGGGCGGTACGGAGCGAAATGCCGCGCTGGCGGCAGTATTCATCCTCGTCGATGTAGCCGAGGAAGATGTTGCTCTCCGCCGGAAGGGTGGTCAAATCCGTCATCGTCGATTCCTCCTGTGCCAAGCGGCGCAATTCGCCGCGTCACAGACAGGGATGCCGATGACGGGAACCTCGGTAAACGCCCCGAAAATCCCGCTTCTACGATAATTTCGGGGGGTGATTTCGGGGGGCGGCGGGGGCGTTCATCGCCTGGCGATAGTCCTGCCGCAGGCGGTTCTCGATAGTCTTGGCTGTCGGCGCCTGCTTTTCGGGGTGGGTTTCGTGGAACCACTCCTCCAGGAGACGCGATTGCTCGGCCAGGGAGGGGGCAAGGTCGCCAATTTCGGCCCGTCGCTGGAACTCGGCCAGGACCAGGGTGATGTGCTTCTCCGGCCGGCCCGGCGTGCCGGTGACGGCGGGGGGCGGCTCCGGGACGAGGTGATCCGCCGAGGGGACGGGCGAGCCCGCCACCCAGATCCCCTCCGGCGTCGCCCGCCAGCGGGTGTAGGCGTCCTCGGCCTGTTGGCGGCGATCTTCCTGATGGCGCTGCTCGATGACCTCGAAATCCGGGCAGCGTGGCGGCAGATGATCGGACCGATGGCCGAACAGCCGACGAAACCAGCCCGACGGCGCATGCCTCTGGCGGAAGCCGGCCGCTTCGGCACCGCTGATGATCAGGGCATCAATATACTGCACGGGATCAATGGGGCTGGTCGCCACCGGATGAAGACCGGTGTCGGGGTCATGATTCCAGGTCTCGGTGAACGATGTTCCCGCTGCGATGGCTCGGGCCGCCTGCAGCACGTCCAGCGGATCGGGCCGCTGTCCCGACATCCTGTGGAAGCCGGAGGGGACAAAGCTTCCCTCCACCGCCCATTCGCACAAGCGGATCAGCGCCACCAGTCCTTTCCGCTCATCTTTCGTCCACTGCCGGAGCGCCGTGAGAAGGGGGATGGGATCGTCGAAGTCGAACATCGCGGATCATCGGGCGTCGGTCTTGGGCACGAACCGAACCCCCGGCAAGCCATCGAAATGGCGGTCGCAAGTGAGCAGGTCGGCGCCGTGAGCAAGGGCGGTGGCGTAGATGACGGCGTCCGCCGTGGCCAGCCTGTGGCGGGCGGACAGGTCCGCCGCCGACAGGGCGATGGCGGTGTCGAGATCGCCGACGACGCAGGTTTCGGTGAAGGCGATCACTTGGTCGGCCTTGTCCTCGCCGACCTCCCGCGTCAGCCACTTGGCGAGTTCAAGCTGGACGATGGTCGGCACCAGCCAGTCGCCGCGCTCCGGCAATTCCCCGGAGAGAGCGGCGCCGAGAGGCGAGCCGATCAGGCATTCGATCCAGGCCGAGGTATCGACGACGCGCATCAGAACCGATCAGTCCGATCACGATAGTCCTCTGGATTGGCGCCCCGCGCCAGTCCGAAAAGGTCTTCGGGTTTCGGCACGGGCACCAGCAGCACGCCCTCTCCCTTTGGGATAAAGGCGAACACTTGCCCCGCTTCCCAGTGCCGCGCGCTGCGCAGCTTTTTCGGGATGGAGATCTGGAACTTGGTCGAAAGGGTGGCGAGGTCCTTGGCCGGCATGGCAATCTCCCATCGATCAGCAATTGGTAAGACGATAACGCGCGGCGCTACGGATTGAAACCTTACCGGCCGGCCCTATCAGGATGGATCGACGGGCGGGCGTTATGCCGACGCCGTCAGGCCGCTTCCTCGACGCACAGCACCAGACGCCGTCCCAGAAGCGCGAGGGCCTCTTCGATCCGGCCGATCTTGGTGTTGTGGCGCGGATCGGTCATGCGGCGGACCTCGGTTTCGGCCACGCCGAGACGTTGAGCGAGCGCCACGTTGCTTGTTCCGGTCTGGCGCAACGCCATGGTGAGCGCTGCCTTCGCCACCATCAATACGCCCGGGATTACCAGAGGGCGACCGGCGGCGGGCGAAGGATCGGGGATATCCGATCGCTGTTCGATCAGTACCGCGAGCGCCTCTTCCAAGGCGTCGGACGCCTCGTGCAGCGCCTCCTCCCGGCTGGCACCGTCGGTCACGCAGCCGGGTACGTCGGGGACACGGGCCACGACGCGGCCATCCTCGTCAGGTTCGAGGTCGACCGGGAAGGCGAAACGGTTCACATCCATGCGTTCCTCCTCTCAGAATTCGGCTGGATCGACGCCGAGGTCGCTCAACATCGCCCGCAGCAACCCCTTGCCGAGTTCCTTCTTGCGGTCTTTCAGAGTGGTGTAGCGCTCACCCAGGAAGACTGCGGCATGGCTTCCTTTGCCGCGCTTTTCGTCAAGCAGAACCTCCAGCCCGCGTGGACGGCCGTAACGCTTTAGCCGGCGCAGGAATTCATTGCCGTTCACGTCGCCGCCCCCCTTTCTCATGGAATTAGCATCGATCATTTTTGTTCGAGGTTCAAGGGGAATGGAGGGGGAGGCTCATTGGCCGGCGCCACTGGCCGACTCTTCCGGCTTGCGGCCCGCCATGTCGATGGTCTTGCCGACATGGTCGGCGGCGGCCCGCAGCGGTTCGTCGTAGAGGTGGGCGTAGCGCTGGGTCGTCTGCACCTGGGTGTGGCCCAGCATGGCGCCGATCATCGGCAGCGAAACGCCGCCGCTGACCAGAAGCGAGGCGAAAGAATGGCGCAGGTCGTGGATGCGGGCGCCGGTGATGTTGGCCGCCTTGCACACCGCCGCCCACGACCGCTTCACGTCGGTGAGCGGCTGGTCGGGGGAGCGGCCGGGGAAGACGAACGGTCCCTCGGCTGTTTCCCTGATCCGGCGCAGCAGCGTTAAGGTGTTGGCCGACACCGGCACCCGGTGTTCCCGCCGCTGCTTGGTGTGGGCGCTGGGTTTGGTCCACACCCCGGCATCCAGGTCGAACATCTCCCAGGTTGCCCCCAGCACCTCGCTCTTGCGGGCACCGGTCAGCATCAGCATGCGGATGGCGTCGGCCGACGCCGGCTCGTGGTGGGCGGCCAGCGCCGCCGACAGCCGGGACAGTTCCTCGGGCGACAGGTAGCGCTGGCGCTTCTCTTCCGGGTTACGTTGCTGGCCCGAAGCGGGATTCTTCTCGACCCATTCCCAGCGGATCGCCAGGTTGAAGGCGCGGCGCACCACCTCGATGACGCGGTTGGCCCGCACAGGGGTGCCGCGCTGGGTGGTGATGTCGCGGTGCAGCGCCTCAATGTCGCTGTGGGTGACGTCCGCCACCTTGTGCTTGCCCAGAGTGGGCAGCACCAGCTTTTCCCACATCATGGTTTCGTCGGCCTGAGAACGGGCCGCCTTGCGCGGCAGGTGGTCGCGCTTGTAGCGGTCCCACAGGTCACACATGGTGGGGGCGGCGCGGTCGGTGTGGCGCTCGCCCATCGGGTCGCGGCCGAGGTCAACTTCCCGTTTCAGGTTGCCGGCTTCGGTGCGGGCGGCGGCCACCGACCAGTCGGGATAGCTGCCGATGGTGATTCGCCGCTGGCGTCCGCCGGCACGGTAGTCGAGGATGAATGACTTGGCGCCGCGATTGGTGACGCGCAGGCCGAACCCCTTGACGTCGGCGTCCCAGGCGATGACCTGGGGGCGGTCGCCCGCGCTGGTCCGTTTGACGATGGCATCGGTAAGACGTTCCGACATGGGCTTTTCCTGTCAACACTATGTCAACACACCGTATGGTGCCCCTTGGCGGTACGTTGCGTCGATTTACAGAGGCCGTCAACGGAAAAGCGCGGAAATGCAGGGGGTACAGGGCATGCTTTGGATTTGTGTCAACAAATCAATGCCCTAGATATAGAGCATCCTATGTCTCATAACCTGAAGGCCGCAGGTTCAAATCCTGCCCCCGCAACCATTGACCGCGAAATCCGCCGCAGCCCCCAAGGCTGCGGCGGTTTCGTTTGTGGCAGCCCGTAGCAATTCCATGATCCGGCCCTCCAGCGTCACCACGTGATCGCCGGCTGCCTCGTCCCAATGAACCACGATCCGGTCGATCAGATTGCGGATGGCATCGGCCGCTTCCAGCCGGCTGCCGGGGTCGTTGAGCGAAGAGGTCAGCGCGTCCACCTGGGCGGCATAGACCTCGGCTAGATCATCGGGGATGGTGGGCGCCGCCTGGCTGGCGCTCTGGAAATCACGGGCGAGCTTGTCCTTGCGCGCCTCCAGCGTTTCCAACTCGGACTTGGTGCTGCTGGTGAAGATCCCAGCCTTGATCGCCGTCATGATATTGGCGAGCTCCTTCTCGGTCTGGGCCTGTGACGCGCGCAGTCGGGCCAGCGTCTCCTGTCGGCTGGCATCAAGGTCCCGCTGGTGGATCTGGTAGCGCCGGATGAAGTCGGCCACCGCCTCGGGCTGCATCAGGTGGTGGCGCAGGCCGTCCAGGACAATGCGCTCCAGCTTCTCCATGCTGATTCCGGGAATGCCCTTGCAGACCGACTTGCCCTTGCTCTTGTTGGATGAGCAGAACAGCCGCTTGGGTTTGGACCCGCCGATGTTAAGAGTGCCGCCACAGCAGCCGCACCGCGTCAAGCCGGACAGCAGGTAGGTGGGGCGCCGGTTGGTGCGGTTCGCCCCGCCAGCGTCCTCGCCCTCGATCCGGTTGGCGTCACGCCGGGCGTCCAGCTTGGCCTGGCGCTCCTTGACGGCCTGCCACAGCGCATCATCGACGATTCGCAGCTGCGGCACCTGGACGATCTTCCATTCGCTCTCGGGGTTGAGGCGGCTTTCGCGCTTCTTCGTGCCCGGCACATTGATGTAGCGCAGCTTGTTCCAGACCCGGCGCCCGACATACAGCTCGTTATTCAGAATGCCAACGCCGCGATCTCTGTTGCCGTTCACGGTGGTGGCCTGCCAGACCCGTGGCTTGCCATTGTGGTCCAGCGGGCCTTTGACCATGGGCGGCGTGACACCCTCGGAATTCAAGGTGTCGACAATGGCGAAGGGGGAGAGACCGCGCGCATAATCGATAAAGATGCGCCGGATGATCGCCGCCTCTTCCGGCACGATCTCCAGCTCGCCCGTCATAGGCTGGCCATTGGGATGCTTGGGCACCCGGTAACCATAGGACCGTCCCCCCGCCGATTTTCCGTCATTGATGACGGACGTCAGGCCCCGGTGGGTGCCGTCAGACAGGCTATCCAGGAAGCTGGCATTGATCGCCCCATACATGGCCACATGCATGCGGCTGATGTCGCCCTCCTGCATGGTATGCAGTTTGACATTATGGTAGAGGCAGGTGTCGTAGAAGTCGCCAAGAGTGCCCTGGCGCCGGGTCAATCGGCTCAGGGATTCGGTGAGAATGACATCAATCTCCCGCTTCTCGACGGCGGCCTGCAAGGCCATGTAGCCGGGCCGTTTGTCATCCTTGCCCGAGATCGCCTCATCGGTGAGCCGATGTACCACCGTCCAGCCGTTGGCCACCGCCCGCTCCTCGCATTGGCGAAGCTGATCCTCGGCGCTCGATGCATTCTGGCGCGAGCTGCTGAACCGTCCATACAGGGCGGCGCGGGGCGAAATCTTGGCGGGAATCGTCATGGCGTTTTCTTGCCCTTCTTCCGGGAAGGGGCCGCCGGATCGGCGGGCCGTGACGGATCATCCTCCGACAGAACCGTTTCTGTAGCAACTGGATCTTTGGCGGGGGCGGGTGGCGGCGCCACCGTTTGCGGACTGGACGACGTCACCTCGGCCTGGGCTTTCACCGTCTTGGCATCACCCTCCGCCGGTTTGTCATTTTCCGCCTGCGAAGGCGGGGTGGGGGGCGTGGTGGAAAAAGTATCCCCCTTGCGGCCGCTTCCCTTTCCGACCAGGAACAGCTTTTGCGTTTCGGAAAGCTCCGTCATGCGTTTTCGCAATTGCTGTTTGATAGCAGCGGTCGCACCGGGAATCTTGGCCATAATATTCCGGACGGTGATGGCCTCCTTGGCCTGCTCCATGCTCAGGATCATCGACAGGACATCCATTGTCTTTAGCCCCGTCTCCGCCTTCTCCAGCTTCTTAACCTCGCTCTGGGCTTTACGGTCACGTTTGGATGGTGCTTCCGGCCTTATCGGCGGCTCGTTTGTCACTGTCGGAAAAATGCCCCGTCGCTTTCCCGAAAGGCTCTGTTCCTTGAAATGCAGGTAGATGGGTTTGATCGCAGGTGCCTCGCGTTGCTTGGTGACAACCATTTCCGAGATGTCATTCGAGCCCTGCGGTGACAGGTAGACAACGGTGTCCATGCCGGCTTCAAGGGCCGATGAACCTCTGGCACCAAGGATGTTCTGGATGTTGCCCTTGCCTTCGTGATGGACCAACAGGATCGAGCAGCCGATCTGGTTGACGAGGTCCAGTGCCCCATCGATGAATTTCTGCATGTCCCGCGTCTCGTTTTCAGAGCCATCCATGAAAAACACGAGCGGGTCCATGACAAGCAGAGACAGGCCGGTTTGACGAGAACTGGTGCCTTCGTCTGGCTTTGGGAATTCCTTTTTCAGAAGCTGGATCAGCTCGGCCCGATCCCCGTCGCTATCCAGAGGAAAACGTCTCTGGCCGAACACCAGCCAGTCGATACCTTCCGCTTCGAGCTTGGCTGTTCCGGCTGTTTCTTCAAGGCCCACATGCTCAATCCAGCCACGCAGGCGCCGCCCCAATCCAGCAGGTCGTTCCGCCAGCAGATAGGCGACACGCCCTTTTGAAGCCGCCTTGCCCTGCCACTTGGTTCCGGTGGCGATGCAGCAGGCCCAATCCAGCGCCAGGAAGGTCTTGCCCTGACCGCGTTTGCCGTAAAGGCAGATCAGGCTTCCGGCCGGCAGAATTTCATCGATCAGCCAGGATGGCATGACCTCTGGCAACTCCCTGAAGGGAAGCCACTGAAAGGGGGCGGCCAGCGGCTTGGATGTGGTGGGGGGAGGGGCGTCTCGTTTCATTTTTGGCAGACCTTTATCTACTGGCTAGAAATGATACGCGAAACACAAACACTAGACTATCTCCCCGTCCCGCCTTCGTCGGGACGGGAATCCCAGGAGGCCCGTCGTGTTCATCCAGGCATGGCGACGGGCCGACTCTTTTTGTGCCCGATCCCGTGGAACACCGGATCGGGCTTGATGCACACGCGCGTGCGCATGGAAGGAGAATGACGGGCGCGTCTCGGCCACCTGGCGGAATGCCGATCCGCGCCCTAGGGAAGAGATCAGCGCATCCGAATCCTGCTCGGAGATGACGCGCCAAGAAGGATGGACGCGATGAGCTCACCAGACGGCATTCGAGGATGGGCTCGGAAAAGGGGAATAAGGCGAAGGAAATGGATAGGAGCCCTCGGCGGCAGGTTTGGGGCGAACCTGCCGCACGAAGCGCTCCAAGAGAGAGAGACGACGAAGGCGGTGAGGCGACAACCCCGGAGAAGACCGATGAAGCGCTCCACGACCATCCAAGCCGCCAACGAGAACCAGCCCGCAGCCAGTGCAGTCCTTCTGCTGGCGCCCGTCATCGACATTCTGGCTCGGCAGGCGGTGCGGATGGCCAAGCCGGCGAATGACAATCGCCCGGCGGACGCTTCGGCGGACCTCTCCTCCAGCAGCAAGGAACTCGCGCCATGAGCAACATCTTCAACACCGCCGTCGCCGCCATTGCCAGCCCAATCATTGGCCTGTTCCGCCGCAAGGTGGAGACCAAGTTGGTCACCATCCCGCAGGCCGACAACGATAACGGCCTCAAGGCCCGCCTGCGGGGCTCGACGGCCGGAATCTATCGCGTGGGCAACGCAGGCAAGCGTAGCCTCGCCATCCATGTATGCCCGGTTGAGGCCGCCAGGGTCGGCCTCAATGTCGGCGACCGTGTCGCCGTCGAGATGCGTGGCGAGGATTTCATCATCCGCCCGGCGACCAAGCGGGGCGCCACCATCAAGGCAGACAAGAACAGCCTGGTCATCCGCGCGGCCATGTGTGACGCCCCCCTTACCGGGGCTTTCCGCGTCACGCTGTCTCGGATGGACGAAGGTGCCGTGCTGGTTCGCCGTCATGACGGTGGCGATGGCGGTGGTGAACCGGTGCCTTCAGCGGAAGGCGCTTCCGAGAAGTTCCCCATGACCTTCCTGGACGACTTCAAGAGCTTGAAGGGCTTCGCGGGGAAAATGCGCCGCGCATTCCTCATCGCCAATGACAACGAGCAGAAGGCGACGACCTCGGCGGGCGACCAGTGCTACACGCCCATCTTCTTCATCATGGCCATCTTGCGGGCCGCCATGAAGGAGATGTTTGACATCGACTGCTGCTCCATGCAGCCCGATGGGCGCTACGACAGAGGCCTCACTCGGGCCGCAGTCAAGGCGGGGACCTGGCCATCGCCAGTCGACCCGAAGCAGCAGCTCCAGGTCATTGGTTCGGTTCCAGCCAAGCGCCACATGACCAAGGCCGATACCGATATGGGCTCGCTGCTGCTGGCCTGGCTGGGCGAGTTCATCTGGTTGAACCCACCCTACAGCCGCCGGGCCTGGGCGGTGTTCCTCGAGAAGGCGGCGAGGGAAGTGGCGGCCAACCGTGCCGAAATCGTCGTCGCCCTGGTGCCCATGGACACCTACGGCTCGCACATCCGCCACATGTTCGATGAGAACGCCTATCGCATCGAACTGTCCGAACGGTTGCCCTTCTTCATGAAGCGCAAGGTGCGCCCGAATGGCACCGTCGATGAGAACGTCATCGAGACCATCAAGGGCAACAGCCTGGTCGTCTTCGGCAAGGGCACCAAGACCAGGGACTTCCTCATCCGCCTGGTCGGCGAACTGCTGGCCATCGGCTTCATCACCGAGGAGCAGGCCCGTCATTATCGCCAAGTCTACGCGGTGTGGCCGAACCTGCAAATGGCAGCGTGAGGGAAACGGGCCGGGGC
>Ga0316222_1002657_pt1 | contig 18695 bp, 20 predicted proteins | sample TBH18011metaG_FD_206008 | JGI IMG/M metagenome (GOLD analysis project Ga0316222, IMG submission 206008) | Freshwater microbial communities from Trout Bog Lake, Wisconsin, USA - TBH18011 | ecosystem: Environmental > Aquatic > Freshwater > Lake > Hypolimnion/Profundal zone | place: USA: Wisconsin...
TGAATGATTTCAATCGAGGCCGCGCCGCCATCCTGGTTGTAGATGGCCAGCGTGCTGTTCTTGACTTCGAGCGTGGCAGCAAACGGAAACACCAGCAGCTGCATGATGACCGGCATGATCAGCATGCGCCGGCTTTCAGGCGTGCTGAACAGGGCCTGCAGTTCTTTTTTGATCAAGGTAATCAGTGCGTGCATCATTCGTCCAGCCTTCTTGCGGTTTTCAGTGCCGTCAGCCCCAGCCAGAACAGCGCCGACACCAGCAGGAAGGCACTGTTGACCAGGATGACGTGCCAGACATCGCCGGCCTGAAACAGGGTTTGCAGCGCGCTGACAAAATAGCGCGCCGGTATCAGATAACTGATGCCCTGAATCGGGAGCGGCATGCTGGCAATTTCAAACACAAAGCCGGACAGCATGGTGGCCGGCAAAAATGCCACGATCAGTGCCGTCTGGGCGGCAACAAACTGGTTGCGGGTTACGGTCGACACAAACAGGCCGAGCCCGAGTCCGCTGCCCAGAAACAGACTGCTGACAATAAACAGAATCCAGAACGATCCATGCAGCGGCACGTCCAGCAGCAGCGTTGTGACCAGCACGCACAGTGTCATGGCCACCATACCCAGCACGTAATACGGCAGAATTTTTGACAGCAGCAATTCGGTTTTGGTCACGCTGGTCGACAGCAGTGCTTCCATGGTGCCGCGCTCCCATTCGCGCGCCACGACCAGCGACGTCAGCAGCGCGCCGATCACGGTCATGATCACCGAGATCGAACCCGGTACCAGAAAATTGCGGCTGACCGTGGTCGGATTAAACCAGTAACGCGGCTCCATGGTGCTCAAGGCATTCACGGGCAGTCCCTGATCCAGCGTGCGCTGCTCCTGCCAGACCTGCAGGCAGCCTTCCAGATAGCTGGATAAAAAATTGGCCGTGTTCGGTTCGGCCCCGTCGGTGAGCAACTGCAGTGCGGCGCTTTCGCGATGATTTTTGACCTTGCCTGAAAAATCCGAACCGATCACCAGCATGCCGCGCACCCTGCCGGTTTGCAGCATCTCCAGCATGGCGCTGCGCGACGTGCCGCTTTCCACTTCCAGAAACGGCGAGCCTTTGAGGACATCGGCAAAACGCACGGCTTCAGCACCCTGGTCCTCCATGACCAGACCAAGACGCACCTTGTTGGTATCGAGATTGATACCGTAGCCGAAAATGAACAGCAGCACGACCGGCAGGACGAAGGCGATCAGTATGCTGCTCGGGTCGCGCACGATCTGGTAACTCTCTTTTTTGCACAGCGCCACCAGATGGCGCAGGCTGACCTGATGAGGCTTCATGGCGCTGCCTTTGTGGTGCTGTCATCGGATTCAACCAGGCGGATAAAGGTCTCTTCCATGCTGATGTCGGTTTCGCCTTCCTTGCTGGCCAACAGCTTGAGTTCGTCGGGGGTACCGGCAGCAATGGTGCGGCCACGGTAAATCAGGGCAATCCGGTCGCAGTATTCGGCTTCGTCCATGAAGTGGGTGGTGACCATGACAGTCACGCCCTTGTCGACCAGGCCATTGATGTGGGTCCAGAATTCACGCCGCGTGATCGGATCGACGCCCGAAGTCGGTTCATCCAGAAACAGGATCGGTGGATGATGCATGATGGCGCAGGACAGCGCCAGGCGCTGCTTGAAGCCAAGGGGCAGGGTGCCGGCCTGGGTTTTCAGGTAGGGTTCCAGATTGAACACGCGCACCATGTCGGCGATCATTTCTTTTTGCGCCGTGCCGCGCAAACCGTAGATGCCAGAGAAGAAATCCAGATTCTGTTCAACATTCAGATTGCCGTACAGCGCAAATTTTTGCGCCATATAACCGAGTTGCGCGCGCGCCTGACTGGCGCTGGTTTTCAGATCGATGCCCATCACTCTGGCCTGCCCGCTGGTAGGGCGCAGCAGCCCGCACATCATTTTGAACGTGGTGGATTTGCCGGCACCGTTCGGTCCGAGCAAACCGAAAATCTCGCCGCGTTTGACTTTGAAATCGACATGATCGGTCGCCACAAAATCGCCAAATACACGCGTGAGCTGGGTGGCTTCGATCACGGCCATCTGATCGATGGCCGGGTCCAGCCGGGCCGGTGGCATGTGTTCGGCCAGCACGGAAGTGCCGCCCGGACCGCCCCCCAGAATATCGATGAAGGCATCTTCCAGACAGGGTTTGACCTCAACAAAATGGGCGTCGCTGCCGGCATTCAGGCTGGCCAGATCGGGCAGCACGCCGGCGGTTTTCAGTACCAGGCGCAGTGCATGACCCTGGATGACACCATCGATGATTTCAGGGCAGTGCAAAGCGGTTTTCAGTACCGCGCGTTTATTGGTGCTGATTTGACGCAGCTGCATGCTGCGACCGCGCATGGTATCGATGATGTCATGGGGCGGACCGTTGAATTTGAGCAGACCTTCGCTCATGAGCAATACGTCGCTGCACAGTTCGGCTTCATCCAGATACGAAGTGCTCCAGATGACGGTAATGCCGTCGTGCGCCAGTTCACCCACCATTTTCCATAATTCGCGCCGCGAAATCGGATCGACCCCGACGCTCGGTTCATCGAGCAGCAAGACTTTCGGTGCGCCCAGCAGGGTGCAGGCCAGGCCCAGTTTTTGTTTCATGCCGCCAGACAGTTTGCCGGCCGGCCGGTCGGTGAAGCGCGCCAGATCGGTGAAGGTCAGCAGTTGCTCAAAACTGGCGCTGCGTTTTTCACCGGTCAGGTCACACAGATCGGCATACAGGTTCAGATTTTCCTGTACGGTCAGATCTTCATACAGTCCGAATTTCTGCGGCATGTAGCCGAGCTGGGGACGCAGCATGGCGGCCTGCCTGACCGGATCGAGATTTTCCACAAGAATCGTACCGCTGCTGGCCTTGAGCAGGCCGGCGATGAGTCGGATCAGCGTGGTCTTGCCGGAACCGTCCGGTCCGACGATGCCGGTGATCGTGCCACGTCGGATCTGTGCGCTGATGCCGGCCAGAGCCGGTTTGCCGTCAAACTGATGGTGCAGATCAGTCAGGGCAATGGCGCAGTCTGCGCAAAGGGTGGACAGTGTCATTAGTGGACGGTGGCAATCCGCACGGTCACAGGCATGCCTTGCCTTAACTGCGAATCCGGCCGGTCAATGACGATGCGCAGGCGGTAGACGAGGGCGGTGCGCAGATCGGTGGTCTCGACATTTTTCGGTGTGAATTCGGAAGTGGGCGAGACGAAGCCGACTGTGCCTGGATACGGTTCCTTCCTCGCATCGGTATACACGCTGACCTTGGTGCCGGGTGCAACCTTGCCCAGATCGGGTTCGTCCACGTAGGCGCGCACCCAGACCGGATCGGTCAGTGACAGGGTCAGCACGGTGCTGCCGGCAGACAGCATGGTGCCGGGCTCAACGGCCCGGGTCAGGATGATGCCGGCGGACGGGGCTGTGAGCACCGTGTCGGCCAGTTGCAAGGAGGCGTTGTCCAGTTGCGCCTGAGCGCGCTGGTAGTTGGCCTCGACTTCGGCAATTTCTTCCTTGCGGTAACCGCTGCTGAGTTCCTTGTATTGCTGGCTTGCGGCTTCGACCTGGGAGGTACTTTGGTCATAAGCCGATTGCGCTTCATCCAGCAGACGCTGTGAGGCTGCGCCGCTGCCGCTCAGTTGCTTTTGACGCTGCAGCAGTTGTGACGCGTTCAATTGCGCAGCCAGCCGGGCCGTGAGTGTGGCTTTGGCCTGCTGGATATCTTCTTTGCGGTAACCTTTTTTGTACAGGCTGTGATGCGCGCCCAGTGCGGCATGATTGGCTTTGGCATCGGCGAGCGCGATCTCGTACGGCTGATTATCCAGTTCGCCCAGCACATCGCCGGCCAGGACCTGCGCACCTTCATCGACTTTCAGGGATTTCAGCCGGCCGGCGACCCGGAACGACATGTTCACCTGGCGGATATCAACGTTGCCGGAAACAGTCAGGTCGGCAGATTGCGGTTTTCGGAAGTAGAAATAGACAGCTGCGGCAACCAGTGCGATCAATATCAAAACGATGGCCAGTCTTTTTTTATTCATGGTGTGGTTCCTGTGAAATATTCAGTTTAGGTTATACACCACGATCGCATATTGGTTTGTATCAAATCAGTTAAAAAAATAACGGGTCAGGGCAGTGACAGTCAGTCCCAGCACGGCGCAGCCCAGCAGCACTTCCATCATTTTCCTTTTAAACAGAAACAGGGCCAGCACGGCCGCTGTTGTCAGTGCAGCCGAAATCAGGTCAAACCGTCCACTGAAGCCATTTGGCCAGAGCACATGGCCGGCAAAAAACAGCGTCAAATTCAGAATGACACCGACCACAGCGGCGGTAATGGCGCTCAGTGGTGCAGTGAAGTTCAGATTGTTGTGCGTGGTTTCAATCAGTGGCGCACCGGCAAAGATGAACAGGAACGAGGGCAGAAAGGTAAACCAGGTCACCAGCAGCGCGGCCAGGGCGCCACCGGCAAACAGCAGGTCGGCTCCGCACACCGCTTTGGTATACCCGCCGACAAAGCCGACAAAGGCCACCACCATGATTAACGGTCCGGGCGTGGTTTCACCCAGCGCCAGGCCATCCATCATCTGCGGTGCACTCAGCCAGCCGTATTGCCCGACCGCGCCCTGTACCACATATGGCAATACCGCATACGCGCCACCAAAAGTGACCAGCGCAGCCTTGGTGAAAAACCAGCCCATCTGGGTGAGTGTGCCATGCCAGCCCTGCAGTGCAATCAGCAGGGCCATAGGCAGCAGCCACAGCAACGCACCACTGCAGGCGATCAGAATCAGCTTTTTCCAGCTGAACAGCGCATGCGGTGGCGTCGGAGTATGGTCATCGATGATGGCGCGGCCATCAGTGGGCTGGGCGCTGGAGTGCGCTGAGCTCATGTGAAAATAAGCCGGGGCAAGACGGCCACCGATGAAACCGATCAGTGCGGCACTCAGGATGATGACCGGAAACGGTAAATTGAAAATCAGCAGAGCCAGCAGTGCCAGTGCAGCGATCAGCCACAGCCAGATATTATTCAGTGCGCGTGAACCGATGCGGTGTGCGGCCTGCAGCACGATGGCTGTCACGGCCGGTTTGATGCCGTAAAAAATACCGGCGATGAGTGTTGTGTCGCCAAACGCGATGTAAGCCCACGACAGGCCGATCAGAATAAACAGCGAAGGCAGAACAAATAAAACGCCGGCGATGATGCCGCCCCAGGTCTTGTGCATCAGCCAGCCGATATAGGTGGCCAGCTGCTGCGCTTCCGGACCAGGCAGCACCATGCAGAAATTCAGTGCGTGTAAAAAACGCTTCTCGGAGATCCAGCGCCGCCGCTCCACCAGTTCCTGATGCATGATGGCGATCTGACCGGCCGGTCCGCCAAAACTGATAAAACCCAGTTTCAGCCAGAACAGGCAGGCATCCCGGAACGAAATCTGTGCAGTGCTGCGGTCTTCCGGGCGGTCGGTCATTGATGGCAGGCAGGTTGTTAACGTTACGGCACTATAAATTGAGATGCGCTTGCCGTAAATAGCCGATGTTGTATCGACCGTCGCAGAATGGTGGTGAAGCAGGTTGAACTGCGTAACACAGAGTGCTGCAGGCTGGGATGCAATCGTAGGCTGGGATGCAATCCCAGCATTTCAACCGTTGATGCTGGGATTACATCCCAGCCTACGACGCATCCCAGCCAACGATTACATCCCAGCCTACGGTATAATCGCGGCAATTTAGCACGACCATTCACTTTTTATATTTTTACCGATGAAAACTTCCCGTTCTGAACGCATTCCCATTCGCGATCATCAATATCATTGTCTGCATTGGGGCAATCCTGATGCCCCCATATTGTTCATGCTGCACGGCTGGATGGATGTCGGTGCTTCATTCCAGTTTGTGGTGGATAGCCTCAGGCAGGACTGGCACGTGATTGCACCGGATCTGCGCGGCTTCGGACTGACAACCGGACCAAAAACGGATACCTACTGGTTTCCCGATTATCTGGCTGATCTGGATGCGTTGCTGTTGCATTACAGTCCCCATGCGCCGGTCAATCTGCTCGGTCACAGCATGGGTGGCAATATCGTGGCGCTGTACGCCGGAATCCGTCCGGAACGCATTGCCAGTCTGATCGTGCTGGAAGGATTTGGCCTGCCCACCACCAAACCTGCACAGGCGCCCGGCCGGTACCGCAAATGGCTGGATGAATTGCGCGATGAGCCAGTGATGAAAAACTATCAGAGCGTTACCGCAGTCGCGCAGCGTTTGCAAAAGACCAATAAGCGTTTGTCGGATGAACGCGCCGCCTTTCTGGCGCCACACTGGTCGCGTGAAAACGGGCAGGGCGAGTGGGAGATACTGGGAGACCCGGCCCATAAAGTGACGAGCCCGGTTTTGTACCGGGTTGAAGAAGTCATGGCCTGCTGGGAAGCAATCAGTGCACCGGTGTTGTGGGTGGAAGCTGCCGACACGGAAATCTGGGAATGGATAGGCGGTCTGGAAAAAGGTCGTGCTGAAGCGGATCGCCGACTGACCTATTTCAAAAATGTTAAGCAGCACCTGATTCAGAATGCCGGACACATGCTGCACCATGATCAGCCGGAAGAACTGGCCCGACTCATAGAACAGTTTTTGTCTCCGCTGTCAGCCTGAAAGGGTACAATGGCTGAGCACCCTAACAACCTGAACCACTATGCTTAACGTCGATCTGCACTGCCATTCCACCGTATCGGACGGATTGCTCACTCCCACCGAAATTGCCACGCGCGCCCATGAGCACGGCGTGAACGTCTGGGCGCTGACCGACCATGACGAAGTAGGCGGCGTGGCGAAGGCCCGTGAAGTGGCCACTGCTCTGGGCATGCGTCATATCGGCGGTGTAGAAGTATCGGTGACCTGGGCTGGTAAAACCATCCATATCGTTGGTCTGAATATTGATGAAACCAATCCGGAACTGGTGCAGGGGCTGTATGACACCCGCAACGGTCGTCAACAGCGCGCCATGCAGATGGCGGACATGCTCTTTGCTGTGGGCATTCCGAATGCCTATGAAGGTGCGCTGACCTATGTCGGCAACCCCGATCTGATTTCACGCACCCACTTTGCCCGTTACATGGTGGAATATGGTTATTGCCGTGACATTGCTGACGTGTTTAAAAATTATCTGGTCGAAGGCAAACCCGGTTATGTCGAGCACCGCTGGGCCAGTCTGGGCAATGCCATCCAGTGGATCAAAGGTGCCGGCGGGCGCGCGGTGGTTGCCCATCCCGGCAGATACGATCTGAGCGCACTGCAGATGTCGGCTTTTCTGGATGAATTCAAACAATTCGGTGGCGTGGGAATCGAAGTGGTTACCGGCAGCCATACGCCGGATCAGTTTGATGAATATGCCAAAGTCGCGCAGCATTACGGTTTTCTGGCTTCGCGCGGATCGGACTTCCATGGTCCCGGCGAATCCATGACCGAACTCGGCGCCTTGCCGCCTCTTGCCTCTAACCTGACACCAGTCTGGCATGACTGGTTCTGACCTGATCTGATCTATGCCTATTGAACTCAATAAAGACATCCGCAAAGAAGCCATCGAATCCATAGAGCGTTATTTCCGCGAAAATATGGATGAACCGATCGGTAATTTACAGGCCGGTGCCTTGCTCAATTTTTTTGTCGAAGAAATCGGACCGTCCATTTATAACCGCGCGGTGCAGGATGTACAGGAGCGCCTGCAGCAGCGCGTCATGGAAATCGATTTTGAAGTGCACGAAAAAGAATTTGACTACTGGACCAAACAAAAGAAATCGCGTTGATTTGTTTTCAAATCCATCAAATAACTGCTTGATCAGCATGTTAATTTCGATATTTCCATGAATATGGAAATATAAGCCGCAGCAATGATGTATATCAATGACCCGACAATGCTGGAGCAGCATAATCTGTCTGGTAAAACAATTATTTAACGAGGATGCAGAGATGAACACGATTAAAGTATTTGATCCGGCCATGTGTTGCAGTTCCGGTGTGTGCGGCACTGACGTGGACCAGCAACTGGTGATATTTTCAGCCGATGTTGATTGGGCCAGACAGAATGGCATCAGTCTTGAACGGTTCAATTTATCATCCCAACCCATGATCTTTGCCGATAATGCCATTGTCAGGAATTTTCTTGAACGTTCTGGCGCCGAGGCATTACCACTCATTCTGGTGAACGATGAAATCGCGCTCGCAGGACGTTATCCCAATCGCACTGAATTGTCCCGATGGGCTGGTATCGAACCTGCAGTTACACCGACTGCTGCGCAATGCTGTTCCGGCAGTAAATGCTGCTAAATTCAATCGGACAAATTCATGACCATGCAATTTTTAACGGCACCACCGCGCTACCTGTTTTTCACAGGTAAAGGTGGCGTTGGAAAGACGTCCATTGCCTGTGCAACGGCGATTGAACTGGCCCAGGCCGGCAAGCGTGTTTTATTGGTCAGCACTGATCCTGCATCCAATGTCGGCCAGGTGTTTGGCGTGCGGATCGGCAACACGATCACGGCCATTCCAGCCGTTGTCAACCTGTCGGCCCTGGAAATTGACCCGCAGGCCGCTGCCCAACTTTATCGCAACCGTATTGTCGATCCGGTGCGCGGGAAATTACCTGATGCGGTGGTCAAAGGCATTGAAGAACAACTGTCTGGCGCCTGTACCACTGAAATTGCTGCATTCGATGAGTTCACCGCTTTGCTCACGGATGACAGGTTAACTGCTGGCTATGATCACATCATTTTTGATACCGCACCGACCGGACACACCATTCGATTGTTGCAACTGCCCGGCGCCTGGAGTGGTTTTCTGGAAGAAGGCAAGGGCGATGCCTCCTGCCTTGGGCCACTGGCAGGATTGGAAAAGCAGCGTACGCAATACAAAGACGCAGTACAGGCGCTGGCCAATCCAGAGCGTACCCGGCTGATTCTGGTTGCCAGAGCACAGAAATCAACTTTGCTGGAAGCAGCCAGAACCCATGATGAATTGAAAAGCATAGGCCTGTCTGAGCAATATCTGGTGATTAATGGCGTTTTGCCGGCAAGCGAGGCGTTGGCAGATCCACTTGCTGCAGCGATTTGCGCAAGGGAACAGCGTGCGATTGAAGAATTGCCTGAAATACTGAAGTTGTTGCCCACCGATCAGATCGAACTCAAAGGCTTCAATCTGGTTGGCCTGCAGGCGTTATATCTTTTATTGAAAGCACGCAGTGCAATTTCAGTGCCGACCGAGTTCCAGTCGGTGGACCTCAACGCGCCCAATCTGTCAACGCTGGTAGATGCGATAGCCGAAGATGGGCATGGTCTGGTGATGACCATGGGTAAAGGCGGCGTTGGCAAAACGACGATAGCAGCGGCCATCGCTGTTGAGCTCGCGCAGCGCGGACTGTCGGTTCACCTGACAACATCGGATCCGGCAGCGCATATCAATGAAACATTGAACGGCACATTGGCGAACCTGACTGTCAGCCGGATCGATCCGCACACGGAAATTGAACGGTACCGGCGTCATGTGATGGAAACCAGTGGGGCCAGTCTGGATGAAGCTGGCCGGCATCTGCTGGAAGAGGATTTACGATCTCCTTGCACTGAAGAAATCGCGGTGTTTCAGGCTTTTTCAAGAATCATTCGTGAAGCCGGAAAAAAATTTGTGGTCATGGATACGGCGCCAACCGGACATACCTTGCTGCTGCTGGACGCTACCGGTTCCTACCACCGTGAGGTGGAACGGCAAATGGGCAAAACCAATATGCATTTCACGACACCCATGATGCAACTGCAGGACCCGAAACAAACCAAGGTCCTGCTGGTCACACTGGCCGAAACAACACCGGTTCTGGAAGCAGAAAATCTGCAGACCGATTTGCGCAGGGCAGGCATTGAACCCTGGGCATGGGTCATCAATAACAGCATCGCATTTGCCCATCCACTGTCGCCCTTGTTGCGTCAAAGGGCACACAATGAATTAACGGAAATTGAACGCGTAAAAACTCTGTCAGTTCGATATGCGCTTGTGCCGTTACTCAAGGATGACCCGACAGGTGTCGACCGGTTGCTCATGCTGGCAAAACATGAGGCCAACACGCAGTCAGTGTGACGCAAAGTCACTTGGTGCAACGGTTCCGGCCACTGTGGCATCTTTGGGGCTGGCTGGATAGAGCCAGCAAAACAGCAGGGTTGCAGCGCCGGCACCCAGCAGCTGAGCCACAATAAATCCGGGAGCATCGACCGGACGGATTCCGGCAAACGTGTTGGACGCCGCACGCGCCAGTGTCACGGCCGGATTGGCAAACGACGTCGAAGAAGTAAACCAGTAAGCCGACGTGATGTAGGCGGCCACCGCAAAAGGAGTCACAGCGGGTCTGCTGCGTGAACACCCGATGATCACCGCGATCAGTCCAAAGGTGGCAACGAATTCACTCCACCATTGTGCAATGCCGGTACGCACGTGTTCAGACGCAAAAAACAGCGGATCCTGAAACATGACATGGGCTGCTGCAACGCCGGCGTAGGCACCGGCAATCTGAACCAGAATGTACGGCAGCACCTCAGAGCGCGGCATATTGTTTTGCCACGCTTCTGACAGGGTGACTGCGGGGTTGAAGTGCGCGCCTGAAATTGTACCCAGCATCAGAATCAGCGCCAGCAGGCCGGCTCCGGTTGCGATTGTATTTGCTAACAACGCCACTGCGACGTTCCCGCCCGAGAGCCGTTCGGCCATAATGCCGGAGCCCACTACGACGGCCAGAAGCAATGCCGTGCCCAATCCTTCTGAAACCAAGCGGCGTCCCATAGTCATACCGGCTCCTTGCCAATTTCTTTGATGCTTTTCTGAATGGTCGCGTAATCCATCAGCCCGATATCCAGATCCGCAAACGCGCTGATTTTCTTATGGATCTGTTTAAAAATTTTTGCAAACGCAGTCCGTTTTTCTTCGTCAGATCCTTCGGCCGCGGCCGGATCCTCAAAGCCCCAGTGCGCTGTTGCCGGACGGCCCGGCCAGAATGGACACACTTCACCGGCGGCGTTATCACAAACCGTAATGATCAAATCCATTTTCGGAGCATCCGCGGCGGCAAATTCATCCCAGCTTTTGCTGCGCATGGAGCCGGTTGGGTAATCTGGCTGGAACTGTTTGATCTGCTCTATGGCAAACGGATTGACTGTGCCACCCGGTTTGCTGCCGGCACTGAATCCTTTGTAGCGTCCTTTGCCCAGTATTGTCACCAGCGCTTCGGCCATTACGCTGCGCGCTGAATTTCCGGTGCATAAAAAAAGCACGTTATAAACTTTCTCTGTCATGTTATTGCCTTTCATTTTTTTGACTGTCAGGTGCAACGAGTGCGGCTGCGTGTTAAGAATTGACTTCTGCCGGTGCGCCACATGGTGTGGGACAAACCGGGATACAGGGATTGCCGCCGCAGCAATTGTCAGTCAGAAATCCAATCAGCTCCGACATGGTGGTGAAGTTGGCGGAGTAAATCACAAACCGGCTTTCCTGTTTTGATGTCACCAAACCGGCATGCAACATTTCTTTGAGGTGAAACGATAAAGACGAAGCCGGTATGCCAATCTGTTCGCTGATTTTTGTTGCCGCCATCCCCTCGGGACCGGCCTGTACCAGCAGCCGAAATACGGCTAATCGCGACTCCTGAGCCAGCGCCGACAGCGCTGCGATTGCTTTAGTGGTTTGCATACCATTCCTTTGGGTTAATTCTATATTTCGATAATACTCGAATTATGAAATTTAAAGCAATCTTCCTGGAAACTGTTTGCGCAATACGTTGCTTTCTATTGCTCATCAGTAGTTAAAAATGGTTAAAAACGCTTGGATTCGACGAAGAAACAACACATTCTGTATTTCAATTTTTTATGTGATAACATTTCGTCCAAGCAATATTCCCTATCCAATAAGATTAACTGTGCAGGCTTTGTGCATAAGCCGATTCGTTACGTGAGGCGATACGACTATGATGAAAATCGATACATTGAAGAGTGGGCCGGCATGCACCCTCAGCCACGCAGTTTGCCAGATCGTGGTTGTTGTGCTGTGTGCAGCCTGCAGCAAGGAACCCGCTCCGGTTGCAGTGCCGGCCAAAGCGCCAGAGGCTGTGGCCGCGGCTGCTCCGCAGGTAACCGGTCTGGTTAAAAATCCGGTGAAGATGACCGATACCCCGGATGCAGTGAAATGGATGGACATGGCGTCGACCAAGTCGCCGGCCCAGATTGCCAAAGAAGAAAAGCTCGCCAGGGAAGCCGCGGACGCGAAGCTGGCCGCTGAAGCCAAAAAAGCGCGTGACGACAGGCTTGCTGCGGATGCGAAATCAGCCGCAGATGCAAAAATAGCGGCGGATGCCAAAGCTGCCGCCGACGCCAGGGCACTGGCCGCGGCCAAGGCACTGGAAAGCCAGAAGCTGGCAGAAGCCTCACAGGCGCAGGCTGCCGCCAGGGCCAAAGCCGCTGCCGTGGCGGTACAGGAGCCGGTATTGAGTGTTATCACCAGAGTGCAGCCCAAATTTCCAAAAATGGCTGCCACTGAGGGCATCACCTCGGGTGTCGTGACAGCGCAGGTGCAGATCGATACCGATGGACATGTTTCAAAAGTGGACATCCTCAAAGCCAGTCCGAAAAAATATTTCGACAAGGCAGTCCTGGCTGCGGCCAGCCAATGGAAATATGCCCCGATCTCAAAACCGATGACGACGACGCTGGAATTTGATTTCAAACTGGATGACGATGGTTCTTAGCGGTTGATCGATCAGCGCAAATCCGGCAGGTAAAAATCCAATTTAACCCTGCAGGTAGGCTATACTGCGAAGGTCCAAATTTTCAGCAATGAATGCCGGCGGATGCAATTTCATGTTGCATTCGTTGCGCGCATTTGTTGTCCTATATGAGTCAATACTTTTACCTGCACCCTGAAAACCCGCAAAATCGTCTGATCAAGCAAGCCTGTCAGATCATTCATGCCGGCGGCATCGTCGCCGTTCCTACCGATTCCTGTTATGCGCTGGTCTGCCATCTGGATGACAAGGATGCGGTGCTGCGCTTGCGGCGCATCCGTGAAGTCGATGAAAAACATCATCTGACCCTGCTGTGCCGCGATCTGAGCGATATCGCCACCTATGCCAAGGTCGACAATCGCCAGTACCGACTGCTCAAAACCGCCACGCCGGGTCCGTATACCTTTATTCTGGAAGCGACCAAGGAAGTGCCACGCCGCCTGTCCCATCCATCACGCAAAACCATCGGACTGCGTGTGCCCGAAGCCAAAATCATGCAGGCCCTGCTGACCGAACTCGGCCAGCCCGTGCTGGGCACCACCCTGATCCTGCCCCGTCACGAGTTACCCCTGAACGATCCGGAAGAAATCCGCGACTGCCTTGAACGCCAGATCGAACTGATCATCGATGGCGGTGCGTGCAGCCTGGAACCGACCACGGTGGTCGATCTGACCGGTGATGACGTGCAGCTGATTCGTCAGGGGCGTGGCGCTATTCAGATTTTTGGCTTGTGAACATGGCCACAATGTACCGGCTGACCCGACGCTCTGTTAGAATCGCGACCTATGAATGAATTAATCCAAACCCTGGCGGTCTACGCCATCCCTGTCATTTTCGCCATCACCCTGCATGAATCTGCACATGCCTACGTAGCCAGATACTTTGGCGACGACACGGCGTATGCACGCGGACGCCTCAGTCTGAATCCAATGAAGCATATTGACCCGGTCGGAACACTCCTGATCCCTGCCGTGCTGTACCTGATGACCGGCGGTAATTTCATTTTTGGTTATGCCAAACCGGTACCGATCGATTTCGGACGGCTGAGAAATCCCAAGCGCGATATGGCCTGGGTGGCAGCGGCCGGACCGGTGTCGAATTTCGTCATGGCGCTGTTCTGGATGCTGGGTTCGTACCTGCTGACCATGATGCAGATTGCAGAACCTTTTCTGCTGAAAATGGCCGAGGCCGGCATTCTGGCCAATCTGGTCATGTTTGCCCTGAACCTGTTCCCCATGCTGCCACTCGATGGCGGAAGAATTCTGACCAGTCTGTTGCCGATGAAGCAGGCCATCCAGTTTTCGAGAATTGAACCCTATGGATTTTTTATCGTATTGGGTCTGATGTTTCTGAAACTGTTTAATTACTGGCTCATACCGGTCATGATCATTGCTGAAACCGTCTTGCGCATCATCCTTTCACCGCTCCAACTTTTATTGAATTAACCCATACCCATGTATCCTGACCGCGTCGTTTCCGGTATGCGTCCTACCGGTGCCTTGCATCTGGGCCATTATCACGGTGCCCTGAAAAACTGGATTGCCATGCAGGCCGAAATGCCCTGTCTGTTTTTTGTCGCGGACTGGCATGCCCTGACCACCCATTACGATGACCCGGCTCAAATTGAAAAACACAGCTGGGACATGCTGACCGACTGGCTGGCCGCCGGTGTTGATCCGTCGCAGGCCACACTGTTCATTCAGTCCCGGGTGCAGGAGCATGCCGAACTGCATCTGCTGCTGTCGATGGCAACGCCGCTGGGCTGGCTGGAACGGGTGCCGACCTACAAGGACCAGCAGGAAAAATTGCAGGACCGTGATCTGGCCACTTATGGCTTTCTGGGTTACCCGCTGTTGCAGGCTGCCGATGTGCTGATCTATCGTGCCACCCAGGTGCCGGTGGGTGATGATCAGGTACCGCACATCGAAATGATGCGTGAAATTGCACGGCGCTTCAATCATCTGTACGGCAAGGAAAAAGGCTTCGAGCAGAATGCCATCGATGCCGTCAAAAAACTCGGCAGCAAACGTGCCAAGCTGTATAACGAACTGCGCAATGAATTCCAGGAACAGGGCCTGACCGAATCACTCGAGCAGGCGCATGCGCTGCTCAATGATGCGCAGAATCTGAACATGATCGACCGCGAACGTCTGTTCGGTTATCTGGAAGGTTCGCGCAAACTGATTCTGGTCGAGCCACAGGTGAAACTGACTGTGGCGTCGCGCATGCCGGGGCTGGACGGGCAGAAAATGTCCAAGAGTTATGGCAATACCATTTCGCTGCGCGAAGATCCTGCCAGCGTCACCAAAAAAATCCGCACCATGGTGACCGACCCGGCACGGGTTCGTCGCAATGACGTGGGCAATCCGGAAAAGTGCCCGGTCTGGCAGTTGCATCAGGTGTATTCGGATTCGGGCACCCGGATCTGGGTGCAGAAAGGGTGCACCAGCGCCGGGATCGGCTGTCTGGACTGCAAGCAGCCGGTGATCGATGCCATTATCAAAGAGCAGCAGCCCATGCATGAACGCGCACAGCAATATCTGGATGATCCGTCCCTGGTGCGTGCCATTGCTGCCGATGGGTGCGACAAGGCACGCAAGCTGGCACAGGAAACCATGCGCGACGTGCGTGAGGCGATGGGAATCAGTTACAGCTGATGGCATGCCATTCCTTTAACCCTTCTGCTTTGCATGAGATTCATTAGCGCTAACACCTGTGATCCGCTACAATCAACCTTTTATCAATTTTGACGCTTTATCATGACTATGATTACCGGAAGCTTAGTTGCAATAGTTACACCAATGCACGCAGATGGCACTCTGGATATTCCAGGCCTGAAAAAATTAATCGACTGGCATATCAGCGAAGGCACCGACGGCATCGTGATTGCCGGTACGACCGGTGAATCGTCAACGGTCACGGTAGAAGAACACAAGGATCTCATCCGTATCACCGTTGAGCATGTCAATAAACGCATTCCAGTCATCGCCGGTTCCGGCGGCAATTCCACCCAGGAAGCCATCAATCTGACCAGCTACGCCAAACAGGTCGGCGCGGATGCGTCATTGCAGGTGGTGCCGTATTACAACCGGCCGACCCAGGAAGGCATGTATCAGCACTTCAAAAAAATTGCCGAATCGGTCGATCTGCCCATCATTCTGTACAACGTGCCGGGCCGTACCGTGGCAGACATGTCGAATGCCACGATTGTGCGTCTGGCCCAGATCAAAAACATCGTCGGTGTCAAGGAAGCCAGCGGCAACATTGGTCGTGACATCGAACTGCTGTCGATGGTACCGGAAGGATTTGCGGTTTATTCCGGCGACGATCTGTCGGCCATGGCACTGATGTTGTGTGGCGGTCAAGGTAACATCTCCGTGACGGCCAACGTTGCACCGCGCGCCATGCATGAACTGTGTGTTGCGGCAATGGCCGGCAACATTGCCAAAGCCTGGGAAATCAACAAGCCGTTAATTGCGTTGCATCAAAACTTATTCCTTGAACCGAATCCTGTTCCCGTAAAATGGGCGCTGTGCGAAATGGGGCTGATTCCTTCCGGTATCCGTTTGCCGCTGGTGCCCTTTTCAAGTCAGTATCATCAAGCGTTGGCCAGCACGTTGCGCGAGCTGGGTTTGGTCAAGAATTAACAGAACTAAAATGATGGTGTGGGCCTGGCCCGGCACTGAAAGACTGATAACTTTAAGTTTGTATCGAAATGACTATACGCAATAATTCGTTTGTACATGTGGTTTCACTTCTGGCTGTGGCAGCCATCGCCGGATGCAGCGCATCGGGAAATTTGTTAACGCCGGACCGCATTGATTACAAAAGCGCCGGTAAAAAAGACACGGCTGCGCCCACGCTGGATGTGCCTCCCGATCTGAGTCAGATTTCACGTGATAACCGCTATTCGATACCTGACAACAGAAGCGGCACTCTGACCGCCTCCGGCTTTAACAATAAAAACGCTGCGGTTTCCAACCAGCCGGCCGCCGTGGCGCAGCAGGCCACCATCGCGCCAAATTCACTGGAAGGCATGCGTATTGAACGCGACGGTACACAGCGCTGGTTGCTGGTGCCGCAAAGCGCCGACATGTTGTGGCCCAAGCTGAAAAAGTTTTGGCAGGATAATGGCTTTACCATTATTCAGGAATCGGAAGCCACCGGCACACTGCAGACTGACTGGCTGGAAAATCGCGCCAACATTCCGGATGATTTTCTTCGCAGGACCATCGGCAAGGTGTTTGATTCCCTGTATTCGACTGGTGAACGCGATCAGTTTCGGACCCGACTCGAACGTCGCACAGACGGCTCGACTGAAATTTACATCAGCCATCGTGGCGCGCATGAAGTCACGACCGGATCACAGAATGAATCCACTGCGTGGACCAATCGCCCGAATGACCCAGGACTGGAATCGGCATTTCTGATTCGTCTGATGGTCAGTTTGGGAACAACACCGGAAAAGGCCAGCGTACTCGCAGGTGCCCCGGTAGAAGCCCCGGCCAAGGCCCGGCTGGTCAAAGATGGTGCGACTTCAAAAATTGATATTGATGAACCGTTTGATCACGCCTGGCGCCGCGTTGGTCTGGCACTGGACCGGGTTGGATTTACCGTGGAAGATCGCGATCGCAACAAGGGTATTTATTTTGTGCGTTATGTTGATGCCGATGGTAAAGACAGTAATGAAGGTTTCCTGTCCAAAATCTTCAGTTTCGAGAAGGATAAGGAAGCCAAACGTTATCGGATTATGGTTGCTGCTGATAAAGACGTCACCCATGTCACGGTACAAAACAATGATGGCGGAGCTGAAACTTCAGCAGCGTCCGAGAAGATTTTGACCGTAGTGCTGGAGCAGGTTAAGTGATCTGACGCTTTCCTATGAAAAACGCGCTTCGGCGCGTTTTTTTACACATTTTTTTTGAGATAAAACCATGGATGAGCAACAGATCCTCACTGCAACCCAAACCTGGCTGGAAAAGGCGGTCATCGGACTGAACCTGTGTCCGTTTGCCAAAGCGGTACACGTCAAACAGCAGATCCGTTATACCGTGTGCCCGGCAACTGACCTGCGCGCACTGCATGCCAATCTGCTCGATGAAATTGAATTTCTGCTCGAAGCCAATCCGGAAAAAGTCGACACCACCTTGCTGATTCTGCCGCAGGTGCTGAGCGACTTTTTGGATTTCAATGATTTTCTGGATGTGGCCAATACACTGCTGACCGAACTCGATGCGGATGGCATACTGCAGATCGCCAGCTTTCACCCGAACTACCAGTTCTTCGGCACGCAACCCGATGACCTGGAAAATTACACCAACCGCGCACCGTACCCAACCCTGCATCTGATCCGGGAAGCCAGCATTGAACGGGTGCTGGAATCGTATCCGGATGCGGATGACATCTACGAGAAAAATATCGAAACCCTGCAGCGGCTGGGGCTGGACGGGTGGCGCCGGTTGTTCACAAAAGGCACATGAATTTTTTCATGGGTCGTTTCAAAAATCTAAATTGTTTGTTTCGCTTGCAAAAGCATATCCTGAACCTAATTTGAAGAAATAATAGCTTCCCAAAACAAGCAGTCCACCGGCTATGCACACCCCGGTTTTCACCTCATTCGATTGCCCTGAATTTTCAACCAGTCCAATTGAAAGAAGTCCACCCAATAGAGACAGTGCCGACGTGACACGGCAACAGACTGAGGCGCGATATAACGTTTTTGAGGTTGGTGCTTCGGCCCGGTTCCCGCAGCAAAGATGGGGATTGGGGACATAATGCAATTCTACTCGGAACGGTTTGTTCCCTGTTGATTGGCATGCCGAAAGTGAAAACATATTGTCCTGCTCCTTTTAACATTGAATTTTGTAAA
>Ga0316222_1002661_pt1 | contig 18669 bp, 20 predicted proteins | sample TBH18011metaG_FD_206008 | JGI IMG/M metagenome (GOLD analysis project Ga0316222, IMG submission 206008) | Freshwater microbial communities from Trout Bog Lake, Wisconsin, USA - TBH18011 | ecosystem: Environmental > Aquatic > Freshwater > Lake > Hypolimnion/Profundal zone | place: USA: Wisconsin...
GCATCCGGGGCCGTGCCCGGTCTTTTTTCCGGAACTCCGCCAAATCAGAACGAACATCGCGGCGAACACCACTCCCAGAGCGACAAAATCCTGCCAGTTCATGGATTAAACATACTTGCAATCGGCGGCGGTGCAACTGGAATTTTCGGCGTGAAACTTTCGCCGCCTCCGCCTAGGCTGGGGGATGGACCAGCCGTTTTGCCATCAACACCGTGTCAGCTATGCCGAATGCACCGTCGGCAACCATATTTACCATTCCCGCTATTTGGATTTGCTGGAGGCGGCGCGGGGGGAGTTTTTAAGGTCGCTGGGCACCACGGTGCTGGCGTGGCAGGAGGCGGACTGCATCTTCCCGGTGATCGAGGCGCGGTTGCGGTACAAATTGCCGGCGCGGTATGACGATCTGCTGGGCATCGAGGTGTGGCCGACGCTGGCGGAGGGGGTGCGGCTGAATTTCGCGCATCGCATCCGGCTGCCGGACGGGCGGTTGATTTTGGAGGCGGAGACGTTCCATTGCTGCACGAGCCGGGCGGAGAAGCCGCGGCGGCTGCCGCCGGAGTTGCTGGCGCAGCTGGGTCCGCTGGTGCGGGCGGCGGGGCAGGGGGCGTTGCCTCGTTGAAAGGTTGCATCGTTACCTCGGAGGGCGCGGTTCGGGACGAGGAGGCGGGAAGGAAGCGGAGGGCACTGCGGCGGGGGCGCCGCCGCTACGGGGCGGGCAACCCGGTCATTGCACGGGGCGGGGATTTGGTCTAGGATGAATTCATGTCGTTTTTTGGCAAAATTGGCCTGGTGGCGGGGCTGGCGGCGGTGCTGGTCACGGCCAACGGGTGCCTGCCCTCCGATTCCGCCCAGATGGACGAGGAGAAGGAACCGCATTACGTGCTGGGCAAAAGCCGGGTGAACGCGCAGGACTACACGGCGGCGATCGAGGCGTTTCAGGAGGCGCTGGAGGCGAATCCGCGTTCCGGCGCGGCGCATTTCCAACTGGCGTGCATCTATGACAGCAAGCAACCCGATCCGGCGGCTGCGATCTACCATTTTCAAGAGTATCTGCGGCTGAATCCGCAGGCCGGGAACATCGATGTCATCCGGCAGCGGATTTACACGTGCAAGCAGGCGCTGGCGGCGGACACCATGCCGCTGCCGAGTTCGCCGGCGGCGCAGAAGCAATTGGACTCGCTGATGCAGCAGAAGGTGCAGTTGCAGCAGGAGGTGGACCGGCTGACGGACCAGATCCGGCAGTGGAACGCCTATTATGCCGCCCAGCAACTGGCGGCGGCCCGGGCGCAGGCGGGGACGCCGGTCAATCCGGCGGGCCAGCCGGGCGACGGTGGCAATGCGGGCACGCCGGGGGCGGGCCGGCCGGTGGCACCGGTGGCGCCGCTGCGCACCTACAAGGTTTTGCCGGGCGAGACGTATGCGAAGATCGCGCGGAAATACAATTGCAGCCAGGCGTCGCTGGAGGCGTCCAATCCGGGGGTCAATCCAAGAAAACTGCGGGCGGGCCAGGTGCTGAACCTGCCGCCGCAATAGGCCAGCCATGATCGCGCGCATCACCTTTCTGGCGGTCACCGGCTTCTGGGTGACGATGAATGTGCTGCTCTGGCGCGCGGAGTACGGTTCGAATTCGGAGGATTACCCGGTGCCGCTGCAATTGGTGTGGCACAAGATTCTGACGGCACCGGACGCATCGTCGCTGAGCGTGTATCAGAACCGGCAGCGGATGGGGTATTGCGAATTCCAGACGAGTGTGGGCCAGCAGATGGCGACGCTGGACGAGGACCGGCCGCCGCCGGAGGGGATGGTGGCGAAGGCGGGCTACCAGATCCATCTGGCGGGCAACGTGGCGCTGGGGGATTTCACCAACCGGATCAAGTTCGACGGGCGGGTATTGTTCGATGCCCGGCGGCAGTGGCGGGAAGTCCAGTTCCGGCTGAATTCCCGGCTGGGCGTGATGGAGGTCCATTCGCTGGCCACCAACCAGACGGTGCATCTGCGGCTGAGCGACCATGGCACGGTGATGGAGCACGACTTCACCTTTGCGCAGCTGAAGGATCCGAACGCGCTGGTGCAGGTGTTCGCGGGGAATTTTGCGGACCTGCTCCTGGGCGAGCTGGACCTGGGCGGGCTGACGGGGTCGGCCGCGCAATCGATGGAATGGGAAGCGCGCCGCACGCGCATCCTGATCGGCACGGAACAGGTGCCGGTCTACCGGCTGCAGACCCAGCTGCTGGGGCGCGACCTGTACGTGGATGTGAGCACGCTGGGCGAAGTTTTGCAGGTGAGCGTTCCGGGCGAATTCCTTGCCCGCATCGATGAATTGAACCGGCCATGATCCAACTCGACAAACTGGTCAAGACTTTCGGCGATATCACCGCCGTGAACGGCCTGTCGCTCACCATCGGGCGGGGGGAATTCTTCGCCATGCTGGGGCCGAACGCGGCGGGCAAGACGACGACGATGAAGATGCTGGCGGGGCTGGTGAAGCCGACTTCCGGGCGGTCGCTCATCTGCGGTTTTGACATCCAGACGGAGCCGCTGGCGGCGCGGCAGCGGCTGGCGTATGTGCCGGATTTCCCGTTCCTCTACGACAAGCTGACGGCGTGGGAATTCTTCCGCTTCACGGGGCAGCTGTTCCGGCTGGACGATGCGCGCATCGCGGCGAACGCGGAGGCGCTGATCCGGCGGTTTCACCTGGGCGAATACGCGCACCGGCCGCTGGAGGGGCTCTCGCATGGCACGCGCCAGCGCATCGCGATCGTCTCGGCGTTGCTGCACGATCCGGAGGTGCTGGTGATCGACGAGCCGATGGTGGGGCTGGACCCGCAGCATGCGCGGGTGGTGAAGGATGTGCTGAAGGAGCGGTCGCTGGCGGGCATGACGGTGCTGCTTTCGACGCACCAGCTGGACATCGCGGAAGAGATGGCGGACCGCATCGGGATCATTGACGGGGGCAAGCTGGTCGCGGTGGGTTCGCCGGCGGAACTGCGCCGGCAGAGCGGCGAGGCGGGCGGGCTGGAACAGGTGTTTTTGAAGCTGACGCACGGCGGGGAGCGGGATGGGGAAGGATCATGAGGGACGCAACTTGCCCCCGCCTCCGGAGCGCGGCTGGGTCTGAAAGACCGGCCGCAGCGCTCCCGCGAAGAATAAGCTGGGGCGTTCATCCGCGACCCTCGCAGTCTCACACGCTGCGGCTGGGCTTTGCCACAGCCGCGCTCCGGGGGCGGCAAGAGGCGACCTTTAATGAGGGGTCGGATTTGATTGGTTGGACGACCGCCCTCACCCCCGGCAATGGGGAGAACGGTTCCGACGTTTTGCCGAAAGGGAACGGGCGGGGCGGTGGACAAGTCAATGAAACCGGTGAAAATTGAAGAAGGCGGGATTTTTTAATGAGCACGAAAGTGAAAATTTGCGGGATCACGAATGCGGCTGACGCGCGGGTGGCGGTGGCCGCGGGCGCGGATGCGCTGGGGTTCATCTTTTGCCCGGCGAGCCCGCGGTATGTAACGGCGGCGGCGGCGGGCGCGATCGCGCGCGAAATCGCGCCGCACGTCCTGCGCGTGGGGGTATTTGTGGATCCGGACGAGGCGACGGTGATGGAGGCCATCGCGGCGTGCGGGCTGAGCCTGCTGCAATTTCACGGGGAGGAGGCGCCGGAGTTCTGCACGCAGTTCGGGCTGATGAGCATGAAGGCGCTACGGGTGCGGGACGCGGATTCGCTGGCGCGGCTGGCGGACTACGGCACGGACGCGTTCCTGCTGGATGCGTATTCGGCGAAGGGGTTGGGCGGCACGGGCGAGACGTTTAATTGGGACCTGGCGATTGAAGCCAAAAAATTGGGCCGGCCGATCTTTCTGGCGGGCGGGCTGACGCCGGCCAATGTGGGGGCGGCAGTGCAACAGGTGCGGCCCTTCGGCGTGGATGTGTCGAGCGGCGTGGAACTGGCGCCGGGCAAGAAGGACCATGACAAGGTGCGGGCCTTTATCGCGGCGGTACGGGCGGCGGATGCTTTATGAATTTATGAAACGGATCGCGGTTTATTGCGGATCAAATGCGGGCATCCGCCCGGCCTACGTGGCGGCGGCGGAAGAACTGGGCGCGCGGCTGGCGCAGGAAAAGATCGAGCTCGTCTATGGCGGCGGCGCGGTGGGGCTGATGGGCGCGGTGGCGAACGCGGCGCTGAAGGCGGGCGGCCATGTGATCGGGGTCATCCCGCGCAAGCTGGTGATCAAGGAGGTGGTTCACGAAGGGCTGCCGGACATGCATATCGTGGAGGACATGCACGAACGGAAGGCGCTGATGGCGGAGCTGGCGGACGGGTTTATCGCACTGCCGGGCGGGTATGGGACGTTCGAGGAGTTTTTCGAGGTGCTGGCGTGGGGGCAACTGGGGTGGCATCAAAAGCCGTTCGCCTTGTATGACGTGGACGGATTTTATCACAGCCTGCTGTCGTTTCTGGATCATGTGACAGGCGAAGGTTTTGTGCGGCCGCAGCATCGGAAATTGTTGCTGACGGGGAAATCGTCGGAGGAGGTGCTGCGGTTGATGCGGGGATTCCAGCCGCCGGCGGAGATCAAGTGGGTGAAGTAGCGGTGCTTTGTTACATCGTTGCATCGTTGCATCGAGGGGGGCCGCTCAGTTTTGAGTTTTGAGTGCTGAGTTTTGAGTTGGCGGGAACATCCAACATCGAACAGCCAACGCCCAACATCCAGTGGCGGAAGTCGGAGCGGCGGGTGGCCGGGGGGCGATCGGTCTTTTCGGGTGGACAAGCAGACGGGGGTGAAATAGGGTCGGCAGAGCAGGCGGCGGGCGGTCAAAACAGCCGCGGACGATCATAATAATTATCAGCATACTCACACCATGGGCAACTCCGGCAAGGACAGGAATTACGTATCGATGTGGTTTTGGATGTTCGCGATGCTGGTCATGGCGCTGCCGTGCATCGGGGTGGTGATGATGCTGGTGTGGGCGTTCACGGGGGAGAACGCGTCGCGGAAGAATTATTTCCGGGCGATCATCGCGTGGTATGGGCTGTTCTTCGCGGTCTGGGGCGGGCTGCTGGCCTGCGGGTTCTGGCCGGGGATCCACCAGTGCATCGGCGGCTGGTTGCAGGAGTTTCAGGCGTGGTGGCAGCATTGGAAATGAACGCCCGGCCGGGCGGGGTTTTTATTGTCTGGCGGCGGTTCAATCCGCTTGACGGCGGCGTGGAGCGGGTTCTAAGGTGCCACCAGTGCCATGAGTTTGCATTGCCCGAAATGCGGCGGTCTGGTGTATGCGCGCAGCAACGCGAAGTGCGGCTTTTGCGGGGCGGCGTTGCCGGCGGAATTCGCCTTCACGGCGGCGGAACTGGCGGCCGAGGCGGAGCGGAACAATGCACCGGTCCCGCTGCGGAAACCATATTTTCCGCTGATCTTCATCTTATGCTGGCTGACGGGTGTTTTGGGATGGGGCTATTTGGCGGTGGTTGAGCACAGTTGGGTGAAATGCTTGCTGGCGGGGATGTGGGCGCTGGTGCTCATCGAGCGGTGGCGGCGGTATTGGCGGGACAAACGGCGGTATGACTGGCAAGAAGCGGTGGGTGACAAAGCAAAAGGAAACCAATGATTGACAAAAATGTGTATCTGGCAACGACGATTTCCACCACGGTCATCTGATCTGGGTGGCGACCGCCTTCATTTTCGTGTTCGGCGTGTTTGAGTACAAATGCACGGGGGCGTTGCCGATCATCGGCCGGGGGTTGATGGGTGTGGCGCTGGCGGTGGCCCCGATGAAGGCGACGCGGGCGATTTGGAAGGGGGCGCCGACGGCCGTGGGCGGCCTCCCGCCGGAGCCGGAACCGCCGAAAGGGTGAGGGGGGCCGTTATGATTAAAAAACGCTCGGTCATCATTTGGGTGCTTTTGATAGGCGCAGTTTGCGTCGCAGGTTTCATATGCGTGGTTTTGCTCGATTTTGGCGGAGTGGAATTTGCGGGAAAAATCCGTTACCACTTTCGCGCGCAGGAGCGGTTACCAGTCCTGGTGTTTGAACCGGGCCACATGGTCACCTGTCGGACGCGCCTGTGTGATTTCCGCTTTGCACTGCCCGAAGGAACGCGCGTTGTCAAAGCGGACCCGCTCATCGAAAAGGAACTGGTCCAGGGTGCTGTGAACACCCTGGAGGGGACTATCTATGTGGTCAGCACCAATGGCCGGCCCATCAACCTGCCCGCCTATTTGACCAAAGCCGGCAATTTTAAACCGGGTTTGGACGGCTGGCTTAACAAGCAGATTGTGGTTGATCAAACTATCATGGCAGATAGCTCCGAAGGATTGGCCGCCATTCATTTCCATTGCATGGGCGACTCCACCCCCCTCGGTTATTATTAGCGGAATTGCCTGCCTCCGATAGCCCGGTCATAGGCACACCATCTTCCAGACCATGAAACCGATCATCCTGCTGGTTTTGAGTTGCGCGGTGTTGGCGGGCTGCCGGACAAATACCCCGGCCATTGACACCGGCCAAGCCAGCTTGAGTTCATTGATCACAACGAACAATCCGGGAGACTATCCGCTGCCAGGCGCATGGGATGGCATTGCGAAGGTGACGGTTCGCACCGGGTTTTTCGCAACCGGTGATGGACGCACTGAGGGAGATGAGCCGTTGCGTTTTGACAGGTTCACTTTATCGAGCCCACCTATCCCAAGCCGATTTATCTGGTCGGACAAAGTGCGGTGGTATGTGTATCGCGCTTCGCTGCCACCGGACAGTGAACTGATCGCGGCGCACAAGTTTTCAGCCCTCATAGAATCATTTGGTGAGTCGCAGGATCCCACTGATGGCGTGATCGACAGCCGTGGAGCGAGTTGGACGGTTGACTGGCGGTTTTTTTCGCCGGGCAGCAATGATACGATTGAGACGGTCTCTGTGTTCTGCATGATTGAACACCGACAAGGTGAAGATGATTCGGATATTGAAGCCATCCTCGTCAAAAGGGGGATCATGAAACCTGCCAAGAGATGAATGCGGACGGGTGACGGCCTGACAGGCCTTGAGGGGATTTGGAGGGCGGTTACCCGGGGCTTGCGCTGCGCGCCGCACCCCGGGCTATCACATGACGGGCTTTCAGCCCTTCCGACAGAGGGGAGGATAATTTAATTCAGAGACTCCTGACGTCGTCACCTACGGGATCAGGGGCCGCTGGCGCGGCGGGAGCGGGGGCGGATTGGGGGATCGATTAGCTGGCCGGAGATGACGTGGGGCGAGGGTTGCCAATGACCATAGTTGTTGGAATACTTTGCGGCAGCAGGTAATAGTTGAGATAACGACACCATTATGAATTTCCCGATCAGATTCAAAAAGCAACCCTGTCAGCCCGGCGACCAGTGTGATTACTGTCAGGCCAAACCGAATTCGCCGGAGTTTGTTTCGTTAGCCTTGGGAGTGATGCAGGATTATGCCGCCGCCAGCGTTGTTGATTTGGCTCACACTTCCGTATTGATGGGGTTGGACTGGCAAGGAAGCAGCGATAAGCAAGGTTGCGGTTTTCAGGTTGTTGATGACACCGTGGATGGACAGTGTGTTTTGAATTTTTGTTCTCCTGACTGTTTGCGGCGCTTTCTCAACGGGTGCGTGGACCACTTGGAATCATTGATCCAAAACACAAAGCAACAATGAAGCCGGCCCGGTTTGGCAAACTGCTGAATCACTTGGGAACGGAGGGCACGGTCCAATCGTAGCTGGGGCGGGTGGTGCCGTCCGCAAAGATAACGCCTTGCGGGTTGAAGATCACGCCGGGCAGTTGCGAGCGGGCGGTGCAAGGGAGGGCAACGATGCCGAAGTCAGCGAGGGGGCGGACTTCACCGGGGTCGCAGATGCCGTTGTCATTTAAGTCCTGCCACAGGGCGAGGCCGTGCAGTTCGGCACCGGTCAGGACGCCGTCGCCGTTGTCATCGAGGGCGGCGAGAGCGTCATAGCCGTTCCGCCAGAACACCCAGAAGGTGACGTTGCCAAACAATTGCAAACCGGAGGTGATGTGGACGGTGGCATTGGGGGCGTAAACCAGCCAGGCGGCTTGGGGGGTGAGCCAGCCCCAGTGGCGGGGGAGACCGCTGCCATCGAGGTCGAAGGCGATGTTGGCATCAGGATTGACGAGTTGGTCAAAGGCGAGGTTGGAGGCGAGGGGAATGAGGATGGGGGTGATGGCGCGGCCCATGTGGCGGAGGTGATCCAGTTTGGATTTCAGGCGGGCGATTTCGGGCGCGTCTTTCTTGGGGTCCAGCAGTTTCAGAAGGTAGCCGATGGTTTCCTCGCTATAACAAATTCCGGGGCCGAGGTTGCCGTTGGAAATCTCATCGTGCCACGCGAGGTCCAGGGTTTTCCGGTAGGCGGCGAGGGCGTCGTCGCGGCGTCCGGCCTGGTCCAGGCACCAGGCCCGGCCCAGGCAGATGGGCGAGACCAGCCAGCGGCCGTCGGGTTTTTTGCTGGTCAGGATGAGTTTGGCCGCGCGGTCATAATAGGCAATGGCATTGGTGAGATGGCGCTGAGCGGAGAGTTTGGCCGGGCTGCCGGTGCGGGCGTAAACTTTGTCCGGGAAACTGGGTTCCAAGGGATAGCCAAAGACGGGGAACTTGTTCTCCTTGGAGATTTCGACCAGGGGCAGGTTGGTGCCATAGGCCATGGAATGGAGGCGGGCGAGTTGGTAGAGGAGTTCGGCGTTATTGGTGTCGGCGGCCAGCCGCTTTTGGAGATTTTGCAAGACACGGGCGAGGGGGACGCGTTGGGTTTCCATCCGCAGGAACATGGCATGGGCGCCGGGTCCGCCGGTGAGCAGGACCAGAAGCAAACAAAGCAAACGGCTGGCCTTCATGCGCGGCAGATTACGCCGGTTGGCCAGGAAATGCAACCGGCGGACGGGTTGGGTGTCTTTCACGGGGGGAGGGAATAATTATTTAGAGACTCCTGACGTCGTCACCTACGGGATCAGGGGCCGCTGGCGCGGCGGGAGCGGGGGCGTTTTGACGGAATTTACAGAATGGGGGCAGGAATTGGGGCAGGGGAGTTTTGACAGGATGAACAGGATGGCCAAGATTTTTCAGGAATGATTTGACAGGCCGGGCAAGTAATGTGAGGGTACTTCCGGGTTGGGGAAACAGGGGGTGGTGAACGGGCCGGGGCCGGGAGCGGTCGCCGGGGTGATTTTGGCCGTGGTTCCGCCGGAACGGCGGGCGGGAGTTCTTTGACAATTTAAACTGAGAATTTGGAAGCTGGAAGTTAGGAGCTGGAAGGGGGAGTCGTTTTGAACGGTCAGGGGAGCGCGGTGAATCCAAAGTCCGCAGCCGGGAGGACCGGGTGATATTTGACAATAGGGCTGCCGATAGGCAGGTATCATAGGCGATATTGTTGACGCCGGGGGACCCCCGATATATCGGCTAATATCGCCTCATAACGGCTTAAACACAGGTTTTGACCGGGGAATTTTTTCATGGATTGATAACGGGTGGTGCTGACTGCGACAGGGCTCCTCACCGCGTCAGACCCACCGGGTCAAGGCTGGTCAAGGTAAGTCAAGGTAGGTCAAGCCTTCGGCTGGGCACGAGGCGCGAGGCGGACTTTCACGGACGGATATGGAGGAGATGGACGGGATGGACGGGATGGACGGGATGGACGGGATGGACGGGATGGACGGGATGGACACCGGGTGAGCGGGGCCGGCGGGGGTGAAATATTTCTTTGCGGGGCGGAATGGTTTGCATGAGAATGGGGGCATGAGTGTGATTGCCGAATCGAATTTCCCGGATGCGCAGGGTCATTTTGGTCCGTATGGCGGACGCTATGTGCCGGAGACGCTGATGCATCCGTTGCAGGAGCTGGAGGCGGAGTATTTCCGCGCGCAAAAGGACCCGGAGTTTCAACGGGAGCTGGCGTATTATCTGCGCGAGTTCTGCGGCCGGCCGACGCCGCTGTATCACGCGGAGCGCCTGACGAAGGAGTTGGGCGGGGCGAAGATTTATCTGAAGCGGGAGGATCTGGTGCACACGGGGGCACACAAGATCAACAATGCGCTGGGGCAGGTGCTGCTGGCGCGGCGGATGGGGAAGACGCGGGTGATCGCGGAGACGGGCGCGGGCCAGCACGGGGTGGCGAGCGCGACGGTGGCGGCGATGTTCGGCCTGAAGTGCGTGGTGTACATGGGCGCGGTGGATTGCGAACGGCAGGCGCTGAATGTGTACCGCATGAAGATGCTCGGCGCGGAGGTGGTGCCGGTGCATGCGGGCCAGAAGACGTTGAAGGAGGCGGTGAACGAGGCGATGCGGGACTGGGTGACGAATGTGCGGAGCACGCATTACATCCTGGGCACGGCGTACGGGGCGCATCCGTATCCGCTGATGGTGCGGAATTTCCAGCGGGTGATCGGGGACGAGGCGCGGCGGCAAATCCTGGAGAAGGAGGAGCGGCTGCCGGACTTGCTGATCGCGTGCGTGGGCGGCGGGTCGAATGCGATCGGGCTGTTCTATCCGTTTCTCGGCGACAAGAGTGTGAAGATGGTGGGCGTGGAGGCGGGCGGGCTGGGCATCAAGCCGGAGCAGCATGCGGCGCGGTTCCAGGGCGGTTCGCTGGGGGTGCTGCAGGGGACGCGGAGTTTCATTTTGCAGGATGATTTCGGGCAGATCCAATCGACGCACAGCGTGAGCGCGGGCTTGGATTACGCGGCGGTGGGGCCGGAGCATGCGTGGTTGCGGGACGAACTGCGGGCGGAGTACACGTACGCGACGGACGACCGGGCGTTGGAAGCGTTCACGAAGCTGGCGCGGCTGGAGGGGATCATCCCGGCGCTGGAGAGTTCGCACGCGGTGGCGGAATGCATCGTGCGCGCGCCGAAGATGCCGAAGGACGCGCTGATCATCGTGAATCTGTCCGGCCGCGGGGACAAGGACGTGGCGCAGGCGGCGGACAAGCTGGGGTTGCATTTGCCGAAGTGATTGGCGGCGGCCGGGCTAATGGGAGAGTGCCAACAGCCGGCCGATGAGAATGCCGGCCAAACCGCAGGATAGGATGTAGTGCAACCGGCCGGTCCAAGTCAGTTTCTGCGGTTGATCGGGTCGGGGAAAGTCCGGGGTCACGCCGGCGGCGAGCATGCGGTCATAGAGATGCGGATGCACCGCGCGGTTGCCGGGCATGACGGCGGGGGTAATATTCCGCCGGTAAATCCGTTCCAAGGCCCGGGCATAAGTGCCTTCTGAAATCTGCTGTTCGCCGGCCAGTTTATCGGCGCGGACTTCCATTTTCCGGGCGACCCGCCGCACGAGGACGTTCACCAAAAAGCTGACGAGCAGCAGGGGCAGCAGACCGTGGATGCCGAATTCATTCAGCATGGGCCGGGCGAAGAGCCAGGGAAGCAGGATCAGCGAACCGGCCCAGCGGATCAACAAGGTGGGCTGTGACTCGGTGAGATGGCTGACTTCATGGGCGCAGATGGCGGCGATCTCCTCGTCCGGAAGGGCTTCCAAAATGTATCGGCTGAAGAGGAGGTCGCCGGTGATGGGCAAAGCGGCGGCGTAAGCCAGCGGCGTTTCCAGCACCCAGGTGTGGCAGGGGCGGGCCAGGCTCCGGGAGTTTTCGGTGACAATGCGGAACAGGCGTTCGGGCGGAGGCGTGAGCAAGCCGAGGCGGCGGGACAGACGCACCGCCAATCCGAGCTGGATCCAGATGTGGAAGGCGAGCACGGCGAGGAAGACCGCCCCGGCGACCCAAGTGAAGCGGTCCGGCATGAAGACGAGCCCGAGGACGAACGGACCCCAGATACCGGTCTTCAGCAGCCAGGCGGTCAGTGATTGGCGAATCCATTTGGCCAAGGGGCCGGCGGCCGGGAAAACCTCGCGGGCATAGGGATAGACCCCGAGCTTGGTTCCCAGCCAGGCGGCGGGGAAGACGAGCCACCACACCGGCGGCCGGCCGGGGAAACAAGTTGTCACCACCAGGGTCAGGTTAAGGGGAATGATCCAGAGGTTCAGCCGCATTGCTGCGGCCACGGGATAGAGTCGCCGGGCGCATTCGGACCAATGTTGGCCGGCCGCGCGCCGCCAAGAGATCAGGGCCAGCCAGTTCAGGCCCCACATCCAAAGGAATCCCGCACTGAATACGGCGGGTAATGTCAGCAGCAATAGCACTGCCCGGAAATATCAGTTTGTCGCGGCGGAGTCCAGCCGGTTGCATACTGAAAGTTTTCCAGGGGATTGAAATAAAAGGTTGAACGGAATTGCGATCTGTGGCATCGAAGGGATGGTCGGCAAAGTTGAAGGGAAGCGGAATCAGAGTTAAGGAAAGACCGCACTTCGCATCATGCGTGTTATAACGGGCATCGGGGATCTCCGTCAAATCAGCGTTTTACTGCGCGGAGAGCCGGGTCGCATCGATCCATGGGTGCGCGCGCCGCGGGCGGGGCACTGGGTGCTGCATCTGTGCTGGATCGTGGCGGGGATGGGTTGCTACGGGGCGGCGATGGGGGCGTGGCGGGATTCGCTGCAGGGATTTTACACGGCGGTGAAGTTTCCGGCGATCATCCTGCTGACGACGTTCGGCAATGCGCTGATCAATTTCATGCTGGCCCCGCTGCTGGGATTGAATATCACGTTCCGCCAGAGCGTGTCGGCGATCCTGACGAGCGCGAGCATTTCGGCGGCGATCCTGGGGGCGTTCAGCCCGTTGATCGCGTTCCTGGTGTGGAACGCGCCGCCGCTGCGCGAGGTGACGCCGGCGGCGCATTTGACGCACGCGGCGATTTTGCTGACGCATGTGGCGGTGATCGCCATCGCGGGAACGGGGGCGAATCTGCGGCTGTTGCAATGGCTCACGCAGCTGGGCGGGACGACGGCGGTCGCGCGGCGGGTGCTCGGCGCGTGGCTGGCGGGCAATCTGTTTCTGGGCGCCCAGCTCTCGTGGATTTTGCGGCCGTTCGTGGGGGCGCCCGAGCTGCCGGTGCAGTTTCTGCGGCCGGACGCGATGCACGGGAATTTTTACGAGACGGTGCTGCACCTGTTCCGAAACCTGTTTTGACCGCCGCAATCAACCTCAGAACAAAACCATTATGAACGAAGAAACACCGAACTATAATGTGCCGCCACCGCCCATGCCTACGCCGGCGTTTTCCGTGCCGGGCGACAAGCCGGAGGAGCGGGAACCGATCCGGGGCGTGCTGTCGGCGGCGGAGGCGATTCTGCGCCAGCCGCGCCGGGTGATCTTTCAGCTGCAGCAGCCGGGGTCGGGCCGGCTGGTGGTGCTGATGGCGCTGGTGGCGGCGGTGTGCATGGCGGTGTACGGGTTCATCGTGGGAACCTTCTCGGGCGGGTTGCAACTTTGGGCGGCGCCGTTGAAGATCACGCTGGGGCTGTTCGGGTCGGCGGTGATCTGCCTGCCGAGCCTGTATATCTTCACGTGTCTGAGCGGTTCGCAGGCGCGGTTACGCCAGGTGGTGGGGTATGTGACGGGCGTGCTGATGCTGACGAGCGTGCTGCTGGTGGGGTTTGCGCCGGTGGCGTGGATCTTCTCGCAGTCGACGGAATCGGTCGGCTGGATGGGCTTTCTGCATCTGGTGTTCTGGTTCGTCGCGGTGCTGTTCGGCCTGCGTTTTCTGGCGGCGAGCTTCGCGCATGCGAAAGCAAAATCGCAGGCGGGCCTTTACTTGTGGATCATCATCTTTCTGCTGACGTCCTTGCAGATGATGACGGCGGTGCGACCGCTGGTCGGCAAAGCGGATACATTCTTGCCGGCGCAGAAGATGTTTTTCGTGGCCCACTGGGCGACGTTGTTTGACGCGAACAACCCCGGCCGGCCGTGATTTGGCCGGCGGTCAGGGAATCGGCTTCGGGACGGAGAGGGCGTGCCAGTAATACGAGTAGAGCTGCGGGAGCTTGGTGTATTCAACGTGGCCGTCACAGCAGCTGACATTGTCACCGCCGGGCAGGCCGGGGCCAAAGGGAGAACTGGTGGGCGCGGCGGCGGGGGCCTTGTAGCCGTGCCGGGCGATGAGCACCCGTCCCATCATCTGGCCGTTGGCGCTGGTCTGTCCGATGCCGGCATACAGATTGACGCTGCTGCCAACGTTGTCTCCTTGCGCCCCTTGCGTGCCGCTGTCGGCCCAGGCATCCGGCCAGACGCCGTCGCAGAACATGGGGGTTTGGGACGGATGCTGGACGAAATCCATTTTGCCGAACAGACCGCCGGAGCCGACCGAGGTCTGGCTGCCGGTATATCCTACTACCAAAGGGTCATTGTAATACAGCCAACCGTTGAGGCAATAACTGGAGGCGTTGGTATAAGTGTCGAAACCCCAGGCATAATTCGCCGTTCCTTGCCAACCGGATGAAGTGTACAGCGCCGGCGGGATGTTGTTGGTACCGGCGACCGGGCAATAACGGATGGTCGCCACCTGTGCCTGGTAACGCATCAGGGAGCCGACCCAGAGCACGCCGGAGTTGTTATAGGCCATGGGCCCGTAATCTCCCGTATACATGAAGCCGGCAATGGCCATTTCCTTGAGGTTGCTCGAGCAGGCGGCGTCCTGGGCTTTGCGTTTGGCACTGGCCAAGGCGGGCAGGAGCATGGCCGCCAGGATGGCGATGATGGCGATCACCACCAGCAGCTCGATGAGCGTGAAGCCGCAGCGGGCTGCAAGCATGGGGTTGCGGGTGTTTCCGGTACGTTCGGTGCGGCAAAGCACACGATAACCGGTCCGTTCTGATGCGGCCAAGTTTTTCATGGGATTGGCCAACCTTAACACCAACATTTATATTTGTCATCCCCCCATTTCGGGTGATTTGGGGCAGGGGAGGTGCCCGGGCAGAATCTCAATGACTTACGGCGGAAAACCGATGGCGAGTTTCACGGCGGAATATTCGGGATGAATGGCTCCGGCGCGGGTGCGAATGGTCAGATCCGGCTCGGTCCAGGTCTGGCCGCGAAACCACTCGGGCAAATCCTCCGGGCGCATCAGGCCGAACAGGGCCACGAGCGGGGCATCGCCTTCGCGAAAAACGACGGGCCGTTTGCGGACGATGACGAGGCCGGCGGCGCGCGCCCCGGCTTCGACGCGCGCGAGCTGCGCGGGTTCGTGCGGGAAGACACAGGCGAAGAAGCCGCCGCGCGCGAGGTGCCGGGCGGCGGTGGTGCAGTAATCGGCCACGGTGCCGCGCAATTCGAAGCGGCAGGCAAGCTTTTGCGGATGCTCGCTTTTCACGCCGGCATCGGGCGGAAAATACGGCGGGCTGCCGGTGACGAGGTCAAACTTTTCTTCGGCGCGCAGAATGTTTTCCGCGCGGAAATCACCTTCGCGGATTTCATAACGTCCGGCCAGGCCGTTATAGACCAGGGATTTGCGGGCGAGGCGGACGCTGTCGGCCTGCGCCTCAACAGTGACAAAGGAAACGCCGGGCAGGCGCCAGGCGGAGATCATGCCAACGGTGCCGATACCGCTGCCGAGGTCCAGGGCGGTGCGGGCCGTGGGACACCAGCTGGTGCCGTACCATGCGGTGAGGATGTCATCGGTGGAGAAGCGGTGGCCGTCGCGCAATTGGAACAGGCGGAAATGACCGCTGATGGCGTCGAGGGTCTCGTTTGGTTCCACGGCGAGGCCGGCGGTGAGACCGGGCGGAACGGGGCCGGGCTTGGCCCAGCCTTTGAAATGGGTTTCAGTGTTCACGGGCGGGCGGCGGCGGTTTCGGGCAGTGGTTCGATGTGGACGAGGACATCGCGCACGGCGGGAATGACTTCGCGGAGTTTGTCTTTCACCTGGTGACCGATGCGGTGAGAACGTTCGACGGACATCTGGCTGTCCACGCGCACGTGGATATCCACGAAAAGGTGGTAGCCCATCTTGCGGACGTGGCATTTATCGATGTCCCCCACGCCGGAGATGGTGCGGGCCACGTTGCGGATGTGGTCGATCAGCTCGCGGTCGGGGGCGCGGTCCATGAGCTCATTGCAGGCGGGGTGCAGCAGGCGCCAGCCGTTCAGGCCGATGACGATGGCGGCGACGACCGCCGCCCAGTTATCGGCGGCTTCGTAGCCCTTGCCGCCAAGCAAGGCGATGGAGATACCGATGAAGGCGGCGCCGGAAGTGATGGCATCGCTGCGATGATGCCAGGCATCCGTGGTGAGGGCGGAGCTCTCCAGATGGGTGCCTTCGCGCAGCACCACGCGGAAGAGCGTTTCCTTGAGCAGGATGACGGCCACGAGCACGATGAGCGTCCACGGCGACGGGGCAGGGTGGGGCGCGGCGATGTGCTGGAGGGCGTGAAAGGCGATCCAGCCGGCGGCCACGAGCAGCATGGCGGAGACAAACGCGGCGGCGATGGGCTCGGCTTTGCCGTGGCCGTAGGGGTGATCTTCATCGGCCGGGGTTTCGGCCACCACGAGTCCGCGCCAGACGATGAGGGAACTGAAAATATCCGCGAGGGATTCCACGGCGTCCGCGATGAGCGCCTGGGAATGGCCGAACGCGCCGGCGGCAAACTTGGCCACGGTCAACGCGAGGTTGACGGCGAGGCCGAGAAAGGTGGCGCGGAGGCTGCGTTGCAGTCGATCGGACGGCATGGAGGATTAATACACGGCCACCGGCCAAAGTCCAAGGTCCAAAGTCAGTGACGGGCGGCCGCCTTATTTGACTTCGAGGCCGAGGTGATGGCGTTCGATGGTGCCGCCTTCCTGCTGGGAGAGGTTGGCGAGGGCTTCGGCGTAATTGGCCAGCGCGCGGATCTCCTGCGAGCGCGCGGTGGTCAGGCTGTTCTGCAATTGCAGAACGGTGAAGGTGGTGCTTTTGCCGACGGCGTATTTCTTCTGCTCGGCATCGAGGGCGGCCTCGGCATAGATGCGGGACTGCTTGGTGGCGCCGACGCTTTCCCAGGCGGACTGCGCCTGCTTGACGGCGTCATCGATCTGCACCATGACGCTTTGCTCGAGCTGTTTCAGCTTGAGCAGCAGTTCCTGGAGCGTGGCCTTGTCGACCTTGTAAGTGTTGCGGACGCTGGTATGGCTGAGGGGCAGGGAAAGTTGCGCGCCGTAGCTGTAGTAGGGCCGGTTGTCCTGGCCGAACTGGCTGGCCGCGTCGCTGATGGTCTGGCCGACGCCGTTGTAACCGTAGGTGCCGGTGACGTCGAGCTGGGGGAAAAACTGGTTGCGGTCGAACTTGAGGACAATGCCCTGTTTTTCCACATCGAGCCGGGCCTGCAACAATTCCGGGCGCTGGGTGAGGCCCTTGTTCCAACTGTCCTGAAGGTCGAACAATTCCGCCACGGCGTTGAGCTGGGTGGCCGGCGTCAGTTCCTGGCCGTGCCACTGCACATAATCATCCGTGATGAGGCCCTTCAACACATTCTCATCCGAGGCAAGGGTGTATTGGGCGGAGATGAGGTTCGCGTGGTTCTGAGCCACCTGCGCCTGGTCCTGCAGCACATCCAGCGGGGCGAGCGAACCGAACTCCACGCGCTGGCGGTCCTGGTCAAGCTGCGTCTGGGACAGGTCGAGCGCCTGCTGTTGGACGGTCAGATTTTCGCGGGCGAAGATCAGCTCGTAATAAGCATTCTCCACGGCGGTGATGGAAGTGATGACCTGAAGCCGCAGCTGCTGCTCGGAACGCTTGAGCGTGTTTTTCGCGACGAGGATGCCCTCGCGGGTGCTGTCGATCCAGGCGTTCTTCAGGAGCGGCTGGGTCACGGACAGACCGATGGTGCCGGCGCTGAACTGGGGCGGCGGGTTGTTATCGTTCTGCATGTTCGCCGCCAGATTGTAAGTGGTGCCGAACGGCAGCGTGCCGCCGATGCCGGAGTTCAGCGTATTGACATTGCTGATGGCATTGGTATCCGAATTGTTGTGCGAATGCGTGGCCCCCAGCGTCAGGACGGGATCGTAGCCGCCGTAGGCGAGCGAGACGCTATACAGGCTGATGGCCGGGTCGAAGCGCTCGATCTGGATGTCCAGATTGTGCCGCAGCGCTTCGCCGATGCAATCCGGGAGGGAGAGCACACGCGCGGCGGGGGCGTTCGTCTGCGCGACGGCCCCCGGCAGAATGGCTGCCGCCATCAAAACGGCCACTGGAGTTTTCATTGCCAAACAAGACGCCGCGCCGGGCGGACAGGTAACCGCCGTCCCCAAGTTTATGCCTTGGGGGCGACTTCGGTCACGACGGCGCTCTTTTCGATCAGCTCCAGCACTTTTTCGTGCAGGACCTGTTCGTAGAGTTCATTCACGCCGTTGCGCTTCTGCAAATCCTTCACGAACTGGTCGAACGGCACCTGGTTCACGGAGGCGAGATATTGGGCGCGGTGCAGGACATCATCCTGCGAGACCTGGAGTTTTTCCTGTTCGGCGATCCGGCCCACGACGAAGGCGAGCTTCACGCGGTCCCGGGCGCTGGCCGAGGCGGCGGAGAAAATCTCGTCCTTCTGCTGTTCGATGATGTCGCGGGACACGCCGCGCTGGGAATTCTGGCGCACCAGATCATAGACCACGTTGCGGGTCTCGTTCGCCACGGCGGATTCCGGGAGGTCGAACTGCACCTTGCCGAGGAGGGCCTGGATGGTCTGGCCGCGGATCGCCTTGGCGCGGTTGTACTTCAATTCGTTTTCGAGGTCGGCCCGGACGCCCGTGGTGAGCTTCTCCAGGTTTTCCGCGCCGTATTTTTTGGCGAGCTCGTCATT
>Ga0316222_1002664_pt1 | contig 18655 bp, 13 predicted proteins | sample TBH18011metaG_FD_206008 | JGI IMG/M metagenome (GOLD analysis project Ga0316222, IMG submission 206008) | Freshwater microbial communities from Trout Bog Lake, Wisconsin, USA - TBH18011 | ecosystem: Environmental > Aquatic > Freshwater > Lake > Hypolimnion/Profundal zone | place: USA: Wisconsin...
TGGTTTGCTCGGGGCTGGGCAGGTCGGCATCCTCCATCATCTGGACGCCGGCTACGCCGACGGCGCCGCGCGCCGTCTTCAGGGGCAGAAACAGCCATAGCGAGGCGGGCAGGGTGGCCGAGCCGCGTCCGGCCGGCTTGCCATGGGTCCAGGCCCATTCGGCGGCGGCGGCCGATTTGTCGTCAAGCTGGTCCTCCGGCGGATAGCCGGCGGCGATCTTCAAGCCCTGCTCGCTGGGCAGCAGCACCAGCGACTTGCCGTGGATGGTCGCGGCGACGTGATGGACCACTGCCCACAGCACGTCGTCGAGGGTGGCCGCCGCAGTGACCTTGCGGCCGAAATCATACAGATTCGAGGTGCGCCGGGCGCTTTCGCGGGTGGCCTCGACCTGGGTACGCAGGCGGCTGGCCATGTTGGAGACGATCACCGCAGCAATCAGAAAGAACACGATGGTCAGGATGTTCTGGGTGTCCGAGATCGCGAAGCTCCAGCGCGGCTCGGTGAAAAAGAAGTTGAAGGCCAGGAAGCCGCAGATTGAGGACAGGATGGCCGGCTTCAGACCGGCCCTGGTCGCCACCACCAGCACCGCCATCAGATAGGCCACCGAGATGTTGGCCACTGGCAGCCACTGATCGATCAGGAAACCCAGCCCGGTGGCGGCCGTGGTGGCCACCAGGGCGAAGACGTAGCCGCGCCAATCGGCAGGCTTGGTTGGCCGGCGCGATCGGATCGCCGGTGCTTGGGTTTCCTCGTCCTCGCCGCCGACCACGAACACGTTGAACTCGCCGGCCCGGTCGATCAGCTTTTCGGTAACCGACTTGCCCAGGCGCCAGCGCCGGGTCCGGGCGCGGCCGACCACGATCTGGGTGGCGTTGCGGTCGGCGGCGAATTCCAGCACGGCGCTCACCACGTCGTCGCCCTGCAACACCACGGTTTCGCCGCCCAATTGCTCGGCCAGGCGCATCGCCTGGGCCAGGCGGTCCTTTTCTGCGTCGGACAGGGTGTGGCTGGACGAGGTTTCCACTGTCGCCGCCACCCAGGCGGCGCCCCGGCGCTCGGCGGCGCGCTTGGTCACTCGCACCAGGCGCGAGGCATCGACCCGCTCGTCAAGACAACAGACGATGCGCTCGCGCGCCGGCCAGGGACCGGGGATGGCGTGGGCGCGCATGTAATCGACCATCTGGGCATCGACCCGCTCGGCGGCGTGGCGCAGCGCCATTTCGCGAAGCGCGGTCAGATTACCCGGCGAGAAGAAATTGGTGATGGCCCGGCGCGCCTGTTCCGGGACATAGACCTTGCCCTCGTGCAGGCGCTTGATCAGCTCGTCCGGCGGCAGGTCGATCAGCGAGATTTCATCGGCCTTCGACAGCACCGAATCCGGCAGGGTTTCCCGCACCTTGACCCCGGAAATCTGCTCGACGACGTCGTTCAGGCTTTCCAGATGTTGGATGTTGAGTGTGGCATAGACGTCGATGCCGGCGGCCAGAATCTCTTCGACGTCCTGCCAGCGTTTGACGTGGCGCGAGCCGGGCACGTTGGTATGGGCCAACTCATCGACCAGCGCCAATTTGGGCCGGCGCGCCAGCAGCGCGTCGAGGTCCATTTCGCGGAAATTGTGGCCGCGATAATCGACATGGCGGGCCGGCAGCAGCTCCAGGCCCTGGAGCAGGGCCTCGGTTTCGCGGCGGCCGTGGGTTTCGACCACGCCCGCCACCAGATCAATGCCATCGGCCACCCGTTGATGGGCGGCCTCTAGCATTGCATAGGTCTTGCCGACGCCGGGGGCGGCGCCCAGGAAGATTTTCAGACGCCCGCGCGCCTCCCGCTGGGCCTCGGCCAGCAGAGCGTCGGGGGAGGGGCGGGCGTCGTCATTCATACCGATGACTTCACTTCATCGGCCATCGTTCGTCCAGTGCCAAGTTGAGCTTGAGAACATTGACACTGGCCTCGCCGAGGATGCCGAAGGTGCGGCCTTCGCTGAAATCGGCCACCAGTTTGGCCACCTGCTGCGCCGGGGCGTGGCGGGCGCTGGCGACGCGCATCATCTGATAGGCGGCGGCGGCCGGCGAGATGTGCGGGTCAAGGCCGCTGCCCGAGGCGGTGACCAGATCCACCGGCACCGGGCCGGTGGATTTGGGGTTCTCGGCCTTGACCGCGTCCACCAGCGCTTGGGTCGAGTCGATATAGGCCTTGGCCGTTGGCGCGGAATTGGAAGCGCCGGAATTGGCGGCGTTGTAGGGCGCCGGTATCGTCTTGGTGGCATCGTTGGGATCGGTGTCGGTGGTGGCCGACGGCCGGGGGTGGAAGTATTCCGGTTTGGCGAAGCCCTGGGCGATCAGTTCCGAGCCGATGACCACGCCGTTCTTCTCGATCAGGCTGCCATGGGCCTGGTGGGGGAACAGCGTGCCGGCCGCCCAGGTCATCGCCAGCGGATAGGCCAGACCGAGCAGCAGGGTAACCACGATGGTCAACAGGATGGCGGATTTCAGTTGCTTGAGCATGGGTGTGTTCCTCAGGCCAGGCCGAGCGCGGCGACCAGCAGATCGATCGCCTTGATGCCGACGAAGGGGACGACGAGGCCGCCGAGCCCGTAGATGAGCAGGTTGCGCCGCAGCAGCACCTCGGCGCTGGCCGGCTTGTATTTGACGCCTTTGAGGGCCAGCGGGATCAGGGCGATGATGATCAGCGCGTTGAAGATGATCGCCGACAGGATGGCGCTTTGCGGGCTGGCCAGGCGCATGACGTTCAAGGATTGCAGCGCCGGATAGGACGCCATGAACATCGCCGGGATGATGGCGAAATACTTGGCGACGTCGTTGGCGATCGAGAAGGTGGTGAGCGAGCCTCGGCTCATCAGCAATTGCTTACCGATCATCACGATCTCGATCAGCTTGGTCGGATCGCTTTCCAAATCGACCATGTTGCCGGCTTCACGCGCCGCTTGGGTGCCGGTGTTCATCGCCACTCCGACATCGGCCTGGGCCAAGGCGGGGGCGTCGTTGGAGCCGTCGCCGCACATGGCCACCAGGCGTCCGCCCTTCTGCTCCTTGCGGATCAGATCCAGCTTGTTCTCTGGCGTTGCCTCGGCCAGGAAATCATCGACACCGGCCTCCGCCGCAATGGCGGCGGCGGTCAGGGGATTGTCGCCGGTGACCATCACCGTGCGGATGCCCATCTTGCGAAGCGTGGCGAAGCGTTCGCGGATGCCCGGCTTGATAATGTCCTTGAGGTAGATGACGCCCAGCAATCGGCTGTCACGGGCCACCACCAGCGGCGTGCCGCCGGCCTTGGCCACCCGTTCCACCGCCTGGGTTAGCTCCTTGGGATGGCCGCCAACGGTGGTGCCGGTTTTCTCCGCGACGTAGCGGCTGACCGAATCCGCCGCGCCTTTCCTGATCTCGACCACCCCCTTGGCGGTGGTGATATCGACGCCGCTCATGCGGGTGTGGGCCGAGAACGGGATGAAGCTGGTCTCAGCGCCCGATTTCGGATCGGTAAAGTCGTGGCGGTTGCGGGCCAGGGCGACGATCGACTTGCCCTCCGGGGTCTCGTCGGCCAGCGACGACAGGAAGGCGGCTTCGGCAAGATCGCGCTCGTTGACGTTGGGCAGGGCGATGAACTCGGCCGCCTGACGGGCGCCCAGCGTGATGGTGCCGGTCTTGTCCAACAGCAGCACGTCGATGTCGCCGGCCGCCTCGACGGCGCGGCCTGATTTGGCGATGACGTTGAAGCGCACCAGCCGGTCCATGCCGGCGATGCCGATCGCCGATAACAGGCCGCCGATGGTGGTGGGGATCAAGGTCACCAAGAGGGCGATCAGGAACACCACCGGGATCACCGTGCCGGAATAGGCGGCAAAGGCGGGCAGGGTGGCGCAGACGATCAGAAACACCAGGGTCAGGCCAACCAGCAGAATGGTCAGCGCGATCTCGTTGGGGGTCTTCTGGCGCTTGGCGCCTTCGACCAGGGCGATCATGCGGTCGAGGAAGGATTCGCCGGGATTGGCGGTGATGCGGATCACCACCCGGTCGGACACCACCCGAGTTCCCCCCGTCACCGCCGAGCGATCGCCGCCGGATTCACGGATGACCGGAGCGGATTCGCCGGTGATGGCCGATTCGTCGATCATGGCGATGCCGGCGGCGACGTCGCCATCGCCGGGGATGATATCGCCGGCTTCGCAGGCCACCAGATCGCCGGCCCGCAGCATCGCCGCTGAGACGGTCTTGAAGTCTGTGGCGTCGATGCTGGCGATCTTCCGCGCGACCGCTTCCGATTTGGTCTTGCGCAAGCTATCGGCCTGGGCCTTGCCGCGGCCCTCGGCCACCGCTTCGGCGAAATTGGCGAACAGCACGGTGAACCACAGCCAGGCGGCAATCTGGCCGATGACGAAGGTGTAGGGTCCGCCCGTTACTACGTCGCGGGCGAACAGAATGGTGGACAGGATGGCGACCACGCCGGTGGTGAACATCACCGGGTTGCGCGCCAAGGCCCTGGGGTCGAGCTTCTTGAAGGACTCGACGATGGCGGGCGTGATGATCGAGGGATCGAAGAGGTTGGTCTCTTCGGGACGATGAATGCTCATGATGCTCCCCTCAGAACAAGGTGCCGGCGGCGAGCGACAGATGCTCGACGATCGGACCCAGGGCGAGGACGGGGAAGAAGGTCAGGCCGCTGATCACCACGATGACCGCGATCAACAGGCCGATGAACAGGCTGCCATGGGTGGGGAACGTTCCGGCCGAGGGCGGCACGATCTTCTTGCCCACCAGCGAACCGGCGATGGCCAGCGTCGGGATGATCACCAGGAAGCGGCCGATCAGCATCGCCACCCCCAGGGTCGAATTGTACCAAAGCGAGTTGGCCGACAATCCGCCGAAGGCCGAACCATTGTTGCCGGTGGCCGAGGTATAGGCGTACAGCACCTCCGACAATCCATGCGGCCCCGCCACCGCCATTCCGGCCAATCCGGCCGGCAGCACCATGGCGGCGGCCCCCAAGCCAAGAATGGCCAGCGGGAAGATCAGGATGCACAGCACCGCCAGCTTGACCTCCTTGGCCTCCATCTTCTTGCCCAAATATTCCGGGGTGCGGCCGACCATCAGACCGGCGATGAAGACGGTGACGATGACAAACACGATCATGCCGTGCAGGCCCGAGCCGGTCCCGCCGAAGATCACTTCCGACAGCATGATGTTGAACATCGGCACCATTCCGGCCAGCGGCAGGAAGCTGTCATGCATGGCGATCACCGAGCCGTTGGAGGCGGCGGTGGTGGTCGCCGCGTAGATCGCCGAATTGGCGATGCCAAAGCGGACCTCCTTGCCCTCCATGTTGCCACCCGGCGCCAAATCGTTAGAGGCCACGTCGATGCCCATTGGATGGAACAGCGGGTTGCCGCCGGCTTCCTGCCAATAGATCACCCCGATACCGACGATCAGCATCACCCCCATGGCGATGAACAAGGCGCGGCCCTGGCGGTTGTCGCCGACCATGCGGCCGAAGCTGAATACCAGCCCGGCCGAGATCAGGATCAACAGCACCATATCGACGAAGTTGTTGAGCGCGGTCGGGTTCTCAAACGGATGGGCGTTGTTGGCGTTGAAGAAGCCGCCGCCATTGGTGCCCAATTGCATGATCGCCATCTGCGAGGCCACCGGCCCCTGGGCGATCACCTGCTTGGCGCCTTCCAGCGTGGTCGCCTCGGTATAGGAATCGAGGTTCTGTGGCACCCCCTGGCTGACCATGAACAGCGCCACGATGATCGCCATCGGCAGCAGGATGTAGAGGATCGAGCGAACCGCATCGACGTAGAAATTGCCCAGCGTGCGGCCCTGGCGGCGGGCGAAGCCACGCACCAACGCCACCAGCACCGCCATTCCCGTGGCCGCCGAGGTGAAGTTGTGCACCGTCATCCCCACCATCTGGGTCAGGTAAGACATGGTGCTCTCGCCGCCATAGGCTTGCCAATTGGTGTTGGTGGCGAAACTGACCGCCGTATTGAAGGCGAGATCGGGGGCGACGGCCGCCTCGCCGGCCGGGTTCAGCGGCAGCAGCGCCTGGAAGCGCATCACCGAGTACATGGCCAGCAGACCGACCACGCTGAAGGCCAAGCAGGCGAAGGCGTATTGGGTCCAGTGCTGCTCCTGCTTCGGATCAACGCAGCAGATCTTGTAGATCGTCCGCTCGATCGGCCCCAGCACCGGGTCGAGCCAGGTGCGCTCGAAGGAATAGACTCGCGCCATATAGGCGCCGAGAGGAATCGCTCCGGCCGTCAGGACGGCCGAGAACAACACGATTTGCAGGATGCCCGCAGCGTTCACGGCAACCTCCTAGAAGCGTTCGGGGCGAACGAGGGCATAGACCAGGTAGACCAGTAGGCCCGCCGCGGTGATACCGCCGAGGATGAAATCGAGAGACATGATGGGGCCTTCCGTCAGATGCGGTCGCAGGCGTGGACGAAAAGCGCGCCGATGGCGAAGAACGCCATCGTGGCGGCGATGAAGGCGAGGTCGAGCATGAACGCTCTCCGGTTGCGAATCTGTACGATCCAACCCTAGCCCCGGCCGGCATCAAGGTTCCATGTGGGAATGGTGGCCGGTGTAAACGCGGCGTTTATATCGCCCGTTCGTTCCGCAGGAATTCGGCCATCTTGCGGTCGGTCTCGACCATTTCGACCACGAGTTCCGTGAGCAGCGCCTTGGCGCTGGCGGCCGGTTCGCGGAAGTCGCCGCCATCCGTGGTTCGGTTCGAGATGCCGGCGATGCGCGACAGAAAGGCGACATGCATCTGCCTGTGCGCATTGATGTGGTCCCGGTATTTATCCGGGGGCAGCAGGTCCATCAGGGTGTCTTCGCGGCTGAAATGCTCGTCGGCGAAACGGAATAGCCGGACGATGCGGTCGTGAAAATCCCGGGGCGGGCTTGCCGCCATCATCATCCGGTCCATTTCCTGCACGACCGCCAACAACCTGGCGTGATCGGCATCGATCTCGTCGATACCCAAGGCCAAATCATCGGACCATTCGATGATGCGCATGCGTCCCTCCGGCAAGAAGTGAGATGCGACAGGCTTGTTCCACGCAACGATATTATTCTATCACGACCCCGCTTCGCAGGGAAGGGGGTCTTAACACCAAGGTATGGTGTCCGCGCTTGTTACGGGGTCAAGGCCAGGACCCATCTTGCCGCCAGTTCCGCCAAACCGCGTGGGCCTAAATGGCAACCGTCCCAGCGGTGCGCCGGGGCGATTAGATCGGTGTTGGGACCGGGCTTGACGTCACTGCCATTGACCAGGGCGCGTTGGGCGGCGCGAATGGTCTGGCGCGCCGTTTCCGCGTGAATGAACCATTCGGGCGGCTGGGCATAGGCCTCGGCGGCGGGCGGATAGGCGACCTCTTCCCGAAGATTGCACATGGTCGCCACCGCCACGTGGATCGGCGCGTCGGTAAGCCTTCGGATGGCGCCGCGCAGCGCCGCGAAGCGGAGCTGATAATCCTCGCCGGTGGTGCCCTGGCCGGCATCGGTTTCGCCCTGTTGCCACAAGATGTAGAGCGAGGGCGCCGCCGCCGCCTTGGCCACCACATGGTCGAGCAGGTCGCGCAATTCGTTGATTATGAAGGCGTGCTTGTCGCCGCCAGGCGCCCAGCGGGCGATCGAGGTCGCGCCGATGGCGCGCTGGGCGATCACCACCTGGGTGATCACCTCGCCATTGTTGCCGCGTCGGCCCAAAAGGCGCTCTCCCACTGCGACCCAGGGCGAGGCGTCGATGCCGTAGCCATCCTCGCTGTTGTGGAACGGATCGCTGGCCAGGAAGAAGGCGCCTTGGCCGGCATAGTCCCAGACCCGGCCAGAGATTTGGGTGCGCCGCCCCACCCCGTAATTGCCGGCATTGGACTGGCCGATGACGAACAGCACCGCTGTACCAGCCCCCAGCGCTGGGGCCGCCACCCGCTCGGCCGCTGGGCGCCCCCCGGCGAAGGGATGGGCGGGGGCGGCCTCGAAGGCGGCGGGGGTGCCGTCGCAGCCCTGGGTGATGGTGATGCCGCTGGCCGGATCGGTGAAGGAACCGTGCTCGACTCGATAGCCCCGTTCCGCGGCCAGGTCCAGATTGCGCCGCACCAATTCGGGACAGGTGAGTCCATGCAACAAAGCGGGGTCGATCATCTGCCCGGTTGAAGGGGGCAGGGCGAGTCCATCCACCGATGCGGTGACGGTCTGCATCATCGGCTGGGCCGCCGCCGGTGCGGCGAGACCAAGCAAAATCAGGGCGAGGAATAGGGCGAGGCGCATGCGCCCTATTTGACCAATCCCTCCCGTCCGCGTAAACAGGGATGTTGACAAGATGGAGTTGGCGATGAAGACGAACCGGCTGCTGCCGCTGGAAGCGATGCGCGGAATCGCCGCGATCATCGTCACCTTTTATCATTTCGCCGAGGGCTTCGCCGATCAGGCCTTTCCGCTGTTGCTGGGCTCGCCTGCCTTCGTGCTGATCAACGGCGATGCTGCCGTGGCGTTTTTCTTCGTGCTGTCGGGAGCGGTCAATTGCCGCCCGCTGTTCCGCGATGCCAGCCCGTGGAGCCTATTCCGCAGCCTGGTGCGGCGCTGGCCGCGGCTGATGATGCCGGCGCTGCTGGCTTCGCTGTTCTCCTGGGCGCTCTACGCCTTGGACCTCTATCATTTCCGCGAGGCGGCCCTGATCACCAATTCGGGCTGGCTGGCGCGGATGGCCAACGGGGCCGAACCCGGCTTCGAGCCCTCGCTGCTGGACGCCATCTATCAGGGCACCATCGGCTGCTTTATCACCGGCTCGTCCAATTACGTGCCGCCGCTGTGGACCATGCATTACGAATTGTTGGGCAGCCTGTTGGTGATGGTGGTGGCCGCCGGTCTGGCGCGGATGAAATTGTGGACCGGCCTGGCCTTCGGGATCGCCGCCGCGCTGGCGGCGGCGCTGTTCATCACGCCCTTCTACCTGCCGGTCTTCGTCTGCGGCGCGCTGTTGACCTTCGTGCTGATGCGCCAAGGCTCCGAAGCTCCGATCAGCGGCTGGACCATGCCGGCCCTGCTGGTGCCGGTGCTCTATCTGCTGAATTACGCCTACCCGCTGGGCATGCATGCCTGGATCCCCCGGTTGCCGGGCGGGCTGGGGCTGGAGATGCTGCGGATCGGCATCCAAACCCTGGGCGCCCTGGGCCTGGTCATCATCTGCCTGCGCTGGGAGGCGTTGCAGCGCTTCGCGTCGGGGCGGGGCGCCAAGCTGCTGGGCGAGCTGTCGCTGCCGATTTTCCTGTTGCACGTGCCGATCTATTGCTCGGCCTCAAGCTGGGTGCTGATCCACGCCACTCCCAGCCAGGGACAAGTCGTCGCCACCTTCTTGGCTTGGCTGACGGCCGTGGCCCTGACCCTGCCGGCGTCCTGGGTCTTTGCCAAGGTGGATGCCATCGGTGGCCGGCTGACCATGACGGCGATCGACAAGGTGCTGGGGGTGCTTCGCGGCAAGTTGGCTGACGGGGCCAGGCTGGCGGCGGAACGGTCGCAGGGGTAGGGGGCATACGTTGGTGGCCTTGACCCGCCCGCCCACCCAGGGCTAGAACTGAACCGTTCAGTACATCTTCCGATTCCCGCCGCGAGGTTGTCGCCGATGCCGCCGCTTTCCCGTCCCCTGGTGTTCTCCGCCCTGGCCGCAATCGCCGTCGCCGCTTTGGCCACTTGGCAGTTTGGCGGGCAACCGGCCCAGCAAGCGGCTCGTGGCGCCCCGGCGGTGACCGTGGCCAAGCCGGTGGCGCGCGAGGTGGTCGATTGGAACGAGTACACCGGCCAGTTCGCGGCAGTGGAATTTGTCGAGCTGCGGGCGCGGGTCGGCGGCACCCTGACCGAGATCCATTTCACCGATGGCCAGATGGTCAAGAAGGGCGACCTGCTGTTCGTGATCGATCCCCGACCCTATGAGATCGCCCTGGCTTCGGCCCAGGCGCGGCTCGACCAGGCCGGCTCGTCGCAGGTGTTTGCCCATCGCCAATTGGGCCGGGCCGGTGAGCTGCGCGAAAAGGATTTCGTGTCGCAGAGCGTGGTCGATCAGCGCGTCCAGGAATCCCAGGGCGCCGGGGCTGGGGTCACCGCTGCCCGCGCCGCAGTGCGCGACGCCGACCTCAATCTGGAATTTACCCGTATCGTCGCGCCGGTCTCCGGCCGGGTCAGCACCCACGAGGTGTCGGTCGGCAATTTGATCAACGCCAATTCCACCCGCCTGACCACCATCGTTTCGCTCGACCCCATCCATTTCGATTTCGACATTAGCGAGGCTGATTATCTCGGTCTCCAGCGCGGCGCCCTGGCCGAGGGCAAGATGCCCGAGGTGGAGATTCGTCTGGCCGATGAAACTGGCTGGCCGCGCAAGGGCCGGCTCGATTTCATCGATAATCAGGTCGATCGTGGCGCCGGTACCATCCGCGCCCGCGCGGTGTTCGACAATGCCGACCACTTCATCGCGCCTGGTGTGTTCGGCCGCATCCGCTTGGCCGCTTCGGCGCCCTATCAGGCGCTGCTGGTGCCGGATTCCTCGGTGATCACCGATCAGCAGCGCAAGCTGGTGATGAGTGTCGCCGCCGACGGCACGGTGGTTCCCAAGCCGGTTTCCCTGGGGCCGCTGGTGGATGGCTTGCGGGTGGTGCGGGCCGGTCTCGGCCCCGACGACCAGGTGGTGATCAACGGCCTGATGCGGGCGCGGCCCGGCGGCAAGGTCACGCCCCAGCCGGGCACCATCGATTCGCCCACTCAGCCCAAATAGGAGGCTGAGATGCGTCTATCGCACTTCTTCATCGACCGGCCGATTTTCGCCTCGGTGGTGTCGATCCTGATCACCATCATCGGCGCCATTTCCTATTTCGCCCTGGCTGTGGCGCAATATCCCGAGATCGCGCCGCCGACCATCGTCGTCTCGGCCTCCTATCCCGGCGCCTCGGCCCAGGTGGTCAGCGATACCGTGGCGACGCCCTTGGAACAGCAGATCAACGGCGTCGAAAATATGCTCTATTTGAGCAGCCAGGCCACCGGCGACGGCAATCTGCGCCTGACGGTGACCTTCGCGTTGGGGACTAATCTCGACACCGCCCAGGTGCTGGTGCAGAACCGCGTCGCCATCGCCGCGCCGCGCCTGCCCGAGGACGTCCAGCGCATCGGCGTCACCGTGGCCAAGAACTCGCCCGACATGCTGATGGTGGTGCATCTGCTGTCGCCGGATAGCTCGCGCGATCAGTTGTATCTGTCCAATTACGCCATTCTCCAGGTGGTCGATCCGCTCGCCCGGGTCGATGGCGTCGGCGACATTAGGGTGTTCGGCTCGCGCGAATACGCGATGCGGGTGTGGCTTGACCCCGATAAGATCGCGTCCCACAACCTCACCGCCGGCGAGGTGGTCAAGGCGCTGCAAGGACAAAATGTCCAGGTGGCGGCCGGTGTGCTCGACGCGCCGCCGATTCCCAACCAGGGTGCCTTCCAGTTCACTGTGCAGACCCAAGGCCGCCTCACCGATCCCCAGCAATTCGCCGACGTCATCGTTCGCACCGATGCGCAGGGCCGCGTCACCCGGCTAAAGGATGTTGGGCGGGTCGAATTGGGGGCGCTCGATTATTCGGTCAACGGCTATCTCGACAAGACCAGTGCGGTGCCGATCGTGGTGCTGCAGCGGCCGGGTTCCAACGCTTTGGCCACCGCGCTCTTGGTCCGCTCGAAGGTCGCCGAACTGGCCAAGGCGTTCCCGCCCGGTGTCACCTACGCCATCGATTACGACCCCACCCAATTCATCGCCCAGTCGGTGGACGAGGTGACCAAGACCATCTTCGAGGCGGTGCTCCTGGTGGTGGTGGTGGTCATCCTGTTCCTACAAACTTGGCGCGCTTCGGTGATCCCGGTGGTGGCGATCCCGGTGTCGTTGATCGGCACCTTCGCCGTGCTGGCGGCCATGGGCTATTCGCTCAACAACCTGTCGCTGTTCGGCCTGGTGCTGGCGGTGGGCATCGTCGTCGATGACGCCATCGTGGTGGTGGAAAACGTCGAACGCAACATCCGGGAAGGCATGGACCCCCGCAACGCCGCCCATGTCACCATGGACGAGGTGGGCGGTGCCCTGATCTCGATCGCCCTGGTGCTGTGCGCGGTGTTCATCCCCGCCGCCTTCATCCCCGGCATTTCCGGCCAGTTCTTCCGCCAGTTCGCCGTCACCATCACTGCCTCGACGGTGATCTCGCTGATCGTGTCCTTGACCCTGTCGCCGGCCCTCTGCGCCCTGCTGTTCAAGCCCCATGCCGAGATCGACCACGGCATCGGCCCGGTCGGCCGCTTCTTCGGTGCTTTCAATATGGGGTTCGACCGCTTGGCCGGCGGCTATGGCAGTTTGACCCGGCGGCTGGCCCGAGTCGCGGCGCTGATGCTGGTGGTTTATGCCGGTCTCAATGCTGTCACCGTGGCCGAATTCATCAACACCCCCAAGGGGTTCATCCCCGAGCAGGACCAGGGCTACCTGATTACGGTGGTGCAATTGCCGCCGGGCGCCTCGCTGGCCCGCACCGACAAGGTGGTGCATCAGGTGGTCGAGGCCATGCTCTCGACACCGGGCATCGCCCATGTGGTGCCCTTCGCCGGCTTTGACGCGTCCAGCTTCACCAACGCCTCCAATTCCGCCGCCGCCTTCAGCCCGCTGGAGCCGTTCGAGGAGCGCGCCGCCAAGGGCCTGACCGCCGACAAGATCCGCGCGTCGCTGATGGCCAAATGGGCCGGCATCCAGGACGCCTTTATCATCACCATCCAGCCGCCGCCGGTGCGCGGCATCGGCACCGCTGGCGGCTTCAAGATGATCATCCAGGATCGCGGCGGTCGCGGTTCGGCGGCGCTGGAGCAGGTGGCCAACGACCTGGCCGCCGAGGCCGGCAAGATCCCCGGCCTGACCGGGGTGTTCACCCTGTTCAACACCCGCACCCCCAACGTCTATTCCGATATCGACCGGGTGCGCTCGGAAATGCTCGGCGTGCCGGTGGATCGGGTGTCCGAGGCGTTGCAGGTCTATCTCGGCTCGGCCTTCGTCAACGAGTTCAACTTCCTCGGCCGCACCTACCGGGTCACCGCCCAGGCCGACGGCGATTTCCGCCGCGACATTCGCGATATCGCCAACCTCAAGGTCCGCAACGACAAGGGCCAGATGGTGCCGATCGGCTCGGTGGCCTCGTTCCGCTACAATACCGGCCCTTACCGGGTGCCGCGCTACAACCTTTATCCTGCCGCCGAGATTCAGGGCGCCGCCGGGCTGGGCTATTCCAGCGGCTACGCCCTGGAACGGATGAAGGCGCTGGCGGCCGAGCGCCTGCCCGAGGGCTTCGGCTTCGAGTGGACCGAATTGGCGCTGCAAGAGGTGCTGGCCGGCAGCCACGGCATGGTGGTCTTCGCCGCCTCGGTGCTGTTCGTGTTCCTGCTGCTGGCGGCCCAGTACGAAAGCTGGTCGCTGCCGCTGGCGGTGGTCCTGATCGTACCGATGTGCCTGTTGGCGGCCATCAGCGGTCTGGTCATCGCCGGCATGCCGATCAACATCCTGGCCCAGATCGGTTTCGTGGTGCTGATCGGCCTGGCCGCCAAGAACGCCATCCTGATCGTCGAATTCGCCCGCCAGGCCGAAGTCGAGGGCAAGGACCGCATCGAAGCGGCGGTCCATGCCGCCCGCACCCGCCTGCGCCCGATCCTGATGACCTCGCTGGCCTTCATCCTCGGCGTGCTGCCCCTGGTGATCGGCACCGGCGCCGGCGCCGAAATGCGCAAATCGCTGGGCGTCGCGGTGTTCTCCGGCATGCTGGGAGTCACCGGATTTGGCCTGATCTTCACCCCGGTGTTCTACGTGGTGATCCGGAAGATGGTGGGAAATCGGCGCAGGAAGGCGAAGCATTTGGCGGCGGAGTAGGGGGGCGACACAGGTCCCCCCCCCTCGCCAGCGGATGCGTCGCTGCCGCATCGTCACCCCCATGGAACCCAGTCTGATCACCAGGGCGGTGGCCGGCTTCGCGGCCGGTATCGAGGCGACGGCAAAGGCACGGAGGACGGAATGAGCGGCGGAATGGATGTCAGCGACGAACGAGTGGCAGCCATGGGCGAGGCCCTCGAAATCGCCCAGTGTCGCTATCATTATTGATCCAACTTTGCGGCCGTTTGGCCCTCTCTCCCGCATTCCCAATGTCCCTTGGCGCCGAAATCCAGCCTTTCCAGGACGAAGGTGAACAGCAGCAGGATCACCAGCGCGCCGGATACCATCAGATAGGTTTGTCCAAAGCCCAGCAAATCGCTGTCAATCGGCTTGCCGGGGTGATGGATCGATAGCCAGTGATAGGCGATCAGGCCAAGCACTCGGGCGACGGTCAGGCTGAGGGCGATCGAGGCAAGGATCGCCGCAGACCAGAACACCACGTAGGGCATTACGCTTCGCTTGGCGGGTTCGCGCCAGACGGCGCCACAGACGCCGCAGGAGCTTTGGTCGGCTTCGACACTGGCGCCGCAGCAGGTGCATTGGCCGTGATGCTCCTGTTTCGTCTCCTGCCATTCCGGGCGGGCAAAGATTTCCTCCCACGGCGTCAGTTGGTGCGGATCGCCATCATGGGGCAGGCCAAGACGGTCGAGATGGGGGATGCGCTCGGCATGGCGCGCCGCCCGTTCGCGGGCTGCCCGTCTCAGTCGCAGCAAAATTTCCATGACGGCTCCATCTCGCGGCCCGTTGGCTCTATGCTAGCGCAAACCGGCCTGAGACCAACCCGCTTTCAGTCCCCGCAGCTGCAGTTCAGCTCTTTTTGACCTCGGCCACGAAGCCGCCGACATTGTCGCGCAGCGCCTCGGATTGTCGGGTTAATTGCCCGGCCAGTCCCGCCAATTGGCTGGCGGCGGCGCCGGTCTGGCGGGCGGCGTCGAGCACGGTGCCGATGGATTGGGATACCTCGGCGGTGCCGGCCGAGGCCTGTTGGACATTGCGGGCGATTTCCTGGGTGGCCGCGCCCTGTTCTTCCACCGCCGAGGCGATGCCCATGGTGAATTGGTTGACGGTGGCGATGGTGCGGGCGATGCCGCCGATGGCGGTGACCGCCCGGTCGGTTTCGGCTTGAATGCCGGCGACCTGGGCCTGGATATCGCCGGTGGCGCGTGCCGTCTGATTGGCCAGGTTCTTGACTTCATTGGCCACTACCGCGAAGCCCTTGCCGGCATCGCCGGCCCTGGCCGCCTCGATGGTGGCGTTCAGCGCCAGCAGGTTGGTCTGGCTGGCGATATCGGTGATCAGGCTGACAACATCGCCGATCTTGCGCGCCGCCTCGGCCAGGCCGCGCACGGTGGCGTTGGTGTCTTCGGCCTCGCGCACGGCGCCGTCTGTGGCTGTTGCTGTTTCCGCCACCCGCCGCGAGATTTCCTGGATGCTGTTGGACAATTCCTCGGCGGCGGCGGCCACCGTCTGGACATTGGCGCTGGCTTGGTCGGCCGCTCCGGCTACCACGCTGGATTGCTCGGTGGTGGTGGTCGAGGTCTGCGACAGGGTGTCCGTGGCTCCGCGCAGGCTTTCGACGGCGCTGGCCACTCCGCCCACCACCACGTCGATCGACGCGACGAAGCCGTTGGTGATTTCCTCCACCCGCTGGCGGCGCTGGTCGCGGGCGCGGGCGGCGGTCGCTTCCCGCGCAGCGCTCTCATCGGCGGCGCGGGCGTTGTCACGCAACACCAGGACGGCCTTGGCCATGGAACCGATCTCGTCGTGGCGATCAGCGAAGGGCACCGCGAAGCCGCGCGAGCCGGCGGCGAATTCGCCGATGGTGGTCGTCAACGAGGTCAGCGGCGCCACCACGCGGCGATTGATGCCGATGATCGCGGCGACGACCGCCACCGCCGCGATGGCCAGTAATAGGCCCATCAGGCAGAGGTTGACGAAGGCATAGTCGCTCTTCTCGCCGGCCTGTCGGTGCGCGTCGGCGATGGCGGCATCGCGCATCAGCATGATCGCCTGCAACATCGGCGCGGTTTGGCGGCGCCACTCGGCAGGGGTGATATCGTACTCGCCGCTGCCGAGTCCGGACTTGTTGACCCGCTCGCGCAGCGGTTTGATTGGCGAAATGAAGCCAGCTTCCACTTTCGCCAGCCCGTCCTTTAGCCCCGGCGCGCTGTGCGCCGCTCCGGCCGCCTGGGCAAGATGCTCCCACAATTGCAGAATGCGGCCATCGGCCACATCAATGCTCTTGATCAATTCCGGGGAGAACGGCTTTCCGGAGATTATGCCGCCCAAGTACATCGTCGATAACCGGCCGGCATGATCGCGGAGCAACCAAGCGGTCTCGGCCAGCGCCGCCGGGCTGGCCACCTGCGGATCAAGCGCGAACAGATGCTGGCCCAGCATGGCGGTAAGAGCGCTGGCGGAGTTGAGCAACTCGTACATGGCGGCAATGAAGTCCTTGCGGGTTGCTGCAACTTGCTGAGGGTCGCCGCCCATCACTGCATCGGATTTGGAACGCCACGTGCCAAGCGCGCTGCGGATTTTCGCCACCGCATCGATAGTCTCTTTGGCTTCGGTCAACGAGGTGGCCGCAGCCACCTGATCGACAGCATTGAAGGCGGCGTCAAGGGTCGCACGGGTCTCGGCCAGGGTCTTGCGCGCGGCGGGATCGCCGTCCAGCGCCACGGACGTGGCCCCGCGTTCCGGCGCCAAGGCCTCGGAGATCTTGGTGGTGGCGCCCAGCAGCCCGACCAATTGGTCGGCGTCGCGGGCGTTGCGGTAGTCGCGCCATTCGCTCAGGAACAGCAAGAGGGTGGTGATCACCAGCAGGGCGCCGACCGCTCCCAGACAGGCAAGTACGAAGTTCTTGATCGACATCGCCTGGCCCTTTCGTCTATCCCAAAGGTATAAGCAGGGTAACTCAATGTGGCAAGCAGGCGCCATGATTATCATCGCGCCAGACCAACGGCCCTTCTCCCTTCCGGCACCCCTTCCGATGCGGTTGCGAAGTGTCCAATCTTGTTTTACACTATCGCCATGATCCGCAGCTTTCGCAACAAGGCACTGCGCGGCTTCTTTCTTGACGACGACTCAAGCGGTATCCGCGCCGATCTCGTTGAGCGCGTTCGGGGCAGGCTCTCCGCGTTGCATCGAGCCAAGTCCCTTGACGACCTTCGCCTTCCCGGCTGGCGGCTACACCCGCTGCACACCAAGCCGGTTCATTATGCCGTCGCCATTAGCGGCCCATGGTGGTTGACGTTCGAGTGGGAAGTCGGCGATGCGGTGCGCGTCGATCTTGAGCAGTACCATTGAGGAGACTGGCCATGGCCGATGAGTACGAGGTTCACGCCGCCCCGAAAATGCGCCCGCCGCATCCTGGTTCGATTCTGAAGCAGGATGTGCTGCCCGCACTCGACATGACGGTGGTGGGGGCTGCGCGGGAGCTTGGGGTATCGCGCCAATTGCTGCACGGAATCCTGGCCGAAAAGCTGCCGGTCTCGGCAGAGATGGCGGTGCGGTTGGGCAAGTGGTGCGGCAACGGTGCCAACCTGTGGATCTCGTTGCAACGGGATTACGACCTGTGGGAAGCCGAATTGCGGATGGCGGACAAGATCTTGGACATTCCGACGCACGAGGCGGCGTAGAGGGGAATGTACCCGCCCCTATGGCGTCATTGCCGCGTCCTTGTTCCAGTTTGGCCGTGGTGCCGCGAGGTGTATGATCCTCCTCATGGAACGCATCACCTTCGACCCCAACCAGTGTGGTGGAAGACCCTGCATCCGCGGAATGCTGCGGGCGGTTTCGTGAAGTTTCTGGTCGATGCCCAATTGCCGCCTGCCCTGGCGCGAGCGCTATCGGAGCTTGGCCACGAGGCGTCACATGTCGGCGATCTCGGCCTTCAGTCGGCGCCCGATTCAGCGATCTGGCGGGCAGCGACCTGCCGTTGAACTGATTGAAGCGGGGGAAAAGGTCGTCGAGGTTCGCGGCCCGTTACTTTGGGCCGACCCAATCCCCGCCCTCTAATCCAACGTCATCCGATACCGCTTCAACGCCACCACCGTGGCTAGGCCTAAAAACAGCCCGATCGGCCATAGCTCCGGCCAGATATCCAGCAGCCCGTTGCCCTTCAGCATGATGCCCCGGATGACCCGAAGGAAATGGGTCAGCGGGAATATCTCGCCCACCGCTTGGGCCCATCCCGGCATGCCGCGATAGGGGAACATGAAGCCCGACAGCAGCATCGACGGCAGGAAGAAAAAGAACGACATCTGGAGCGCCTGCAACTGGTTCCGCACCACCGTCGAGATGGTGAACCCTACCGCCAGATTGGCGGCGATGAACAGCAACAGCGTTGCCGCCAGCAAGGGCAGGCTGCCGATGATCGGGACGTGGAACAGCCAGCGTCCGGCGGCGACGATCAGGATTACCTGGACATAGCCGACGCCGAAATAGGGCAGAATCTTGCCGGCCATCACCTCGGAGGGGCGCACCGGCATGGCCAGCAGGGTCTCCATGGTGCCGCGCTCGCGCTCGCGGGTGACGGTCAGGCTGGTGGCCATGATCATGGTCATGGTCAGGATCACCCCCATCAGGCCGGGGACGATGTTGTACTGGGTGATGCCTTCCGGGTTGTAGCGGCGGTGGATGCGCAGCT
>Ga0316222_1002667_pt1 | contig 18643 bp, 9 predicted proteins | sample TBH18011metaG_FD_206008 | JGI IMG/M metagenome (GOLD analysis project Ga0316222, IMG submission 206008) | Freshwater microbial communities from Trout Bog Lake, Wisconsin, USA - TBH18011 | ecosystem: Environmental > Aquatic > Freshwater > Lake > Hypolimnion/Profundal zone | place: USA: Wisconsin...
TCGATTTCTGGTCTGTCCTCTTATGCCCAAGTGCAAATTGGCACAGCTGCCAATTTAGCCGGTGTCGGTACGGAAGCCTCTTTGATTTCTGCCCAGAATGCAGGTCTTGGTTCGGCAGCCACCGACTCGGGCTATTTCATGCCCTCGGCCAGTGGCACTTATTATGTTGATGTCTCCGACAGCTATTCAAAAACGTCAGATAGCTTCACTCTGAGTGCCGTGACGACCACGGCGGATTACACCGATAATCCAACCCATCCCGGAGCGCTTAAAGTAGGCGGGAGTAGTACCGGTCAACTGACGAACATCGGCCAGCATGATTGGTTTGCGGTGACGTTGACGGCCAATCAGGCTTATGAGTTCTCGATTTCTGGTCTGTCCTCTTATGCCCGAGTGCAAATTGGCACAGCTGCCAATTTAGCTGGTGTCGGTACGGAAGCCTTTTTGATTTCTGCCCAGAATGCAGGTCTTGGTTCGGCAGCCACCGACTCGGGCTATTTCATGCCCTCGGCCAGTGGCACTTATTATGTTGATGTCTCCGACAGCTATTCAAAAACACCCGATAGCTTCACTTTGAGTGCAGTGACAACCTCGGCGGATTATACCGATAATGCCAGCCATCCAGGTAACATCTCAGTCGGGAGCGGTCCATTACTGAATACTGTCAGTTTCAATGCATCAAGCGGATTATTGACATTGAATGGAAATAATTTGAGCACCAGCGGTTACACAGTCAGCGATTTTACGTTAAAAGGTGATGGTGGTACTAGCTATACATTAACCGGCGGTAGTACGATATCCGGCACCCCGACCAGCAGTAGCGTAGCCATTAAATTGTCCAGCGTAGATCTACTGGCGGTTGATGGCCTACTCAATAAAAATGGTACTCAAGCCAATGATGGCAGTAGCACATATAATTTGTCGTGGAATACCGGCACCGGTGTAATCACTAAAGAAGCTGTTACCGTCAGCGGCGTGACTGCACCGACCATTTCATCAGTGAGCTACAATGCCGGAACAGGCGTATTCACCTTTACGGGCAGCAACCTTGATAATCACGGCGGTGCTAATGGCATTGCTCTAAGTGATTTCACACTAAAAGGCGGAAGTAGCGGCAGCTATAACTTCAGCGCCAATGATACTCTAAGCAACCTCACTGCCACAGGCTTTACGGTCACCTTAAATAGTGCTGACGAGGCTTTGGTGAATGCCTTCGTCAACAACAACGGCACCAGTCCTATCAACGGCGCAGCCTATAACCTGACCGCTACAGCCAAGTGGGATAGTGATAGCGGAGCGGCCATTACAACAAAAGCCATTAATGTCAGCAATGTAGTCGCACAACCGACAACACCAATACAATCATGGTTCGCCGACGTTAATGGACCAAATAGTTTGGCAGTCGATAGCAGTGGCAACGTTTATGTAGCCGATGACAACGGGATAGATAAAATATCAGCCAACGGAAAAACCATGACGAATGTAATCCCCATCAATTTAAATTATCCAGAGCCAATCGCTGTTGACAATGCTGAAAATGTTTATTTCACAAACATAGACAGTTACTACTATCCAAAAGGAATTGATGAAATATCATCAGGTAGTAACACAGTAACATCATTGCTTTCTAGTAATGCCGCCAGCGGAGCCTCAAGTCTTGCTGTTGATGGGTCTGGTAATGTATATTTCACTAACTCATCTACAGCTACAATTACTGAGATTGAGGCTGGTACGAATGCCGCAACCACAATTTATTCTAGCGCGACGTTTGTCCCTTATGATATAGCACTCGATAACACTGGAAATGTTTATGCTTTAACATCTGCATCACTAGAGAGTATTGATGCAGCTATGAGTGCCGCTGCGGGTAATCTAGCTGCAATTGCTAATATTCCTCTTTACTCAATTATTGAAATATCAGCTAGTACACATGCGGTAACTACTGTCGTTTCTTTTACAGCTGGCTCTTTAACTGGAACAGGAGAAGTAAACACTCCAAGTATAAACCATGATTCTTTCGCAATTGATAAAAGTGGAAATATCTTTTATGGCACCAATTTTGGAGTTAATGAAATAGAGGCTAGCAATCATGATACAATGGCACTGAGTATTACAGGCATGCCTCTTGGCACTTCTGGTTTAGCTATTAGCAACACTGGTATCATCTATGCTTCGGATCCAATCGGCAATGACATTCAGCAATTTACTGGTATTTCTATTGTAGGGGTTAATAGTAATGAGGCTGGGGTGACCGCTCTACATGGGTGATGAACACTAGCCAAAACTTAACCTTCAATTCCCAAAGAACCGCTATTGGCGGTTTTTTGTTCCTGATGATGTTGAGAAACTCACCCTTTGTGCAACTTGCGATATCCCAAAAATCTGTGGATAACACTCTGTATAAACCTAGAATCAGCAGTTGGACACGTTCGCCAGTGCTGTTTTCCGGTTGACTGGCAAGGCGCTTTTTCTTGGTATTTACGTCTTCTCTAGCTTTATTTTTCAATGTTTAGGTAACCTGCTCAACCACTATCTTGCTTGCCCGGCAATGATAGACATGCAATTCCCAAAAATTCAGGACAGCCACCTTGTCTAATCTGTATCTCCAAGGCGTCAAAAAAACCATCATCCAGCGCCAACCCGGCAACCATAAAGCCAGTCTGGGTGATATGGACCCGGTATTGCAACGGATTTTCCACAGTCGCGGTGTTCAACAGCCTGAAGAACTGGAGCGCAGCTTGAGTAAGTTGCCGTCGCCTTGGTTATTAACCGGGATGCAGGGCATGGTCGAGCAACTGGTGACGGCGATTAAAAGTCAAAAAGCTATTACCATCGTGGCTGATTTCGATGCCGACGGCGCCACCAGTTGCGCTTTGGCTATACAAGGGCTGCGCTTATTAGGAGCAAAACAACCCAGTTTTGTGGTGCCTAACCGCTTTGAATACGGTTATGGCCTTACCCCGGAAATTGTCGAGCTGGTTAAAAAACAACAGCCGGATTTGATCATTACCGTCGATAACGGCATTTCCAGCATCGCCGGGGTTAAAGCCGCCAAAGCGGCCGGTATTAGCGTACTGATAACCGATCATCATTTACCCGGCGCCGAGCTGCCGGCGGCAGACGCCATCGTCAACCCCAATTTAGCGGATGATAAATTCCCCAGTCGGCATCTGGCTGGGGTAGGGGTGATGTTTTATGTCTTAATGGCGTTGCGGATTAGGTTGCGGGAACTGCATTGGTTTGAGCAGCAAGCCATCGCCGAACCCAATTTGGCGCAGTTACTGGATTATGTAGCGCTGGGCACCGTGGCGGATGTGGTGGCACTGGATCAGGTCAACCGTATTCTGGTGCATCAAGGCTTGTTAAGAATAAGAGCCGGGCAATGCCATCTGGGGATTAAGCTACTGGCCGAAATCGCCGGTCGGCAATTACATAATCTTTATGCCGCGGATTTGGGGTTTGCCATAGCGCCCCGCTTAAATGCCGCCGGGCGTATGGACGATATGAGCCTGGGCATCCAGTGCCTGCTCAGTGAGGATGCCGGCTTGGCGCGGGATATTGCCGAACAGCTGGATAGCCTGAATCAGGATCGTAAAGAAGTAGAAGGGCAAATGAAGAATGAGGCGATGGCCTTATTGACGGAAATGAAGGGGCTGGACGAAAAACATGCCTTGGCCGGAGTTTGTTTATATGACGGCAATTGGCACCAAGGCGTGATCGGAATTTTGGCCTCGCGGATTAAAGACAGGCTACATAGGCCGGTGATTGCCTTTGCCCCTGCCGATAATGGTGAAATCAAGGGCTCAGCCCGCTCTATTCAGGGGGTGCATATCCGCGATGTATTAAGTGACATTGCCGCCGCGCACCCGGAAATGTTGAGCAAATTCGGTGGCCATGCCATGGCGGCGGGGCTAAGCCTAAAAATGCACGACTATCCGCGTTTTGCCTTAATGTTTGGCGAACAGGTGGCTGCCAAACTGGCACAGCTTGATTTGGAACAAGTTATCCATTCCGACGGCGAATTAAACGAAGAACAGATGACTTCGGCATTTGCAGAAATGTTGCAGCAAGCAGCCATTTGGGGGCAGGCATTTCCTGAACCCTTATTTAATGGCGTGTTTGAGGTGATTCAATGCCGGATAGTCGGCAAGCAGCATCTTAAGTTTGTGCTGCGGCTGCCGTTCAGCAAAATACTGTTGGACGGCATTGCTTTTTTTGCCGACCAGCCGGAAAACTGGCTGGGTTGCCGTAAAATCAATGCGGCTTATAAACTGGATATTAATGAATATCGTGGCCAACGCAGCCTGCAATTACAATTGCAGTATGTGGAAAAATGGGCATAATGCTGAGCTATGCAGCAAAAATTAATTGATTGGACAGCGCAACATCTTAAAGGCTTATTGATTGCGGTATTTCTTTTGCGCGGCAGTTTTTTGCTGTTCAATGATATATCGCTGGTGGGTGATGAAAGTTATTATTGGGATTGGTCGCGCCACCCGGATTGGTGTTACTTCAGCAAGCCGCCGATGGTGGCCTGGTTAATCGGCAGCTTTACTTGGCTGTTGGGCGACAGCACCGCCGCGTTGCGTCTGCCGGCCTTGCTGTCGGGTATGCTTTTTCTCTGGTTTTTCCATGCTACCGCTCAGGCCTTTTATGGCCGGACGGCAGCGGCTTTTGCTTTGTTGTTGATGTTGGCGACGCCTAATAATGTGCTGGCCAATCTGATCATGACTATCGATCCGCCGCTGTATTGCTTCTGGATGATAACCTTGTATTATTTACGGCGGGCCATTTTTGACCAGCAGGCAAGTGCTTGGTTTTGGGCCGGTTGCGCTAATGCCGCGGCCTTGCTCAGCAAACAGGTGGCGGTGGCTTTACCGCTGTTGTTACTGGTGTTTATCTTGCTGGATCGTCGCCGTTATGGCTGCTTCAGGCAAGGGTTTTGGTTGTATCTGGCGCCTATACTGGCGGCGGCCATCCCGATATTGTTGTGGAACCAGCAGCATGACTGGATCCTGTTCAGCCATAGTAAAACTCACTTTACTACCCAGATTGCCGGGTCGCTGTTGGTAGGTTTTAAATATGCCGGTGAGTTGGTGTTGTACCAGATGCTGCTGATTTCGCCGCTGATTTTTGTACTGACTGTCATTATCAGTATTCAGCTGCTATGGCGGTTTAACAGGTTGACCGGGGAGCAACAGTTTTTAGTGCTGACGGGGCCACTGCTGTTACTGGGGGTTTTACTCTTGGGTTTTGAGCAAAAAGTTCAGGGCAATTGGCCGATGCCGTTTTACTTTAGCGCTTTGATTTTATTAAGTGGCGCCTGGCAGCAAGGGCGTTGGCATAAGACTTTGCAATATGGTTTGTTTAGCGGTTTTTTTCTGGTGGCGATAACCTATCTGTTACCCGTGGTGCTTCATGTTTGCCAGCTGGAAAATACCCGTTTGGACCCGATCAGGCGCTTTAAACACTGGCCGGCAGTGGCCGCCGCGATTCAGACCGAGCGGCAAAACGCCTTTAGCTCTGCTGACGACTCTTTTGTGTTGGCTTTAGGGCATCGTAATCTTGCCAGCCAATTGGCATTTTATTTACTGGATCACCCTAAAGTTTACCGGTATGAAGTTAGCGGCGCGGTGTTGTCGCAATATGAACTTTGGCCGGGGCCGGAGGAGTTTATGGGGGCAGATGCCTTGGTGGTCAGTGATGCTAAAGAAGTGCCGGAAGCTATAAAATCCGCTTTTCTAACGTTTAGTTTTTTGGCCGAGGTAGCCAACCCCATGCACCCTAAGCAACCGTTTTATTTATTTAAAGCCGTACAATTGCAACATTGGCCGAGCATGAGTCGGCAAGTACAGCCTGAGGAGGCGTTATGAAATTGCGCGACATGTATCGCTGTCGGCAAGAACTGTTAATCTGGTTGCTGTTGACTGTCAGCACTACAGCGGTTTTTTGGTTAACCGATTGGGATATTCAAGCCGCCGCACTATTTTACCATCCGGAAAATCCTGCCGATGTCTGGCCGGAGCGGCACTGGTGGCTATGGCAAATATTATTTGATAACGCTTTTCCGTTTACCGTTGCCGCTGGTCTGGCGGCCTTGCTGATTTATCTGCTCAGCCATTTTCATGATTATTCCCGCCGCTATCGGCGGCAGGCTTTATATATTCTGCTGGTTATCCTGATTGGGCCGGGCTTGGTGGTTAATTTAATCGTCAAGGATCATTGGGGGCGGCCTAGACCTATGCATATTCAACAATTTGGCGGTGAGTATGAATACATTCCGCCGGTCAAAATTGGGCACACCACTGACAAATCCTTTGTCTGCGGCCATTGTTCGGTAGGGTACAGTTTTTTTGCGCTGTATTTTCTCGCTAATAATTACCGGCTTTTTTATTTTGTACTGACGCTGGGGCTGGCTTGGACCATGGGTTTTACCCGGATGACTTCAGGGGGGCATTTTGTGTCCGATATTCTCTGGTCGGGCTATCTGGTGTTTTTAGTGGCGTTGGCTTTATATTATGGCTGGTATAATCGGGAACCGGCCGATAAGAAAAGGTCTTAGTTTTTTACTATTTAGTGTGATTATTGAACGCTGAAAAAGTCATCAAAGGCATTTTATTTTGTGCGCTAGCGCGAGTTTTTTCTGTTTGTATCGCTAGATTGCTTGGCCTGGCAAACAAATTAACAGGCTGAATTTTGACCATTGCTTGCTATAATATTGCCCTTTTACATCACCCGGAAGAGAGATTTGCATGATTCAAGGTAGTATCGTTGCGCTGGTAACTCCAATGACCGAAGACGGTGCGGTGGATGACATCAGTCTAAAAAGACTGGTTGAGTTTCATATAGAGCAAGGCACCGATGCTCTGGTTGCGGTTGGCACCACCGGTGAATCGGCCACCCTGGATGCAGATGAACATTGCCATGTGATAAAAGTCGTGGTGGATAGCGTGGCCGGGCGAATACCCGTGATTGCCGGCACCGGCGCCAATTGCACCAGGGAAGCGATTTATCTCACGCAAAGAGCTAAACAATTGGGGGTGGATGCCTGTTTACTGGTTACGCCTTACTACAACAAACCCACCCAGGAAGGCTTGTTTCTCCATTACCAAGCCATCGCCGCCGCGGTGGATGTACCGATCATTTTATATAATGTGCCCGGTCGCACCGCTTGCGATATGCTGCCGGAAACGGTGGGCCGTTTGGCTAAAATCACCAATATCGTCGGCGTAAAAGAAGCCACCGGCAAACTGGAAAGACTGAAACTGATTCGGGAATTAAGCGGTGACGATTTTGCCATTTATACCGGTGACGACGGTAGCAGTCGCGAGTTTTGTCTGTTGGGCGGCAACGGCAGCATTACCGTTTCCGGCAATGTGGCACCCAAGCTGGTGCATCAAATGCTGACTGCCGCCATCCATGGCGACAGTGAACTATCCGCCGCACTCGACGCTAAATTAAGCGCATTGCACAGCAGCCTATTTATTCAATCCAATCCTATCCCGGTTAAATGGGCTGTCGCGGAAATGGGCTTGATGGGCAAAGGCATACGCCTGCCTTTAACCTGGCTCACGCCGGATTGTTTTGATACCGTGCGTAACGCGATGCATCAGGCCGGTGTGTAATAACATGAAAATTCGCGCTTATAGGCATTGGCTGCTTGCTTTACTGGTGATACAGGCAGCCGGTGGCTGTACTTTTATCAAAAGCCTTTTTCCTGATAAGGAACGCGATTATCAATTTCGTGCCGAACTTCCCGAATTGATCATACCGGACGATCTAAAAGCCCATACCTTGCCGGATAGACTGCCGCCGCCAGGTGCTGCTGCGGTGTCACCGGTTTCGCCGGCTTCTACCGCAGTCCAGAAATCGGTTCCGGCTACACCGGCGGTTGCTGCTAAACCCATGCCTGTACCGGCAGCTACAGCTGTTGCGCCGACTACCCAGAATCAACCGCTTAAAGAGCAAGCGCAGGACACTGCAGCAGTGCGTGGCGCCGGCAATAGTTCGGGGGTCAGCAGCTTGCAGATTGATCAGCCGCGCAGTCAAGCTTGGCGCTTGGTGGCCAGAGCGTTAAGTCGGCAAAAAATCGAAATTGTCGAGCGCAATATGGATAAAGCCTATTTTTATGTCAAATACGATCCTGACGAGGTTAAGCCCTCAGACAGTGGTATTTGGGATGAAATCGCCTTTTTATTCGGCGAAGACCCTAGCCATGAGCTGGAGTATCGGATTAGTCTGCTGGAAACCGGCCCGCAAATGACGGAAGTGACGGTGCAAAATAGCGATGGTCAGACCATCTCCAATCGTACTACCACACATTTGCTTAAATTAATTACTGATGGGATAAATCTGGATTTGCCGACTGCAAACCCGGAAAATACGCCGCCATCCAGCGAGAAATAATGTTATAGGATGCGCCTGGTAGCGTGAAGTGCATCTATCGCGAGTGATGCACTTTCTGAATCGGCACAGCCTAGGCAATTTATCTTTTTGGCTGATCATCCAAGAAACGAACGTTGCGGCATAAGCCGGCCCGTTCCACAACCTGCTTTAGCAACCGACTTAAAGAGCTATGTTGACCTTACCCGGAACCTCTGCACTTTCACCATTTCGCCTGGAAAATTTACTGACCCAGCTCAAAAGCATCAAAGCCGACATCAGCGCGATCAGCGCCAGTTATCAACATTTTGTGCAATTAAGCGGCGAATTGGCACAACAACAAACCCAGATGCTGCAGCGGCTATTAGATTATGGCTATACCGAATTATCAGCCGGCCAGCCCGGCCAACCTTATTGGCTAGGCAGCTATCCCGCCGACACGGTGATCAGCACTCTATGGGTAGTGCCGCGCACCGGCACCATTTCCCCTTGGTCCAGCAAAGCTTCAGAGATTGCCGAGCGTTGCGGCTTGGCGGCCGTTAAGCGTATTGAGCGCGGTATCGCCTATCATTTTGCCGCCGCAACAGCACTGACAGCCGGCGAGCAACAACAGCTGGCCGCTTTGCTGCATGACAGGATGACTCAGCAAGTGGTGGACGATGCCGCCGCGCTGGAATTGTTTGCCGCACATGAACCCAAACCGCTGCAAACCGTCGCCATTATCGAACAAGGCCGCGAAGCGCTACGGCAAGCCAATAGCGAACTAGGTCTGGCCTTATCAGCCGATGAAATTGATTACCTGACCGACAGCTTTAGCCAGTTAGGCCGTAACCCCACGGATGTGGAACTGATGATGTTTGCCCAGGCTAATTCCGAACATTGCCGGCATAAAATCTTTAACGCCGACTGGACAATAGACGACGAAGCTCAGGCAAAATCCCTGTTTGCGATGATACGCAACACCCACAGCCTGCATCCAGAAAACATTTTATCGGCTTACAGCGACAATGCCTCGGTGATGGCCGGGCCGACGGCGGCGGTATTTCTGCGCGATGGTTTAAGCCACCAATACCACTATGTGGAAGAGCCGGCGCATATTCTAATGAAAGTGGAAACCCACAATCATCCGACTGCCATCTCCCCGCACCCCGGCGCGGCTACCGGCTCCGGCGGCGAAATCCGTGACGAAGGCGCCACCGGTAGAGGTTCGGCCACCAAAGCCGGTTTAACCGGTTTTAGCGTCTCGCATTTAAAAGTGCCCGGCTACCTGCAGCCTTGGGAAACCGACAACGGCAAACCGGCGCGTATCGCCTCGGCTTTAGACATCATGCTGCAAGGCCCTATCGGCGGCGCGGCGTTTAACAATGAATTCGGCCGCCCCAATATCGCCGGTTATTTTCGCAGCTTTGAACAACCGGCAGAATCAGGTCTCAGCGGGCAATTTCGCGGTTATCACAAACCCATTATGATCGCCGGCGGCATGGGTAATATTCGGCCCATGCTGGTTGATAAACAGCCGATACCCGCCGGGGCGCTCATCGTGATTCTAGGCGGCCCGGCCATGCTGATAGGCTTGGGTGGCGGCGCGGCTTCTTCACAAACCTCCGGGCAAAGCTCCGCAGAGCTGGATTTTGCCTCCGTACAACGCGAAAACCCGGAAATGGAACGCCGCTGTCAGGAAGTGATAAACCATTGCAATTCTTTGGGCGAAAATACGCCCATCATCTCTATTCACGATATTGGTGCCGGCGGTTTGTCCAACGCCGTGCCGGAAATTATCCACGACTGCAATCGCGGCGGCCAATTTGAATTACGCAAGGTACAAAACGCCGATCCCGGTATGTCGCCGATGCAAATTTGGTGCAATGAAGCCCAGGAACGCTATGTGGTGGCGATTAAACCAGAGGCACTGGAGTTATTTGAAAATTTCTGCAAACGCGAGCATTGCTTGTACGCCGTGATCGGTCACGCTACTGATGCTGAGCATTTAACCCTCAGCGATAGCTGGCTGGGCGGCAATCCGGTTGACCTGCCGATGTCTGTGTTGTTCGGCAAACCACCGAAAATGCATCGCAACGTTCAGCGTCTGCCCAAAAATTTGCCGTCTTTGCAACTGGCTGGGATAGACTTAAGCGAAGCCGTGCAACGGGTGTTAGCCTTTCCGGCAGTGGCCGACAAAAGCTTTTTGATACACATCGGCGACCGGTCAGTCACAGGTCTGGTGGCCCGCGATCAAATGGTCGGCCCCTGGCAAATTCCGGTGGCGGACGTAGCCGTCACCGCATCCGGTTTTTACGCCCACACCGGCGAAGCGATGGCCTTAGGCGAGCGCACACCGATAGCCTTGATAGACGGCCCGGCCTCCGGGCGGTTGGCAATCGGCGAAGCATTAACCAATCTGGCCGCCGCCCGGATAGCCACTCTGAATGATATTAAACTTTCGGCCAACTGGATGGCCGCTGCCGGCAGCCCAGGCGAAGACGCCGTGCTGTATGACACGGTTAAAGCCGTGGGCCTGGAACTGTGTCCGGCTTTGGGCATAGCCATACCGGTCGGCAAAGACTCCTTGTCAATGAAATCGGTTTGGCAGGAGGGTGAAATAGAAAAAACCATGACTGCGCCGGTTTCGCTGATCATCACCGCATTTGCGCCGGTGCTGGACATTCGGCAAACCCTAACCCCGCAATTGCAAGCTGAAGATAGCGTCTTATTGTTGCTGGATCTGGGGCAGGGCAAAAATCGCCTCGGCGGCTCGGTATTGGCTCAGGTCTATAATCAGTTGGGCAATAGTGCGCCGGATTTGGATGATGTCGAATTATTTAAAGCTTTCTTTAATGCTATCCAAACCCTCAACGCGCAAGGCTTGCTGTTGGCTTATCATGACCGCGCCGATGGCGGCTTGTTGGCAACGGTCACAGAAATGCTGTTTGCCGGTCGGCAAGGCGTGGCTTTAAATCTGGAGGTGCTGGGCGATGATCTGCCGGCTGCCTTGTTTAATGAAGAATTGGGCGCCGTCGTGCAAGTTAAAACCGCCGCGCTGCCGGCGGTGTTACAGCTGTTGAGCCAGGTCGGATTAGCCGCTTGCAGCCATGTGATCGGCAAAGTCACCGCTGAGCAAACATTGCGCATCAGCCATGGTCAAACTGAAGTGTATCAGGCCACTCGCGCCGCCTTGCAACAAATCTGGTCAGAACTCAGTTCTCGAATGCAAGCCTTGCGCGATAATCCCGATTGCGCCCGGCAGCAGTTCGAGCGGATTATTGATGATGCTGATCCAGGGCTGACTGCCGTGCTGAGTTTTAATCCTGATGACGACATCACCGTCCACTTTGCCGCTGCCGAGCGACCCAAGGTGGCGATACTGCGCGAGCAGGGCGTTAACGGTCATGTAGAAATGGCCGCCGCGTTTCATCGCGCCGGCTTCAACGCGATAGACGTGCATATGACCGACATTATCGCCGGTCGAGTCAGCTTGGCCGACTTTATCGGTCTGGCGGCCTGCGGCGGCTTTTCTTACGGCGATGTGTTGGGCGCCGGCGGTGGCTGGGCCAAGTCTATCCTGTTCAACCCGCAAGCCCGCGCTGAATTTAGCGCTTTTTTTGCCCGTTCCGACACCTTTGCGCTGGGGGTTTGCAACGGCTGTCAAATGATGTCCGGCTTAAAAGAGATCATCCCCGGCGCTGAACATTGGCCGCAATTTAAACGCAATATTTCCGAGCAGTTTGAAGCACGGGTGGCGATGGTTAAAGTGCAAGACTCGCCGTCCATTTTCTTGACCGGCATGGCGGGTTCCTTGCTGCCGGTCGTGGTGGCCCACGGCGAAGGTCGCGCCGAATTCGCCGCCGACCCGGTCGCCACACAGATAGCGCTGAGCTATGTCGATAACTACGGACAGGAAACCACCGCCTTTCCAGCCAACCCCAACGGCTCGCCGCAAGGCATTACCGGCCTGACCAGCAGCGATGGCCGCTTTACCATCATGATGCCGCATCCCGAACGCTGCTTTAGAACCGTACAAAACTCCTGGCATCCAGCGGATTGGTCGGAGGAGGGGGCTTGGCTGCGGATGTTTAAAAATGCCAGGGTATGGGTGGGGTGATGTGAGGCGGCGGAGGTAACGGTATGACAACCGTACAGGATTGGTTAACACGGATACGCCTAGGCGAAGACTCTACCTTAGAATTAAAGCGGGTAGTTATGCATGGCAATGGCAAAATGGCAGGCCCGCATCCCGATAGTTTGGCAGATGAGCTGGCGGCTATGGCCAATGCCAATGGCGGCACTTTGATTTTAGGTGTTGATGATAGCGATAAGCAAGTATTGGGTATAGCCTATGCGGCTTTGGACACTGTCGAACACTGGCTGGCGGAACTGTGCCAAACCCGGATTGAGCCACCGCTGGATATTGTCACCCAACATATCGAATTACCGGATGCCGCCGGGCAATCGCAGCCGGTGATTATCGTCCAAGTACCGCGCAGTTTGATGGTGCATAAAAGTCCAAACGGCTATTTTAAACGCGTCGCCCATGCCAAACGCGAAATGAAACCGGATGTATTAGCCAGGTTATTTCAACAACGCAGTCAATCGCGGTTAATGCGCTTTGAAGAACAAGCCGTGCCGACAACCACGCTGGCAGACGCCGATCCGTTATTAATGCGGGCATTGGTACGGGCACACGAAGGCGACCCGGCTATACAAATGCGCCGTATGCATTTAACGGCTGATGACGACGGTATCACTCGTTTAAGCGTGGCCGGGGTGCTGCTATGTACCGCAAAGCCGGTGCAGTGGCTGCCGTCAGCTTATATTCAGGCCGTTGCCTATAGTGGTTTGCTGAACGATCCTAATGATCAGCTGGACGCCAAGGACTTTATTGGCCCATTGGATAGGCAAATATGGGATGCTTTTGATTTTGTCTATTTACATATGAAAGTGCCGGCACGTAAAGCGTTGGGGCGTATCGATTACCCACAGTATAGTTTACGGGCGGTGTTTGAGGCATTGGTGAATGCAGTGGCGCACCGGGATTATTCCATCTGGGGCGGCAGAATTCGCCTGCACCTGTTTGCCGACCGCTTAGAGCTGTATTCTCCCGGTACCCTGCCAAACTCAATGACGGTTGAAACCATGCAAATGATGTCGATGCCGCGTAACGAGTTGTTAGCCAGTTTATTCTCCAGGTATTACCCGGTGCGGGATACCGGCCTGGGGCGCGAGTACTTGATGGATAGACGCGGCTCCGGGGTGGATGTCATTTTAGCGGAGAGCGAACAACTCTCTGGAAAACGACCGGTTTACGATGACATTGCCGATATGGAATTAAGGCTGACGATATATGCGGCGGATTTGCCCGGCTCGTCAATTGGGTTGTGCGTTGTTTAGTTTAAGCGCTTAAAGCAACTATTGGATGTGTCGACGATAAGAGGCGCAACGGTCTCGATTGATCCTAGAATCAGCAGTTGGACACGTTCGCCGGTGCAGTTTTCCGGTTGGCCGGCGAGGATGTTGCTAAATTTTATTGCCACTAGATAATGATGTAAGTGGAACTGACCGTCAACCCAATTAAATATCAATTAATCAGTAATTTAATGGCTGTCTCCTAATGAGTCGTATGAAGTCTTGCCATAATAATCAAAGCAACAATGATCTGAGTATGCTCTTGATTGAAATTGCTTCTCGCAATGTCATCTACTGCAATCCTGACGCCAACGTTAGCGAGGTTGCTCGCAGCATGGCTGAAAAACGGATTTCTTCCATTGTGGTCGCCGATAGCAACGAGAAGCCACTCGGCATTGTTACCGAACGCAATATATTGCATGCCATGCAGACCAAGCGCCCGCCTGAAACAGCGCTTAGGGAGATTATGTCTTCCCCGGTCATTACCGTGCCGCCATCTATCACATGCTTGGAGGCCTATCAGGTTTGCCTGCGCAAAGGTGTTCGGCATCTGGCCATAGCAAACGCAGACGAAAGCATTCTCGCCATTGTTAGCGAAACGGATTTTTCTCAGCATATCAAGCTTGCCGCCCTTGCCGGCCGCCGACAGGTGGCTTCAGTCATGACCCGGTTCAAGTTTAGCCTGCCTCCGCAAGCCAGCTTGCAAGCGGCATTGAATCTGATGCAAGCGCATCAGGCGACCTGTGTAGTCGTGGTCGAAGCCGAGCAGCCGGTGGGTATCGTGACCGAGCGGGACGTTGTTCGCTTATATTCCAGTAACCTGAAGCAAACCGCTGTTCAGATCGGAGAGGTTATGACCGCTAATGTGCAGACTATTACGCACAATAGCACCATCAACGAAGCGGCAGAGCGGATGCTGGCAGCTGAAATTAGGCATTTGGTGGTAGTCGACAGCGCGGGTGCAGTGGCTGGCGTGATTGATGAACATGATCTGACTCAGATCTGGGCGATGAACCTGGCCGATGACAAGCAAGTGCTGGATGTCGCGTTTTTGCATACCTTGCTGAATAACATCCCGGACATGATTTGGCTCAAGGATGTCAACGGCATTTATCTGGCCTGCAATTCACGTTTCGAGCGATTTTTCGGCGCCAAAGAAACTGACATTATCGGCAAGACCGACTATGACTTCGTCAGTGCTGAGCTTGCCGATTTCTTCCGCGAGCATGATCGCAAGAGCATGGAAATCAACGGAACCAATATCAACGAAGAATGGGTCACTTACCGGGATGACGGCCACCGCGAATTGCTGGAAACTTTAAAGACGCCGTTGCGCGACAGCCAGGGGAAATTGATAGGCGTGCTGGGGATCGCCCGCGACATCACTGAACGTAAAAGAGCCGAAGAGGCTTTACGCGAAAGTGAGGAAAAGTTAAGGGGCCTTTACGCACTCTCGCCGCTCGGCATTGCATTGACGGACATGACAGGACGCTATCTGGAATTCAACGAAGCTTTCCAGAGTATCTGCGGGTATAGCGAAGCAGAATTGAATTCGCTAGACTATTGGGCGCTGACACCCAGAAAATACGAGGCTGACGAGCAGCGGCAATTGCAGTCTCTTGCCGCTACCGGACGGTATGGCCCCTATGAAAAAGAATATATACGCAAAAATGGCAGCCTGATTCCATTGCGTCTAAACGGTGTGTTTGTCATGGGAAGCAATGGCCAAAAATACATCTGGTCTATCGTTGAAGACATTACCGAAAGCAAACGCACCGCGGAAAACCTTGCGCTGCGGGAGCTGGAATTTCGCACTTTGGCGGAGAACTTGCCGGACAATATTGCTCGCTACAATAGTGATGGGCGTTGTTTTTATATTAATCCGCAACTGGAACGTACACTTGGGCTATTATCGGTGGATTTTTTTGGCAAGCCGCAGGCGAAACCGGGCGATCTTTTTTATGAGTACTACCAAAATATCCTGCGAGTTGGGGCGACCGGAAAAAGCATCTGTTTCGAACAAAAAATTCCCAGCCAAAACCAACGCCCACGGATTCATTCTATCCAGATGGTTGCGGAAACCGGGCCGGATGGCAAGCCGGTCGGTGTGCTTGCGGTCGGTCGCGACATCACCGATATTAAACTAGCCGAAGAAAACCTGCGCATCACCGCCGGTGTATTCGACACCAGTCAAGAAGGTATCCTGATCACCGATGCCAACAACTTCATCGTGGATGCCAATCCGGCATTTACCCATATCACGGGTTATAGCCGTGACGAGGTGCTGGGCAGGAACCCCAGTCTACTGAATTCTGGTCGTCAGGATAAATCGTTTTACGCCGAGATGTGGCAATCCCTGCAAAAAAACAAGGTCTGGCGAGGCGAGATATGGAACCGGCGTAAATCCGGCGAGCTTTATGCGGAATTGTTATCGATCTCTGTGGTTTGCAATGATGAAGGTGAGGTGTTACGTCATGTCGGCGTGTTCTCGGACATCAGTTATTTGAAGAAGCATGAGGCAGAATTGTGCCGTGTCGCTTATTACGATGCCTTGACTAATATACCCAACAGAGTATTGCTTGCCGACCGCATGAAACAGGCCCTAGCCCATGCAACACGCGAGCAAAGCATGGTAGCAGTCTGCTATCTTGACCTTGATGGCTTTAAGGCCATTAATGACAGCATGGGGCATGAAGCCGGTGATCAGGTGTTGATCAATATGGCCAGACGCATTGAAAGTACCATACGTGGCGGGGACACAGTAGCTCGCTTGGGAGGGGATGAATTCGTCGTGCTGCTGGATCTAAAACAAGGTGAAGAATGTTCCCTGATGCTGGAACGCCTGTTGGCGGTGATAGCTCAGCCGATGACGATCAAGGGCCAAGTCCTTACGGTAGGGGCCAGTATTGGGGCCAGCATTTATCCAAGTTACGATGAAAATGCAGATACCTTGCTGCGGCATGCCGATCAAGCCATGTACACTGCAAAACAATCCGGCAAGCACCGTTTTTGGATTTATGACCCCGAGTTGGAGCAACGCGCACGGAACCATAGCGAATTTCTGCACAGCATTCGCCACGCACTGAAGCACGACCAGTTTGAAATGTATTACCAGCCCAAGATCAATTTATTGACTAAACGGTTAGTGGGCGCGGAGGCTTTGATTCGCTGGCACCATCCTGAACGAGGTCTGCTTTCGCCGCTTGAGTTTCTGCATGCCATCGAAGCCTCGGAACTTGATATCGACATCGGCAATTGGGTAATCGCTTCGGTATTAGCCCAAATTCATCGCTGGCACAGTGTCGGGATGGATATCGAAGTCAGCATCAACATTTCCGCCTACCATCTAGAGTCTAGTGGATTTACAGAAAATCTGCGGCAGCAGTTGCGTTATTACCCGGACATTCCACCAGCGACACTCCAGATCGAGGTGCTGGAAAGCGTAGCGCTTAACGATATCAGTAAAGTCAGGCTCATTATTGAGGAATGTCGGCTGTTTGGAGTGGGATTCTCGCTGGATGATTTCGGCACCGGCTATTCCTCACTGTCTTATCTTAGCCGGTTGCCGCTAAATGAGATCAAGATAGACCAATCCTTCATACAGAACATGCTAAATGATAACGGCGATAAAGCCATTGTGAAAAGTATTATCGCTTTGGCTGGGGTGTTTGATCTTAAGGTCGTGGCCGAGGGCATTGATACCAGCGAACATTATCGGGAATTAATTGAGATGGGCTGCGAGTTTGCTCAAGGTTACTTTATAGCTCAACCCATGCCGGCAGCAGAGCTGAGCAATTGGCAGCCATGAGTCAACGAGAGTTCTGGTTTCGAGGGAAATGGCGTCTACCGGAGTTCTCAATAAAGTTTTTATGCATTGACTTGGCGGATTAGTTAAGAATGGTTCGATGCTCACCATCCTTTGTATTGGATACTCGCTTTTCGGCGAGTATGACGAATTGGCTGAAGCAGGTGGGTAGTCAGGCAGGATTTTGATCATTTACTTTAGGTGCAATCGTTGGAGAAAAATAAGTTCATGTCGACAGACAAACACCATTCAAACATTAGCTGTTGGATTCTAGGTTAAATGTCAAACTTTTGCCATCTCCCCGGCGAGGCTAGCGAAAATTCAAATAGCGCAGAAAATCACCTATTTCAAGATAACTCGCAATTTATCATTTTTCCTAGGATTATGGAATTTGGTGGCACGATAAATGCTTTTCATGATTTAACCAGGAGATAAATCAAATGACCACAAAGACCAATAGCACGTTTCAGATCACCAGTTGGGACGAAAAACCCATTCAAGAAATCGAGGGCGCTGCAAAACTCACTGCCGCCAAGGTTACGCAGTCCTACGCTGGAGCCATAGAAGGAATCAGTAGCGTCGAATATCTTATGTCCTATACCATTCAAGGTACGGCCAGTTTTGTTGGTCTCGAACGAATTTCCGGTGTGGTTGCAGGTAAAACAGGCACATTCGTCATTATACATTCCGGCACGTTTGCGGAAGGTAAGGCTCGCAGTGCCTGGTCTATTGTAGCAGGCTCCGGCACGGGAGATCTCGCCAGTCTTCGCGGCAAAGGCAGCTATGTCGCAGGACATGGCGAGCCGGCACAGGTCTTGTTTGAATACTCTTTTGAGCCAGTCGGCTAATGAAAAGTCTAGGAGTCTGCTGGAGTTTTCAAGGTTTTCAATGAACTGGACTCGGCGGTAAACAGGTGCATAACACCAATATCGTGGCAACTGTGTTCAGTTATAGCTTGGATATCTTTGTGCCTTTAGTCTAATCCGTTATAGAGTGCTGTGTTTAGACGGCAGGATTTAGCTCAACTGATTTTTTTAGGTTCATCAGCCGGAGGCA
>Ga0316222_1002668_pt1 | contig 18642 bp, 13 predicted proteins | sample TBH18011metaG_FD_206008 | JGI IMG/M metagenome (GOLD analysis project Ga0316222, IMG submission 206008) | Freshwater microbial communities from Trout Bog Lake, Wisconsin, USA - TBH18011 | ecosystem: Environmental > Aquatic > Freshwater > Lake > Hypolimnion/Profundal zone | place: USA: Wisconsin...
CCCAGGCGATGCAGTTGGTGGTGTTGGGCGTGGGCGCGCAGGAAATCTTCAAAGGCGACCTGAGCATCGGGTCCCTGGTCGCCTTCAACATGTTGTCGGGGCGCGTGACGGGTCCGCTGATCAGCATGGTCGGCATGCTGAACAGTTACCAGCGCGTGGTTCTGTCCATGGAAATGCTGGGGTCGATCATGGACCACCCCCCCGAACGCGAGCCCGGTCAACGCTACATTTTTCCCCGCATCAACGGCGAAATCGAATTCAAGGACGTAAGTTTCCGCTATCCGGGAACCTCGACCCCGGCGCTCGACCGAGTGTCGTTCAAAGTGGAACCCGGACAAATGATCGGCGTGGTCGGGCGCTCGGGGTCGGGAAAATCGACCCTGACGCGTTTGATCCAAGGGGTCATTCCTCCCGATTCCGGGCTATTGAAGATCAGCGGCGCGGACATCCGCCACATCGATCTCAGCCACTTGCGCCGCAATATCGGCGTCGTACTGCAAGACAACTTCCTGTTTCGGGGAACCGTTCTGGAAAACATCCGCATGACCAAGCCCGACGCCACGTTGGAAGAAGTCATGGAGGCGGCCCGCAAAGCGGGCGCGGCCGAATTCATCGACCGCCTGCCCAATTCCTACGGCACGTTCGTGTTTGAAAACGCGTCGAACTTCTCGGGCGGTCAGCGTCAGCGTCTGGCCATCGCCAGAGCCATGCTGTCCGAACCGTTGTTGATGATCTTCGACGAGGCGACCAGCGCGCTGGACCCCGAGAGCGAGGCGATCGTCCAGGACAATATCGATAAGATCGCCCAGGGCCGAACCATGGTCGTGGTTTCGCACCGCTTGTCTTCGCTGGTCAATTCGGATGCGATCCTGGTTCTTGAGCATGGCAAGGTCGTGGATTTCGCTCCGCACCACACCCTGCTTGAACGCTGCGAAATCTACAAAACCCTGTGGGACAGACAGACCCGCCACGCCCGCGGCTAAGGCCTTTTCCGACTTTGCTTAACCGATAAGCTTTTCTAATCATGGCGGTTAGGTAATCTCGTTTGTTGAGGGGAGCCTGATCGCATATCTATTGGATATTGATTAAATTTTCTAACCGATCGCGAAGATTATGCCGTCCCCGATCACCCTTGGAATACCCCCCAAATACCGGGTGATATGCGCTGGAATAGCCGCCTTGGTGTTAAGCGTCGGCATCGCCCGTTTCGCCTATACGCCGTTATTGCCGGTGATGCGCGCCCAAGCGGGCTTGACCGATGTGGCGGGCGGATGGCTGGCGGCGTTCAATTACGCCGGATATATCTCGGGGGCTTTGCTGGCGGCGTCGCTGAAAAGCCTGCCGGTCAAGTTTCATCTGTACCGGCTTGGATTGATCCTGGCGGTGGTCACGACCCTCGCCATGGGACTCACCGACAATCCGGCCGCCTGGGCCGTGCTGCGGTACATATCGGGGTTTTCCAGCACGGCGGGACTGCTGCTGGCGTCCGGTTTGGTTCTCAACTGGCTGCTCAGAAACGATCACCCGCCCAGGCTGGGCTTGCATTTCGCGGGCATGGGGCTGGGCATCGCACTGTCCGGCGTGGCCGCCCAACTGATCGCCGACCGGCTGACATGGTCGTGGCAATGGGTGGCGCTGGGAACGTGCGGCTTGGCTTGGTTCGTTCCCGCGTGGGCATGGATGCCAAAACCGCCTCAAACCGCGATCGGCAACGACGCGCGATCCGCTCCGCCCCCTCCGACGCGATGGATGACCCTGTTCGTGCTGGCCTATTTCTGCGCCGGAATCGGCTATGTGATCAGCGCCACCTTCATCGTCGCCATCGTCGAACGGTTTCCCCTGCTGCATGGACAAGGCAATCTGGCATGGATCGTGGTCGGACTGTTCGCCCTGCCCTCAAGCTTCCTGTGGGATTCGTTATGCGCCCGGATCGGCAATACCGGGGCGCTGCTGACCGCCTACGCGATCGAAATCGTATCGTTCCTGCTGCCGGCGTTCGGCGAGGGCTTGGCGGCGAATCTGGCAAGCGCCGCCTTGTTCGGTTCGACGTTCGTCGGCATCGTCAGCATGACGCTGGCCATCATCGGCCGCCATTATCCCAACAATCCCGCCAAGGCCATGGCCCGTTTGACGCTTAGCTACGGTGTGGCGCAAGTGGCGGCGCCCGTCGCCGCCGGATACATCGCCCAAACGACCGGCTCTTATCGCGGCGCATTGCTAATGGCCGCCGTCGGCATGGCGGTTGGAATGGTCTTCCTGATCATGGCCGAGCGTGTCGATCGCCCCCCCTTTCAGCACTGACAATTCCGTATGTCTGATCCGTGAATTTTGCGCACCGCCCTTATCCCTATTGGGCGTAAAAATTATGTAAAGAATAAACGCGAAAAGTTTGGAATCATTATGACTTCAGCAACAACTCAAATAATCAGCCAAACCTTCCCGCCGGGATCCGTCATTTTTCGCCAGGGCGAACGGGGCGGGCCCGCGTATCTGGTGAAAACCGGTTCGGTCGCGCTTGAATTGCAGACCACTTGCGGAGCGCATCGCTTGGCCGTGCTTGGCCCCTTCGCCATGTTCGGCGAGATCAGCGCCTATGACGGCGGGCCGCGCACCGCCACGGCCATCGCCATCGAGAAAACCGAGTTGGGCGTCATTCCTTCCGGGATCGTCCGCCAGAAGATTCTGGACAGCGATCCGTTCGTCCGGGCGATGGTTTCGGTCCTGGTCAACAATCTGCGCCAAGCCGACGCGATGATTGTGGGCGACACCATGGATATCGAACAATTGGTCAACACCATTTTCAATCTGGGGCAAAGCCTGCACCGCCGCGCCCTGAACGACATTCCCTCGGTGGACAAGATCGATGAATTGGCGAAAGATCTGGACGGTTTGGACAATGCGATCAAGATCGTGGCGGACGTGGTCGAACACGGTCATCCGCATTGAAGCCTATTAAAAAGGCACGTCCGACACTCGCCTTTAAATATTGCAAAGCGGCGGGCTTTGGCTAGTATGCGGCCTTATCGAAACGGATGAACCGACCAGATGGTGTTAGTCGAATGAGTCTTCTTTCATTTCCGGATTCAGAGCGGATCGCCCGTCATTTCCGCCGCGCCCTGCTTGACTGCAAACGCAACGAAACTCCTTACGTTCACTGGAGCATGGTGGACGTCTTGCCGGAAGCGCTGTGCCTGGGAATCATCAGCCTGCCGATCGCGCCTTTGCTTATCGACGATTGCCGAGGAGTGCGCGACGTCGACAACAACATCCGCTCCTTCGTCACCCCCGCTTTGCGGAAAGACTATCCGTTCCTGGACGATTTCGCCCATGCGCTGCAACGGCCGGACGTTGCCGAGTTGGCGGGAAAGACTTGCGGATTCAATCCGTTGGGAAGCTTTCTTCGCATGGAATACATTCAGGACATCGACGGGGCTTGGCTGGAGCCGCATCACGACGTTCCGCAGAAATTGTTCTCCATGGTCATTTATCTGTGCACCGGCCCCCATGCGAAGGACTGGGGAACGGATATCTACGACGACAAACTGAATTGGGTCGGCCGGTCGTCAAGCGAATTCAATTCGGGAACCATCTTCATTCCCGGCGACAATACCTGGCATGGCTTTGAACAGCGCAAGATCGTCGGCATCCGCCGATTGCTGGAGATCAACTACGTTCATCCTTCGTGGCGGGACAAGAACCAAGTGTGCTTCCCCGACAGGCCCGTGACTCTATAATGCCCGTGACGCACGGAAAAGCAGCGCATAAAAGTTTCGTCGGCGCGTCCGGCGGCGGCGAGCACTACATCGCGGTGGACGCCCCGGCGGGACTGCCGTTCGCGCAACAGCTGGCCGCCATCGAAGACCGCTACGCCCGCGCCCTGGCGGAATTGGGACTGGGGACGGATACGGCGGTCTTTCGCAGAATTTTCTTGAGCGACGCAGCCAATCAGGAACCTGCGGTCCAGGCCAGCATGCTGGCCCAAGAACAGGAAGATTGTCCGATCGCCGTTTCGATCATCCAGCAACCCCCCCTGTCCGGCGCCAAGATCGCGCTGTTGGCCTATCACGTGCGGGGCGGCACGGCCGTCACTAGGCGCAGGCTTACCCCCAAACATCTGCTGATCGAGAAAAACGGCACGCGCCATCTGTGGACGACGCAAGTCTGCCCCGGCGGGAACGCCGCCGCCGTCCACGCCGCGCGGCAAACGCGCGACGTCTTCGACGATCTGGTCGGCATCCTGGAAAACCAAGGCGCCACCCTGCTGGACCATTGCGTGCGAACCTGGATTTACGTCAAGGATGTGGATGTCTTCTATAAGGATATCGTCGACAGCCGCACCGAATTGTTTCTGGAACGGGGATTGACCCCCGACACGCATTTCATTTCCAGCACCGGCATCGAAGGCGCCTGCGCGCACCAGTTCGATCTGGTCGTCCTGGACGCCTATTCCATCCTCGACCTTGCCCCCGGACAAATGTCGTTCCTGTACGACTTCGACCATATGTGCCCCACCCAGGATTACAACGTGACCTTCGAGCGCGGCACCCGGATCGCCTATGCCGATCGCGCTCATCATTTCATTTCGGGGACCGCGAGCATCGACCGTTCCGGAGCGGTGCTGCATTCGGGAGACGTGATCGCCCAATTGGAACGGGCATTGGAAAACGTCGACGCCATTCTTCATTCCGGCGGCGCCAGCCTCGACGACATGATGTACTGGATCGTCTATCTGCGCGATCCGGGCGATCACGGCATCGTCAAGAATTATCTGGACACCCGGTTTCCCGGCATGCCCATGGCGATCGTCCACGGGCCGGTCTGCCGGACGGATTGGCTGATCGAGGTCGAAGGAATCGCCATCGCCAAGCATGGCCAACCCGATCTGCCCGGATTTTAATTTGTCGTTGGATACCTATCTTTAAGAACTCCGCCGTCATGATCGGCAACCTTATGATGGAATCCTTGTTCAAGGACGGTTGCGCATGACCAGTTCGAACACCATTCTGATCGCCACCGGCGACCGGGCCCCGAATATCATCGCCATCACGGCGAAAGGAACGCTTTACGCCACCGACGAGCAATCGGGGCGCGCCGTGGTGTTGATCCTGTCCGGAACCCTGGACGCTCCCGAACTGATCCCGCTGCTGGACGCGTTCACGGCGCGGGCCGAAGCGTTCGCCGATAAGGACGCCGATTTGGTGGCGATGATCGACACCCACGTCGAGAACGTCTTCGAATTCAATTTCACCCATCCCGGCAAGGTTACCCTGGTGGGGTCGCCCAACGAGTTTCCGCAACGCATCGGCTTTACCGGCGCGGCGCCGGAAATCCTGGTGCTGGACACCAACCAGCGGGTGGCCGCCCATATCCCGTCCGCCGCCCCCGAAGCCATGGTGGCGGCGTCCCTGGAGGCGATCGACAGACTGCCCAGGGAAGAGCCGCGCAATCTGTTCACCTCGGCGCCGGTGCTGATGCTGCCCAATATTCTGGATCTCGATCTGTGCCGGGAACTGGTCGACATGCATCATGCCGGAGCCAGCTTCCAAAGCCCCGCCCTATACCTGGATGCCAGCGGGCGACCGGTGAACGATACGGATTTCCAGCTTAAGAAACGCCGCGATTTTCTGATCTCGCGCGCCCATCCCATGCATCACCGTTTGACAGACATCGTCAGGCGCGTGGTCTTTCCCGAGATCAAACGCTGTTTCCAGGCCGAAGTCCGCCACACCGAACGCTTCAACGTCGCCTGTTATCCGGGCGACGGCGGCCATTTCCGCAGGCATCGCGACAATCGCCCCGAAATCGTCGCCTTCCGACGTTTCGCCCTGTCCATCAATCTGACCCCCAAAGCCGACGGCTACGAGGGCGGGTTTCTGCGGCTGCCCGAATTCAACGGCCACCATTACCGCTCGCCCACCGGCGGCGGCGTGATCTTCTCGGTCGATCTGCTGCACGAGATCGCCCCGGTGGTCAGCGGCAACCGGTTCGTTCTGGTCAATCATCTGTTCGACGACGAAGCGGTGGCCAAACGCATGGAAATGGAACAGCTATAAGGCCCAATTCGGCAAAGCGCCGGGCAACGCTGGTGCGTGATGGTCATGTACTAACTGGCCTAGGCCTCGACTTCCAGCCCGTCGTAGCCCTTGACCCGGTAGACGATTGCCGAAACCACCCAGCAGACGATGAAAATACCGACGATCACATAGCCCAGCATGCCGAAATTATCGTTAAGGGCTCCGATGCCGTCCCAGAACGCTCCGGTCAATTCGAATTTGCCGGCCACCAGCCCAAGCGCCTCGACCCCGCCCACCAAGACGGCGACCAGCACCGACACGACGGTAATGGTCAGATTGTAGTACAGCTTGCGCACCGGCTTGACGAAAGCCCAGCCATAGGCCCCCGTCATCAGGGTGCTGTCCAAGGTGTCCACCAGCGCCATGCCGCAGGTGAACAGAAACGGAAACACCATGATCGACCACAGGCTAAGATCGTTGGCCGCTTCGGCGGCGGAAATTCCAAGCAGCCCCACCTCGGTGGCGGTATCGAACCCCAGCCCGAACAGAAAGCCCAGCGGATACATATGCCAACTGCGGCCGATCAGACGGAACATCGGGCGAAACAAACGAGCCAGCAGGCCGCGCCCAGCCAACAGCGCGTTCAGGTCTTCCTCGACATACCCCTGGCCGTTAAGTACCCGGAAGAAGGTTTTCCACACGCCTTGCAAAATGACCAGATTGACGGCGGCGATCAGCAGCAGGAAGACGACGGAGACGAAAGTGCCGATCACACCGCCGATCCCGTGCAAGGTCCGGATGTCGTCCTTGAACGCCATCGCCGTGGCGGCCACCGCGACGGACGCCAGGATCACCACCGTCGAGTGACCCAGCGAAAAAAAGAAACCCGCCGCCGTCGGCTTATGACCGGTTTGGATCAGTTTGCGGGTGATGTTGTCGATGGCGGCGATGTGGTCGGCATCGACCGCGTGGCGCAGACCGAACCCATACGCCAGCAAGGCGGTCCCCAACAGGACGGGATGATCGTGAAAAGCCGCCAGCGCCCACAGCCACGACCCGATATTGGCCGCTGCCAGTCCGGCGAACATCAGACCGGTGTTCCGGTCGATACCGAAGCGATTCAAGCAAGCACGCATACGACACCCCTACGGATGCAAGGCCTTCATACTATTTTTGAAAAAGTATGAAGTCAATGGGGGCGTCGTTATCCTAAATCGCCAATTTGAGGTTGCGCGCCCTCGCCCGTAGGGAAAATAGTTCGGGAATTAATATTTTCCGCCCGCATTTCCATGCGCGCCCTCGCCCGTAGGGAAAATAGTTTCCGGACGGACTCTATGTCTTCGGGCTGCTGTGAACGTGAGGATGGGGATGGTCGTGATCGTGATCATGGTCATGTCCGTGATCATGATGATCGTGGCGGCGGTCGCGTCCGTGGCTGTGATCGGCGCGCAGACGGCTTTCCACCGGCACGATATTGACGGCGCCGTGTCGAACCCCGGTTTCGGCGGCGGTGGCGTCGGCGTACTTTCTCACGTCCTCGGTCGGGCCATGCAGGATGACCACCTCCATGCAGTCGTCGTGGTCCAAGTGAACGTGAAGGGTGGATTGGGTCAGATCGTGATGGGAGTGCCCGGCTTGGGTCAATCGCCGCGACAATTCGCGCTCATGATGATTGTAGACGTAGGACAGGCAGGCGATGCAGTCCCCCGCCTCGCTTTGCTCCAGCCGCTCGGCTTCCAGACGGTTGCGCAGGATGTCGCGCACCGCTTCCGAACGATTGCTGTAGCCGCGGCGGCGGATGAAATCGTCGAACTGTCCCAGCAAATCCTGATCCAGCGATACGGTGAAGCGTTCCATATGACGATCCTTACGTTCGGACTTTAAACAGAACCGGCGGCCAGTCGCATACCGCGCATACGTCTCAAAATTTTAAATGTTCGGAAAGTCCCGAATCCGGCTTCCGATGACATTTCAGAATCCGTACAGTGAAAAGGGGCTTCTGACACTATCCGGAACCCCCTTTTTACCATTCATGTCGTCACGCGAAAATTTCGGAGTGCGATCCGAGGCGGGCTAAATACAGCGTCTCATCCGAAACCCTATACACCAAAAGCAAATCGGGATGCAAATGGCAGTCTCGCCAACCGGACCATTCACCACCTAGGCTGTGATCGCGGTATTTCCGCTCAAGCGGCTGACCCGATCGGAGTGCGGAAAAGACAGCCTGCAGATCTGTATCCAGCGACAGGCCGTAAGGCCCTTTCGAAATGCGTTTAAAATCACGCTTAAATGTTGTTGAAGGCTCAATCTTTATGTAAATGGGAGAAGAGGTCTTCTTCGCTGGAGAACTTTTTGCCGTTTCCGGCTTCGAGTTCTCTAATTGCTTTTTGTGTTTTTTCATTTGGAACCTTTAAATCAAAAGGAATCCGTTGCTCGTCAGCAATCCTCAGCATCAGCAATCGGATAGCATCGGAAATTGTAAGACCCATCTCCGCAAGTGCGCGTGAAGCACGAGCTTTTGTATTATTGTCGATACGAGCGCGGACGTAAGTGTCTGTAATCATTGCAATATATCTAACAGCAATAAAAATTCCAAGGCATAACGCAACGTTAGGCGCCCAAATGTAGTCACAATGTAGTCATTTGGGCAAGAAAAATCCCATCCTTTGTTCGATCCGCGCCGAAGAGATGGAGAGTCAAGATCATCTAAAGTTGGTTAAGAAGCGCTCGCCAGTTCGGCCAGCTTGGCGGAAAGTCGAGTGGCGCCGTCCACCCGGATTTTGACCTCGTCCCACCCCCTGACCGCCACCAGTTTGTGGTCGGGGCGCAGCTTCAGGGTCGCCGCCTGCTGGGCGATGTATTGGATCAGACCGGCGGGATTGGGGAACGAATTGTTGCGGAAAGTAATCACTCCGCCCTTGGGACCGGCATCCAGTTTGGCGATGTTGGCTTGCTTGCAATATGTTTTAATAACAATAAGTTCCAGCAAGTTTTCAACTTCCCTGGGCAGGCTGCCGAAACGGTCGACCAGTTCGGCGGCCAGCGCGTCGATCTCGGCCCGATCTTGCAGGGCGGCGATGCGCCGGTACAGCGACATGCGCAGCCCCAGATCCTTGACGTACTCCTCGGGGATCAAAACCTGCGTGCCGATATTGATCTGCGGCGACCATTCCTCTTCCGCAACGATGTCGGAACCGCCCTTGGCGGCGGCCACCGCCTCTTCGAGCAACGACTGATACAACTCGATGCCGACCTCGCGGATATGGCCCGATTGCTCGTCGCCCAGCAAATTGCCCGCGCCCCGGATATCCAGATCGTGACTGGCCAGTTGGAATCCCGCTCCCAGCGAATCCAAGGTCTGGATGACCTGCAAGCGCTTCTCGGCTGGTTTTGACAATGACCGGTTGTTGGGCACGGTGAAATAGGCGTAGCCGCGAGTCTTGCCGCGCCCCACCCGTCCGCGCAATTGATAAAGCTGGCCCAGCCCGAACATGTCGGCGCGATGGATGATCAGGGTATTGACCGTGGGCATGTCGATGCCCGATTCGATGATGTTGGTGGACAACAGGATGTCGTACTGCCGGTCGCCGAAGGCGGTCATCACGTCTTCCAATTCGGTGGGCGACAACCGTCCGTGGGCGATGGCGGCCTTGGCCTCGGGCACCAACGTCGCCAAGCGCTCGGCCACTCGGTCGATGTCGGCCAGCCGGGGGCAGACGTAGAACACCTGCCCGCCGCGATATTTCTCGCGCATGATCGCTTCGCGCACGATCACCGGATCGTATGGCAGCACGAAAGTGCGCACCGCCACCCGGTCCACCGGCGGGGTGGCGATGACGCTCATTTCCTTGACGCCGGTCAGCGCCATTTGCAGCGTGCGCGGTATAGGCGTGGCGGTCAGGGTCAGGACGTGCACGTCGGCCTTCATCTGCTTCAGCCGCTCTTTATGGGCGACGCCGAAATGCTGCTCCTCGTCGACCACCAGCAGCCCAAGACGCTTGAAGCTTACCGACTTGGCCAGCAACGCGTGCGTTCCGACGACGATATCCACCGAGCCGTCGGCCAACCCGCCGCGAACGGTATTGGCCTGCTTGGCCGTCACCAGCCGTGAAACGTGGCCGATCCTAACCGGAAGCCCCGCGAACCGCTCGACGATGGATTTATAATGCTGGCGAGCCAACAGAGTGGTCGGCACCACCACCGCCACCTGCAACCCGGCCATGGCGGCGACGAAAGCGGCGCGCAACGCCACCTCGGTCTTGCCGAAACCGACATCGCCGCAGATCAAACGATCCATGGGGCGGCCGGAACCCAAATCCTCGAGGGCGTCTTCGATGGCGCGCAATTGGTCGTCGGTTTCGGCGAACGGGAACCGGGCGCAGAACTCGTCCCACAGACCTTCCGGCGGGGTCAGCACGTCGCCCTGACGCGTGGCCCTGGCGGCGGCGACCTTGATCAATTGCTCGGCCATGTCGTGGATGCGTTTCTTGAGCTTGGCCTTGCGCGATTGCCACGCCACCCCGCCCAGCTTGTCCAACGGCACGCCGGATTGTTCCGAGCCGAACCGGGACAGCACGTCCAGATTTTCCACGGGCACGAACAATTTGTCGCCGCCGTCGTACTCGATCTTGATGCAATCGTGCGCCGCCCCGCCCACCTGCACGGCCTCAAGCCCCAGATAGCGGCCGATGCCGTGCTCCACATGCACCACCAGATCGCCCTCGTTCAAGGCGCCGGCCTCGGCGATGAACTGCGCCCCCCGTTTCTTGCGCTTGGGCGGACGGGCCAAACGGTCGCCCAGCATGTCCTGCTCGGTGACGACGGTCAGGCCGTCCCAGGTGAAACCGCGATCCAAAGCCAAGGGAACCAGACAGACCGCGCCGGGATCGGCCGCCATCGCCTGCGCCCAATCGTCGGCCACGACCAGCGGCGCGATCTTATGATCGTCCAGCACATGGGCCAGACGATCGCGCGACCCCAGAGTCCAGGCGGCGATAACGACCCGGGAGTTTCTGGCGCGGCAAGCATCCACATGATCCTTGACCGCTTCGTAGACATTGACCCCCGGATAGGCGCGGATATCGGCGAAATCGCGGCCGGTCCTGCCGCCGAAGTTGATGGTATCGCCTGAATCGGGGGTATCGTAAGGGGCGTGGCGCAGGATGACGCGCGGCGAAATCAGCCGTTGCCATTCGTCGCGCTCCACGTACAGCGCCGGGGGCGGCAGCGGGTGGTAGACCATGCCCGATTCCTCGCTGCCCGATTTTTCGGTCAGGCAGCGGGCCTCGAAATAGTCCAGGATTTGCGTCCACCGCGCCTCGCAGGCCTCGGCGACGCCATCGTCGAAAACCAGCACGGCGGTTTCGGGAACATAGGCGAACAGCGTATCCAGACCGTCGTGAAACAATGGCAGCCAATGTTCCATGCCGATGAACCGCATCCCGGCGGATACGCTTTCGTACAAAGGGTCGCGGCCCGAGGGAATGCCGAACTTTTCGCGGTAGGCGGTGCGGAACCGGGCGATGGACGACTGGTCCAAAAGGATTTCCGCCACCGGGGTCAAGGTCAATTGGTCGACCTTGCCGGTGGTTCTTTGCGACAACGGATCGAAGGCGCGGATGGTTTCGACCTCGTCGCCGAAAAAATCCAGGCGCAGCGGTTCGGGCGAACTGGGCGGATAAAGGTCGACGATGCCGCCGCGCACGGCGTACTCGCCCGGCTCCATGACCGTTTCGGTTCTGGAATAACCGTTGCCGTCCAGAAACGCCAGCAGGGACTTCACCTCGACATTTGCCCCAACCTTGGCGTGAAAGCTGGCCTTTTCGAACATCGCGCGCGGCGGAACCCGCTGCAAAACCGAGGAAACCGAAGCAACAACCAGTCCTTTGCCGGTTGCGATCAACCGGGTCAGGGTGTCGATGCGCCGCGCCACCACGTCCACATTGGGCGATACCCGGTCATAGGGCAGGCAATCCCAGGCGGGAAAATCCAGCACCGGCAGATCGGGAGCGAAAAAAGACAGAAACTCGATCATCCGAGCGGCGGCTTGATCGTCGCGGGCCACGTAAACCACCATGGGCGATTCGGCTTTGGACGCCAGACCGGTCAGATGAAGGGCATCCACGCCCTCGGGCACGGCGCTGACTGTCGTGCTTTTGATTTGCATGGTCACGTCTGGCTTTTTCCCAACGCCACATGAGCGATGATCCGGTCCATCAAATCGCTTTGCAATTCCGCGGGAACCGGACGCTTGGCGGTAACCCAGTCGAATAGATCGGTGTCGTGGCAAGCCAGCAAAACTTCGAACCGATCCACATCCGCCTCGCTCAACGAGGCCAAATGGTCGCGGGCGAAAGCGCCGAACAGAATGTCGTTCTCGTTGGACCCCATGTGATGGGCGCGAAACATCAAGCGTTTAAGGCGGTCGTTGATCGAATGTTTGGGCATCGAATGTTGGGGCTAGGCCGTCGGAGTGTATGAAGTTATCGTATAGTCCCTTTACCCTTGCCGGAACAAGATGCGTCCTTCGGTTCTCGATAAACTTTTCTCGCCCGTCACCACCCTTCCCGGCATCGGGCCGCGCATGGCGCCGCTTTATGCTAGGCTTACCGGCGAGCGGGTGGTGGATTTGATCTGGCATTTTCCCTGCGGCCTGATCGACCGCCGTCTGTCGCCCAGGGCCTGCGACGCCCAGCCCGGACAAGTGGCGACCTTGACCTTGACCGTCCTCCACCACGCCAAGCCCGCCTCGTCCCGCCGCCCCTATCGCATTCATTGCCTGGACGGCGACGTTCCGGTGACCCTGGTCTATTTCCATGCCAAGGAGGATTGGCTGCTCCGCCAACTGCCCGAGGGCGAAGTCCGGGTGGTCAGCGGCGTGATCGATCGTTTTCAGGACGAGATTCAAATCAGCCATCCCGACCATGTGGTCACCCTGGCCGAACGCGACAGCGTGATGACCATCGAGCCGGTTCATCCGTTGACGGCGGGATTGACGGCGCGACCGCTGGCCCGGGCGATCTTTGCCGCTTTGGAACGCTGCCCCAATCTGCCCGAGTGGCAGGACCCGGCCTGGATCGCGAAAAACGGCTGGAAACCTTGGCTTGCCAGTCTGAACGCTGCTCACCGCCCGCAAACCCAGCACGACGTCGAGGACAGCCCCGAGCGGCGGCGGCTGGCCTATGACGAATTGCTGGCCAACCAATTGGCGCTGATGGTGGTGCGCGCGCATATGCGCACCGGCAAGGGCCGTCCGCTGATCGCCGCGGGCAAGCTGCGCGAACGGGTGATGAGCGCCCTGCCCTTCACCTTGACCAACGCGCAAGTCCGCGTGCTGGCGGAAATCGATGCCGACATGAGCGAACCCGTCCGCATGCTGCGGCTGCTGCAAGGCGACGTGGGCAGCGGCAAGACCGTGGTGGCGCTGCTGGCGATGTGCACCGCGATCGAAGCCGGAGCCCAGGCGGCGCTGATGGCTCCGACCGAAATCCTGGCCCGCCAGCACTACGCCACCATCGCTCCGCTGGCCCAGGCGGCGGGACTGGAAGTCCGTCTGCTGACCGGACGCGACAAGGGCAAGGCCCGCGACGCCATTCTGTCCGATCTGGCCGAAGGCGCTGCCGATCTGGCCATCGGCACCCATGCCCTGTTTCAGAAGGATGTGTATTTCAAGGATTTGGCCCTGGCGGTGATCGACGAGCAACACCGCTTCGGCGTCCAACAGCGCCTGGATTTGACCGCCAAGGGCCGCATGGTCGACGTGTTGGCGATGACCGCCACCCCGATCCCGCGCACGTTGATGCTGACCGCCTATGGCGACATGGATGCGTCGCGCCTGGACGAACGTCCGCCCGGACGCAAGCCGGTGGATACCCGCATCCTGCCGCTGGAACGGTTCGACGAGGTGATCGGCGGCTTGAACCGCGCCATCGCCGCCCAGGCGCGCATCTACTGGATTTGTCCGCTGGTCGAGGAAAACGAGGATTTGGATCTGGCCGCCGCCCAAGACCGCGCCCAGGTACTGGGCCAAATCTTTCCTGGCCGGGTCGGTTTGGTCCACGGCCGGATGAAAGGCGTCGAAAAAGACCGGATCATGGCGGCGTTCCAATCCGGAGAGCTGGATATCCTGGTGGCGACCACGGTGGTGGAAGTGGGCGTCGACGTGCCCGAAGCCACCATCATGATCATCGAACACGCCGAACGGTTCGGTCTGTCGCAATTGCACCAACTGCGCGGGCGGGTCGGGCGCGGCGAACGGTCGTCGTCATGTTTGCTGTTGTACGGGCACCCGCTGTCCGAGGCCGCCAAGAAGCGCCTGGAGGTCATGCGCGCCACCGACGACGGGTTCGTCATCGCCGAAGAAGACTTGCGCCTGCGCGGCGGCGGCGAAGTGCTGGGCACCAAGCAAAGCGGATTGCCCGAATTCAAAGTGGCCGATCTGGCCAGGGACGGCGAGTTGCTGAACGCCGCCCGCGACGATTGCAAGCTGATCTTGGGCGCGGACCCGGACCTTACCGGCCCCAGGGGACAAAATCTGCGCACGCTGCTGTATCTGTTCGACCGCGACCAAGCGGTGAAAACGCTGCGCTCGGGGTAATAGGCCGCCAACGACAGCACTTTGACAGGAGGGGAGCGTTAGAAGTGGAAATAAGACACAGATCAGATAGGAGAAAAATTTATTTAAAAACGCTCATTTAGCGTTTGATGTGCAATGTCCTTGAATCGGGAAATCCAAATAGTTATATTCTCCTATTCCGACAAAGTGGAACCGAGGACATAGCCGTGACTATGACCCATATGGGAGAGAAGAGACATCCATATGATTCCAAAAGTTGATGACCTTGGCCTGAAAATCTTATTTCTCCTCATTCCGGGGATCATCGCCCTGGGTATTGTCAAATCAATTGGCCCCAAACGTCCTAGGTCAGATTTTGAGAGCGGATTACAAATATTCATATATGGAGTTGTTTGTTATGCAATTGCAGGATTTCTCGAAGGTCTTTACTTTTGGTATTTTTCAACACCAGAGGGAAATGGTTTTTGGGAAATAGTTGGAGCAAGGAGTCTCGGACTCGCGACTTTAAATCCTCAAACAAGCTTAGGCCCCGGTCAAATTGCCTTTGCCACAGGCGTTGCCATTGTTGTTGGATGTTTTGTTGTTAAGCTCCAAACGCATAGTATTCCGCATCGGCTCCTACGTGCGCTCCATCTCACAAAACGAACAAATGAAGTTGATATCTGGGAACTGACTCTAAATTCACCTAATATTGATAGCTGGGTGACAGTCCGTCACCATGACAACGGAAAGGTCTACCAAGGATGGGTTCGGGGTTACTCTGATGGTGGTGATGAACGAGAGTTGCTTCTTGCTGATGTAATTGTATACACTCCATCTGCTGTAACTTCTGAGCTGGATGAGGTTGATCAAATTCCCGTATTGTATCTTGGTCTTGACCGAAAAAATACTATTTTAGAATTAAGAAACGTAAACTAGATCCCATCTTTATAAGGAGCAGCGATGACTAATAATCCGCCAAAACAACAGCGTGTTGTCATCAACGAAGGCGTGCTCAAAAAAAACCTCAATCCTCCTCCGACCAGCGATCGCCCGCCGCCTCCGAAAGCACAACTAGCATCGCCACCGTCTCCGAAGAAAACAGGACAATTATTGAATGGCTGATAGCAAGAAACCTACGCCTAACTAGGCCTTTGCCAAGACGGCTCGTTAAAGAGAAGTCTCAATCCACCAGCAACCGGGGCACGGCCACCTCCGCCGAAGGCGCAAGGCGCAAGGCGCAAGTCGCACCTACACCCCCGCAGCTAAAAGAAACACCTAAAGAAAGGTAAGTTAGATGGTCGGCAAAAAGCTTAATCCCCCGGATAACATTGAGTGTGAGGCTAGGGCAGACTCGGTAAATCACAGTCCATTACCGACCGGTGAGCGCCCCCGCCCGCCAAAGTCGCAAATGTCATTGCCCCCAGCTAATTATATCCCGCCTGCTCTGAAAACAGATGAAGTAGTGCGGCTACCACAGAAAGAGAAAGGCTGACCTTTTCTGGGAAATCGAGGGACAATACGAATTCCAAAGGTCAATCAGCACCAACACACTCTCCGGCTCACAAGCGGTCATAGGTAGCCAGAGCCATCGGCTGCGGTTCTAAACCGCGCGGATTTCGCCCATGAATTGACCGATGGCCGAACGAAGTCGGACGGCTTGATTCTCCATGGATTCCGAGGCGTTCAGAACCACCGTGGCGACTTCTCCCGTCCGTCTGGCCGCGTTTTGAACCCCATCCACGTTGCAGGAAACTTCGGCGGTTCCCCGCGCCGCTTGTTCGACGCTGCGGGCAATTTCCTGCGTTGCCGCGCTTTGTTCCTCGACGGCGGAAGCAATGCCCGTGGTCAGATGCCCGACTTCCCGGATAATTCCAACGATGTCGGCAATGACCTCGACCACCTTGTTGGTTTGCATCTGCACCGAATTGATCTGATGCCCGATATCGCCGGTGGCTTTGGCCGTCTGGTTCGCCAAATGTTTGACTTCGTTGGCGACCACGGCGAAGCCCTTGCCCGCTTCGCCGGCGCGGGCGGCCTCGATCGTCGCGTTCAAGGCCAGCAGGTTGGTTTGCGAAGCGATGTCGTTGATCAACGTAACCACATCGCCGATTTTACCGACCATGTTCGAAAGACTGGCGACCGTATCCTGCGCATCGTTCGCTTCCGTTACCGCGTTCGTGGAAATTTCCGTCGATCGATGCATTTGACGGCCGATTTCCTGAATCGAACTGGTCAGCTCCTCGGCGGCGGAGGCTACCGTTTGCACGTTTGTGGACGCCAATTCCGCCGCGGACGCCACAGCCGAGGCGCGATGGTCGGAATCGATCGCCGATTCGTTCATCGATTTGGCGGTGGTCTGTAATTGACCGGCCGCATTCGAAACGGCTTGCACCATTTCGCCGGCGGTTTGTTGAAACCGGGCGACGATAGTTTCGATCGATTTCGCATGAAGGTCCTTGGCGTTCGCATCCGCCAATTGCCGCTCCACCAATTCCTGCCCTTTGATCATGGCCTCCTTGAACACCTGGACGGAACGAGCCATCATGCCCATCTCGTCCTGTCGATCCGTGCCGGACACAATTACGGAAAAGTCTTTCGCGGAAAGCCGTTCCATGGTGCCGACCATTTGGGAAATGGCCGTGGTCATTTGACGGACGACCACCCAGGCGACCAAAGCAGCCAGGAATAAACCGGCCGCAACGGCGATTGCGGACAATATCAACACCGTTTTGGCATTGGAATGAACATCGCCCGTCAACGACACGATGTCGGCCGCCAAGCGATCTTCCACTTTCTTCAGCAAGTTGATGCGGGCCGTAGCCGCCGCGAACCACGCGGGGGCGGTAACATCGCCCATGGAACCGGTACTTATGCTGTCAAAAGCAATCTTCCTGATCCGCTCGACCGTTCGGGTCGATTCGTCTTCGATGATCCCATTGTAGAACGCGGTCTGAGCTTCCGTCGCATTTTCACGAAACTCGGTTAAGAAAAGTTGCTGTTCCGCGTTGACCGACAAATACCGGCGGTACATTTCCGGATCGAACGCGCCCTTGGCGAACGCTCCGGCGCCTATCGCCCGTTCCTGCCCGGCCCGTTCCTTTGCCTCCATAAGCTTAAGGTAGGCCGTGATCATCCTGCCGACGCGCGCCTCGGTGGAAAGGACCGCTATCTGATCGACCACATCCAAATGCAACCGGATGGTTTCGGTAAAATTGGCGAATGAGGTTTTGGAATCGACGGTAAGAGCGTCGATGCCGGAGCGGACCGAGATCAGATCGTCGTAGCGGCGGCTGGCCGCATGAATTTTTTTTGTCAGTCCACCGCCGATCGTATCGGCGTCGAAGCCTTGGGTGGAACGATCCAGAGCGTCGTGGGCAGCGTCGGTCAGTTTGCGTTGCGCTTGCAACTCGGCCTTGAAATTCTCGCCTTTGCTGCCGAGGAATAAAGCGGATGCGCCACGTTCTTTTTGGATTTCGTGCACGAGAACGCTGATTTGAGACGTAAGCGGCGCCGCTTCCGACAGCGCGGATGTCTCTTTAACCACCCGCGCCTTGTCGGATATCAGATATCCGGCAAGCGTCAGGACCAAAATAACCGGCAAAAGAAAAGCAACCAATATCTTCGTCGAAATTTTTAAATCGGCTAAAGGATACATCGCTGCCTCCTTTTGGAATTTGGCGACACCGCCCCGGTATTTAATTGGGATAAAACGCGCACCCGCCCCCTCGGGAAACCGTTGCGGTTTACTCCCGAAAAGCCGAACAATGATGTATATAATAACGCGAACACCTCACCTTAATATGTCTAAATACATATGTTTAAATAAATATAACAATAAGGCATGGCCTTGGACAGCATCTATTCATCGATAGTCGATCGCGCAAAATTACCCAATGGATGAAGATGTTGTCTTCGGTCGGTTTACCAAGCTTACGACATGCATTTTGCCTGCGACGGGATCCGCGCCCATGACCGAAGCTGTCTTTTTTGCTCTATTAAGTCTCTGTTTTGCTGGCGTTAACGATGTGGCGTTCAAACGCTACTCGGCAAAGCACCGCTCTCGCGGCATGC
>Ga0316222_1002671_pt1 | contig 18632 bp, 17 predicted proteins | sample TBH18011metaG_FD_206008 | JGI IMG/M metagenome (GOLD analysis project Ga0316222, IMG submission 206008) | Freshwater microbial communities from Trout Bog Lake, Wisconsin, USA - TBH18011 | ecosystem: Environmental > Aquatic > Freshwater > Lake > Hypolimnion/Profundal zone | place: USA: Wisconsin...
GCCGACCCAGAAGCGCGCATTCGAACTCCTCGGCATCTCGCCGGACTGTACCCAGTAAACCACCCCTCGCTCGATGCAAAATCCAGCGATATCAATGGGGTGCGCTGTCGGGAAGAAGGAAGTTCAGGTTAACCGGATCGGCCAGCAATAGAGTAGCCCCATCCTGAGGAAGCCCGAATGGTTGCCTCGAAGGACGAGATGGACCAGAAACGGGGTTTGCAAGAACCTCTGAATATTGCGGATCGGACCCGCCTCTTGCCACCGATCACTTTGAGTGATCTGACGGACAAGGTGAGAAAACCACAGAGACACAGAGACTGTACAGAAAAGAGGGGGGGGCTTTTTCTTGGTGCCATCTCTCTAGCCTCTGTGTCTCTGTGGCGACCCGGCAGAGCAACGAAGCAAACCCTCTTTCGGCCATCCCCACGAACTGATCCGTGGTGAGGGACCCGCCGGGCTGTCGCTTTCCTGGAATCGCGATGTGCGCTACTCTGGCAATTGGAGCGATCCAATATCCTTTTGGGGGGCGTCAGACATGTCAACCTCTTCCATTCAGGACACGGCGGCCTACGCCAAGGTCGACCGCCGCATCATCCCATTCCTGTTCCTGTGCTACATCCTGGCCTATCTCGACCGGGTCAATGTCGGCTTCGCCAAGCTGCAGATGGCCCGCGACCTGGGCCTGAGCGACGCGGCCTATGCCGCCGGGGCGGGCATCTTCTTCATCGGCTATTTCTTCTTCGAGGTCCCCAGCAACGTCGCGCTGAAGAAATTCGGCGCCCGCATCTGGATCGCCCGGATCATGGTGACCTGGGGCGTTGTCTCGGCGTGCATGCTGTTCGTCACCGGCGAGACCTCGTTCTATGTCACGCGTTTCATCCTCGGCCTGGCGGAAGCCGGCTTTTTCCCCGGCGTCATTTATTATCTGACCCTGTGGTATCCGTCGAGCAAGCGCTCGTCGCGCACCGCCCTGTTCGTCGCCGCCATTCCCCTGGCCGGGGTGATCGGCAATCCCATCTCCGGCATGATCATGGACACCCTGTCGGGCGCGCTCGGCCTGGCCGGCTGGCAATGGCTGTTCCTGGCGGAGGGCATTCCCTCGATCATCGTCGGCTTCTGGGTGCTGAGCTACCTGGACAGCAGCATCGCCGAGGCCAAGTGGCTGAGCGACGAGGAAAAGGCTTTGCTGGCGGCCAATCTCCATGCCGAGGAGAAGCACAAGGGCGAAAGCCATCTGATCGACGCCTTCAAAAGCGGCAAGGTCTATGCGCTGTGCGGCATCTATTTCACCCTGATGATCGGCCTTTACGGCATCGCCTTCTGGCTGCCGACCATCGTCAAGGCCTTCGGGCTCCAGGGCTATCTCGCCGTCGGTCTGGTCACCGCCATTCCCTATGGCGTGGCCACCTTGGGCATGCTGATCCTCAGCCGCCATTCCGATCGCACCGGCGAGCGGCGCTGGCATTACGCCGTGAACGTCACCGCCGGAGCGGCGGGCCTGGTCCTGGCCGGACTGTTCGCCGGCAACCCGGTGCTGTCCACCATCTTCCTGTCCATCGCCGCATTGGGGGTGATCGGCTCCATGCCGCTGTTCTGGCCGATTCCCTCGGCCTTCCTGACCGGAACCGCGGCGGCGGCCGGCATCGGCATCGTCAACTCCGTCGGCAATCTGGGCGGCTATGTCGGACCCAATGTGGCGATCTGGGTCAAGCAGATCTCCGACGACCCCTCCGCCGCCCTCTATGTCATCGCCGGGCTGCTGGTGGCGGGCGCGGCGCTCACCCTGGCCTTCATCCCCAAATCGCTGGTGGTGAGGGTTTCCGACCAGTAATGTACTCCATCGCCTTGAGAACCCGAAAATTTCCCAGGGAAGAATGTGGGCTCTGCCCACACCCGCAAAGGGCCTCTGCCCTTTGATCCCATTGGAATAATTCAGCGAGGTCAAGGAGGCGAGCCTCCTTGCGGGTGAAGGGCGGAGCCCTTCGTTCTGGGTTTCGAGGTGAGCTGAGTATAAACGAGTCACGGCAGAGGCTCGTCGGTATAAAGGGAGGCTTCGAGTGGGCGCGTTCGAGCATCTGCGACAGATCTTCCAGGCGGCGCTGGTCCGGGTCGATCCTTACCGCATGCTGGTCGATCATGTCCGGCTGGAGGGAAACCGGCTGGTGGTGGCCTTCGACGGCCACCACCACCAGGTGGAACTGGACGCATTCGACCGGGTGCTGGTGCTGGGGGCCGGCAAGGCCTCGGCCCGCATGGCCAAGGCCATGGAGGATATTCTCGGCGACCGGATCGGCGGCGGGCTGGTGTCGGTCAAGACCGGTCATGGCGAACCCCTGGCACGGGTCGAGGTAATCGAAGCCGCCCACCCCACCCCCGACGGCCAATCGGTCGCGGCGGCCCGGCGGATCGCCGCCCTGGCCGAAGCGGCGGACCGCCGCACCCTGATCCTCAACCTCATATCGGGCGGCGGATCGGCCCTGCTCTGCGCGCCGCTCGCGGATCAGGCCACCGGGGTGGCGCTGACCCTCGACGACAAGCAGGCGGTGACCCGGGCCTTGCTGGCCTGCGGCGCCGATATCGGCGAGATCAACTGTGTGCGCAAGCACCTGTCCGGGGTCAAGGGCGGGCGGCTGGCGCGGCTGATGGCGCCGGCCCGCAGCCTCAACTTCATCCTTTCCGACGTGGTGGGCGACCGGCTCGACACCATCGCCTCGGGCCTGACCTGCCCGGATTCCACCACCTTCGCCCAGGCACGGGCCATCCTCGACGCCTACCGGCTGGGCGGCACGGTACCGGCCGCCGTCCTCCGCGCCCTGACCCTGGGGGCCGAGGGCCGCATCGCCGAAACCCTGAAGCCGGGCGATCCGGAAGCCGATCTGGCGACCAACATCCTGATCGGGACCAATCTGGGCGCCCTGCTGGCCGCCCGCGACCGGGCCCAGGCACTGGGCTACAACACCGCTGCCCTGACCTGCGGCATCACCGGCGAGGCGCGCCAGGTGGCCAAGGTGCTGTTCGGCATCGCCCGGGATGTGCGCCAATCCGGCCTGCTGGTGGCCAAGCCCGCTTTGGTGATCGCCGGCGGCGAAACGGTGGTGACCCTGTCGGGCGGCGGCAAGGGCGGCCGCAATCAAGAGATGGCCCTGGCCTTCCTGGCCGAGCTGGCCAAGGACGAGCACGGCGGCCACGGCATTCATTTCCTGTCGGCATCCACCGACGGCAGCGACGGCCCCACCGATGCCGCCGGCGCCTTCGCCTCGGCCGAGGTGCTGGCGGCGGCCCGCGCCGCCGGCCTGTCCATGGACGCCGCCCTGCGCGATAACGATTCCTACCACTTCTTCCAGGCCACCGGCCACTTGCTGAAGACCGGCCCGACCATGACCAATGTCTGCGATCTGCACATGATGCTGATCACCTAATTCCAAATCTCGATGATTCCAACTCATCGAGATTTGGTTGGGCGCAACGCGCCGCGCGGCCCATGCCGCGGAAGGCAAGGGCGCTCGCGCCCACCCGCCGCGTGAGGGCGCCGCTGATCGGTACGATCAGCGAGACACGGGCTAACAGCACTCGTCCTCCAGCCGGCGCAGGGCGGCGAGGCCGATATCGTCACCGGCGTCCTCGAACAACTCCTCGATGTAATAGGTATGGGAGCAGGCAAGGCACAATTCGTCAGACTTGCGGGCGCCCAGCCTGCCGGCCTCGGCCAGGCGGAGGCGGAAGCGGTCCCAAAAGCCGTTGGAGAAGGCCGGCTGTTGGATCAGCGCCAGAACATGCTCGACCACGATGCGGGCATTGCCGTCGCAATCGATGCCGGCGAACGAGACATAGCGGTCGGGCGGGACGGTTACGGTCATGGGGTTGCACCTGTTTCCGGGGGGTGTTAACGTCCGCCCCGATTCACAATATCGCAAGAAATTCCTGCGGCCAACGGCGGAGCAAGCCATTCCCATGTCCCTGGACAAAGCGACCGTTCGCAACATCGCCAATCTGGCGCGCATCGACATTCGCGACGAGGAACTCGACCACCTCGCCGGCGAGCTTTCCAACATCATGACCTTCGTCGAGCAACTCTCCGAAGTGAACACCGACGGGATCGAACCCATGACCTCGGTGGCGGCCATGACCCTGCCCATGCGCGCCGATGTCATCACCGACGGGGCCCAGCCCGAGGCGGTGCTAGCCAATGCCCCGGAGGCCGAGGACGGCTTCTTCACGGTTCCCAAGGTGGTGGAATGAGCAACCTGACCGATCTGACGCTGGCCGAGGGCCGCGACCACCTCGCCAAGGGCGAGTTCACCGCCGTCGAGCTGACCGCCGCCCATCTCAAGGCGGTGGAGGCCAGGCGCGCCATCAACGCCTTCATCGTCGAGACCCCCCAACAGGCGCTGGAGGAGGCCAAGGCATCCGACCTGCGCCGCCGGGCGGGAACGGCGGGGGCTATGGACGGCTTGCCCATCGGCATCAAGGACCTGTTCTGCACCAAGGGGGTCCAGACCACGGCGGCCAGCCATATCCTGGAAGGCTTCATCCCCCCCTACGAATCCACCGTCTCGGGCAAGCTGAAAGCGGCCGGCGCCATCTCGCTGGGCAAGCTGAACCTGGACGAGTTCGCCATGGGATCGTCCAACCAGACCAGCGCCTTCGGCGCGGTGGAGAATCCCTGGAAGCGCCGGTCCGACCCCACGGCCAAACTGGTTCCCGGCGGTTCGTCGGGCGGTTCGGCGGCGGCGGTGGCGGCCCGCATGGTGATGGCGGCCACCGGCACCGATACCGGCGGCTCGATCCGCCAGCCCGCCGCCTTCTGCGGCATCACCGGCATCAAGCCGACCTATGGCCGGTGCTCGCGCTGGGGCATCGTCGCCTTCGCCTCCTCGCTGGACCAAGCCGGTCCCATGGCGCGGACGGTGCGCGACTGCGCCATCATGCTGGGGGTCATGGCCGGGTTCGACCCCAAGGATTCCACCTCGGTCAACATGGCGGTGCCCGATTTCGAGACGGCGCTGACCGGCGATATCCGGGGCCTCAAGATCGGCATCCCCAAGGAATACCGGCCGGCCGGCCTCAGCGACGAAGTGGCCAAGGTCTGGGACCAGGGCATCCAATGGCTCCGGGCGGCCGGCGCCACCCCGGTGGAGATCAGCCTGCCCCATACCAAATACGCCCTCGCCACCTATTACATCATCGCGCCGGCCGAATGTTCGTCCAATCTGGCCCGCTATGACGGGCTGCGCTTCGGCCGGCGGGTGCCGGGCAAGACCCTGGACGAGATGTATGCCCTGACCCGCGCCGCCGGCTTCGGGGCCGAGGTCCGCCGCCGGATCCTGATCGGCACCTATGTGCTGTCGGCCGGCTATTACGACGCCTATTACGCCAAGGCGCAGAAGGTGCGCCGCCTGATCGCCGACGATTTCGCCAAGGCGTTCGAGACGGTGGACGTGATCCTGACCCCGACGGCGCCCTCGGCGGCGTTCGGCCAGGGCGAGGGTACCGACGATCCGGTCACCATGTGGCTGAACGACGTCTTCACCATTCCCACCAGCATGGCCGGCCTGCCCGGCCTCAGCCTGCCGGCCGGCCTGTCCGCCGATGGGTTGCCGCTGGGCCTGCAGTTGATCGGGCGGCCGTTCGACGAGGAAACCGTGTTCAAGGTGGCCGGCGTGATGGAAACGGCGGCGAACTTCACCGCCAAGCCGGAAGGACTCTGACATGGCCTCCTATATCCTCCAGGGCGAAACCGGCGACTGGGAGGTCGTCATCGGCCTCGAAGTCCACGCGCAGGTGATCTCGCACTCCAAGCTGTTCAGCGGCGCCGCCACCGAATTCGGGGCCGAACCCAACACCCAGGTCAGCTTCGTCGATGCCGGCTTTCCCGGCATGCTGCCGGTGATCAATGAAATCTGCGTCGAGCAGGCGGTGCGCACCGGCCTCGGCCTGAAGGCGCGCATCAACCTGACCTCCGTCTTCGCCCGCAAGAACTACTTCTATGCCGACCTGCCCCAGGGCTATCAGATCAGCCAGTTCGACAAGCCCATCGGCGGCGAGGGCGAGCTGATCCTCGACCTGCCCGACGGCTCCACCCGTACCGTCGGCATCGAGCGGCTGCACCTGGAACAGGATGCCGGCAAGTCGATCCACGACATGCACCCCAGCAAGTCGTTCATCGACCTCAACCGCTCGGGCGTGGCGCTGATGGAAATCGTCTCCAAGCCCGATCTGCGCTCCCCCGAGGAAGCCGGCCTCTATCTGACCAAGCTGCGCTCGATCCTGCGCTATCTCGGCACCTGCGACGGCAATATGCAGGAGGGCAGCATGCGCTGCGACGCCAATGTCAGCGTCCGGCCGGTCGGCTCCACCGAATTGCGCACCCGCTGCGAGATCAAGAACGTCAACTCCATCCGCTATGTGCAGCAGGCCATCGAGTTCGAGGCCCGCCGCCATGTGGAGGTCTACGAGAACAACGGCACCATCAGCCAGGAAACCAGGCTGTTCGACTCGGTCAAGACCGAGACCCGGTCCATGCGCTCTAAGGAGCAGGCCCACGATTACCGCTATTTTCCCGACCCCGACCTGCTGCCGCTGGTGATCGCCCAGGACTTCGTCGACGGCATCAAGGCCGGCCTGCCGGAACTGCCCGACGCCAAGAAGGCCCGCTTCATGGCCGAATACGGCCTCAACGCCTATGATGCCGGCGTCCTGGTGGCGGAACGGATCTCCGCCGATTTCTTCGAGACTGTCGCACGCGGCTCCGCCGCCACTCATGATAATGGGCGGGCAAAGCCCGCCGGGGGCCGCGACGCCAAGATCGCCTGCAACTGGGTGATGGGCGACTTCTTCGCCGCCCTCAACGCCACCGGCAAGACCATGGAGAATCCGCCGGTCTCGGCCCAGGATCTCGGCGCCCTGATCGACCTGATCGGCGACGGCACCCTGTCGGGCCGCCTCGCCAAGGACGTCTTCGCCCTGATGGTGGAAACCGGCAAGGCCCCCGCCGTGCTGGTGGAGGAGAAGGGCCTGAAGCAGGTCACCGACACCGGCGCCATCGAGGCGGCGGTGGATGCGGTGATCGCCGCCAATCCCGACAAGGTGCAGCAGGTCAAGGACGGCAAGACCACCCTGCTGGGCTGGTTCGTGGGCCAGGTCATGAAGGCCACCCAGGGCAAGGCCAACCCGGCCATGGTCAATGAAATGCTGGCCAGGAAGGTGCTGGGATAGGGGCGTCCACCGATATATTTTGGTAAGGATTCCGGCGTAGAGTCATGGGAAATGGGAAGGGAAAGACCCACGACATGGATGTGACGATCCCGACGAATACCGCCAAGAAATGCGGCGATGTCCAGGCGGCCCAAGACGGCCTCCTCAAACTGATGCGCATCGCCGGCTGGGAGAATGACGGGCTCGCCCTTGAAATCAACCATTTCAATGCCGAGACCTGCACCTTCATCGAGTCCAAGGAGTTCTCATTCGCCCAGGACGTCAATATCGCCGACTTCTTCATCGGCCGTCATTCCTATGTCCTGCCGGGGGGCCTTCTCTCGCCCAACACCATCATCGGCCGCTATTGCTCCATCGCCAACGTCACCGGCATCGGGGTCAACCGCCACACCATGGAATGGCTGAGCACCGGCTTGCTGCCGGCCAGCAGCTTTGCCGCGGCGCTGCCGCCCCCGCCGCCCCAGCCCTTCACCGTGATCGGCTCCGACGTCTGGGTGGGGTTCGGCGCCACCGTCATCGGCGGCGTCAGGATCGGCCATGGCGCCTGCGTCGGCGCGGGGGCCGTGGTGACCCACGACGTCGCCCCCTACACCGTGGTGGCCGGAGTGCCCGCCAAACCCATTCGCAAGCGCTTTTCCGACGACATCATCGCCGCCTTGCTGGCCGCCAAATGGTGGACGCTGTCGGACGACATCATCCGCCTGCTGCCCTATCACGACATCGAAGCTTGCGTGACCTTCCTGCAGAATCTGTAGATCCCCCTCCCCCACCCGAGGGAGAGGGGGCGGCCGTCGCCGGATCTATCCCCGATTGAGGGCGCTGAGCAGCGCCTTCAGCGAGGCCATGGTGATGCCGGGATCGGTGGCGGCGCCATGCACCGAGGCGCCATCGGGGCCGGCGATCTCCACATAGCAGGCCGCCTGGGCCTCCGAGCCGGAGCCGATGGCGTGCTCGTGGTAATCGCGCAGCTTGACCTTGCGTCCCAACCCGGTTTCCAGGGCGGCGATGAAGGCGTCCAGCGGGCCGTTGCCCTCTCCCTGGATGCGCTTTTCGACCCCCCTGTCGCGAATGGTGGCGGTCAGCCGTCGTCCCGCCCCGCCCCGCCCCAGGGGGAGGGTCTGGTAATCCACCAGTTCCAGCGGCCAGTCCTTGCAATAGCTCTGGGTGAAGGCGGCCATGATCTCGTCCGAATCCAGTTCGCGCCCCTCGCGGTCGGCCATGTCCTGGACGATGCGGGCGAGATCCACCTGCAGCGGCCGCGGCAGTTCCAGCCCGTGGTCGCGTTCCAGCACGGCGGCGATGCCGCCTTTGCCCGACTGGCTGTTGATGCGGATCACCGCCTCGTAGCTGCGCCCCACATCGGCGGGATCGATGGGAAGATAGGGGACCTCCCACATCGGGTCGTTGGCGATCTTGCGGGCGGCAAAGCCCTTCTTGATGGCGTCCTGATGGGAGCCGGAAAAGGCGGTATAGACCAGATCGCCGGCATAGGGATGGCGGGGATGGACGGCCAGGCCGGTGCAATGCTCGGCGGTACGGCGAACCGCGTCGATGTCGGACAGATCGAGGCCGGACTCGACTCCCTGGGTGTAGAGGTTGAGGGCCAAAGTCACCACATCCACATTGCCGGTGCGCTCGCCATTGCCGAACAGGGTGCCCTCGACCCGGTCGGCGCCGGCCATCACCGCCAGTTCCGCCGCCGCCACCCCGGTGCCGCGATCATTATGGGGATGGACCGAGACGATCAGCGCATCGCGCTGCTTCACCGTGGTGCAAAACCACTCGATCACATCGGCATAGAGATTGGGGGTCGACATCTCCACCGTCGCCGGCAGATTGCAGATCAACCGGCGCTCGGCGGTGGCGCCCCATTCCGCCGCCACCGCCTCGACGATCGCCACCGCGAATTCCGGTTCGGTGCCGGTGAAGCTCTCCGGCGAATATTGCAGCACCACCTCGCCCTCGGGCCGCGCCGCCGACAATTGGCGGATCAGCCGTACCCCGGCCAGGGCCAGGTCGACGCAGCCCTGACGGTCCATGCCGAACACGATGCGGCGCTGCGCCTCCGAGGTGGAGTTGTAGAGATGGACGATGCAGCGCCTGGCGCCGGCCAGCGCCTCGAAGGTGCGGCGGATCAGTTCCTCCCGTGACTGCACCAGCACCTGGATGGTGACGTCGTCGGGGATGTGGCCGCCCTCGATCAGGGTCCGGATGAAATCGTATTCGGTCTGGGACGCGGCGGGAAAACCGACCTCGATCTGCTTGAATCCCATGGCCACCAGGGTCTGCCACAGGCGCATCTTGCGGTCGGTGCCCATGGGATCGATCAGCGCCTGATTGCCGTCGCGCAGATCGACGCTGCACCAGATCGGCGGCGTGGTGATGCGGACATCGGGCCAGTTGCGCTGGACCGGACGCACGGTGGTGTAGGAACGGTACTTGGTATGGGCGGCGGGCATCATGGCCTCGTCCTCCTGCTGGACATCTGTGGGGCGCGGCACGGTTCGCGACCGCTGGTTAGTCGCAGCAGCAGCAGGGGGACGGGAATCGAAACCGTAACCGAGGCGGAGGAAGACATCTGAGCAAACCCGAACAAAGCGGCTGAAACGCACGAAATCCCGGAATCGTTGTTACGACGCCGGGCAGCCTAGCAGCAGCAGAAGGGTTGCGATCCTGTATGTCATGGACCGAGACTGCCCCAATCCCGTCCGGCGCGTCAAGCCCTATCCCTTGCCCCGCGCCTTGGCGAAGGCGGCGGCCAGGGCGCCGCCGCTGTCGGGAGCCGGCGCGGCGGCGGCACGCGGCGGGTCGCGGCGGGGAGCCTCGTTGCGGGAGGCCCCCGCACGGGACTGCTCCGAACGAGAGGCGTCCGGGCGGGCGGGGGCCGGCTGGTCGTCGAGCCGCATGCTGAGGCCGATGCGCTTGCGCTTGAGGTCCACCTCCAGCACCTTGACCTTGACCAGATCGCCGGGCTTGACCACCTCGTGCGGGTCCTTGACGAAGCGGTTGGCCAGCAGGGAGATGTGGACCAGCCCGTCCTGATGCACCCCGACATCCACGAAGGCGCCGAAATTGGTGACGTTGGTGACCACCCCTTCCAGCACCATGCCGGGTTCCAGGTCATTCATGGTCTCGACCCCCTCCTTGAAGGCGGCGGTCTTGAATTCGGGGCGGGGATCGCGGCCGGGCTTCTCCAGTTCCTTCAGGATATCGCGCACGGTCGGCTCGCCGAAGCGGTCATCGACGAAATCGGCCGGGTCGAGGGTCCGGATGAACAGGGCATCGCCGATCAGCGCCTTGACCGGCTTGCCGGTGGTCTTGACGATGCGCTCCACCACCGCATAGGCCTCGGGATGGACCGAGGACGCATCGAGCGGATTGACGCCGTTGACCACCCGCAGGAAGCCGGCGGCCTGCTCGAAGGCCTTCGGCCCCAGCCGCTCCACCTGCTTGAGGGCGTCGCGGCTGGCGAAGGGGCCGCAGCGGTCGCGGAACTCGACCACGTTGCGGGCCACGGCGGGGGACAACCCGGCGACCCGGGCCAGCAGCGCCGCCGAGGCGGTGTTGACCTCCACCCCCACCGCGTTGACGCAATCCTCCACCACCGCGTCCAGCGAGCGGCCCAGACGGGTCTGGTCCACATCGTGCTGGTACTGGCCGACGCCGATGGCCTTGGGGTCGATCTTGACCAGTTCGGCCAGCGGATCCTGCAGGCGCCGGGCGATGGATACCGCCCCGCGCAGGGAAACGTCCAGATCTGGAAATTCCTGGGCCGCCAGTTCCGAGGCGGAATAGACCGAGGCACCGGCCTCGCTCACCACCAGCTTTTCCAGCCCCAGTTCGGGATGGCGCTTCATCACGTCGATCACCAGCCGGTCGGTCTCGCGCGAGGCGGTGCCGTTGCCGATGGCGATCAATTTGGTGGCGTGCTTGCGCGCCAGATGGGCGATGGCGGCCAGCGACCCCTGCCAGTCGTTGCGCGGCTGATGGGGATAGATGGTGGCGGTCTCCACCACCTTGCCGGTGGCGTCGGTCACCGCCACCTTGACGCCGGTACGGATGCCGGGATCGAGGCCGATACAGGCGCGCTGGCCGGCCGGAGCCGACAGCAGCAGGGCGCGCAGATTGCGGGCGAAGACCCGGATCGCCTCCTCCTCGGCGGCCTCGCGCAGCCGGCCCATCAATTCCAACTCCAGATGCAGATGAATCTTGATGCGCCAGGCCCAGCGAACCGTCTCGGCCAGCCAGGGATCGGCGGGGCGTTTGGCGTCCCGGATGCCGAAGCGCCGGGCGATGCGGACCTCGCACTCGCCGGGAAGGGCTGAAACCGTGCCCTCCGGCCGCGCCGCCTCGTCGGGGGTGAGAAGTTTCAGGTTCAGAACATTCTCATTCCGCCCGCGAAACAGCGCCAGGGCGCGATGGGACGGAATCGCCTTGATGGCCTCGCGATAGTCGAAATAGTCGGAGAACTTGGCACCCGCCTCGGCCTTGCCCTCGGCCCCCACCTTGCCCTCGGCCAGGGTAGAGACCAGCACGCCGCCATCCCACAGCAGGGTCCGCAGCGACCCCAGCAATTCGGCATCCTCGGCGAAGCGCTCCATCAGGATCTGGCGGGCGCCGTCCAGGGCGGCCTTGAGGTCGGCGACGCCCTTGTCCGCATCGACGAACCCGGCCGCCGCCTGCTCCGGCACCAGCGCCGGATCGGCCAGCAGGGCATCGGCCAGCGGCTCCAGCCCGGCCTCGCGGGCGATCTGGGCCTTGGTACGGCGCTTCTGCTTGTAGGGAAGGTAGAGATCCTCCAGCCGGGCCTTGCTGTCGGCATCGGCGATCTGGCCGGCCAGTTCGGGGGTCAGCTTGCCTTGCTCGTCGATGGATTTGACGATGGCGATCCGGCGGTCCTCCAACTCGCGCAGATAGCCCAGCCGCTCCTCCAGATTGCGCAACTGGGTATCGTCCAGGCCATCGGTGGCCTCCTTGCGGTACCGGGCGATGAAGGGAACGGTGCTGCCCTCGTCCAGCATCTGGACGGCGCTGGCGATCTGGGCATCACGGACGTTCAGCTCCCGGGCGATCCGGGCGATGATGGCGGTATTGGTGGCAACGGGACGGGGGGAGGACATGCGCTCACGGGGGCTGCTGCGGGGAAGGGTCGGTTTACTCCAAGCCGCAAGCGGGCGCCAGAGCGCGATTCGACCTCGAAGCATCCGGCTCCCCGAAGATCAGGCCGTCCAGGCGATCACCGCCGTTTTCGGCGACAGTTCGGTGACCACCCGTTGAATGAAGGGAATTTCATAGCCGCCGCGCCGGGCCAGCAGGGGATCGCCGGTGCCGCTGGCCAGCAGGCTTTGATTGACCACCCAGGCGAAGGGGGTGATGCCGGCGCGGGCGAGATCGGCCTGCAGCCGTTCGGCCTCGTGAACCGGGGTGGCCTCGGCCAAGGTGACGATGATGGTCTTGGTGAAACCGGGATCGCGCAGCCGGGGCAGCAAGGAGCGCACCGCGTCCGGCAGATCGGCCTGGGTGCGCAGGACTTCGCGATGATAGGCCTCGGCGGCATCCAGCAGCAGGATGGTGTGTCCGGTGGGCGCGGTGTCGAGCACCACGAAGCCATCCTTGCCGCCAGCGACGGTGCGGGCGAAGGCGCGGAACACCGCGATCTCCTCGGTGCAGGGCGAACGCAGATCCTCGTCCAGCATGGCGCGCCCCGCCGCGTCGAGGCCGCTTCCCGCCTTGGCCAGGACCTCGTCGCGGTAATCGGCCACTTCCCGTTCTGGATCGATGCGGGTAACGGTGAGGCCGGCGACCTCGCCGGCGACCGCATCGGCCACATGGGCGGCGGGATCGGTGGTGGACAGCGTCACCCGGTGGCCTTGCCGCGCCAGGGCGACGGCGATGGCGGCGGCCACGGTGGTTTTGCCGACGCCGCCCTTGCCCATGGTCATGATCACCCCGCGTCCGGTGGGGCCAAGTTCGGCCACCAGCGTCTCCAGCCCACCGGGCAGGGCGATCTCGGGCATGGGCTCGAAAGCGGGCGGGCTGGTCAACCTGCTTGCGGCCATCGCCCTAAGCGCGCCGAGTCCGACGGTGCCGGCGGGCAGGAACGGCGTCTCCGAGCGGGGCAGAAGGGCCAGCCCGGCCGGCATGCCGGCCAGGGCGTCGCGGCCGCGCGCCGTCATGGCGTCGGCGACGGCATCACCGGCCTGGGCGGCGGTGAAGACTCCGTTGAGGGCCAGACGCAGGTTGCTGACGCCCAGCTCGGCCAGCTCCCCTCTGGTCCGCTCGGCCTCGCGCAAGGCCGAGCGTTCCGGGCGGCTGACCAGAACCAGGGTGGTGGCCTTGGCATCGGCGAGCCGGGCGACGGTGGCGGCATAGAGCGCCTTTTGCTTCTCCAGCCCGGCCAGGGGACCCAGGCAGGAGGCGCCGCCGGTGGAGGACGCGATGAACTCGCTCCAGGCCGAGGGCAGGGTCAGCAGCCGCAGGGTATGGCCGGTTGGCGCGGTATCGAAGATGACGTGGTCGAATCGGGCGGTGGCGGCGGGGTCGCCCAGCAGCTTGGCGAATTCGTCGAAGGCGGCGACCTCGACGGTACAGGCGCCGGAGAACTGCTCCTCCATGCTGGCGATGGCGGCGGCGGGCAGGATGCCGCGATAGGGAGCGACCATGCGCTCCTTGTAATCGTGGGCGGCGGCTTCCGGGTCGATGTTCAGCGCCGACAGGCCGGGGGCGCCGGCGATGGCGGTCGGCGTCGAGGCCAGCCGGGTCCCCAGCACCTCATCGAGATTGGAGGCCGGATCGGTGCTGACGATCAGAACCCGTTTGCCGGCTTCGGCCAGAGCCAGCCCGGTGGCGCAGGACAGCGAGGTCTTGCCGACACCGCCCTTGCCGGTAAACAACAGGACACGGGTCTCGACCCCGGGCAAGCTCATGAAATTGTCCCTAGCAGCACCCGGATTTGGGCGAGCAGCACGACGAGCCGTCAGCCTTGATCGTGATGCGTGGCTTGGGCTGGCCAAGCCCCAGCTTGCCGGCCAGTTGGTCGCGCGACAGGTAAACGCCGGTGGCGATGATATGGCCATCCACGGCGATGATGGGCAGGCGATCCATGCCGGCTTCCATCTCCTTGATCACCGCCGGATTAGCGGCGAAGGCCTGGGGCTCGGTGCTCAGGTTGTAGCGCTGGACGGCAACGCCCTGCTCGCCCACCCATTTCAGGTCGGCGGCGAAGGCGACCAGGGCGGGATCGACCTCGGGGCCGCAGACGCCAGTGGAGCAGCACATGGCTGGGTCGTAGACTTCGAGCTTCTTCATATTTATCGTCCTGATTTCTCCGAAACCGGCAGCGCCCCACGTCTGGTGGCGCTGCCGTCGGTCCGAGGTTGAATTTGACTTATTGGTGGAACGTTGAGATCGCTTCAACCACCCGTTTCACATCGGCCTTCGGTTCGCCTTGGGTAACCAAGGTAAGATGCTGCACGACTTGGGCGTCGGTTTCCACCATCGCTGTGCCTTTGCGAGTTAAGGCTGGCGTCGTTGAACTGATAAAACCGATTCCGTTCGGCGATCGGGCGACCATTGTAGCCACCAGGGGGGCTTCATTGACTTCCGAAACTTGGTCGGAAACGGATTTTCCCCCGAGCAGGCCATGTTCGACCATGGTGCGCATGGCGCCATATCGAGCCTCCGAGAACGGCATGATGGCGGCGGCGGAACCGCCGACGTCTTTCCAGTTGGATATGGTCCCCAGATAGATGGCTTTGATTTGCTCCCCGGTCAGCTTTCTGACCGGATTGGCCTCATTGACGATGAATTCGACCTTTGCCGCCCCCAGGCTGACCGTGCGCAATTGGCTTTTGTCCACCTTGTAGGCTGCGGCGGCCTTGCTCATCTTCGTGACGATTTCGTCCAGATCAGAGGAAATCATCGCAATATCTGCATTTGCCGCAAACAGATCGGTCACACCCGCGCCGGACGAGTTTGGGGTGATGACGATTTTCACGCCGGCGGCTTTCTCGATTTCCGCCTGATGTGGCAGCACGATGCTATTGGCAACGCTGGTCGAGCCATTGATCCGGACATATCCGCCATCTCCGGCGGCCCAAGCCGAGCCGCCAACGAACATCGCAAGTGCCGTCGCAAGGAAAGTTCTGAGCATCATTTCCTCCTTCTCTAGCGTAGCGAATTGATAGGATGTCGAATTTCCGGCTCTCGACGCCACGGCTTGTCTTGCCGCTTTCGGGCGAGGGGAACGATCCGGATCGATCGAGGGACGGTCCTCCTTCGGTATTGCCGCGACTTACCGATGCCGGCGGCAACGCCATTGGTATGACTTTTCGAGTTGGTCCAGTCTGGCAATTCCAGCCTCCAGATGCGCGATGTGCTCTCGGAAGGCGTGGAGCAATCTTTTCAGTATCGAGGCCATGAAGCCCTCTTTACGTCACGAGTTGGCGCCCCCCCCTTTGTCTCTGAGCAACCAGCCGAAGATCGCGACGGCGACGACGGCGCCGATCATCTGGGCCGCGATGAATGGCGCGACCGAGACCGGGGCGATGCCGGCGAAGGTATCGGACAGGCTGCGAGCAATCGTAACCGCCGGATTGGCGAAGGAGGTGGAGGCGGTGAACCAGTAGGCCGAGGTGATGTAGAGGCCGACCGCCGTCGGGGTGAAGTCCGGCCGGAACCGCACCGTGCCGAGGATGGTCGCCAGCAGGCCGAAGGTGGCGACGAACTCGGAGAATCCCAGCGCCATCCCATCGCGGTGCTTGGCCGAGATTTGCAGGATGGGTTCGCCGAACATGGCATGCGCCGCCCACACCCCGATCACCGCCCCGACGACTTGGGCTGCGAGATAGCCCAGAGCCAGTGTCCAGCCGATGTCGCGCCGCAACGCCAGGGCGACCGTCACCGCCGGATTGAAATGCGCCCCCGAGATGGGACCGAAGATGGTGATGAGGACCACCAGGGCCGTCCCCGTCGCCAGGGTATTGCCGAGCAAGGCGATGGCGACGTTTCCCCCCGCCAGCCGTTCTCCCATGATGCCCGAGCCGATCACCACGGCCAGAAGCATGGCCGTGCCCAGCGCCTCGCCGGCGAGGCGGCGGCCGGGGTCGAATTCCGCCATTCCCGTTCTCCTTCAGACCTCGCCCGCCCGCGCCGGACCCAGTTCGATCAGGCGGCGGACCTTGGCCTCGATCATGGCGTAGACCTTGCGGAACTCGGCCAGCCGCTCGTCATGGCTGCCCTCGGCCGCCGCAGGGTCGGGAAAGCCCATATGGACCTTGGCGGGATGGCCGGGCCACACCGGACAGACTTCGCCGGCGGCGTTGTCGCAGACGGTGATGACCAGATCCATCCGGGGGGCGTCGGGAAGCGCGAACTCGTCCCACGACTTGGAGCGGTAGCCCCCGGTGGCATGGCCCTTCTCCTTCAACACTTCGAGCGAAAGCGGATTGACCTTGCCGGTGGGATGACTGCCGGCGCTGTAGGCCTTCCACTTGCCACCGCCGAGATGGTTGATCAAGGCTTCGCCCAGCACGCTGCGGGCGGAATTGCCGGTGCAAAGCACCAGAACGTTGGTCGCGGAATCGGTCATCGGTCTTGCCTTGTCAAGAGGGTCAGGGGCGGGACTTGCCGATCTCGTCCAGGTGCTTTTGCAGCGACAGGCGATTGAGCGAATGGATCGGCAAGGCGGAAAAGATGCTGATGCGGTTGTGGAGCATGCGCATGACATCGCCGCAGAACACCGCCTTTTCGGCCTCGCCGCCATGGAACCCGGCCGGGTCGGGCACGCCCCAATGGGCGGTCATGGGCTGGCCCGGCCAGACCGGGCAGACCTCGCCGGCGGCGTTGTCGCAAACGGTGAAGACGAAATCCAGCTCTGGGGCACCGGGCCGGGCGAATTCCTCCCACGATTTCGAGCGCAGGCCCTCGGTCGGGTAATTGGTCTTCTTCAGCAGGGCGAGAACCGTCGGATCGATGCTGCCCTTGGGCTGGCTGCCGGCGCTGAACGCCCTGAACTTGCCGCTGAGATCGCGGTTGAGGATGGCCTCGGCCATGACGCTGCGCGCCGAATTGCCGGTGCACAGAAACAGCACGGTGTAGATTTTCTCGCTCATGATGGTCCCCCACAGCAGGTGGATTGCGCCTGGGCATTCAAAGACTGGACATTTGAAGACAGCACCGCGCGGCCCTGGTCGCACAGAACCTGGACCGGCACCGCATTGACCAGGGCCAGCACTCGGCGATCCTCCGCCGTGGTGGGATCGTCCCCGAGGGACGCGGCCACCAGGGCGAGGAAAGACAGGGCATAGGGGTTCAATTCGCGCTCGGCGAGGCGGTAATGCACCCATTTGCCGTCCCGGCGCTGCTGCAGCAGGCCGGCGGTCTTCAGCGCCGCCAGATGCTTGGACACGGTGGCGGACGCAAGGTCCAGCACCGTGGTGATCTGGCAGACGCAAAGCTCGCCACCCTCCAGCAGCTTCAGGATACGGACCCGGCTGGGGTCGGCGACGGCCTTGGCAACGGTCTCGAATGTTTCAAGCATGGGGAAACACTATGATCATTTCGCTGTACAGCAAAATGATACATTCGTGACGGCGCCGGCGCAATGGCCATGACGGATAGGCTCTGGGGCCTGTTGACACTTACCGCAGGAGCCGCGTTGCCGCCGAACTTCGGAGATTCGCATCGGGTAAGGTGGCAGCATTCGCCCATGCTGCGCCGCATCGTCCGGGGCAGCTATACTGGCCTATTATGCGACAATCGGCCCGCCTATCGCGGGGCTGGAAATGTGCCCTGCCCGGGCCTATAATCTCCCCATGAGCCAGCCCGCCCACCCCCTTCCTGATCTTGACGACGACGAGGCAGAGACAGCCGCGCTTGCCGCCGCCGTGGCCGAGGCCCGCGCCGACCCCCGCGCCGTACCGCATGAGGAAATGCGGGCTTGGTTGCTGGAAATCGTCGCGGGCAATTTTGACGCCCCGCCCCCCGAACCCCGGTTGCTGTGAGCGTTATTTGGCAGGCGGCGGCCCTATATCATCGTTTATGAGGCGGACGGCTCCGGGCAAGTAGCGATCTTGCGCGTTTGGCATGGAGCGCAGAGCCGGGCCGATTAGGGCCGGGGGCGAGATAAAGAAGACGCTCTTCATTTGGTTGACCAGCGGAGGGCCGCCATGCCTATCGGCCAATTGGCAATGTGTCCCCCGATTGTGCATGACGGCAACCCATTGAAGCGGCGTGTTTCTTAGCGTCAATACGGTCTGCGAACAGGGCCATAAACAAGGCTCTATTCGTGATTCGTATTGACGGTCACGCCCCCATGGCGGCGGCGAGGCAATATCGCGGGGTCGGGTCCGGGTGAAGGCCGATGAGGTGGAACCAGCGCAGGTAGCTGTCGAGGTAGCGGGTGGCGATACCGCGGC
>Ga0316222_1002673_pt1 | contig 18630 bp, 18 predicted proteins | sample TBH18011metaG_FD_206008 | JGI IMG/M metagenome (GOLD analysis project Ga0316222, IMG submission 206008) | Freshwater microbial communities from Trout Bog Lake, Wisconsin, USA - TBH18011 | ecosystem: Environmental > Aquatic > Freshwater > Lake > Hypolimnion/Profundal zone | place: USA: Wisconsin...
GCGACGTCCAGTATGCGTTCCCCGGCGGCCAACTGCTCCAGCGCCAGCAGCAAACGTGCCTGCTGGCGCCATTGACCGAAGCGCATGCTGGTTTGCTGCGCAAACAGGCGTTGCAGTGTCTTGGGATCGACGCCGAATTCGGCAGCCCAAGCCACCAGGGTTTTCTTGCTGTCTGGCTGCGCATTGAGGTGCGTGCAAATCGTCTGTAGCAAGGGGTGTGAGGGGCGGGGGAGGTGCAACGGCAGCACCGGCAGGAAGGTCAGTTCATCCAGAATAAGCCCCATCAGGCGACCATGGTGCGAGTTGGGCACATAGGCTTCTGTCACGTCCATGGCGCGCAGAATCAGCTGTTTGAGCAGGTCTGATATGGCCACAGCGCGGCAATCCTGGGGCAGGTGCTCGGCGACTTTGGCATGCACGTACAACGTTCGCATGGCGACATCGCCGACCATGCGCACCACATGGTCGGTCATGGTTGGCATCCAGATGCCGCGCGTCGGGGGCACCGTCCATTGCCCGGCATCGCTGCTGACCACCATGACGCCCGATTCCGCATAAATCAGCTGCGCCACCGTGTGGTGGTGCCTGACCGTGACGTAACCGGACGGGTAATTGACCGCCTTGCTGCTGACGGGCGCAGCCCTGCGCAAAGGCGCGAGTCGCTGGGACAGCGGTGGCGGTGGCGGTGGCGGTGGCGGTGGCATGTCCTTTTCGCGATGATTGAATGGATTTTGGCGCGAGACAGGAACCCAGTGTAGCCCTAAACTTCGCCCCTATGACGTCGCTTACCTCCACTTCTGTGAATACCACCGGGCCTGCGCCCACCGCACTCACCGCACCCTCCGGCACCCTATTCAAGGTGCTGGGCGCCATCAGCGCCTCCCATTTGCTCAACGACATGATCCAGTCGCTGATGCTGGCGAGCTATCCACTGTTCAAAGGCAATCTGCATCTCAGCTATGGCCAGCTCGGTCTGGTGACTCTGGCCTATCAGTTGACCGCCAGTCTGTTGCAGCCGTTGGTGGGTCGCTATACCGATCGCAACCCACAGCCGTATTCGTTGCCGGTTTCGATGGGGTTCAGCCTCGTCGGACTGCTGTTTTTGTCACAAGTGAATACCTTCACCGGGCTGCTCTTGACCGCCATGATGGTGGGCACCGGCTCTTCCATCTTTCACCCGGAATCGTCCCGCGTGGCACGCCTGGCTTCCGGCGGGCGCCACGGCCTGGCCCAATCCATTTTTCAGGTCGGTGGTAACACGGGAAGCGCCATTGGCCCTTTGCTGGCAGCCCTGTTTATCATGCCGCAAGGGCAGGCCAGCATTGCCTGGTTTGCGCTACTGGCGGTGGTGGCCACCGTGCTGCTAACGCACGTCAGCCGCTGGTATGCCGGGCATTTGACGCGGCACCATCGCAACCCGGCAGCCGTCCCCGTCAGCGCGTTGTCGCGCAACCGCATCATGGCCACCATCGGCCTGCTGCTGGTGCTTATTTTTTCCAAGTATTTCTATTTGGCCAGCATCAGCAATTACCTGACGTTCTATCTGATTGAAAAATTTCATTTGGGCGTGGCTGACGCGCAAATTCAACTCTTTATTTTCCTGGCGGCGGTGGCGGCAGGCACTTTGCTCGGCGGGCCTTTGGGCGACCGCATCGGCCGCAAGGCTGTGATTTGGCTGTCCATCCTGGGGGTCGCGCCATTTACCCTGGCGTTGCCCTATGCCAATCTGGGCTGGACCACGGCGCTGGTTGTGATCATCGGATTTGTGCTGTCCTCCGCGTTTTCTGCCATTTTGGTTTACGCACAGGAATTGATCCCCGGACGCGTCGGCATGGTGTCGGGTCTGTTCTTCGGCTTTGCCTTTGGTATGGGCGGCATTGGTGCGGCCACTCTGGGCGGTCTGGCCGACCACTATGGCATTGAGGCCGTCTACACGCTATGCGCCTATTTACCGCTGTTGGGCATGGTGGCCGCGTTACTGCCTTCGCAGCAAGCGTTGCACGGCGAACGCCAGTAGACGGCTCGGTGACTGCGCAGTGCATAAAAGCGAGGTATAAAAGCAACCAACTGCTCAACCACCGGAGTGACTTGGAATGACCGAACCCAACCCACAAGACCGAATATTGCGCACGCAGCGCAGCATCCCCCACGCACCGTACGCCATTTATGCCGCCTTTTCCGATCCGTCCCGGCTGGCACGATGGTGGGGGCCCAAAGACTTCAAAAATACGTTTGAAACGTTTGCCTTCACCGCTGGCGGCGACTGGAAATTCCTGATGCACGGGCCAGACGGGCACAACTACCCGAACCACTGTGTGTTTTGCAAACTGGTGGCAGGTGAGGAAGTGGTTCTGGAACATGTGGGAGCGCCCCGGTTTACGCTGTCCATCACACTGCAACCGGTTGACGCCGGAACCCAGGTGGTGTGGGTGCAGGAATTTGAAGATCCGAAAGTTACTGCCGCTATTCGGCACATTGCCGAACCTGGCAACGAACAAAATCTGGATCGCTTGCACCAGCACCTGAACGGGGAACTGTAGAAACGGTAAATAGAGACGCCGAGCGCCGGTGATCAGCGTTTTTGATCGACGCTCCAGGCCACTTTCCCCTCATGCACGGCATACAGAAACTTGAGTGATGCATCGTTGCGGAATAGAATTTTGGGGATCATGGGCAAGGGGATCAGACTCAGGTCCGGGTCATCGTGCACCTCCAGCAACTGACGCACGATGGTCTCTCCGAGCACGCGCGCAATGTTGCAACGGCAATCGGCCAGCCGTGCCGTTTGGTCTTCCTGTAACGCCTGTACGTGCGCCTTGGCGGCAGCCAGGGCCTTGGTAATACCACGCCGCTCTGCCACGGTGGCTTCCAGTGCCTGCGCGGTGTCCTCCAGGCGCTGTGCCATGAGCGCGTAACTTTGGGCCTGCTCCTGGGAAAGCTCCAGCATACCGGCGCGAACCTTGGCGCGAATGGAGAGGTAATGGGTCAGCGCCGTGTCGGATTTCAAGGCCTCGACGCGCTCGCTCAATGCGGCCACTTGTCGCTCCATGCCAGCCATGTCCGCACGCAGCGGCTGCAGCGTTTGCTCCAGGTCTGGCATCTCGGGCACCACCATGGTAATCATGTTGGGTTCGTGCCGGTAGGGCTTGGCCTGACGCATGTCAATATTGCGTCCCGCAATCATGCAGCCACTGGCAGTGCCAACACGCAAGGTGTGCGCGAAGATCTGGCATTTGATGGCCTCGTGCACCGTAACGTCGCGCCCAATGATGAGGCAACTTTCGGCGCGCACCATTTCAACGCTGCCACCCGGTGCCTGCAGCGTGGCATTGAAGGCACGCTTGCCCCCTTTGATGCGACCCATAGGGTTAATCACGCTGCCCCAGCCCAGGGTGCTTTCGAAGATGACGGTTCCGCCATCAGACACCAGCTCGCCAAATACGGGCGCATGGAACGTCATATCGTGCCCACGCACGATGCGACCCTCGGGCACTTCGTGGTGTTCGACGATGTCGGCGAGGACAGCAGGCACGTCAACCGTTGTATTCAATTGGCTTCACCGTAATGGAGACGACGCGTGGAAGGAATAACCACGTTGCCCCAACTGTAAACGTGATTGCTGCTAGCGTGCCACTTTCTTCAGACCAGAACCAGGTCGGAAAAACGGCGCACGGTCAGTTACCCGGTACACAACAAATTAGCCACCACAGAACTGCCGGTCGGACCTTGAATCACGCACGGCACCAGGGTTCCGGCGCCGCTGCACCAGGGACCTTGAAAGGAAATGGTGTAAACCGGCGTGCCTGCAGGTCCGTAAGTAACGCCACTGGCGTCGGTCCATTGCACCGATGTGACCATGCCGGTCGCCATGGAGGCGCCGCACTGGTTGCCCCCGTTGACAAGCGCTGCGTTGGGCGCGGTGCCGGTGGTCTTGAATGTCAGGAAGTTGCTTTCGGCGGAGGTGGCAAGTGCATTGGCAATACCCTGCGTGGCCGCTGTACCGGCGCTGCCGCTCAGGTCGGTAAACTTTGGCAACGCAACCGCCGCGAGAATACCGAGAATAACAATAACCATGACCAATTCAATTAGCGTAAAGCCACCTGCCAAACGAACCATGACGCGTTTATTTTGCATACATCTCCTCCATCACAACGCACACCCGTAGCGGAAAAATTATAAACCGAACTCTGCGGACCCTCTGCATAACTCCCCGCAGAAATATTATTCTCGCGCGAATATATCAATATTGATCGGCGTCATATTCACGCTCGATCGGCTTGCGGCAGATGCATTCCCGATATTCACATTACCAAGGCCCCTTTGCATAACTCCCTGCGGTCTGTGATCAGCCGGACTCGGGCGCTCTTGCGTCACTTTTCTCACCAATCGCCCAGCTATTGGCTTCAAAAAGACGCCTTGCAGCCCATCCCGATCCGTCTGCCACAGACTCGCCAGAGTTATGCAGAGGGTCCTTAATATCGGGCGCGTATGACACGCATGGACTGCAAGTAGTGATAGGCGATCTGTGCATCGGTATAACGCTCTTGCGCACCGACCGGACAGGCGTTGCGGGCCAGGCAGCGGTCAACACACTCCGACGCTGGCTGCTTGCGCTCGGTCAGACAGGCCTGCAACCGCCAGGCGCCGGTCTGCTCACTTTCCAGAGCGTGCGCGGGGCAGGCGCTGACGCACGGCTTGTCCACACAGGAAATGCAGGGCGAAGCGCTTTCATGGTGTGGCGTTAGCGGCAGATCCGTGTCGGCCAGTACCACGGCGCGGTACGCAAACCAACTGCCCCAGGCTTCATTGACACCAACCCAAAACGGTGACGGATGGTGCCAACCCGCCAGGCTACCAAGCCGCTGCAATCCGACCGACTGTGAGCCAGGAAACACCTGCCGCCAGACGTGCCCACGCAGCGGCGCATTCATCCATTGGGTGATGCATTCGGACACGAATTGGTCGATCGGGTGCTCACCGCACATGCCACGCTGTTGCAGCACGCTCCACAGGGTGCGGCCACGGTGCCCGATCAGGATCAGTTGCCGGAAATACCGCCGTTCAGCGTCGCTCAGTGCCAGTGTGTCCTGAACGTCCGGGGGCAAGTCGGCCAGGGAAAATACGGCGTGCAGGTTCAGGCCCTGGTGTTCCAGTGTGTCGAACACGGATGGTGCCAGGGCTTGCGTTTGAGTTAGGGCTTGGGTTTGGGTTTGGGCTGAACGTGGCGTCACCAGGGCGGCAGCAGCGTTTGCTGTGGTAGCGCGGTTGGGAGGAGTGATGAGGGGCATATCGTCGTTCGGGAAGACTGATGGGGATGCTATTAGATCCGTATATTGGGAAACAGTGAGATAGCTGGACGGAGCGCCGTTAGCAATCAGCATGGGATGCAAAGCAGGAGCCCGTTGGAAAATAGCTAGAATACTCGCTGTTGGTGCTCGCGGTGTGGTTCACACACTGCAGTTCAACGGGAAGCAGGAGGATGGTCCACTGATGGTGGAACCATTCAACCTGCGCTGCCCCCGCAACGGTAAGTGGACGAATCGTCAGATTCACTTGTCAATCATGCCACTGGATGCTTTGAATAGTGTCTGGGAAGGCTTGCCAAGTCGCTCCATCAGCCCGGATACCGGCCAACAAGGCGGTTGCACGCGTGCGTGCAGCCAATGCGCCCATGCACTGTCGGGGACGACGGTGCGGGTATTTTGCAGTTAGGTCTCCTTTTCATGAAAACTCAAACTCGTTGGGCGCATTCGATTGCGCCGGTATTGGCCGTGGGTGCCTTTTTAACGGTGCAGGCCCAGGCCCAGTCGATGGATGCGGCGCCGTCGTCCACCATGGCAGAAGTGGTGGTGAGCGCCAGTCGCTATGCGGAGCCGGAAAAAGTACTGCCATATGGCGTGAGCGTCATCACCGCCGACGACATCCGCAGTGCGGGTGTTTCCAGTGTCAGCGAGGCCATTATGAAAATACTGGGCGTTCCCGGTACGCTGGATTTGTCTGGTGGCAATAACTATGCGGTTGATTTACGCGGCTTCGGCAGCACGTCAATCAGCAACCAGATTGTGATTGTGGACGGTACACGCCTGAACGATGATGAGCTGGCGTCGCCCAATTTGTCGGCGGTGCCGATTGAGGCGGTGGACCGCATTGAGATCATGCGTGGCGTCGGTGCAGTCCAGTATGGCGCTGGCGCCACCGGCGGCGTGATCGTGATTACAACCAAGGCCGGCAATGGCCTGGTGCGCCACAACTCGGCCGTGCTATCAGCCGAAGTGGGCAGCAACGGCCTGGTCGATGAGCGTGGCAGCGTGACGCTGGTGGCCGGTGATTTTTCTCTGGATGCAGCGCGGCAGGACCGGCGCTCCGACGGTAATCGGGACAATTTTGCCTCCGACAACAACAGCACCTCAGTGACTGGACAGTGGAGCAGCAACGGTGTGCGACTGGGATTTAAAGGCGGCAACAGTTCCATGCAAAGTGGTCTGCCCGGCTCGTTGACGGCGGCGCAATTTACATCGAACCCATCGCAAACGGTGACTCCGTACGACTGGGGAATGATGTCAAGCACCAACGACGGTGTCTTCGCGGAAGCAACGTTGGGCAACTGGAAAGTGAATTTTGATGCCGATCAACACACGAAACAGGCCGTAAGCGGGGTTACCTATTATGGCGATACGTCTCCGTCCTACTATGGCGAGAGCGTGAATGCAAACAGTCAGAATCTGCGCGCGCGCAATGAAAGGCAATGGGGGCAGATTGACAATGCCTTCGTGATTGGTGTGGATCAATCGCAATGGACGCGCAATATCCTCCCGCTGTCGGGTTATACATCGGTAGCCCAGTCCAATGCCAACGCGTGGTACTTCACGGACGATATCAGTCTTGCGTCCAAGACCCGATTCAGTATTGGTTTCCGTAACGAAGGCGAAACTAAATCAGATTCCAGTTCGGAAACGCAAGTGAGCAACAACGAGAACGCATGGTTACTCGGGGTGAATCAGGCACTGGATGCGCATTGGAATATTTATGCCCACACCGGGGAAAGTTTCCGACTGGCCAATGCCGATGAATTCAGCTACACCAACCCGGCTGTGCAAATACAGCCGCAAACGTCACACGACAACGAGATTGGGGTTCGCTGGAACACACTCATGCACCAGGTTGAACTGCGCTGGTTCCGCAGTGACCTGACCAATGAAATTGGCTATGACCCGAATGCAAATAGTCCATCCGGCCCTTCTTACCCAGGAGCCAACGTCAATTTTGACCCCACCGTGCACCAAGGTGTGGAGCTGGAATCCAAGCATGCGCTAAGCGCCGATGTGGACGTGCGTGTGAACGCCTCCGTGAAGGAAGCCAAGTTTGTGTCCGGTCCTTACGCGGGTAACGACATCCCCATGGTGCCCGGTCAGTCGGTGGCGCTCGGGGCCGATTGGCGTGTGGCGGCAGGGCAGTCGGTCGGTGCGGGCCTGCTGTGGGTATCGCAGCAAAGCGTTGATTTTGAGAACACGTGTTTCATACCGGCTTACACGACGCTGGACACCCGGTATGCCTATGTCCACAAGAACATCGAATTTGCCGTAGCTGTGAAAAATCTGACCGATGCGCAGTACTACACCCAGGCCTATTCCACGTCATCTCAACCTTGTACGCCGGGTGGCGTGAGCAATGCGATTTACCCGGAAGCAGGGCGCACGGTTTCGGCCTCGCTGCGCGTCGCGTTCTAAGTTGGTATAGCGGGGAGTGGCACTGGCGGCGCGCCCCGCTGCGTCTCCTGCAGCGCTTCTTTCAGCGCTACCTGTGTCGGGGGTGGCTGTACGCTGATGCGGACCCACCCTGGCAAGCCAAAGGACGTGGTGTCACGTAGTTTGATGCCGCGCGCGCGCAAGTGCGCCAGCAGTCGCGGCAGGTCGGTACCGGCTGGTGGCACAGCGCAGAAAAAATTGGCGTCGCTGGGGTGGCAAGTCCAGCCTTGCGCGTGCAGCATGTTGCATTGCTGCAGTTTCCACTGGCGCAGCGTCGTCAGGCTGTCCTGCAACCAGTGCTGGGTTTGCGGCTGCACCCAACTGCCAAGCAAGGCAACGCCATGGCCTCCCAGCGGCCAGGAAGGTGCCAGTGCGGCCAGCGCGGCGGCGGCGTCTTGGGCGCCGTCGGGCGCAATGGCGTATGCCGCGCGCACTCCGGTCAGCCCCAACGCCTTATTGGGGGAAAACAGTTGCCACAGGCGCGCACGGTCAGCCTCCTGAATGGACGGCGCTGCGCTCAGGCGCAAAGGATGGTAGGCGCAGTCCAGCACGGTTGGTGCCGGGAAGCGTGCGGGAATACACAGCGCTGCGGTGCCGCCAAGGGGACTGGACGGCTCACACAGCCAAACCAGGCTGGCTTGTTCGGGCTGATGGCTGATGTCCATGCCCCAGGCCCGCGCTGCGTGTGCATAGTCGCCATAGGCATGCCGTGGCACACACACCAGCGTACGCGCTTGCCGCAGTGATGCCGACCCGGCGTGCAGGCTGGTGGACCGCGCCACCCAGGCCGTGATGCGGAAAATAAATTCACTGGCGCTCGCCGCCAGCACGACGCGTTCCGGCGCCACGCCATGAAACGCCGCCAGGTCGGCACGCAGCGCCTTGTAGGTGGGATCTGGGTAATGTGTGCTGTCGGCCTGCTGGATGGCGGCGAGGCTGTGCGGGCAGGGACCGCAGGCGTTGCTGTTGCTGGAAAACTCGAAGCGTGGCACGCCCAAAGCATCACTGCCGCCGTGGCTGCGTGTGTCGTTTGCCATGCTGGTCATAGCACTGCCCGCCCAGCAATGACCACCACGCACTGCGCGCCCAGCAATGCACCGACATAGGCCAGTACCGCGTGGTTGGCGTAGCGAATGGCGCGTTGCGTGGTGCCTGGTGTCGCTGCCAGCCCCGAAGCGTGCAACACATAAACGCCCGGTTTGCGCAACGTCACGTCCAGGGCCAGCGCCATGGCGGCCATGGGCCAACCGCTATTGGGTGACGGCGTCATGGCGGCCTGATCGGCCAGCGCACGCGCGTGTTTACCGCCGCTGACCAGCAGCAGGAAGAGGGCGGTGATGCGTGCGGGCAACCAGCTCAACACGTCGTCAGCATGGGCCGCCCACTTGCCAGCCCACTCCCAGCAAACGCCCCGGTAAATGCCACGGTAGCCCCACATGGCGTCGGCGGTGTTGGCAAAGCGATAAAGCGCAGCACCGGGCAGTCCGAACAATGCGAACCAGAACAGCGGCGCGAACACCGAGTCGTTCAGATTTTCAGCCAGGGTTTCAATGGCGCTTTCGCGCACTTCTGTTTCCGTGAGGTGCGTGACGTCGCGGCTGACCAGCCAGCCCAGGCGCGCGCGCCCGGTTTCCAGCGAGCCGCCCTGCGCTGGATCCAGCGCCACCTCGGTTGCCAGCACTTCGTGGTTCAGCATGGCCCAGGACAGCAGGGGTTTGAGCAGCAGGCCCAGCAACGCAGCGTACAGTGCGACGCCCCATACGGTGGCGAGCGCATCGCTGCTGGCAGCCCCAAACGCACCGTGCGGTGCGACGAACCGACAGACGCCAGAGACAGCAACCAACACGCTCCACTGAGCCAGCGCAGCGCACGCCAACACCACGGCGGCACCGAAACACCAGGCCGCGCTGGCAAGCCAGAAAGCGCGGTAGTCCGGCGTTGCCAATAGCTGCTGGCGGGTGCGGCTCTGCACGCGCTGACCGGCCCACGCCAGGTAGTTTCCGATCCAGACCACCGGGTGAAACCGCGCGTGCGGTTCACCCCAGCAACGGTCCACCAGCAAGGCCACCACGAGCGACAGGCAAGCCATTACGGCACTCACAGCGTTCACAGCGTTCACAGCGTTCACAGTGGTGCCAGGAATCTGGGCGGCAAAAGCGCGGCGGCCACGGTGGGTGCCGTGTGCAAGGACAGTGCAGTTGACACGGTGTCAGTCTTCAATACCGCGTTGCGCCGGGATGCCCGCCTGAAAGGCGTGCTTGACCAGCGTCATCTCGGTCACGGTGTTGGCGCGTTCCACGATTTCGGGCGGGCAGCGGCGTCCGGTCAGTACCACATGCACATGGGCGGGCCGTGTTTGCAGCGTCTCCAGCACATCGGACAACGGCAGCCAGCCGTAGATCAGCGGATAGGTAATTTCGTCCAGCACGACCAGGAAGTAGTCGCCACCCAGAATGGCTGACTTGGCCTTTTCCCAGCCATTGCGTGCCAGTTGCGCCGAATGCTCCAGGTCCTGGCTTTTCCAGCTAAAGCCGTCGCCCAGGCCTTCGATGGGTATGCCCAGCGTTTCAAACATGCGGTGTTCACCAAAGCGCGCACTGGGCACTTTCATGAATTGGTAGATCTTGACCGCTTTGGCACGGCCATGGGCGCGCAACGCCAGGCCAAAGGCTGCCGTGCTTTTGCCCTTGCCGTCGCCGGTGTAGACGATCACGATGCCGCGCCGTTCACCCTCGGCTTTGGCATAGGGTTTGGTGGTGGGTGGGGTTTCAACTTGCATGGCGAATCATCAGGGTAAAACAGAATTTAAACGGGACTTTAATCTTCGATGCGGTGCTGCGCTGCGCTTAGCTGTTTCGCACAGCTCACGGCGTTTCGCGTGCACCCGAGCGGTGGGGCGCCCGATCGACGAGGCATTGCGCCATTAGGCGTGCCGCTTCGGGGATGCGCGGACCTGGGCGCATCAGGACGTTGGCTTGTTCGGTGGAAAAAATGCACACGCGCTGCTCACGCACGGCGCGGATGCTGCTCCACCCAGGGCGCTGCGCCAGTCCGTCGGCACTGTTCTGCGCCACCATGATCAGATCCGGGTTGGCGCGCACTACGTATTCCGGGTTGAGCCGGGGGAACGGCCCTAGCGCGGCCGGCAAAATATTGCCCGCACCCAGGCGCGTCAGCGTTTCGCCAATAAAAGACGACTCGCCCGCGCCATAAGGCCCCTGATTCACTTCAAAGTAAACACGCGCACCGCGCAGTTCCGGCGGTACGGACTGTGCCGCCGCAGCGACCCCGGCGTCAATGGCACGCCAGACTTTTGGTGCATCGGCAACGCCCAGCAATTGGGCGATGGTATTGAGCACGCGCTGCACGTCAGCGTAGCTCTTGGGCTCCAGCGCCACGGTTTTAATGCCCAGCGCCCGCAGACTGCCCGCAGCACGTGAGGAGGTGGCCAGCAGCACCACGTCTGGTTTGAGGGCAACAATGGCTTCCATGTTGGGGTCCAGCCCACCGCCGACCTGCGGCAGCGCCTGCACACTGGCGGGGTAATTGGAATAACGGTCCACGCCCACCAGCGAGCGGCAGGCGCCCAACGCGCACACGCTCTCTGTCAACGACGGCAACAGACTCACGATACGCGCTGGCGGCTGCGCCAGCTGCACAACTTCGCCACGCTCGTCGGTGACCGTTATCGTGTGCGCCAGCGCCACGACAGGAATGGCGGCGCACCAAACCAAAGTACACCAAGCCAGCGTACGTAGCGCACGCGAAGATGCGGGGTTGAAACAGCGGTGGCTCATGGGTGAAGGGCTCCAGCCAGGTCAGCGTCCATCCACGCCAGGATGCGATGGTGCAATTGCGCGGCGCCGTCGGTCAGGGCAGCCGGGCCGGGTTGCAGGATGTCGCACGATTTGATTTCAAACAGCTGGTGGTTGCGCACCGCCGCCACGCTGTCCCAGCCGGGTCGGGCTGCAACATGCTCGGGGCGGAACTTCTTGCCGCACCAGGAACCAAAAATCAGGTCCGGGTTGCGCCGCACAATCTCGGCGCTGTCGGCAATGATGCGGTTTTTTCCCAGCGGCTGGGCTGCCAGTTCGGGGAAACAGTCGGTGCCGCCAGCGAGCTGCAGCAGTTCCGAGACCCAGCGAATGGCGCTGATGGGCGGTGTGTCCCACTCCTCAAAATAAACACGGGGACGGCGCGCTCCGGCCGCCAGCCGCTGCGCCGCCGCCATCTCCATGGCACGCAGATTGGCTTGCATGGCATGGATGCGTTGCAGCCCTTGCTCAGCCTGGCCCAACAGGGCGGCAACCTGGTAGAGCATGGAGAAAATTTCCGCCACGCTGCGCTGGTTGAAGATGGTGACCTGAACGCCCTGGCGCACCAGTTCGGCGGCGATATCGGCTTGCATGTCGGAGAACCCCAGCGCGCAATCGGGTTGGAGTTCCACTATTTTTTCTATTTTTGCGCTGGTGAACGCGCTGATACGCGGCTTCTCGTCACGCGCGCGCGGCGGGCGCACGGTGTAGCCCGAGATGCCGACGATGCGATGCTCCTGACCCAGCAGATAAATCCACTCCGTGGTCTCTTCTGTCATGCAGACAATACGCTGGGGGCCAACGCTGAAGTTCAGCCGATCGTTGTTCATGGCGTGCTTTCGTCGGCCTGCCGCACAGGGTGCCCGGATTGCGGTTGAGATGGGGGCGAAAACAGCGCCACCACCCCGTGAGGCGCCGATGAAAACCAGGCGTGGAAATAGCTGGCGCGCACCGAACCGCTGTGCCACACCGCTTCGCCCACACCCGCCTGTGGCGCGCAGTCGGGGCGGGCGGTGCGCCCGGCTTCCTGCAACGGCGTGCTGGTGGTGGAGTAATGGAAGGTATGGCCGCGCAGCGGCTCTGGGTTCGGCGCCTGCGGATTCAGCGTCCATTGCTGTGGCCCCAATGCCACCAGGCGCTGGTGCATGGTGACGCTGCCGGGCAACAAGCCCCACAGTGGGTGACGGCTGCCGTCCACACACTCCAGCGTGTCAAACAGCACCATCATGCCGCCGCATTCGGCCCACACCGGCTTGCCCTGCGCCACATGCTGCCGCATGCTGTCACGCAGCGACCGGTTGTTGGCCAGTGTTGGTGCGTGGAGTTCCGGGTAACCGCCGGGCAACCAGACAGCGTCGCAGTCTGGTAGCGCCGGGTCGGCCAGCGGGGAAAAGAAACACAGTTCAGCCCCCAACGCCCGCAGGCAATCCAGGTTGGCGGCATAAATGAAACAAAAAGCAGCGTCTTGCGCCACCGCTATGGTGACACCCCGCAAGGGACGCGCGAACGGTGCGGTGGACTGGTCCAACACCGGTTCCGGTTGCGCAAACGAAACATTCCAGCGCGCCAACTCGGCCACCGTCATTTGCCCCAGCGGCGTCAGTGCCAGGGCATCGGCGGCCTGGTCCAGACGCGCCTGCGCGTCCTTGACTTCGCTGGCCACCACCAGCCCGAGGTGACGCTCCGGCAAGCGCACGGTCTCACTGCGCATCATCGCGCCCAGCCAGTGTTCGGGTTCGCGCAGGCTGGCTTTGAGCATATCGGCATGGGACGCACTGGCGACGCGATTGGCCAGGATACCGGCCCATACGGTGTCGGCCTGGTAGTGCTGCAAGCCGTAGGCCAATGCGCCAAAGGTTCCTGCCATGGCGGAGGCATCCACCACCGCCAGGATAGGCAAACCCAAACGCCGGGCCAGATCAGCAGCGCTTGGACTGCCGTCAAACAGCCCCATGACGCCTTCCACCAGAATCAGATCGGCTTCGCGTGCAGCGGCGGCGAGTCGCGCGCGGCAATCGGCTTCGCCCGTCATCCACAAATCCAGTTGGTACACCGGCGCGCCGCTGGCCATGGTGTGCCAGTAAGGGTCCAGAAAGTCGGGCCCGCATTTAAAAACGCGCACCTTGCGCCCTTGCCGGGTGTGCAGGCGGGCCAGGGCGGCTGTGACCGTGGTTTTACCCTGTCCGGATGCGGGTGCGGCGATCAGCAGCGCTGGGCAAGAGATCGGTTCGGTCATTGTGCAAAAAATAAGACAGATCAGCCCGCCCTGTCATCCCCGACCGGGCCTGGCATTACGGTTGCGCGCACAGGCGTGCAACCACCTCGTTGGCCGGTATCCGGGCTGATGGCGCATTTTGGCAGGCCTTCCCAGACGTTCAAAAAACGTCCAGTGGCGCAATTGACAAATGAATCACGACGATTCGTCCACTTACCGTTGCGGGGGCAGCGCAGGTTGGGACGGGCCATGCGGTGCTGGCCCCTCCTTCCTGCTTCCCGTTGAACTGCAGCGTGCGAACCACACTGCGAGCACCAACAGCGATGCATTTTAGCCACATCCGCGTAAACTTCCGGACACCGCTTTTTATTGCCGGAGCTTTTGTTTTTCTGATGCCTGATCGTGCAGATAGTGCTGACATATTCGCGGCTTTATTGCAGTCGCGCCAGACGATTTTGCCCAAGCGTCTGGTAGCACCAGGTCCGAACGACGCACAGTTGGCGCAGATTCTGGGCGCTGCCGCACACGCCCCCGACCACGGGCAATTGCTGCCCTGGCGTTTTGTCATTATTCCAGCCGATGCGCGCTCGGCCCTGGGTAACGCCTTCGCCGAAGCGCTGCTGTCACGTGACGCCAGTGCCAGCGCCGAACAAGTGGAACAGGCACGGGAAAAAGCCGGGCGTGCGCCGCTGCTGATGCTGGTGGTGGTTGATACCGCCTGCGGCAACCCGGGCGTTGACCTGGCGGAGCGGATGCTGTCAGCCGGCTGTGCGGTGCAGAACATGCTGTTGATGGCCACCGCACTGGGTTTTGGCTCGGCGCTGACCAGCGGCCAGGCGATGCATTCGGTGGCGTTACGCAGCCTGTTCGCGCTGGAGCCCGGTGCGCAGGCGGTGTGTTTTCTGAGCGTTGGCACGGTGGCGCGCGGCAAGGCGCCGTGCGCGCGTCCGGTTTACGCGGACTATGTGCAAACCCTTGACCCGCAGCGACATACTCCGCAACTTACCTGATGAAACGCACCGTGCCTTGCGTGTACGTGCCGCTACCCATGGGCGCAGTACAGAAGCAGAAATCCGGGCGATCCTAGAGTGTGCTGTACGGCCTGAGGGTCGAATGAAGCTGGGCACTCTGCTAAGCGAAATTGGTCGCGAAGTGGGCGGCATCGATCTTGAAATAGAACGCGATAGGACGCCAGCCGAACCGATGCGTTTTGAATGATCCTGCTCGATACCAATATCATTTCTGAGCCATTGAAAGCGGCGGGCAACGCAAACGTACTTGCTTGGATTGACGCGCAGATCATCGAAACGCTCTACCTCTCGACAATCAGCCTTGCAGAATTACGCTTCGGGATCGCTGCGCTGCCAGAGGGTAAGCGGCGGGATGCGCTTCACTTTAGTCTGGAACAACGCGTCTTGCCGTTGTTCGCAGGTCGTATCCTGCCGTTTGACGACCCCGCATCGCAATCCTATGCAACGCTGCGTGCAAGTGCACGCGCCGCTGGTTTGGCCATTGCAGCTGCGGACGGCTCTATTGCTGCCATTGCGGCGACGCATGGTTTCGCGGTAGCCACGCGCGACACCTCGCCATTTGATGCTGCCGGCTTAACTGTCATCAACCCATGGACTTGGCAGGCGCATTGACAGCCAGCGCCAGAATTTCGATTTCCGATTCCAGAAGCCACTCCCGCGTGCGTTCATTGCGACCGCCGGCACACCGCGCGGTCGCTAGCCTACGACCTAGCCGCGTGTGGCCATACGCGCAGGCTTGCCGTGCGCCACCGGTGCTGTGCCCGGCTCCGTGCGCGCACGTCCACCTTTTTCGGCCCAGGTACGGGTCCAGCGCATCTGCATGGTGCGCAGCACCAGCAGCATCAGCACGGCAACGCAGGCAAAGCCCATAAAGCCCCACAGGTAGGTGCCAGCGTATTGCTTGGAAATGCCCATGGCGTTGGGAATCATGCCGCCACCGAGTGCACCTATTTCGCCAATCATGGAGCCCGCCACTGCCGTCGTGGTGGGCCAACGCAGCGGCACCAACTGGAACAGTGCGCCGTTGCCAGCGCCCAGTGCCGAGAAACACAGCATAAACAGCAGCATGGTGAGGGTCAGCGACTGCCCGGCCAGGCCGCACAAGGCCAGCGAAACGGCAGTGACGGCCAGCACCGCTGTCAGCGTGTTGACGCCGCCCCAGTGGTCCGACAGCCAGCCGCCCACCACCCGCAGCGCGGCACCCAGAAAGGCGGCCATCATGGTGAGTTGACCGGCTTGCACCTTGCTCACGCCAAACTGGTCGTAAAAGTAGCTGGGCAGGAAGCTGGCCAGTCCGAGAAAGCCACCAAATGTGACGACGTAGATCAGGCTGAAGGCCCAGCCGTCTTTTTCATACAGGCAGCTCAGGTGGTCGCGCAGGCGTGAATGGGGCGACAAATCAGGTGGCTCCTTGGCGTACACCACCATCACGAACGCAGGAATGGCCACGCTGAGGGCGGCAAAGCCGTACACCGCCTGCCAGCCGTATTTTTGCGCCAGCAACGGCGCCAGCAGGGCCGCAAAAGCGGTGCCGACATTGCCAGCACCCACAATGCCCATGGCCAAGCCCTTGTAACGCGCCGGAAAGGTGCCAGAGCCAAGCGACATCGCCACGCCAAAGCTGGCACCGGCTACGCCTAACAGGACGCCCATAGCCAGGATGTCGTTGAAGGTTTGCACGAAGAAATAGCCGTAGGACATGGCAATGGCGATGCCGCCCATTTCGACCAGCGTGGCGTTCTTGCGACCAATGTATTGCGCCAGCAGGCCGAGCGGGAAGCGCAGCAGGGCGCCTGCGAAGATCGGGATCGACAGCATCACACCTTTTTGGGTCGGGCTCAGGTGCAGGGCTTCACTGATGAATGGCGCCATGGCGCCATTGACAACCCAGATGGCAAAGGAGAACGTGAAGTAGGTCAGGGCGGCCCATAGCGTTGGCGCGTGCCCGGATTGCAAAAACAGGCGGAAGTTTTTCATGGAATCTCGCAAAAGGTCAGGTGCAGGACATGGATGCCCGGGCGCAAAGCCCGGAATGTGGCTGTGCCAGCGTGGTGCATGGCAGTAAAGTGGACGCCGTTGTCCCTGAGTGCCCCCATCGCATGCTTGTCGATGGTGCAATCGACTGGCCGTCGTTGGCCGGTATGCCTCAGGTCAAGCAATGCGCGTGCCAGTACCAGCAACGGGACTAGATGCGTGTGTCTATTTCACCCATGGCGCCCAGGGCACATGGGGCAGTGGCTATGAGCAGAACGTTGAGCAGCACGGACACGCCAAGGCCCAGTTTCCACACCGCCGTGGGGTTGCGCAGGAGCAGCGGCGTTCCAGTGTGTGCCGGCAGGGGGCGGGCGGCGCCGCGTTCAAGCGCGAGCAAAAACTCCTCGCCGGTTTCAAAGCGTTGCGTCTGGTCACGCGCCACGGCTTTCAGCACAATCTGGTCGAGCCAGATCGGTGTGTCGGGACGGTGCCGACTGGGCGCGAAGGGGTCGCGGTAGTAGCGCCCCGACTGGTTCGGCACCACCTCGCCGTAGGGCAGCCGACCCGTCAGCAGTTGGTACAGCGTGACGCCGAGCGCGAACAGGTCACTGCGGGCATCGGCGGGCTGCCTGTCGCCCACGCCCGCGCCGTGCACGCTGAAGCCCCACTGTTCCGGATTGACGTAGCTGGGCGTACCGGCATGCAGTGCGCGCATGGCGGCGGGTTCGCGTCCGCTCAGGGCCACGCCCAGGTCCAGAATGCGCAGTACGCCGTCCGCGCCCTGGTGCAGGTTGCTGGGGTTGATGTCGCGGTGTACTACGCCCTGGCGGTGCAGCAGCATGAGGCCCTTGAGCGCCTGCGTTGCCACGTTCAGGAGCTGCGGCAGCTGCAGCGGGCCACGCCGGGCCAGCCATTGCGCGCAGGTTTCGCCGTCCTGCCACGCGTACAGCAGATAACAGGCGGACGGTGCCGCCTGGCTCGGTGGCGCCTCCTGCAAGTGCACCAAATAGGGCGCCACACTGGACGAGCACAGGCGCCGCGCGAGCCAGCCTTCGTGCAGCAGCATGGCGCGTTCCTGGGGGTCATTGGCACGCGCCGGGTGCAGCGTTTTCAGGGCGAAGCGCTGCTGCGTGGCGGTGTCTTGCACCTGGTAGATCAGGTTGATGCCGTTGTCGGCCACCAGGCGGGTGATGTGCAAACCGTCCAGGCTGCTGCCATCGGCCAACCGGGGCGGAATGGGCAGGTCGCGCAGGGCGCGGTCGCCGTCGGTGAGCGTGGCATCAAGCAAATCCAGCACCCGGATCACCAGCGCAGTCAGGTTGTCCTGGCTGGCGGCTTTGCGAGCCGCTTCTATCAGGGCACGCGCGGCATCTTCGGCGCCTTCGTGCTGTTGCACCAGGCGCTGAATGGCAGACGCCGACAGGCTGCCGTGCACGCCGTCGGTCAGGAGCACGAACACGTCGCCGACGTGGACGTCACCTTGTGTGTAGTCCACCACAATGCGGTCTTCGTTGCCCACAGCGCGCAGTAACTGGTGCTGAAAATCGGGGTGCGGCACGACGTGATCGGTGGTCATCGGCAGCAACGCGTCGTCGCGCAGCACATAGGCGCGCGAGTCGCCCACATGCGCCAGCGTGTAGGTCTGGCCACGCAGCACCAGCGCTGTGAGGGTGCACAGGCCGAGGCTGGGCGCACGGCGCCGGTTAACGCCGGCCAGCCAGACATTTTGTGCGGTGATGATGCGGTCCAGCGCCACCGTGGTATTCCAAGTTGCGGGGGTTCCGTAATAGTCGCGCAACACGCTAACGACACTGGTCTGTGCGGCTTCGCGGCCCTGACCACCCCGGCTG